>Ga0209483_1002812_pt1 | contig 11853 bp, 10 predicted proteins | sample NGEPerA_FD_184508 | JGI IMG/M metagenome (GOLD analysis project Ga0209483, IMG submission 184508) | Arctic peat soil microbial communities from the Barrow Environmental Observatory site, Barrow, Alaska, USA - NGEE PermafrostL2-A... | ecosystem: Environmental > Terrestrial > Soil > Wetlands >... | reverse complement strand
GCAAGCGCGGGATGCCGCGGCTGCGCCCGCCGTACGTCGCGCAGGTGGGATTGTTCGGACGCCCGACGCTCGAACACAACATGGAAACGCTGATGTGGGTGCGCGACATTGTCGACAAGGGCGCCGCCTGGTTCGCAGGCCAGGGTCGCAACGGCCGCAAGGGCCTGCGCTCGTTCTCGGTGTCCGGCCGCGTTGCGAAGCCGGGCGTCCACCTGGCGCCTGCCGGCATCACCGTGCGCGAGCTGATCGCCGAATATTGCGGCGGCATGCTCCCCGGACACGAGTTCTACGCCTACCTGCCGGGTGGCGCATCGGGGGGCATCCTGCCCGCGTCGATGGGCGATATCCCGCTGGACTTCGACACGCTGCAGCCGTATGGTTGCTTCATCGGCTCGGCAGCCGTGATGATTCTTTCGCAGCATGACCGGGCGCGCGACGCGGCGCTCAACCTGCTGCAGTTCTTCGCCGAGGAGTCGTGCGGCCAATGCACGCCGTGCCGCGTCGGCACCGACAAGGCGGTCGGGCTGATGGCGGCGCCGCGCTGGGACAAGCCGCTGCTCGACGACCTGTCGCAGGCGATGGCCGACGCGTCGATCTGCGGCCTGGGTCAGGCAGCGCCCAATCCGATTGCCTGCGTCTACAAGTATTTCGCACACGAGCTCGAATCATGAACGCACCGCTGCCCCGCGAAGTCCAACAGGCCGTCGAGTTCAAGCTCAACGGCGCCGACGTTGTCGCGCAACCGGGCGAGACGATCATCGAGGTGGCTGACCGCCTCGGCGTGTCGATCCCGCGGCTCTGCTACATGCCCGGCATGCGGCCCGACGGCAACTGCCGCGCGTGCATGGTCGAGATCAAGGGCGAGCGCGTGCTCGCGCCGTCGTGCTGCCGGCAGCCTGCAAAAAACATGGAAGTGACGAGCGACTCGGCGCGCGCCGTGCTGTCGCAGAAGCTCGTCGTGGAAATGCTCGCGTCCGACGTGTCCGAGAAGGTTTACAAGACCGATTCGGAGCTCGATTTCTGGAAGAATGCGCTTCACATCGGCAAGCCGCGCTTTGCGCGCCGCAAGCAGCCGATGGCCGACCTTTCGCATCCGGCAATGGCCGTCAATCTCGACGCGTGCATCCAGTGCACGCGCTGCGTGCGCGCATGCCGCGAGGTGCAGGTCAACGACGTCATCGGCTACGCGTTTCGCGGCGCGCATTCGGCGATCGTGTTCGATGAAGGGGACCCGATGGGCGAGTCCACCTGCGTCGGCTGCGGCGAATGTGTGCAGGCGTGTCCCACGGGCGCGCTGGCGCCGGCCAACGAGGCGTATCTCGTACCGACCGAGAAGATCGTCAAGTCGGTGTGCCCGTATTGCGGCGTCGGCTGCCAGCTCAACTATTTCGTCAGCGACAACAAGATCGTCCGCGTCGAGGGCCGCGACGGCATCGCCAACCATGACCGCCTGTGCGTCAAGGGACGCTTCGGCTACGACTACGTCGCGCATCCGCAGCGGCTGACCAAACCGCTGATCCGCCGCGAAGGCGTACCGAAGACAGCCGACTTCACCGTCAACCCCGCCGACTATGCGAGCGTGTTCCGCGAGGCGACGTGGGAAGAGGCGCTCGCGCACGCGGGCGGCGCTCTGCGCAGGATCCGCGACACGCGCGGGCCGCGCGCGCTGGCAGGTTTCGGCTCGGCGAAGGGCTCGAACGAGGAGGCGTACCTGTTCCAGAAGCTCGTGCGCACCGGCTTCGGCTCGAACAACGTCGACCATTGCACGCGCCTTTGCCATGCGTCTTCCGTCGCCGCATTGCTCGAAGGCGTCGGCTCCGGCGCGGTGTCGAACCCAGTGATGGACGTGATGCAGGCCGAAGTCGTGCTGCTGATCGGCGCCAACCCGGTCGTCAACCATCCGGTGGCGGCGACGTGGCTCAAGAACGCCGTCAAGAACGGCACGCGGCTGATACTCGCCGACCCGCGCCGCTCGGAGCTCGCGCGCCACGCGACGCTCTATCTGCAGAACAAGCCCGACACCGACGTCGCGATGCTCAACGCGATCATGCACACGATCGTCGAGGAGGGCTTGACCGACCCCGCGTTCATCGCCGACCGCACCAGCGGCTACGACGAATTGAAGCGCAACGTCGCCGACTTCAGTCCCGAGCGGATGGCACCGATCTGCGGCATCGATGCGCCGACGCTGCGCGAAGTCGCGCGGATGTTCGCGAAGTCGAAGAAATCGATGATTCTGTGGGGAATGGGCATCTCGCAGCACGTGCACGGCACCGACAACGCGCGCTGCCTGATCGCGCTGTCGATGATGACCGGCCAGATCGGCAGGCCGGGCGCCGGATTGCATCCGCTGCGCGGCCAGAACAACGTCCAGGGCGCAAGCGACGTCGGCCTGGTGCCGATGGTCTATCCCGATTACCAGGCGGTAGACGACGACGCGGTGCGCAGCAAGTTCGAAGCATTGTGGGGTGCCAAGCTCGACCCGCAGCCCGGGCTCACCGTCGTCGAGATCATGAATGCCGTGCATGCGGGCGAAATCCGCGGGATGTACGTGATGGGCGAGAACCCCGCGATGTCGGACCCCGACGTCCAGCACGCGCGCCAGGCGCTGGCCGAGCTCGAGATGCTCGTCGTGCAGGACATCTTCCTCACCGAAACCTGCTATCTCGCCGACGTCATCCTGCCGGCCTCGGCGTTCCCGGAAAAGACGGGGACGTTCACCAACACCGATCGCGCCGTGCAGCTCGGCCGGCAAGCGCTGGAGCCGCCGGGCGAAGCGCGCCAGGACCTGACGATCATCATCGCGATGGCGAAAGAACTGGGGCTCGACTGGAAATACACGCACCCGCGCGACGTGTTCAACGAAATGCGCCAGGCGATGCCGTCGATCGCCGGCATCACGTGGGAGCGTCTCGAAGCCGAGCACGCGGTCACCTACCCGTGCGAGCACGAGGGTGATCCGGGCGAGCGCGTCGTGTTCACCGAGAGCTTTCCGACGCCCACCGGGCGTGCGCGCATCGTCGCGGCCCAACTGATCACCGCCAACGAAACGCCCGACAGCGAGTACCCGTTCGTGCTGATCACCGGCCGCCAGCTCGAGCACTGGCATACGGGCAGCATGACGCGGCGTACCGTGGTGCTCGACGCGATCGAGCCTGCGCCCGTGGTGTCGGTGAATCCGGACGACCTGGCGGCACTCGGCGTGGCGCCCGGCGGCACGATCACCGTGGCGTCGCGCCGTGGCGAGGTGACGCTGTATGCGCGCGCCGACACCGGCACGCCACGCGGCGCGATCTTCATTCCGTTCTGCTATTACGAGGCGGCAGCCAACCTGCTGACCAATCCGGCGCTCGACCCGTTCGGCAAGATCCCCGAGTTCAAGTATTGCGCGGTGAAGGTTACCGGCGGGGGTGATGCGAGCGAGGCGCTCGGCTACAACGGCAACGAGGAACTGGCCGCCGAAGAACAGCACTGAGCCGACGGCGCGCGGTCCGGGCCCCGTGGCGGCGGCAGGACGCAAAAAAAAGCCCCTTCCGCCTTCCGCGCGCGGAAAGTGGAAGGGGCTGATCGCGATGCAGGTTACCTTTTGTTCGCGGCACCCTCTTCGAGATCGATCGCGCCGCTCGAAATCAGCGACTCGACCAGCGGCGCCGACTTGGACTGCGGATTTAATCGATTAAATCACAGTTTGGCCGCGACGAAAACAGCTTTAATAATCACAGCGCCATGCATTTTGCTAATGGCTGAGCGCCTTCCACCACATCCACGCGCCGAGCACCCACAGCATGATGGCGAACACCTTGCGCAAGCGTGCCACCGGCCACGCGTGCGCGACTCGCGCGCCGAGAGGCGCGAGCAACATGCTCATGACGACGATGCCCGCGAGCGCGGGCAGGTAGACGTAGCCCAGCGAATACGGCGGCAGGTCAGTCGCATGCCAGCCGGCGAACACGAAGCCGATCGCCGACGCGACGGCCACCGGCCATCCGATCGCGGCGGACGTCGCCACCGCGGTGTGAACCTTGACGTTGCAGCGCGTCATGAACGGTACGGCCAGGAACGCGCCGCCGGTGCCCACCATGCCGGCGATCAGTCCGATCAACGTACCGACGCCGAACATCGCCGGTTTTCCCGGCAGGTCGCGTGTCGCCGTCGGTGGCTTGGCCCACACCATCCGCGCCGCGGTGAACCACGTGAAGCTGCCGAAGACCGCTGCCATCACGCGCATCGGCAGTGCGCTCGCGATCTGCGGCCCGATCAGCGATCCGATCACGAGCCCCGGCGCCATGGCAGCGACGACCGACCACACGACGGCACCGCGCCGATGATGCGCGCGCGCCGACGCGAACGCCGTGAAGATGATGGATGCAGCCGACGTGCCGATTGCAAGCGGCAGCAGGTGTGCGACGCCGATGCCCTGGCGGGTGAAGACCTCGAGCAGCACCGGCACCATCGTGAAACCGCCGCCGATGCCGAGCAACCCGGCCATGAAGCCGACGAAAGCGCCGAGCAACAGGAAAATCGGAACCAGTGCGAGGCTCAAGTACGCATCCCGCGCGGGACAAGACGCGCAATGTGCTTCCATTCGGCCGCAGTCACCGGCGTGATCGAAAGCCGGCTGCCGCGCCGAAGCAGCACCATCGCGGCAAGCGCCGGGTCGTCACGCAGCTGCGCGAGCGCGACGAACGGCGTCTTTTCGCGCAACGTGACGTCGACGTTCAGCCAGCGCGGCGCATCGTGCGTCGACTTCGGGTCATGATAGGGGCTCTTGCGAACTGCGTCGCGTCGGGATAGGCGGCGCGCGTCACCTCGACAATCCCGGCGATGCCCGGCTGCGGACAGCTCGAGTGATAGAAGAACGCGAGGTCGCCCACTCGCATGTCGTCGCGCATGAAGTTGCGCGCCTGGTAGTTGCGCACACCGAACCACGCTGTGGTCTGCTTCGGCGCACGGGCGAGGTCGTCGATCGACATCTCGTCCGGCTCGGACTTCATCAACCAGTGGCGCATCGGGAAATTCCATCGGGATCGCGGCGTACACCGCCGCACTGCAGATGCGTCGGCGCCATTCGCGCACACGCGGTGCCGCCGGCGTGGAACGCCGGCGCAAAATAGGGGTCCCCGCGAGTGCCGTCGTGGCCGTTTGCCTTGAACCGAGGTTCAAGTTGGCAGTCTGCCGGGACCTTCAGGCGCCTCCGCGAAGGAAGTGCACACCGGTCCGCGTGGCGCGACCGCCTCGCTTACAAAGCATTGGTTCAAAGACACTAAGGCCGGTCTCGAACACCGCAGGGGATTGATCTTCAGCGTGTCAGAAAAGCTTCTCCTGGCCCGCGAGCAACTGGTCGATCGCGTTGCCCATCTCGCGAATTCTACGCTGCGGCGATTCGCCGTCAACCGCCGGCGACGGTGCCGCGACGACAGCACTGCCGCGCGCACGCAGCAGGTCGTGCGTGATATTGAGCGCAGCCATCACCGCGATGCGGTCGGCGCCGGTCACCTTGCCCTGGTCACGGATTTCGCGCATTCGCCGGTCGAGATAGGCGATGGCTTCCGCGAGCTCGGCGCGCTCGTGCTCCTTGCACGCGATCTTGTAGTCGCGCCCGAGGATGCTGGCGTCGAGCGTGATCGTGCGCTCGCCGGCGTCGCGCGTGCTCATTCGGCGGGAATGCGTGTCGCCAGCGCGTCGAGCCGTGCGCTCGCCTCGTGCATGCGCGTCAGCAGGTCGCGGTTCTTGTCCTGCGTGGCTGCGAGATCCCGGCGCAGGCTCTCGTTGGCCGCGCGCATCGCGCGCGTGTGCGCGATCAGCGTCGCAAGCTTCTGCTCGAGTTGCTCGATGTCCGCATCCATGTCCTAACTATAGGCATGCGCGCCTGCGAGCGTCAACCACGCGTGCACAGGAAGCGCCCGCGCACGTCAGGCGCTCGCTGTGACGAGCGCCTGGTAGCGGACGCCGACGACCTCGAGATTCTCGGCGCCAGCCGGCGTGTGCAGCGTGACCACATCACCCTCGCGCGCCTTCAGCAGCGCGCGCGACATCGGCGAAATCCAGCTGATGTAGCCGCGCGTGGTATCGATTTCATCGATGCCGACGATCGCGACCGTGCGCGTGGCGCCCGTCGCGTCCCTGATGGTGACCGTGGCGCCGAAGAACACCTGGTCGGCGTTGTCGTCGTCACCGCGCACTTCAGGGTCCACCACTTCCGCGATGTCGAGGCGCCTGACGAGGAAGCGGATGCGTCGGTCGATTTCGCGCAGACGCTTCTTGCCGTAGATGTAATCGCCATTCTCGGAACGGTCGCCGTTGCCCGCCGCCCACGACACGGTGGCCACGAGCTGCGGACGCTCGACGCGATTCAGCGCGTCGAGTTCGGCCGACAGGCGCGCGTAGCCGCCGGGCGTCATGTAGTTGCGCGTGCCGTGCGGCAGTGCAGGGGCGGTATCGAGCTCGTCGTCGTCGACTGCGTCCGCCGTGGCGTCTTCGTTGGTGAACGCCTTGTTCATCGCAGGATTCCGATACGCATTCGAAGAAAGGTTCATTTTACGCCATGGCCGCCGGCGGCCACTGGTGCGGAGCGCCCTATAATCGTCGGCGCGATGCGCGAACCCCTGACTCCCGCGCGCGCGCTTGGCGTGGTCGCACTATGCGCGGCCGCTGGCGCGCTGGCGTTGCTGTTCGCGTTGTCGGCCGGCAGCGTCGCTATCGGCATGCGCGACGTGTTCGGCGCGCTGATCCACCCCTCGAGCGCGCCGCACGCGACCGTGGACATCATCCTCGCGCTGCGGCTGCCGCGCGCGCTGTGCGCGTTCGCCGTCGGCGGCTTGCTGGCGCTGGCGGGCGCGCTGATGCAGGTGGTGCTGCGCAACCCGCTCGCCGATCCTTATGTACTCGGCATTTCCGGCGGTGCCGCGGTCGGCGCGCTGCTCGCCATCCTCGCCGGCGCCGCGGCGCTGATCGCGCCCGCCGCCTATGCCGGTGCGCTGCTGTCGACGGCGATCGTATTCACGCTCGCCGGGCGCACGCGAGCAATCGGCTCGACGCGCCTGTTGCTGACCGGCGTCGTCGTCGCGGCCGGGTGGACCGCGTTGATCGCGCTGATGCTGTCGCTCGCGCCCGCTGCGCAGGTGAAGGGAATGCTGTTCTGGTTGCTCGGCGACCTGGGTGGCGCCGCGGACCCATGGCCGGCGCTGGCGGCGCTGGCGATTGCCCTCGCGCTCGCATGGGCGCTCGCACGCAACCTCAACCGACTCGCGCGCGGCGCCGATCACGCGGCAGCGCTCGGCGTCGACGTGAATCGCGCAGCGCTCGCCACGCATGCGCTGGCGGCGTTCGCGGCGGCCGCAGCCGTCACCCAGGCAGGCAGCGTGGGCTTCGTCGGCCTCATCGTGCCGCACGCATTGCGTCTCGCGCTCGGCAATGACCAGCGGCTGTTGCTGCCGGCGGCGGTGTTCGCGGGTGGTGCGCTGGTGATCGTCGCGGACACGCTGGCGCGCACGCTGTTCGCGCCGCAGCAGGTGCCCGTCGGCGTGATCACCGCGCTGATCGGCGTGCCCACGTTCCTGTGGCTGCAGCGACGGGCGGCATGAGCGGCGCCGTGCTCGTCGTGCAGGACCTGCGGATCGGCATCGGGACGCGCAGGTTCTGCGACGCGCTGTCGTTTCGCGTCGAGCCGGGCGAGATATGGGCGATCGTCGGGCCCAATGGCGCCGGCAAAACCACGCTGCTGCGCACGCTGGCCGGGCTTGCACAGCCGCTGGCAGGCAGCATCGCCTTGGCGGGCGAAGCGCTGGCGACCATTCCATCGCGCGCGCGCGCGCGCCTGCGTGCCGTGCTGCCGCAGGACGACTTCGACGCGTTTGCGATCTCGGCAGCGGACAGCGTGCTGGCCGCACGTCATCCGCATCTCGAGTGGCACGCGTGGGAGCGTGCGGCCGACCATGCGATTGCCGCGCGCGCGCTCGGCGCTTTCGGCGTCGGCGCGTTGTCGTCGCGTGACGTGCGCACGCTCTCGGGCGGCGAGCGGCGGCGCGTTGCGCTCGCCGAGCTCGTCGCGCAGCAGACGCCGCTGATGCTGCTCGACGAGCCGTCGTCGCATCTCGACATCGGTCAGCAGGTGGCGGCGCTCGACGCGCTCACCGCGCTCGCGCGCGACGAGGGGCGCGCCATCGTGATGGTGCTGCACGACCTGCACCTCGCCGTCCGCTATTGCGATCACGCGATCGCGATGGCGGAGGGTCATGCGACCGCCGGCGACGCAGCCGACGTGCTGCGCGCAGCTCCGCTGTCCGCGCTGTTCGGTCGCGCGCTGGTCGGACTGGGCGAGGGCGTGACGCGGACGTTCGTGCCGCGCTAGTGTACTGAGTCAGGACGCTAGCGCAACGCGTCGCACAGCGCGACGACGCCGCGCGCGAAGCGCGGTCCCGCGCGATGCAGCAGGTTGGCGTCGACCACGCGCAGGCGAGCGTCGCGCACCGCCGGGATCTGCGGCCAGCGCTTCCACGCGTCGAGCCAGCGGGGACGGCGCGCGTCGTCGGCGCCGGCGACGATCACCTGCGGCCGCGCGGCGATCACCGCTTCCTCCGACACCACGGGCGCCGCGACGCCGAGTGCGGCGAACACGTTCTGCCCGCCACACAGCGTGATCGCCTCGCTGATCAGATGGTGGCCGCCAATCGTGTAGATCGGCTCACCCCAAATCTCGTAGAACACTCGCAGCGGCGGATGCTGCGGTGCGGGCGCGTGCCGGCGCGCACTCTCGATCTCGCCGCGAAAGGCTGCCGCCGAGCGTGCGGCGACATCGCGCGCGCCGGTGAGAATGCCCAAGCGCTCGATGTCCTGCGCGATGCCGTCGATCGTCTTCGGGTCGGATGTGAACACGCGGATGCCGCGCTCGCGGATCGCGGCAAGCTGCGCAGCCGTCGTGTAGGGCCAGGTCACGACGAGATCGGGTGCGAGCGCGACGATGCGCTCGAGGTCGACGGCATTGGCGTCGCCGACGACGGCGATTCGCGACGCCAGCGGCGGAAAGTTCGAGCCGGCCACGACGCCGACGATCGCGCCGCCCGCACCGGCGGCGAACAGCAGCTCGGTCGCATGCGGCGACAGCGCGACGATGCGCCGCGCGGGCGTCGCAAGCTCGATGCGCACCCCGGCGTCGTCGACGGTGCTGACGGCGCGGACGCTCGCGCGCACGCATGCTGCACCCATCAGGCATGCCAGCGCGGCAAGCACGACGCCCGTCGCGCGCGCGGTTGCGCGCGTGCGGAGCGCTGTCACAGCGCCCAGCGCACGCCGCCGAACCATTGCGCGCCGCCGGTCGCATAGTCGGCGACCAGTTCGTAGTGCTTGTCGAGCACGTTGTCAGCGCGCGCGAACAATGTTACGCCGTGACCGAGCACCCATTGCGCGGTCAGGTTGAAGACGGTGTAGCCGCCCATCCGCCGCGTGTCCGCCGCATCGTCGTAGCGATACGACGATGCCACCGCATCGGCGCCGAACTGCCATGCGCCGATGCGTTGCGATGCGCCGGCGCTCGCGTGGGCGCGCGCGCGCCGCGGCAGCAGATTGCCGGTGTCGTCATCCTGCGGCGACGCGAGGTCGACAGACGCGTGCAGCGACGTGCCGCCCCGCGCCGCGCTGGCGGCGAGCGTCGCACCGCGGATCGTCGCGTGCTCCACGTTCTGCGGCGCGCAATTGAAGTCGGCGTCGCAGACGAACACGATCATGTCGTCGATGCGATTCCGATAGGCGACGAGGCTCGCGTCGAAGCGCGCGCTGCCGGACTCGCCGTTCCAGTAGACGCCGCCTTCGACGTTCTTCGAACGCTCCGGAACGAGATCGGGATTGGAAAAGCCGGGGAAATAGAGGTCGTTGAACGTGGGCGCCTTGAACGCGCTGCCGACGCTCGCGCTTGCACGCCATGCCGGCGACAGGCGATAACCGTAGGCGATGCTGCCCGTCGTGCGGCTGCCGAACTGCGTCGAGTCGTCATGCCGGGCGCTCGCTTGCAGCGCATGCGTGCCGGCGGTCATCTGCCACGCGCCGAACAGCGCATCGGTGTCGCGCGAGGTCACCGCGAATCCGTCATTGCTGGCGATGTCTTCCTCGCGGCGTTCGACGCCGAGCGTCGCCACCGCGCGCGTCACGCCCCATTGCGCAAGAGGCGACGCCAGGTCGAGCTCGTTCTGCCACGCATACTGGTGCTGCCGGGTACGAAACGGAAAGTCGCCGCCACCTGTTTCCGATACCGAATCGTCACTGCCCAGGCTCGCGGTCAGTCGCGATGTCCACCAGGGCGTCAGCGCATTGACGCTGCCCGCGCCGTAGCTTTCGAGCGTCGTCAGCGTGCGGTCGTCGAATGCATCGCCGCCGTCGTACTGCGCGTTGAGGCGGCTGCGAAAATATTGGGCGGCGAGCGACTGGCCCGGCGCCCAATCGTAGCCCCCATTGGCGCTGAAGCTGCTGTTGCGGTAGCCGTCGGCATCGGCGTCGTAGCTGAAGTTCGCAGGGTTGACGATCGCGTTCAAGCCGTTGCTCGACGCGCCGCTCCATTGCGCGGCGCCGTGCCAGCGTCCGCTGCCTCCGCTGACGCCGGCGCTGCTGTCGAACGTGTCGTACCGGCCGTAGCCGGCCGATGCGTTGGCGTGCAGCGTGTCGCGACCCTTGCGGGTGAATACCTGCACGACGCCGCCGATGGCGTCGCTGCCGTACATCGACGACGCCGGTCCGCGCAGGATTTCGATGTGGTCGATCTGGCCCAGTGGTATCGCCTCCAGCGCCGTCGTGCCGGAGCTCGACGACGACACGCGCACGCCGTCGACGAGCACCAGCGTCTGGTCGGTGTTGGTGCCGCGGATGAAGACTCCTGACGTGCTGCCAGGGCCGCCGTTCTGCACGATCTCGATGCCCGGCTGCCGCTGCAACAGCTCGGCCAGGCTGTCGGCGCCGCTTTGCGCGATGGTAGCGGCGTCGATCACCGTGACGTCGGCCAGCAGCGTGGCGAACGGCTGCGGGACACGCGCCGCGGTGACGAACAGCGGCGGCAGCGTCATCGCGACATCGCGGCTGTCGACGGGCGCGGCGGCGGGCTGCGCCAGCGCCAGGCACGCGGCACCGGCCGCAACGCAGCCGATAAAGTGGCGCGCGATGGTACGCGCGAAACAGTGGCGCGCGACGTTGCGCGTGAAACAGTGACGCGCGAGACTGCTCGTGAAAGCGTGGAACGACTGGCAACGCATCGGACTTCCCCTTCATCGCATGCCGACCCGCATCGACGTATTGACGCAAACGATGCGATGCGTGAGGAAGAACGACGGGCGCTGGAAGGCGATACGACGGCGGCCGCCGCGACGCCTCCCGCACCGCGCTTCACCGGTTCGATGGCGGGCGCAAACGCACCGCCGTCGATCAGCGTTTGCAGGCCGGTCTCCGGGCTCGCCGTTCCTGGTCGGCCGCCTTCCCGTCATGACGACAGTGGCGTATCGGACGACCCTTCACCGGCTTACCGTTGCGGGGGCAGCCGCGGCATGGCGCACGCCTGTGTGCGTGCGCTTCACCGCATTCCCGTTTAACCCGCCGCGCGAGACTCGCGCTGGCGGACACCTGCAGCGGCAATTCTAGCGCACCGCTGATATAATCCGCACCCCTTTTCGGCAACGCTCTTATCGCGCCCCCACCGATTGACCAGCGGCATCCGGGGCAAGAAGGACGGTACTTGGCGCACAAGCTTTACATCCGCACGTTCGGGTGCCAGATGAACGAGTACGACTCGGACAAGATGGCCGACGTGCTCGCAGCGAGCGATGGCCTCACGCTAACCGCCACGCCCGAAGACGCGGACGTCATCCTGTTCAACAC
>Ga0209483_1002811_pt1 | contig 11858 bp, 10 predicted proteins | sample NGEPerA_FD_184508 | JGI IMG/M metagenome (GOLD analysis project Ga0209483, IMG submission 184508) | Arctic peat soil microbial communities from the Barrow Environmental Observatory site, Barrow, Alaska, USA - NGEE PermafrostL2-A... | ecosystem: Environmental > Terrestrial > Soil > Wetlands >... | reverse complement strand
TCGCCGAACATGTTCTCGGTGAGGATCGTGTCGAAGTGACGTGGCGCCGAGACGAGCTGCATCGCGGCGTTGTCCACCAGTACGTGCTCGAGTTGGATGTGCGGATACTCGCGCGAGTGTAAATCGCTAACCACCTCACGCCACAGCCGCGAGGTCTCGAGCACGTTCGCCTTGTCAACGCTCGTCACCTTTGCCCGCGCCGCATCGAACGCGGTCCGCGCAATCCGCTCGATCTCCATGGTCGTATACGTACACACGTCCGAAGCCGAGTCGGCGGTGCGCGTCTTCTCGCCGAAGTAGATCCCCCCCGTCAGCTCGCGCACGACGAGCAGATCGGTGCCTTCGATCAGCTCGCGCTTCAGCGGCGAAGCCCCATATAGCGCCGGCAACGGCTTCACCGGGCGCAGGTTCGCATACAGGCCGAGCCCCTTCCTCAACCCGAGCAGTCCCTGCTCGGGTCTCGGCGCGTCGGGATCGGTGGTATCCCACTTCGGACCGCCCACCGCCGCCAGCAGCACCGCATCAGAGCGCCGACACGACGCGAGCACATCGTCGGTGAGCGCCGTCCCGTGCGCGTCGATCGAGGCGCCCCCGAACAGGTGCTCCTCGAACTCGAACTCGCCCACCGCTTCCAACACCTCCAGCGCGGGCGCCATGATCTCCGGGCCGATCCCGTCGCCGGGGAGTGTGACGATGCGATGCGCGCTCACAGTGCGGTCGTAACTGGTCCGGTGCGCTCGCGCTCGTCCTCGTAGGCGGAGACCCGCTGCTCGTTGCCGAGCGTCACGCCGATGTCGTCAAGCCCCGCGAGCAGCCGCCGGCGGATCTCATGGTCGATCTCGAACGCGACCTCGCGGGCGGGCGGGCCTCCAAACCGGACCTCCTGCGCGTCGAGGTCGATCTCCCCCTCCCCCACCCGTGCCAGCGCCTGGCAGTCCTCTTCGCTCAGCACGACCGGCAACAGTCCGATCTTCGTGCAGTTCGAGTAGAAGATGTCCGCGTAGCTCGGCGCCACGATCGCCTGGAAGCCGTAGTCCTGCAAACCCCAGGGCGCGTGCTCGCGCGAGGAGCCGCAACCAAAGTTCTCCCCGGCGACGAGGATCGGGTTGGCCGGCAGCTCCCAACCGGGCTCCTTCGCCCAGTCAAAGAACAGGAACTGCCCGAAGCCCGTGCGCTCGACGCGCTTGAGAAACTGCTTGGGCATGATCTGGTCGGTGTCGACGTTTGAGCGGTCCAGGTGGCTGACCCGGCCGGCGATGGTTTTGATCGGCTCCATTGCGCTACCTCCTAGGACCAGTTGCGGATGTCGGTGAAATGCCCCTCGATCGCAGCGGCGGCGGCCATCTGCGGAGAGACCAGATGCGTGCGTCCTCCCCGGCCCTGCCGTCCCTCGAAGTTACGGTTCGAGGTCGACGCGCAGCGCTCTCCGGGCTGCAATATGTCTGGGTTCATTCCCAAGCACATCGAGCAGCCGGCCACGCGCCAGTCGAACCCGGCGTCGCGGAACACCCGGTCCAGCCCCTCGGCCTCGGCCTGGGCCTTGACCTGCTGAGAGCCGGGCACAACCATCGCGTTCACGCTCGAGGCGACCTTGCGCCCGGCCACGACCTCGGCGGCGGCGCGCAGGTCGCCGATCCGCGAGTTCGTGCAGGAGCCGATGAACACGCGGTCGAGCGCGATCTCCTCGATCGGCGTGCCCGGCTCGAGCGCCATGTACTCGAGCGCGCGCTCGGCCGCCTCGCGGTCGGCGGGACTATCGAACTCAGCGGGCGCGGGGACGCGCTCGGTGACCGCCCGGACCATCCCCGGGTTCGTACCCCAGGTCACCTGCGGCGAGATCGCCGAGGCGTCGACGACGACCTCGCGGTCGAAGGCGGCGCCCTCGTCGGAATGCAGTCCGCGCCAACCCTCGATCGCGGCCTCCAGCTCAGCGCCCTTTGGCGCGCCCGGACGCTCCTGATCGACAAACCAGGCGAAGGTCGTGTCGTCAGGCGCGATCATCCCACCGCGGCCACCGCCCTCGATCGTCATGTTGCAGACGGTCATCCGACCCTCCATCGAGAGCGCCTCGATCGCGGGCCCGGCGTACTCGACCACGTGGCCGGTCATCCCGCCGACGCCAAGTTGACCAAGCGTGCCGAGGATCAGATCCTTGGCACTCACGCCGAAGCCGAGCTGGCCGTCGTAGCGAATGCGCATCGAACGAGGCTTACCCTGGACCATGCATTGCGTGGCGAGCACGTGCTCAACCTCGCTCGTGCCGATGCCGAACGCCAGCGCGCCGAACGCGCCGTGGGTGGAGGTGTGGGAATCGCCGCAGACGATCGTCATGCCCGGCTGGGTGACGCCCAACTCGGGACCGATCACGTGCACGATGCCCTGGCGATCGGACCCCAGCGAGTAAACGGGCACACCGAACTCGTCGCAGTTGCGCTCCAGCGTTTCCACTTGCACACGTGAAAGCTCGTCCTTGATCCGCGCCGCCACGGGTGTGCCGTCGGTCGGCGTGTTGTGGTCGGCCGTAGCCAGCGTCCGGTCGGGCCGGCGCACCGTGCGCCCGGCTAGGCGCAGCCCGTCGAACGCCTGTGGGCTGGTGACCTCGTGGACGAGGTGCAGATCGATGTACAGCAGGCCTCCATCGACCTCGTGGGCCTCCCAGATCTTGTCGAACAGGGTGTTTGGCATGGTCATCAATCCTCGTCGTCGTGGGTCGTCTAGCTCCGTCGCAAGCCCGCGGAGACGACAGCCAAAAAGGCGGCATCTGCAGCGGTTGGATTCTCGAAGTGGTGTGGCAGGTCCGCGTCGAAGGTGACGCAGTCGCCCTCTTTCAGCTCGTAGGACGCCCCGTCACAAATCAGCAAGACGGCACCACGCTCGACGAGCGCCGTCTCGCGGCTGCCGGGCTCATGTAATGGACCCCCACCCTCCCCATCCGCCGCGCCGGTGGCGCCTCCGGCGGCGAGCGTGTGACGCGAAAGCTCGGCGCGCTGGCCGGGCTGGGAAGATGTCATCACCTCGAAGCTGTGCCCGCGTCGCTTGTTGCCTCCTCGCTGGCGCTGGGCTGCCCGCACAACCGTGACGGCGCCCGACTCGTCGAGGCGCAGCAGCTGTGAAAGCCTCAGATCCAGGCCCGCGGCGATCCGCGCGGCAACCGTAAGCGTCGGGCTCGTCTCCCCCCGCTCGACCTGTGAGAGCATCGGCGCGCTGACGCCGCTGCGCTCCGTGAGATCGCGCAACGAGAGCCCCGAGGACTCGCGCAGTGCCTTCACGCGCGCGCCGATCACCGCCGGGTCGAGCTGGTCGGGCGCGGATACGGCGGACGCGGACGCGGATGTGGATACGGTGGCCATACGTGCGTACGTTATCACAGACACGCTGGCCATCCGTGCTCTCCCGTCCCAAGCGAGCGCAACACTGACGATCGATGGACAGCCAGACCAATACCAACAACGCTCAGCGCACCGCTGGCGCCCCGCGACGCGTGGCGCTAGCCTTCTTGGCATGAGCACGCATGCACTTGCGACCGTCAGTGCCGAGGAACTGCTCAAACTGCCCAACGGCGAGGGCAAGCGCTACGAGCTCGTCGAAGGACAGTTGCGGGTGATGTGCGCCGCCGGCTTCGAGCACGGTCGCGTTGCTGCGACCGCCGCCCGTATGCTGGGCAACCATGTGCACGCAACCGGCCTTGGCCTGACGCTCGGTGCCGAGACCGGCTTCGTCCTGGCGAGGGACCCCGACACCGTGCGCGCGCCGGACGCCGCGTTCGTCTCGCAGGCTCGCGCGGACGCAGTCGGCACGACGCTGGGTTTCTGGCCCGGCGGGGCGCCGGATCTGGCGATCGAGGTCGTCTCGCCCGAAGACAGCCGTCCCTACGTGCGCGCGAAGGCGCTGAACTGGCTCGAGGCTGGTGCCAGCGCAGTGGTCGTGCTCCACCCCCGATCACGATCGGCGACCGTGTATAAGCCGGGCGGCGAGGTCCACTCCTACACCGAGGGCACGCTCGACCTCAGCGACGCGGTGTCCGGCTGGCACGTGGCGGTCGCTGACTTCTTCGCCTGACGCACGCCGACGCTGAACGCCGGACGCGCGTACGTGCCTACGGTCCCGCCGGCTCGGGCAGCCCGAGCGCATCCGCCGAAGCTTGCGCGCGCGCCCGGGCAACCGACAGCGCACGCACGTACGCTCGGGCGGCCGCGTCGATGATGTCCGTCGAGACACCCTGCCCCGCGCCGGTGCAACCGTCGATCTCGACGACGACCGACACCTCGCCGAGCGCGTCCCGGCCCTCGGTGACCGCGCCGATCTGAAAGTCGCCGAGCTTCGCATCGACGCCCGCGGCGGCGTTGATCGCGCGGAACACCGCGTCGATCGGACCGTCGCCGCTGAACGAGCCCTCGCCCGTGCCGCCGTCGGGCAGGGTCACCGCCACGCGCGCGTGCGGGGGACGACGCGATGACGCCTCGACCTCGAACCAGTCCAGCGCGTAGCCGGAGATGTTCTCACCGCGCAACTCATCGGTGACAAGCGCCTCCAGGTCCATCCCCGTAATCTGCTTCTTGCGATCGGCGATCTCCTTGAAGCGCTTGAACGCCGTGTTCAGCGCCTGGCCGTCCAGCTGGAAGCCCATCTCCTCGAGCGCGTCGCGCAGCGCGTGGCGACCCGAGTGCTTGCCCAACACCAGCGAGTTGCTCTTCAACCCGACGGTCGTGGCGTCCATGATCTCGTAGGTGGTGCGCTCCTTCAGCACCCCGTCTTGATGGATGCCGGCCTCGTGCGCGAACGCATTGCGCCCGACGATCGCCTTGTTCGGCTGCACCGAGTAGCCGGTCAGACGCGAGACCATGCGGCTCGTGCGCGCAATCTCGGTCGTCTCGACTCCCGTCCACAACCCGAGGCTCGGCTCGCGCGTGTGCAACAGCATCACGATCTCCTCCAGCGACGCGTTACCCGCGCGCTCGCCGATCCCGTTGATCGCGCACTCCACCTGCCGGCAGCCGGCCTCGATGCCCGCCAGCGAGTTCGCCACCGCCAGCCCCAGGTCGTCGTGACAGTGAACTGAGACGACCACATCGCGCAGCCCCGGCACCAGCCTGTACAGCTCCGTGAACATCGCCGCGTACTCTCCCGGCATCGTGTAGCCGACGGTGTCCGGCACGTTGATCGTCGTCGCGCCCTCCTCCAGCGCGACCTGGATCACCTCCGCCATGTACTCGATCTCCGAGCGCGAGCCGTCCTCGGGTGAGAACTCCACGTCGTCGGTGTACCCCTTCGCGTGCGCCACCGACGCGCGCACCTGGCCGATCACATCCTCGCGCGTCGTCTGCAGCTTGCGCTCGATGTGAATGTCACTCGTCGCGATGAACGTGTGAATCCGCGGGCGCTCGGAGTCCCTCACCGCCTCCCAGGCAGCGTCGATGTCCTGGCTGCTCGTCCGCGCCAGCCCGCAGATCACGGGGCCTTCAACCTCGCGGGCGATCGCCTGCACCGACTCGAAATCGCCGGGCGAGCTGATCGGAAAGCCCGCCTCGATGATGTCCACCCCCAGCCTCGTCAGCTGCTGGGCGATCTCCAGCTTCTCGGTGGTGTTCAGGGAGATGCCCGGCGACTGCTCGCCGTCGCGCAGGGTGGTGTCGAAGACCCTCACCCTGTTGTGCTCGTCGCGCCGTTGGCCCACGTCGGCCGGAGGTACTTCCGATGCTGCCGCTTCCGATGCTGCCGCTGAATCGCTCATGTCGTTCGTGCTCCCTCTAGGTCTTTTTCGGACTTCCTCTCGGCTGGGTATGCGGCTACGCGGCCGCCACGCGCTATTCCCCCCGAGGGGGGAGCACCCTGAAGGGCACAGGCAGGAGAAGGAGTGAAAGAGACAGCTGGAACGACATCTCAGCGCAGGTTAGCACCGGCGTCGCCCCGAACGCAAGGAAATATCACCGCTGGCCCTCGGCCGCCTCAGCGGAGGGCTACGGCCCAGCCGTCGACGAATCCCTCAGAGGCGACGATCTCCTTCACTACCTCCGCGGGGACGGCCGCGTCGGTGGTGACGACCATCGCGGCCAGGCGCTGGCCGCTCCTCGTTCGATCCTCCGGGTCGGCCTGGCCGTTCGGTGTATGGCCGACGGCGGCCGAGGAGATGTTGATTCCGTGCTTGCCGAAGATCGTGCCGACACGGCCGATCATGCCCGGCAGATCCTCGTAGCGGAAGATCGTCACGAACGGCTCCAACTCGACGGTGAAGCGCCGTCCCTGAACCTCCACCAGATGCGGTACACGGTTCGGGCCGATCGCCGTTCCGGCGACCGCGACCCGCTCGTCGCCGGCGATCACCGTGACGCGGATCAACTCGTTGAAGTCCTGCGCCTCCGAGACGGACTTCTCCTCGATCACGATCCCGCGCTCCTCGGCCATGCTCGGAGCGTTCACGAGGTTGACCTCCTCCTCCGTGCGGCCCTCGAGCGCGCCGCCGATCACCGCGAGCGTCAGCAGGCGCGTGTCGAAGTCGGCGATCCGTCCCATGAACGCGGCCTCGATCCGCTCGACCGAGCTGCCCTCGGCGAGCTCCATCGCCAGCCGTCCCAGGTCTTTCGCGAGCGGCAGGAACGGCCCGAGCACCTCCATGTCCTCGGCGCCCACCGAGGGGATGTTGACCGCCGTCGAGACCACGCCCCCGGTGAGTGCCGCCACGACCTGCTCGGCGCTCTGGTAGCCGGCGCGATCGGTCGCCTCGGCGGTCGAAGCACCCAGATGGGGCGTCACGACCACCAGCGGATTGCCGAACAGCGGATTCTCGGTCATCGGCTCCGAGGGAAAGACATCCAGCGCGGCGCCGCCGACCTTGCCCGAATCCAGCGCGTCCTTCAGCGCCGCTTCGTCGATCAGCCCGCCGCGCGCCACGTTCAGGACGCGCACACCATCGCGCATCTGCGCGAACGCCTCCGCGTTCAGCCAGTTCTGCGTGTCCGGCGTCTTCGGGAGATGGATCGTGATGAAGTCCGCCTGCGCGTAGATTTCCTCACTGTTCTCCGCCTTCTCGACGCCCAGCTCGCGATAGCGCTCGGCGCTGACGAACGGGTCGAAGGCGATCACGCGCATATTGAAGGCGCGCGCCCGTGTCGCCACGAGCTGGCCGATGCGCCCGAAGCCGAGGATCCCGAGCGTCTTCTCGTACACCTCCACGCCGGAGAACTTCGAGCGCTCCCACTTCCCGCTCGTCAGCGACGCATACGCCTGCGGAATGTTCCGCGCGAGCGCCAGCAGCAGCGCCATCGTGTGCTCGGCCGCCGTCACCACGTTCGACTGCGGCGCGTTCGCGACGATGATCCCCCGCTTCGTCGCCGCCTCGACGTCGACGTTGTCCACCCCCACTCCCGCGCGCCCGATCACGCGCAGGTTGGTGGCCTGCTCGATCAGCTCGGCGGTCAGCTTCGTCGCCGAGCGAATCAGGATGCCCTCATAGGCGCCGATCCGTTCCGTGAGCTGCTCGTCGGTCCAGTCGACGCCGAGATCGACCTCGAAGTGCTCCTTCAGCAGCGCCACGCCCGAGTCGCCGATCTTCTCCTTCACCAGGATCTTCAATCGCTCGTCGCTCATGCCGAGATCCTCTCCATAACCCAGTCGATACACCCTGTCAGCGCCTGCACATCGCCGGGATCGACCGCCGGGAACATCCCGATCCGCAGCTGGTTGCGCCCCAGCTTGCGGTACGGCTCGGTGTCCACGATTCCGTTCTCCCGCAGCGTCTTCGCGACCACGGCCGCGTCAACCTCCTCGTTGAAGTCAATCGTTCCCACGACGAGCGAGCGCTTGGCCGGGTCCACCACGAACGGCGTCGTGTAGGCGCCGCGCTCGGCCCAGCCATACAGATGCTCGGATGAGGCCCTCGTGCGCGACACGCACCAGTCGAGGCCCCCGCCGTCGAGCATCCAGCGGATCTCGTCGGCGAGCAGGAACAGGCTTGCGACCGCCGGTGTGTTGTAGGTCTGGTCTTTCATCGAGTTCTCGAGCGCCATCCGCAAGGAGAGGAAGGCCGGGATCCAGCGCCCGGAGGCGTCCAGCGCGGCGATCCGCTCCTGGGCGGCGGGGCTCAACAGCGCGATCCACAACCCACCCTCGGCCGCGAAGCTCTTCTGGGGAGCGAAGTAGTAGGCGTCGGCCTCCGCAATGTCGACCGGCAGGCCGCCCGCGCCCGAGGTCGCGTCGATCAGCACCAGGGCGTCGCCGGTCTCTGTCGGTCGCTCCACCGGGACCATAACCCCGGTCGAGGTCTCGTTGTGCGCCCAGGTCACAGCGTCGACCGGCGTCTCGGCGGCGGCACCGAGCGTTCTCGGGTCAGGGGCGTCGCCGGGGTCGGCGGCGACAACGACCGGCTCCTCGAGGAACGGCGCGCCGGCCGTCACCTGCGCGAACTTCGAGGAGAACTCGCCGTAGGTCAGATGCAGCGCCCGGTGCTCGACGAGGCCGAAGGCCGCGGCGTCCCAGAAGGCGGTGGCGCCGCCGTTGCCGAGCGCGATCTCATAGCCGTCGGGTGCCGCGAACAGCTCGCGCAGCCCAGCGCGGATCTCCCCGACGAGCGCCTTCACCGGCTGCCGGCGGTGGGATGTGCCCATCACCGCGGCGCCCTCGCTTGCCAGACGCGCAAGCGCCTGCGGGCGGACCTTCGACGGGCCGCAGCCGAAGCGTCCGTCAGCCGGCTTCAGCTCGTCGGGAATCACGAGGGTGGTGCTCTGCTCTGGTAATGAGTTCGGCGTCATGGGCTTCCTTCGTGGAATGTCGCGGATCGAAGAATGCCCAGGCGCGCGGCGGTGCTGCCTCTACGTCGCTTCCCGGTGGTTAGACCCACCTCAGCGCCAGTCGCGACGACGTCTGCGAGTGTAGCGAACGTCCGGCTAAGCGCGCCCGTGAGGCTCCGAGAAGTCCTCTCCAACCACCAGCGCCTCGCGCTCGACGATCGTCGCCGTCCAGCCCTCGGGCAGACGGGTCGCGGCCACGCCGGCCGGCAGATCGAGGTTCGATCGCTCGCCGGCGAGCAGACAGAACTCTGGCGCCGGTCCGAGCACCAACTGTCGGCGCCAGAGGCTCGCGTGCTTGGGATCCATCCCGTCGCCCAGCAGCTCACCGAGCGAGCGCCGTCGCACTCCCGGCGAACGCCCGACCCAGACCGCGACTGTGCTCCGCCCAAGCGAGCCGTCCGTCGCCGGCGAATGCCCCTCGATCAGACCGTAGAGGCCACCAGCGCCCCCGCCGAAGCGGCGGGCGAGATCGTCGTGGACGCTGCGGTGCCCATGCCCGACCGCGGCCTCGTTCAGGACGCCCAGCGCGGTGTAGTCCTCGGTGAAGTACCAATCCTCATAGCCGGCCAAGCCGCCGAGCCACGGCAGCTCCGCGGCGCGATAGCAGGCCGATCCGAGAAAGCCCGCGGGCGGAGCGTGCGCCAGCGAGTGGTGAAACGCGATCTGCGCCCGCTCATAGGCCTCGATCGCCACATCCTCCAGCGGGCGGTGCCAGAAAACGTAGGCGAGCATCGTACGGGGTGGGCCGGGATCGACTCGTCTAGAACGAGGTTTCGATCCAGTCCATGCCCTCGCGCAGTTCGCCGCCGACGTGCTCCACCTGGGTGTCGGCCTGCTCGGCGCGCATCCGCTTGAAGTTCTCCTGCCCGGCGCGATTCTCCGCGATCCACTCGCGCGCGAAATCGCCGTCCTGGATCTCCTTCAGGATCTGGCGCATGCTCGCACGGGTCTCCTCCGTGATCACGCGTTTGCCGCGCGTGTAGTCGCCGTACTCGGCCGTGTTCGAGATCGAGTAGCGCATCCCCGCCAGGCCCTTCTCATGCATCAAATCGACGATCAGCTTGAGCTCGTGCAGGCACTCGAAATATGCCATCTCCGGGTCATAGCCGGCATCGACGAGCGTCTCGAAGCCGGCCTGGACGAGCTCGGAGGCGCCCCCGCAGAGCACCGCCTGCTCACCGAACAGATCCGTCTCGGTCTCGTCCTTAAAGCTCGTCTCGATCACGCCGCCGCGCGTGCAGCCGATGCCCTTCGCGTAGGCGAGGGCCAGCCTGCGGGCGTTGTGAGTCGCGTCCTGCTCGACCGCGATCAGACCGGGGACACCGCTGCCCTCGAGGAACTGGCGGCGCACGAGGTGGCCGGGCCCCTTCGGGGCGACCATGCCGACATCGACGCCCGGCGGCGGCTCGATCTCTTTGTAGTGAATCGAGAAGCCGTGGCCGAAGAGGATCATGTTGCCCTCGGCGATGCCGTCGCGGATCTCCTCCTCCCACACCTGGTGATGGAGCTCGTCCGGCAGCAGGATCATCACGAGATCGCCGCGACTGGCGGCCTCGACGACGCTCAGCACCTCGAGGCCCTGCTCACGCGCCTTCGCGACGGAGGCGGAGTCCTCGCGCAGGCCGACGACCACATCGACTCCCGAATCCTTCAGATTGAGGGCATGGGCGTGGCCCTGGGAGCCGTAGCCGATGATCGCGACGGTCTTGCCGTCGAGCAGGTGGAGGTCAGCGTCGTCGTCGTAGAGCATCGGCGCAGGCTATCCAACTTACGCGCCGGCAGAAGCGACGAGCGTACGACCGGGAATGTCCAGCGAGCCGTCGCCAGCGGTATACGGCGCGAAGCGCTCGGCCAGGGCCGCGTGGATCTCGGCAATCTCCGGCTCGGGACAGCCGAGGACCGCGTCGTGGAAGACGCGCGAGAGGTCGAGCGTCGAGTCCCACAGCTCCTCGAAGCTTCTCTGACGCCGGTGCAGGTCGATCGCCTCGACACGCGCATCGGCGAAGCCCGCCTGCTCGAGCAGCTCCCCCACCCGCTCGGGATTCCCCAGTGCGAAGGGTCCCGGCGTCCCCGGCACAGGCGCAGCGCCCAGCCCGCGCTCGCTCAGCTCCCGGGCCGGGAAGAAAGCCCAGGGATTCCGCTCGACCGAGTCCCACACCGCCAGCGCCACACGTCCGCCGGGGCGCAGCACGCGGCGCGTCTCTCTCAGCGCCGCCAGGGGATCGGCCATCAGCATGTAGCCCCAACGGCACAACACCGCGTCGATGCTCGCCACCGGAAGGTCGATCCATTCGGCGTTCAGCACCTGAAACTCGATGTTGCTCAGCCCCAGCTCGAGCGCTCGCGCGCGGGCCCCACCGAGCATCGTCTCAGCCTGGTCGGAGACGATCACCCCGCCGTGTGGCGCGACCAGTTCCCCGGCCAGCATGCCCGTCTCGCCAAGGCCCGCCGCGAGCTCGAGCACACGCTCGCCCGGCTGCGGCTCGATCGCGTCGAGCATCCAATGCGACACCGGAGCGCCGAACTCGCGCATCGCCTCCTGTTGACGCGTCCAGCCGGAGGCGGCCTCTTCCCAGGACTGCAGGCTGGTATTCCGGTGGGCATTCGGATCGAAGCTCATCCCAGTCGCTCCTCTCCCCCAACGGCCCGTAGCTCCTTGCGCAACAGCTTGCCCGAGCGGGTCCGCGGCAGCGGCTCAGCCACGAACGCGAACTGCTTGGGGACCTTATGGGAAGCGAGGCCGCGGGCGCAGTGGGCGCGCAGCGCATCCCCCTCCAGCGCCGCCCCCGGGCGGGTCACGACGATCGCCGTCACCGCCTCGCCCCAGCGCGGGTCGGCGCGGCCCAGGACCGCGGCCTCGAGCACGTCCGGATGGGCCTCCAGCACCGCCTCGACCTCCGCCGGCGCGACGTTCTCACCGCCGCTGACGATCGTGTCGGCCTTACGCCCGGTGACCCGCAGGCAACCGCCCGCGTCGATGACGCCAAGGTCACCTGTGCGCAGCCAACCGTCCCCATCGAGCGACCCGGGCGCGACGGTCGGTCCGGCGACCAGGATCTCCCCCTCCTCACCGTC
>Ga0209483_1002810_pt1 | contig 11859 bp, 9 predicted proteins | sample NGEPerA_FD_184508 | JGI IMG/M metagenome (GOLD analysis project Ga0209483, IMG submission 184508) | Arctic peat soil microbial communities from the Barrow Environmental Observatory site, Barrow, Alaska, USA - NGEE PermafrostL2-A... | ecosystem: Environmental > Terrestrial > Soil > Wetlands > Peat... | reverse complement strand
GCAGGTGGATGGGGCGCAGGCAATTTTTCAGCAGGCGTCGGATCGCTTCAATGCCGGGCTGAGCGCGAAAATTGACATGACGCGCAGCGATGTCGAATTGCAAACGCAGCAGCAGCGATTGACCGCAGAGCGGGCAAATTATGCCAAGCAGAAAATCGGGCTGGCGCGATTAATTGGCATGTCGCCCGCGCAGGAGTATTCGCTTGCCGACAAATTGCCGTTTGCCCCGCTGGAAAATATAACGCTTGAGCAAGCTCTGGCGCTGGCCACGCAAGACCGATCCGACTTGAAATCTGCGGAAGCGCAATTGCGCTCCGCTGAATTTGCGCGCAAAGCTGCCGTAGCGGAACACTATCCGACACTCGGCGTGACCGCGGATTACGGCGTGATCGGCGTAAATCCTGCCAATTCCCACGGAACATTCGACGTGAGCGGCCAGCTGATGTTTCCGATCTGGGCGGGTGGACACACGCACGGCGACATTATGGAAGCGGATGCGAATCTGGCCCAGCGGCGCGCCGAATACGAGAGCGTACGTTCGCGCGTGGAAGCCGACGTCCGGAATGCCTATCTCGATCTGAACTCTGCCGCCGAACTGGTTCGTGTGGCGCAAAGCCGCCGCGAACTGGCGCACGATCAGCTCGCGCAATCTACGGACCGCTTTGCATCCGGGGTTGCGGACACTGTGGAAGTGACGCAGGCGCAGGAAGTAGTGGCCAGCGCGGAGTCTGACTATATTGCAAACCTGGATGCCCACAACCTGGCCAAAGCAAGCGTGGCCCGCGCCATTGGCCAAGCGGAGAAAATTATGCGTGATCTTTTGAGGAGCCAATAACCATGGCCGTCGACCAATTACCGGAAACAAGGACATCTCAACCTGCTGAACCTGTGGACACTGGAAGCACCGCCGAAGGGCGCCGCAAAACTTTACTTTTCGCGGGCATTATCGGAGCAGTGATTCTTGTGGGCGCGGTTGCGTTCTGGCTTTATTCGCGCACCTACGAATCCACCGATGACGCGCAGGTGGACGGACATTTGAACGGCGTCACAGCGCGCATCGACGGCGACGTGAAAGCTGTATACGTGGAAGAAAATCAGTCGGTGAAGGCCGGCGACCTGCTTGTCGAGTTCGATCCGCGCGATTACCAGGTGGCTGTGGAACAGGCGCAGGCGCAACTTCTGAAGGCGCAAGCCGATGAGCGCGCGGAAAATCCGAACTTACCGATTACGCAGAGTACTTCACGGACGAGTGTTTCCACAAGCAAGTCCGAAGTAGCAACCGCGGACGCCGCGGCAGCAGCGGCTGAAGGCGAGCAACAGGCAGCGCAATCACGTTTGCTCGAAGCCGAAGCGAACAATGTGAAGGCTCAGGCGGATGTCGCGCGATACAAAGCGCTGGTCGACAAGAGCGAAGTCTCCAAGTCGGACTACGAACAAGTCGTGGCCAACGCCAAAGCGCTTGCCGCTTCGGTGGATTCGGCGCGCGCATCGGCCCAGGCTGCGCAAAAAGTGGTGGAGCAGCGCCGTTCGCAACTCGAGCAGGCGCGCAGCTTGATGGATTCTGCTGCCGTGAATGCGCCCTACCAGGTGGCTATTTCTCGCGCGACGCTGCAATCGAAGCACGCTACCGTCGCGGCGATGCAGGCGGCGCTGGATCGCGCGCAGCTCGACCTGAGCTATTGCAAGATCGTCGCACCCGTTTCCGGTGTCGTGAGCAAGCGTACAGTGGAAGTCGGTGAACACGTGAGCAAAGGCGAGCGCCTCGTCAGCATTTCCGACCTCGGCGACCTTTGGGTGACGGCCAACTTCAAGGAAAGCCAACTCCGTCAGATGCATCCTGGCCAGGCTGTCAGGATTTCCGTGGACGCTTACGACCAGGATTTCGATGGCACGGTCGAATCCATGCCCGGTTCGACTGGGTCGATTACCAGTTTGCTTCCTCCAGAAAACGCGACAGGAAACTACGTGAAGGTCGTGCAGCGCTTACCTGTACGCATTCGTTTCAACCCAGGACAAAAGGGCCTCGATCGCTTGCGGCCCGGAATGTCCGTCGTCCCAAAAGTGTGGCTCAAGTAGCACTCAGTCGCGCGGGCTTCAGCCTGCGGAATTTAGGCCTTGCAGGCACTTAACCCCGCAAGCTGAAGCCAGCGCTACCAAAGCCTGTGCCACAAAACTCTGTACCAACTGATTCTCAAAGATAGAAAGAAGACTGTGACGGAAACACTCGAGATTCCCTGGAAGCCAAAATATAACCCGTGGCTGATCGCCATGACGGTTACCTTGGCCACGTTCATGGAGGTGCTGGACACCTCTATCGCCAACGTGTCCTTGCCGCACATCGCCGGAAGCCTTTCGGCGAGCCAGGAAGAGTCCGCGTGGGTTCTCACAAGTTATCTTGTTTCGAACGCGATTATCCTGCCGATCAGCGCGTGGCTTTCGACGATCATTGGCCGCAAACGCTTTTACATGTCCTGCGTGGCGCTGTTTACAGTCAGCAGTTTTCTTTGCGGCCTTGCACCGAGCCTCGGTGTGTTGATCTTCTTTCGAATTTTGCAGGGTGTCGGCGGCGGAGGATTGCAGCCGAGCGAACAGGCCATTCTTGCCGACACGTTTTCTCCGGCCAAGCGCGGCATGGCGTTTGCCGTCTATGCCATGGCCGTTGTGCTCGCTCCCGCCATCGGACCGACGCTCGGCGGGTACATCACGGATAACTATAACTGGCGCTGGATTTTCTACATCAATGTTCCAATCGGCTTATTGTCTCTGTTTCTGACCAACCGGCTGGTGGAAGATCCTCCATTTTTGAAAGTTGAGCAGGAGCGGCGCAGGGGCATACGTGCAGACTACGTCGGTCTCGGACTCATCACCCTGGCGATCGCCAGCCTGCAGATCGCGCTGGACAAGGGCCAGGAGTCCGACTGGTTCTCTTCGCGCTGGATTACTTCGCTTGTGGTGACTTCGGGGTATGCGTTTGTGGTATGGGTATTTTGGGAGTGGCATCATCCTAATCCGGTGGTGGACATCCGTCTATTCAAGCTGCGCAATTTCGCCACGGCGATGTTTTTCAGTTTTACGGTGGGCATCGTGTTATACGGCACGACGTTCATGATTCCGCAATTTCTGCAGGTTTTGCTGGGATATCCCGCGCTGGTTGCGGGCGAAGCGCTTGCGGGCGGCGGATTCATCATGATCATGGTGCTGCCTTTTGTGGGGACCATGGTTTCGCGAGTCGATCCGCGCAAGCTGATGGCCTTCGGGTTTGTTTGTATTTCGGCGGCCATGTATTACATGTCTACACTATTCAGCCTGACCATGGATTTCCGCGCGGCATTTATTATGCGCACCTTGCAGATGTTTGGTCTGGCGTTTGTTTTCGTGCCGCAGAATGTTCTGGCCTACGTGGGAATTCCGCGGGAGAAAAATAATCAGATATCCTCCATGAATAGCTTTATGCGTAACGTGGGCGGAAGCATCGGCATCGCGCTCATCTCCACTTTCATTTCGCGCATCGCGCAGACGCGGCGCACTTACATGGTCGCGAACGCCAGTCCGGGCACGCCGCAGTATGAGGCCCTCGTCGGAGGTCTCTCTCAGACCCTGCAAAACCAGGGCGCAGGAAGCGTGCAGGCGACGCAGCAGGCGCACGGAATTGTGTCTTACCTGATTGACAGGCAGGCGACCACGCTCGCCTACGTCCAAGTCATTTCCATTCTTGCCATCATCATTCTTTCCCTCGTGCCATTTCTTCTGATCATGAAGCGAAACAGGCCTGGGGTCGGGGAAGCGCCCCCAGCGCACTAAAAATTCCCGAATGGGTTGAGATTTTTAGTAGGACAGGCTTCAGCCTGTGGGGTTAGCCATTGCGAGGTTCAAATTCCACAGGCTGAAGCCTGTGCTACTTAAGAAACTCTGCGAATGCGCCGGAACTTCGCCGTCTCAGCTATACTGTCGCAGTAAAATAAAAACCACGTCGAAGACGGGAGCACGGTTGTATCCCTTTATTCATATCGGCCCATTAACACTGGGCTCTTACGGCCTGATGGTGGCCATCGGACTGATCTGTGCTTTTTTTATCCTGCGTGCCGACTTCTTGCGCCGCGGAGTTTCCGCCGACGCGGAGGCAATTATCGGAATCACGGGACTTTCGGGCCTCGCCGGTTCCCGCCTGTATCATTTGTTTGAAAGCCCCAGGGAATTTTTCGCGGATCCTTGGCCTCAACTGTTCAGCACGATGGGTTTTGCGTTCGTCGGCGCCATTATTGGCGGATTTATCGCGCTTGTTCTGCTGGCGAGGCGGTTCAAGATTTCCCCGCTGCTCATGCTGGATGTGGCATCTCCTGCGGCGGCCATTGGTTACGGCATCGGGCGCATCGGCTGCATGCTTTCCGGGGACGGCGATTATGGAATCGCCACCAGCCTTCCCTGGGGAGTCGCCTTCAATCCGATTCAACCAGGCACGCTGATCTTGGGTTTCATCCAGGTCGACCATGGCGCGATCGTCCCCAGCTATGGGCGCGACGTTGGTGGATTGCCGCTCGATGCGATCGTGCGCGTTCATCCCACTCCTATTTATGAATTCCTCGCGGCCATCGTAATTTTCTATGTCCTGTGGCGCTTGGGCGCGCGTGTGATAAAAAAGCGCGCACCGCACGGAATTGTTTTTGCGGCATACCTGGTGCTAACGGGAATCGCGCGTTTTCTTGTGGAAATGATTCGCATCAATCCGCGCTCATTTTTGGGAATGACGAACGCGCAAGCGGCGAGCGTGGTCTCCGTCCTGGCCGGCATCGCATTATTTTTTTACTGCAAGCACGCGGGAGGGCGGAAGGTCCGCACTTGACGGGGTTGTCCCGCTCGCATAACGTCCCTGTAGCATCCATCCGCTGGATACCGGAATTCCCAACAGGAGGAAAATGGAGCGACCGTTCGGAGTCACGATTCTCGGCGCGGGAATGATCCTCGCGGGCTTGGGATTTGGGAGCGCGGGGGTCTTTTTCTTTCTGATGGGTTCTTCGGGAGCTACGGCGACGGCCCCAACGAACGGGCCTATGGCCACTCTGCTCGCAGCTCTGGGTGCTGCTGCGGGCGTTGTATTTCTGCTTTTCGGCGCGCTGCATGTGGTACTCGCAATTGCTATTTTCAAATTGAGAAATATAGCGCGCGTCATGACCATGTTTCTGTTTTTGTTGATTGCGGCGGGCGCCTGCCTGGGATTGATTGCAACGCTGGTGAGCTACAGCCGAGTCGGATTACTATGGAACATCTCCATTCTGATATTGGATTCGCTCGCCCTTTGGTACCTGCTGCGGTCCAGTACCAAGGAAGCATTCCACGCGTAATTGAAATTACAGGCCGGCGCGTGTTGTTTTGCCGGCCCCTTCCGCAGCCGCCGAAGAAGGAGTCACGATTTCCACCGGACCGTATTTTTCGAGCACAGATTTGATTTTGCTCGCATCTCCCACCGCAACGACCTGCATGGTTCCCGGATCGATATACTTTTTCGCGACGCGCTGCACATCGTCTGCGCTGATCGCGGCGATTTTCGCGGGATATTTATCCCAGTAATCCGCGGGGAACCCAAAGGCCTTGCGCGTGATTGCGTAGCCGATTAACTGTTGCGGAGATTCGAGGGAAAGCGCAAAACGCGCAACCACCGACCGGCGCGCAGCGTCAAGTTCGGCTTCAGGCACTTTTTCGTCGCGAATGCGATTCAACTCCCGCAGAAATTCCGTCATTGCTCCGTCCGTGATTCCGTGCGCAGGTCGCCGCCCGCGGTCCATGGCCCCGCATATTTTCGGGCGATCAAGTTGCTGTACACGCCGTAGGTGTAGCCTTTTTCTTCGCGCAAATTCAGGAACAGGCGGCTCGCGGACCCCGCGCCCAGCACTTCGTTCAATACAACGAGGGCCGGATAATCGGGGTTGGTGCGGTCGATCGCCAGATTGCCCATGAGCAGAGTGGTTTGCACGGATCCGGGACGATCGACCAGAAAGATCTTTTCCTTTTGTGCAGGCGGCGGTCCTGGAGGAAATTTTACAACTTCTTTTGTGCGCGGCCATTCCGCCAGCCACTGCCGCAGCTTCGGAATGATGGTTTCCGCGTGCACATCGCCTGAAATGGCGAGAATCGTGTTTTGAGGCGCGTAGTGTGTATCGTGCCATTCGGCGAGCATGGCCGGAGTCATCGAATCGAGGGATTCCGGCGTGGCGGAGACGACGGCGGCGGGATACGTTCCGTACAGCACTCGGCTCATCGTTTGATTGGCCAGAAAGCCGGGCTGCGAACGCTGCTGGGCGAGCACGGATTTCGCGCGCTGCAGATATTGCGTGACTTCGTCGGCGGGAAAATTCGGATGCAGCAAAACATCGGTAGTCAGCGCAAACCACTCGTCGAATTTATCTGACAATCCCGATGCGGCCACGACTGCCGAGGACGAACCGAAGCTAGCCGAGGCCGAAAGCGATGCGCCGAGCGAATCGATTTGCTCGGCTATTTGTTTGCTCGTGCGCGTTTTGGTTCCTTCGGTCAGCAAGCGCGCCGTGGCCCCCGCGAGGCCGGGCTGCGTGGCCGGTTCGTACATCGGCCCCGCGCCACTGATATCGAACATCACGGTGACCAACGGAAACCTGTGGTCCTCCAGAATCATGAGGTGGATGCCGTTCGGCAGAGTGGTTTCTATGGGGCGGGGAAGCGTGACCTTTAAAATATCTTTCGAGACAGGCGCGCGATTCAGCCGCTCTACTTTGCTCGTCGGGATGGATTTGTCATCCGCGGCAGGCGCCTGGCTCCAAGCGGTCGCGGTCATGGTCGCGGCCAACAGGAAGGTTAACGCCACACGCACCGAAATTCTGAAACTCACGTTGCTTCTCATCGGTTTCCTCTTCGAATTCTCCGCGTTTCGGAACGCTCATGCATTCGATTTATAAAACGCCTGGACTCGGTTGCGCCTTGGGCGTTGTCAGGACGACGGTTCGCTGCGCGTCGCCCAGGTATTCGCGAGCCACGCGCTGAATATCGGCGGCCGTGACCTCGCTGTATTTTGTAAGAATCGTGTTGATCAACTCCGGATCGTGGAAATAGACGGCGTACTCCCCGAGGGTTCGCGCGCGGCTCATCGTGCTGGTCATGGACTCGGCCTGCTGCAACCGGTCCTGGATCAGAATTTTGCGCATTTCTTCCGGAGTGACGCCGTCTTTTTTCACGCGATCGAATTCTTCGTAAATCGCTTTCTCCACCTCGCCCGCATTCTGCCCGGGCTTGAGCAGCGCGAAGGCCTGAAATAAGGCAGGGCCGCGGCGCAAATCCATCCCACCGGCCACGTTGAGGGCCAGCATTTTTTCCTTCACCAGCTTTTGATACATCCGCGAGGATGGGCCGCTGAACAGAATATCGCCGAGCATATCCAGTGCGTAAAAATCCGCCGTGTTTGCCGGAACCGTTTTGTAAACGATGTCCAGGCGCGGTAAGCGCGCGAACGAATCTTCCACCGTCGTGCGGCGCTCGGCCGTTTGCACGGGCTCGGTCATGTCCACGGAGGGCGGCGCAGGCTGTTGCGGAATTTCTTCAAAGTATTTCTTAATTTTTGCCAGCGCTTCCGGCGATTTGAAATCGCCGACCAGCGTCAATACCGCATTATTGGGCGCGTAATAGGTTTTAAAAAATTGCGCCACATCGCCAAGGCTCGCCGCATTTAAATCTTCCATCGAGCCCATGGTGGAATGCTTGTACGCAAAATTATCGTAGGCGAGCCCTTCGATAATTTCGCTCGTCTTTCCGTAGGGCTGGTTGTCCATGCGCAGACGCCGCTCTTCCTGCACGGTGCTGCGCTGGTTGTCGAGATTTGCCTGCGTGATGCGCAGGGCCTTCATGCGGTCGGACTCGAGGAACAGAACCATGTCGAGCTGATTGGCGGGAACGCGCTCGTAATAATTTGTGGAGTCGTCGGTGGTGGTGCCGTTCACATCGCCGCCGTTTACGTGAACCATAATCAGGTGCTCGCCCTTGCCCACATTTTCAGAGCCCTGGAACATCATATGTTCAAAAAGATGCGCGAAGCCCGTGTGGCCCGGCAATTCGTTGCGCGATCCCACGTCATACGTAAGGCATAGCGATACGGTCGGCGCCGCGTGGTCTTCCGAAAGCATAACGCGCAATCCGTTTTTGAGTGTGTATTGCTCGACAGGAATATGGACGCCTTGCGACGTGGCGGACGTGTCCGGGGCGGGCAGGACGCGTCGTGGTGCCGCCACAGCCGTCACACCCGCAATTCCCAGCGCAAGAGCAAGCCCTGCTATCGAAAAAACTCTGTAACGCTTCATGGTGTACTCCGGCCAAACGTATTTCGAGCAGACACTCTATCCTACGTTTAATAGACGGCTGAAGGCAGCAATAGTTTCCTTTTGAGTTTCAAATGAATTTGTGAATCACGGTATCGCAACAAATGCGCGAGCGCGGTAAACTCTCAGTTCCATGGAAACCGCCCCTGATTCTAAAGTCATCGATGTGCAATCCCTGACGAGGCGATACGGCTCTCTCGTTGCCGTCGACCACCTGAATTTTTCCGTTTCGTCGGGCGCGACGTTTGGCCTTTTGGGCCCGAACGGCGCGGGCAAAAGTACGCTGATCAAAATGCTCACGACGCTGCTGCCTCCCTCGGAGGGCACGGCGAAAATTGCGGGATTCGATCTGGTGCAGCATCCCGAACTTGTGCGCAAGAAAATCGGCTACGTGTCGCAGATGCTTTCCGCGGACGGCGACCTGACGGGCTATGAAAATCTGCTCATCTCCGCAAAGCTCTACGGTATGCCGCGCACAGAGCGGTCCAGGCGCATCATGCAGGGCCTGGAATTTATGGATCTCGCGCACGTGAGTAAAAAGCTCGTGCGGCAATATTCCGGCGGGATGATCCGGCGCCTGGAAATTGCGCAATCGATGCTGCACCGGCCCGCTGTTTTATTTATGGACGAGCCATCGGTCGGCCTCGATCCCTCCGCGAAACGCTCCGTGTGGGAGCGTATCCGCGAACTCCGCCGCGAATTCGGCACAACGATTTTGATGACCACGCACGACATGGAAGAGGCGGATCACCTGTGCGACATGGTGGCCGTGATGCATCGCGGCGTGCTTGCCGCGATGGACACTGCGGCGGCGCTCAAGGCGCAAGTCCGCGCGGATGCGTCGCTTGACGACGTTTTTATTCATTTCACCGGCGCCACGATTACCGAGGGAGGCGAACTCAGAGATGCCGCACGCACAAGAATCACATCTCAACGCCTGGGCTGAGCCCTTTCCCGGCGCGAATTATCTGCGGCAGACCTTTGCGGTGGCGGAAGCTGACATCCGCAAACTCGTCCACGATCCCGTCGAGTTGTTCACGCGCATGGTTCAGCCCGTTTTGTGGCTGCTGATCTTCGGGCAGGTTTTCAATCGCACGCGTGCCATTCCCACGGGCGGCATCAGTTATCTGGATTTCATGGCGCCCGGAATTCTGGCGCAGAGCGTTTTGTTTGGCGCGATTTTTTACGGCATCTCGCTGATCTGGGAGCGCGACCTCGGCATCGTCCAGAAATATCTCGTAAGCCCCGCACCGCGCAGTACGCTGGTGCTGGGACGCGCTATTTCCTCCACGGTGCGCAGCCTCTGCCAGATGGTTTTTGTTTACGGGCTTTGCTTCATTCTGCACGTTCAGCTGCGGTTTCAAATTTTTGCGCTGGCGGGAGTGGTGCTCGCGGTGATGCTCGGCTCGGCGATTTTTTCGACGTTCTCTTTGATCGTCGCGTGCATTGTGAAATCGCGCGAACGGTTTATGGGGATTGGGCAGGTGCTCACGATGCCGCTATTTTTCGCGAGCAACGCCATCTATCCGCTGAGCCTCATGCCTGGTTGGCTACGCATCGTGTCAAGGGGCAATCCACTGTCTTACGAGGTGGATGCGCTGCGAACCCTGATGATTGTAGGGAGCACTACTTCCTTCAGCCTGGGCAAGGATTTCCTCATGTTGTTCATCGCGTTCGCGGTGATGGTCGGAGTGGCGACGAAACTCTATCCGACGATTGTTACGTGATGGCGTGAGCGCCGGCGACCAAAGTCAAATGCACGGGTTTAACGCAGAGGGAACAGAGAAAAGAGGAGAGAACCGGAGATTCGTTCGCCGTATTTCTCCTCTTTTCTCTGTGCCCTCTGGGTTAAATCTTTTTCCGTCCGTCCGAGTCGTGCCCCCTCACCACAGCAGCCTCAAACTGAATTGCACCTGGCGAGATGCCGTCGACGTTTGCGTGAACGTTCCGGCCACGGGAGAAGGTGCTCCCGCCGCGGATGTGAACACGATCAGATTGGGTGTGTTCAAGTTCGTCCTGTTCAGCAGATTGAAAATTTCCGCGCGAAACTGCAGATTCATCCGCTCAAACACGTGCGTATCTTTCAGCACGGAAAAATCCCATGTCCCAAGTCCGGGGCCGGTCAACACGTTTCTGCCAACATTGCCAAATGTTCCCGAGGGCGGGACGACGAACGCAGCCGGATTAAACCACTGCGTGGTGCCGCCCAGAATTATGGGCCCGGTGAACGATGGATTCCATGATGGCCGCACGGGATTCTTGGAATCGCCGTCGTTGGAAGGATTAAAGCTCAGCTGCGGTGTGAACGGAAATCCCGACTGAATGGTGACGATACTGTTGAGCGTCCATCCGCCGACAACATTATTCTCCCAGCCGCTTCCGCTGTTCAACATTTGCCTTCCGCTTCCAAAAGGCAATTCGTAGCTGACATTCATGACCCCGGCGTTCCGCACATCGTAGGTAGCCGGTCCCCAATCGCCGCGAACATTCAAGGGATTTTGCACCAGCGCAGGCGCGTTGGCGGCCGCAGTGGCATTCAGCGAATCTCCATCGTCAAGCGCTTTGGACCACGTGTACGCGCCACGGAAAGTAAGGCTATGGCTGAATCGATGGCGTACATCCACGGTCATGGCGTTGTACATGCTATCGCCTTCCGAAAACCAGCTGTATGTGTTCGCCAGAGAATTGTTCTGCCTCGTTGTGCTGGTGTTAAAGATCGTTCCGGCAGGCAAGCTTCCGGGGCACGGTGCCGCAGGGCACACCACCTGCGTGGGTATGTTGGCGTCCACGCTGATCAGTTCGTGCGAGCCGTGCGCTCCAACGTATCCCAAGCTGACCGAAGTGTTCGAAGTAATTTCCTGTTCGATTTTCAGGCTGTACGAATAGACGGTGGGGGTCTTCATGTTGGGATCCACACCGCCCGGAGCAATTTTGGCGCCCGCCGGTGACGCGGTGCCCGCGGAAACCGGAACGATGTTGGGAGAGAGTGGAAATCTGTTGAGCGTCAAATTGGGGATCGTGTAGGTTGGATTGAATGGAGCGTTCTGATCGGTGCGGTACCCGAGTGCATCCTGCAAATCGTTGTAAATTCCCGCGCCCGCGCGAACCACGGTCTTGCTGCCGATTGGGCTCCAGGCAAAGCCGATTCTGGGCTGCGGCAGGAACCACGCGTTATTTTGAGTGAAAACGCTGCTGCCAATAACGGGCTGTGCGTTGATCACGCCATTGGTGAACGTGTAGTTGGACGCTTTGCCGTAGGCTTCATTCCATCCCGTTGAGAACTCCTGGCGGTAGCCGAGGGAAACTGTGAACGATGGGCTCACTCGAATGACGTCTTCTGCGTAAATTGCGCCGAATAAAGCGCGCCAGCTCAGTGGGGTGGACGCGGGATCGATCAGAAAACTTCCGGTGCCAAATGTTCCGCTGAGGAAATTTGTCAGACTGGGAAACGTGGCCTGCCCGTACTGGCTGAGTGCAATATTTTCGTTTGACTGAAATCGCTGGAACCAGGCGCCGAATTTAG
>Ga0209483_1002808_pt1 | contig 11863 bp, 11 predicted proteins | sample NGEPerA_FD_184508 | JGI IMG/M metagenome (GOLD analysis project Ga0209483, IMG submission 184508) | Arctic peat soil microbial communities from the Barrow Environmental Observatory site, Barrow, Alaska, USA - NGEE PermafrostL2-A... | ecosystem: Environmental > Terrestrial > Soil > Wetlands >... | reverse complement strand
CCCGAACGCCGCCGGGTCGAGCCCGTGCGACGGCGCTTCGGCGAGCGCCTCGGCCAGCGCGGCGCGGCGTTCGGGCGTCCAGACCGGATTGAAGCCGTCACCGCGATAGAAATCGGTGACCGGCGCGCGGTCGACCGCGCGACCGGCGATCACCAGCTTGCCGCCGCCGGCGAGCAGCGCCGCCAGCGCCCCGGACTCGATTTGGGCCGACGCCGGCCGCGCCGCCGCAAGCCCGAGCGGCAGAACCAGCAGCAAGATCAGCAGGCGAAAGGGCTTCGACGCGGACATGGCGATTGGACCAGTGGGTTACCGTCATCATCGGCTAAGCCGGTCCGGCAAACAATCGTCGAAAGTCCTTACAATGGGCCAGCGCCGGCTGGTTTCAGCCGGCTTTGGCGCCAGCCGCCCGCACGGCCTCATGGGTTTCAAGGTTGGCCAGGGCGACGCGCAGGATCGGGGCGTCGATGCCCCGCGCCGCCGCCCGGCGCACCAAATCGCCGATGATCGGATCGGATTCGGTCGGGCCGCCCTTCTGCATGTCGTGGAACAACGATGCGGCGAAGGACGAGCCGCGCTGGGTCAGGAGCCGGTGCGCGCGAACGACCGCCTCGCGTCCCGGCGCATGGCCCTCGGCCCCGGCGATGCGGCGGCATTCGTCGAGCGTCGCCAGCACGAAGGCCGCGCCCGAGGGCGCATTCATGATCTCGCCGATATTGGCGCGCATCAGCGTCGTTGCCGCGGCGAGGGCGGCGAGCATGAACAGCTTCTCCCACATCCGCTGCAGGATGTCGTCGCTCGGCTGGCCGTCGACCTTGCTGCGCTTCAGGAGCGCATCGAGCGCGTCGATACGCGCGGAGCGGCCGCCGGCGAACTCGCCGAAATAGAGAGTCTGGAGATCGTTGATGTGCTGGATGACGCCCTCGGCATCGAGTGCGATGCCGGCATAGCAACAGCCGCCGAGCACCGCGCCGGCGCCGAAGCGCGTCTTGAGGCGGTCGAGATGCGCGATGCCGTTCAGGAGCGGCAGCAGAGCGCTTTGGCGACCCATCGCGGGCGCGACGGCGTCCATCGCGGTATCGAGATCGTAGGCCTTGCAGGACAGCAGCACGAGATCGAAGGGCTGCGCGATATCCCCGGCAAGAAGCGTCTTCACCTTGAGCGCCATGTCGCCGACCGGACTTTTGACGAGCAAGCCGTTCCGGTTCAGGAAATCACGGCGCTTGGCGCGAACCAGGAACGTGATTTCGGCGCCGGCCTCGGCCAGGCGACCGCCGAAATAGCCGCCCACCGCGCCCGCGCCCAGCACCAGAATACGCATTTTGTCCTCGTCCCTCGTCTTGTCGGGGGTGCATCCTATCGGCGGTCATCCGGGCTGCGAAGGGGCGAGCATGGAATACGTCGCGGCGCACGGCGCGCGCCTGCCGGCTCTCGGGCTCGGCACCTGGGATTTGCGCGGGCGCGGCTGCTACGAGGCGGTGAAGGCGGCGCTGGCCGTCGGCTATCGCCACATCGACACCGCCGAGCTTTATGGCAACGAGGCCGAAATCGGAGCGGCGATCCGCGATTCCGGCGTCGCGCGCGGCGACATCTTCATCACCACCAAGATTCCGATGGGCCAGCTGCGCGCGGCGCAAGTGAAGCGCAACGCCGAGGAGAGCCTACGCAAGCTCGGCACCGATCACCTCGATTTGCTTCTTATTCACTGGCCGAGCCGAGACGAGCCGCTGGATGAGACGCTCGGCGCCTTCGGCAACCTGCTCGAGGCCGGCAAGACGCGCTTCATCGGCGTCAGCAATTTTACCGTGGCGCTCTTGGCTGAGACCATTGAGAAACACCGTGCGCCGATAATCTGCAACCAGATCGAATACCATCCCTATCTGTCGCAGCTTCCGGTGCTGGCGGCGGCGCGGAAATACGGCCTCGCGGTCACCGCCTATTCGCCGCTGGCGCGCGGCAAGGTGGCGCACGATCCCGATCTCGCCGCGATCGGCAAGAAATACGGCAAATCGGCGACGCAAGTGGCGCTGCGCTGGCTCATCGAGCAGGGCAACGTCGCCGCCATCCCGAAGGCGTCGAGCCGCGAGCACGCCGCCGCCAATCTCGCGATTTTCGATTTCACGCTTGCGACCGAGGATCGCGCGCGCATCGACGCCAAGCGCGGCGCCACACGGTTCGTCGATCCGCGCGGCTGGGCGCCGGAATGGGATCCGCCCGGCGTAGGCTAAATCACTGAAAGTCAATGTTATTTACATCCCTTGGACGGTATGCAAACTTTCGCCGGCCGGCCGGTCCGGCGCTTAGGAGATTTCGATGAGCTGCTGCGATCCGAACCAGACGGTTTGGAACGGCAAGGATTTTCACCGCCGCAGCGTCCTCAAGGGCGCGGCGGCGCTGGCCGGCGCCCTCGCCGCGACGCCTGTCCGCGCGGCGACGAAATCGATCAAGCTCGCCTTCTGTAGCCAGCTCCTCTGCATCATCCCCTATGAGGTCGCGCGCTCGCACGGCCATTTCACCAAGGAAGGACTCGAGGTCGAGCTGGTCTATGCGCGCGGCGGCGGTGCCGCAATGCAGGCGCTGGTCGGCGGCGCGGTCGATTACGGCGCCACCGCGCTCGACGTGGCACTCACCGCCTTCAGCAAGGGCGCGCCGATCAAGCGATTCATTTCCACCGGCAAGCTGCCGCTCTTCGCGCTCGCCGTGGCGCCCAAGCAGGCCGCATCCATCACCAGCATCAAGGCGCTCGAGGGCCACACCGTCGGCGTCTCCGGGCTCGGCAACGCCGACCACGCGCTGTGCCTCTTTCTGCTGCACGAGGCGGGCGCCGACGCGACCAAGGTTCAATTCGCGGCGATGGGCCCGAATCTGCTCGAGGCATTGCGCCAGGGCCAGATCGACGCCGGCTTGGTACAGGAGCCGGCGCTCACGCTGGTCGTCAAGGCCGGTGGCCGCGTGCTGGTCAACGCCATGGACGCCGCCGACGCCAAGAAATACCTCGGCGGCAATTACGAATTCATGGGCGTCGCGGTGCGCAGCGTCGAAATTCCCCAGCGCCAGGCGGAAATGCAGGCGCTCGCTCGCGCCCTCGCCGCCGCGTTGCAGGCAGTGCAGACGCTGAGCCCCGACGATCTGGTCAAGTCGCTGCCGCCCGAAATGACCACCGGTGCCGATACCGGCGAGATGCGCGACACCTTGGCGAAGTATCGCGGGTCGCTCTATCCGACCACCGTCAAGATCGATCTCGCCGCCGCCGGGCGCGTCGCCCGGTCGCTCAAGGTCGCGGGATTGCTCAAAGCCGACGCCGACACGTCCGGCCTCTACGACACGTCCATCGCCGGCTGAAGCAGGATCGCCCGTGCTTCGCGCCAACGCGCTCGCGCTTTCCTATGGCGCCACGCCGATCCTCGAAGGTGTCTCGCTCGAAGTTCCCAGCGGTAAGTTCGTCAGCCTGATCGGTCCCTCCGGCTCCGGCAAGAGCACGCTGCTGCGCGCGATCATCGGCTTGCAGGCGCCCTCATCCGGCACGATCGAGACCGATGTGCTGAGCGGCGACATCGGCATGCTGTTCCAGGACGACGCGCTGCTGCCTTGGCGCACGGCGGAGGAAAATGTGGCGCTCGGCCTGCGGCTGAAGGGCGTCGACAAGGGCACTGCCATCGCCAGCGCGCGGCTCTGGCTCACTCGGCTCGGCCTGCACGGCTTGAGCGAGCGCTTTCCGCGCCAGCTCTCGGGCGGCCAGCGCAAGCGCGTGGCGCTGGCGCAGGTGCTGGCGCGCGAGCCGCGCCTGTTGCTGATGGACGAGCCCTTTGCCTCGCTCGACGCCATCGTGCGCGCGCGCGTAACGCAGGATCTGCTGCGGCTGGTCGAATCGCGCGGCATCTCGGTGCTGCTGGTGACGCACGACCTCGAAGAGGCGCTGGCGCTGTCCGATGTGGTTTATCTCCTCTCCCAAGGCCCGCGGGCGCGTATTTCCGGGCGTTACGACGTGCCCTTGCCGCGGCCCCGCGACCCGATCAGGGCGCGCGCCCACCCGGATTTCGCGCCGCTGTTGCAACGGCTGTGGAACGACCTGTCGCGCGAGGTCGGGGGCCGGGCGGCATGAATCCCAACTGGACATGGCTGCGGCAGAGTGTGGCTCTGATCGCGCTGATCGCCGTGTGGGAGTTGCTGGCCGACAAAGGCTATTTCAATCCGCTCTACATGCCGGCGCCGTCGGGCGTCGCCGTCGCCCTCTTCCAGCTTTTCGTCCAGGGCACGATCTGGCCGCACATCATCGCCACCTTCAGCGCGGCGCTGGGCGGACTCGCGGTGGGATTGGCAGTGGGATCGCTGCTCGGCACCGCGGCGGCGCTGTTGCCGCTGCTGCGCGAGCTGCTCGAGCCGGTGATGATCTCGCTCAACGCGGTGCCACGCGTCGTGCTCGCGCCGCTCTTCGTCATCTGGTTCGGCATCGGCATCGGCTCGAAGGTGGCGCTGTCCTTCATCCTCGTCGCGGTGCTGATTTTCTTCACCGTCTTCACCGGCATCCGCCAGGTCGACCGGCGCCTGGTCGAGCGCGTCGTCACGCTGGGCGGCGGGCGCATAGCGCTGTTGCGCGAGGTCTATGTGCCGTCGGTGGTCGGCTGGGTACTCGGCAATCTCAAGGTCGCGGTGGGCTTCGCCTTCACCGGCGCGGTGGTCGGCGAATTCGTCGCCGCCACCAAGGGGCTGGGCTATCTGCTGTCCTTCGCCCAGAGCACCTATAACTCGGCGCTGATGCTGGCGCTGGTGCTGCTCATCATGGTCTTCGTGCTGGCGATATTCGGCCTCACGGGTCTCTTGGAGAGACGACTTCTGCGCTGGCGCGGCTAGGATTCGCCCTTTTCCGCCTCGAGCTTCTCGACCAGCGCCGGCAACACCCTGAGGTCGTAACCCTTGGTCGCCGCCTCGGCGACGAGCTTCAGCGGCGCCTCGCCGTCATAGAGCACGCGGGTCAGCGCCCAGAGAATGTATGAGCGCGTGCCGCTGCGGCAATGCGCCAGCGCCGGCTGCGGCGCGCGCAGCAGCGCGTTCTGGAAGGCGGCGACGTCCTTGCGGGTGATCGCACCGGTGGTGACCGGGACATAGCGATATTCGAGGCCGAGCTTCCGGGCGGCGGCCTCCACCGTCGCGTGATCGGGCTGGCCGGGCTCCTCGCCGTCGGGGCGGTTGTTGATGATGGTGGCGAAGCCCGTCTTGGCGAGATCGGCAAGCTCGCCGAGCTCGATCTGGCCGGCGACGCTGATGCGATCGTTGATCTGGGTCGGGCCCGGCATGACGCTTCTCCTCTGCCGCCGGTGTTCTAGCATGCCCGCCGGGACGCTAGAAGGCCGGCGGCCGATACGGCGCCGCGCGGGACGCCGCCCCGCGCTTGATGCCGGGTCATGCCCTCGGCTTTAATGGCGGCCCCGCAAGTACGAGCATCAGCCCCGATCGTGACCTTCCTTCTGAACCCACGCGCGGGTCGGCGCGTCCTCGGCGCCGCGCTGCATTACGGCGCCCTGTGCCTGCTGCTCACCGCCTGCAGCGAGTTCGTGAGCACGGAATTCGATGCGACCGACGCCGAAGCCATGCGCTATGCCCAAACTGGGGATCTGCGGGCTGAAGTGGATTCCGTGGTGCAGCCGCTCATCGCGCAGGGCGACACGCCGGGCGCCGAGGTCGGCATCCTGCTGCCCGACGGCAGCATGCAGTTTTTCGGCTATGGCGTCGCCGATCGCGACACCGGCCGCAAGCCGGACGCCGATACGCTGTTCGCCGTCGGTTCCCTGAGCAAGGCGTTTCTCGGCACCCTCACCGACCTGCTGGCGCAGGAAGGACGATTGTCGTGGAACGACACTTTGGACGATGCGATGCCGGCGGATGCGAAAGCGAGCCGCGACGCCCGGAACATCACCCTGCTCCAACTGGCGACACATACTTCGGGCCTGTCGCGCCAGCCCTATACCCGCCCGATGCTGATGCCGTTCTTCTATTACCTGTTCACCGGCGAGAGTTTCTACGACCGGCTCGACCAGGACTTCATGTTCGACTACCTCTCCTCCTTTTCCGCCCCGCGCACGGTCGAATACAACTATTCCAATATCGGCTACGGCCTATTGGGCTATGCGATCGAGCGCGAGACCGGCCAGACGCTCGATGCGCTGCTGCAACGGGATATCGTTGCGCCGCTCGGCTTGACCGAGACCGGCTATGTTCCGGAGGCGCTGCCCGGCTATGCCGTGCGGGCGCATGGCTATGCCGGCGATCAGCCGAAATTTATCCGCCGCGGCGCATCGGTGCCGGATTGGAAATTCACGCCGCTGATGCGGGGATCGGCGGGGCTTTATTCCAGCGCCCGGGATTTGCTGCTCTTCGCCCGCGCGCATTTTGACAACGCCGATACGCCTTTGGGGCGGGCGATGATCGATACGCTTCGCGTGCGGTTGCCGCTAGCCCACAAATCCTCCGCCATCGCCTGGACGGTGGACGATGCCGACGGCCAAGAGATCAGCTATATGCTGGGCGTCGTCGCCGGCTATACCAGCTATCTCGGGCTCGACGTCGGGCACCGGACGGCCATCGTGGTGCTGCGCAACACCTTCAGTTGGGATGAAAGCATCGGCAGCCGGTTGCTGGTCCGGTTGGCGCAGGCGCAGGATCGTTTGGCCCGCCGTGGCGGGCGATAGCCCCGACGCGCGGCAGCGACGCCGGCGAGAAACTGATGTCCATCGGGGAGGCAATCAAGAACGGCGCGCGTGGCGTCTTGAACTAAATCCCCGCCCCGGCTCTAATGCGCTTCGCGGCGCGGGTGTAGCTCAATGGTAGAGCAGAAGCTTCCCAAGCTTACGACGAGGGTTCGATTCCCTTCACCCGCTCCAGACCCCCGCCCTAACGACTTCAGACGACGATCATCCCGTGCGCCGCCGCCGATTTGCGGCGGGGTTGCTCGCGGCGGATTGCCGCGAGCGCAGGACACCACTACGCTCGCGGCGCGCTAGATCGCGGTTCATGGGTTCGAAGGAGGCGCATCGATGGGAGGCCGCCGATTTCTTACGGCCGGCGCGGGAGGGCGGAGGGCGATGGCTGCCGCCCTGTGCGTGGCTCTTGCCCGGCTCGGTCTGGGATTCTGTCTTGCGACGCTGCTGGGCCCGGATCCGGCGCGGGCGCAGGCACAGGCGAGCGAGGAGCCGTCTGGATTCTGGACGCGCGATACCTTGCTGGACGATGTCGGCGGATTGCGCAGTGCGCTGGACAAGGTCGGCGGGACGCTCAATCTGCAGGAGATGAGCGAGGTGCTGGGCAACGTCACGGGCGGTATCCATCGAGGCGCCACCTATGATGGCCTAACGACGATGAGCTTGAGGCTCGACACCGATAAGGCTTTTCACTGGCCGGGCGGAACTTTCAACGTCAGCGCCCTCCAGATTCACGGCCGCAGCCTCAGTGCCAACAACCTCGCCAATCTGCAGACGGTCAGCGGCATCGAAGCCGACCGCGCGACCCGATTATGGGAGCTGTGGTACCAGCAAGCTCTGCCGAGCGGCAAAGCCGAAGTGAAGATCGGCCAGCAGAGCATCGACCAGGAATTCATCGTCAGCCAATATGCCGGTCTTTATCTGAACACGATGATGGGCTGGCCCATGCTGCCCTCCGCCGATCTTTATGCCGGCGGGCCGGCTTATCCTCTGTCTTCGCTTGGCATACGGCTCGAGACCCAGTGGGACGGTCCGCTGAAGCTGCTGGGCGGCGTCTTCGATGACAACCCGCCCGGCGGTCCCTTCGCCAACGATCCGCAGGGCCGCGACGGCGAGGCGTCGGGCACGCGCTTCAATCTGGGCACCGGCGCGCTCTTCATTGGCGAGCTCCAATATGCGGTCAACCCAGCGGCCGCCGCGGACAAGAGTTGCGATGCTTCGTCCTGCGCCTTGCCGGGCACATACAAGCTGGGCATCTGGTACGACACAGCAAACTTCCCCGACCAGAGGTTCGATAGCACCGGTCTTTCGCTGGCCAATCCGGCCAGCAGCGGCATGGCCCGGCAGCACAACGGAAATTTCAGCGTCTACGGCGTCGTCGACCAGATGATCTGGCGCGAGCCGGGTGGCCCGCGGTCGCTCGGCGTCTTCGGCCGCATCATGGGCGCGCCCGCCGACCGCAACCTCATCGATATGAGCCTCAATGCCGGGGTCAATTTGAAGGCGCCGCTGCCGGGCCGCGACGATGACACCTTCGGCATCGGCTACGGCTTGGCGAAAGTCAGCGGACGCGCCGGCGCGCTCGACCAAGACAGAGCCGCCTTTACCGGAACGGCGTATCCGGTCCGCAGCGCCGAGCATTTCATCGAAGTGACGTATCAATATCAGGCGACGCCGTGGTGGCAAGTGCAGCCCGATTTCCAATACGTCATCAATCCCGGCGGCGGGATCCAGAACCCGCAGAACACGACGCAACGAGTGGGCGACGAGGCCGTGTTCGGCGTGCGGATGAACATCGTTTTCTAAAAGAGTTGAGTTTTCTCGCGTCGCTTGAGTTTGAGCACCCGGTGGAACTTGACTTTGGACGCCGAGTTTATGGCGTGACGGTGAACCGCCGCTCCATACCCATTTTGTAATGCGTCGGTTGGTTGCAGAAAACGACATAGTCTCCGGGACGCAGCACCAAGCGCAGCGTCGTCTGCAGGCTGGGCTTCATATCCTCGACGCCTTGGAGCCCAGGTACCTTGTCCTCCGCCACCTGCGTTGCCTTGGCATCGTAAGGGAGCGCCTTGATGTCGCGGCGCCATGGAGCAATGAGGAACTCGTGCAGCTGCGCGCTGGACGTGTTGGTGACCTCGAACTCCACCGCTCCCGCCTTCACCTTGTCCTGGCTTAGGGTGATGCCCATCGTGCCATCCTGCTTGTCCCAAAGCGTGACCTTAACCGAGGCCGGCTCCGCCGCGGCGAGGGGGCGAATTCCGGCGAGAAGCGCTAGCACAGCGAGCGCGCATAGTTGTGAGTGTCGGGGCATCGATCCTCCTGCAGGTAAAAAAGCTAAACACAATGGAACGCGCGCCAAGGTGTATTTGAATCGGCCGCGCCGGGCAAGCTGAGCGCTGCTGTTTCGCGTCATGTAAACGGGCGATCTATTACGACGATTTGGCGACGGTTTTAGTTTGATCTTCAGATGCCAACAACTCCCCAAACGCGCCCGAATCCTTGGAATCGATGGCGGCCCCGAGATTACCCTCGGCGCTCTGTTCGGTAACGGAAATGCTGGATACCGGACCTTCCGGGGGGCTGGCCGTGCTCGTTGCACTGAGCCAAGTCAGCATGAACGCATACCACAACGATCGCCCCGTCATGTTCCTCTCCCGGTGGACCGAAGGGGCAAGCTAATGGAATAGTCTCGACTTTTTAAGTGAATTCGCCGAAGGATGGGTTGACACCAATTCAACGAATAATGAGCGTTGTTTCGATTCATGATCGAAAAATTTCGTGACCACGCGGCCAATGAACGGACGTTCCTCGCTTGGGTCCGGACCTCCATTGCCTTGATGGCCTTCGGATTCATCATCGAAAAGTTCGACCTCTTTCTGGCGATCATGGCGCCCAATATCGCGCAAGGATCGCGCGTCCTAAGTCACCAGAGCTTCGGCCGGTGGGCGGGACTCAGCATCATCGTTCTCGGCGTGATGATGATTTGCATTGCGGCGGTGCGGTTCATCCGCGCCGCGCGCGCCATCGAAAATGCCAAGCCAGAACACGCCCCGAGCTTCGGGCCGGATATTATCCTCGCGGTTCTGCTCGTCCTCTTCGGCGTCGCGATTATCCTCTATCTATCCCGCTTATTTGGTTGAACGGTTGCCTTAATTCAGCGCGGGAACAATAGAACCCCGTTAGCGCGAGGCTAACTATTTCTTAACCGTCCTGGCCGACCGGCCCAGCCGCGGCGAAGCGCGGTCAGTCGCATTCGAAACAAATGTGCCGCGCATCAGCGCCGATTGCCAGCTTCATTTCACGCCATCTTCACTAGGAGTGCCCGTAAATCTATCCGTTCGTCCGGATCCCCTTGCGGTTTTGATCGATGAAGCGAATTCTTTCCAACGTCAAACCCAGCCATATGGTGTTGCTGCTCGGCGCCGCTGTCGTACTCGGCATCGCCGTCGTAACCAGCGGTTCGCTTTGGTTTCAGCACGACCGTGAACTGGTCGATGCGCAGCGCTCGATCGACGGCCTCAGCCGCGCACTCGCCATTCAGACCGAACGCGCGATCAAGAGCGCCGATCTGACACTGGTCGGGTTTTTGCGGCGCAAACGGGCGGCGGAACTCGACGGCTATTCGCCGACGCCTTCGGCCGCCGAATTCGGCGCGGCGAACCCGACGATCGTTTCACTCGCCTACGTTACGGTCAGCGGATCGGGCAGCGGGGACGTCACCGCCGAGGCGGCGGCGCGGCGCGCCTTTGCCGAGCCCGGCGCCGATCCGGTGCTGGTTCCCCGCGACGATGGCCTGGTGTCGGTCGTCCGGCGGCTGCGCGACGACGACGGCACCATCCAGGGCGCGGCGGTCGCCGTAATCGACCCCGCCTGGCTCGTCGATTTCAACCGGGCAATGAATTTCTCCGGCGAAGGCGTGGTCACGCTCACCGACGATTACGGCGTCGTGGTCGCGCGCAGCGGCACCAACGACGGCAGCGAGCGCCTGATAAGCACCGCGACGGTCGGCGAATACGCGCTCTCGGCGAACGTTTCGCTGCCGAAATTCGTATTGCTGCGGGGCTGGCAACGCGAATTCATCCTGTTCATCGCAGTGGCCGGGGCCGCCAGCATTGCGTTCGGCTTTCTCGCCGTACAGTTTGCCCGGCAATGGGCACAGCGCGAAGCCGCCGAGGGCGCGGTCCGCACCAGCGAAGGACGTTTCCGCGACTTCGCCGAGGCGGCATCCGACTGGCTCTGGGAAACCGACGCCGAGCATCGCTTTCATTACATCTCCGACCGCTTCTCCGACCTCACGGGGATCGACAAGGAGCATTTCATCGGAAAGAACCGGTCCGAATCGGCGGCGAACGGCGCCGATCCCGAACTCATGCGCAAACACCTGGCGGATTTCGAGGCCCACCGGCCTTTCCGGGATTTCGTCTATCCCATCGTCGCCGGCGACGGCAATATCCGTCACCTACGCGTCAGCGGCCAGCCGATGTTTGACAGCGATGGCCGCTTCGTCGGCTACCGCGGCACGGCGAGCGACGTGACCAAGGTGGTGCAGGACGATGCGCGTCTTCGCGAGGCCAAGAACGAGGCGGAATTGGCAAGCCGCTCCAAAACCGAGTTTCTCGCAAACATGAGTCACGAGCTGCGAACGCCTCTCAACGCCGTCATTGGATTCTCCGAGATCATTCGTGACCAACTCTTCGGCAAGATCCCATCGCGCTACGTTGAATACGCGCGCGACATTCATATGAGCGGCAGTCATCTGCTCGACCTCATTAACGATGTGCTCGACATGTCGAAGATCGAAGCCGGCCGCTACGAGCTCTACGAGGAGCCGGTGAATTTGGGTGAGATCGTCCATACCTGCATAACATTGATGGCCACACGCATCGAGGAAGGCCATGTGCAGGTTCGCTGCGCCGAGGAACTCACGGACACGGTTTTGCTCGCGGATAAGCGCGCGATCAAGCAGACCGTCCTGAACCTGCTATCGAACGCCGTCAAGTTCACGCCGTCTGGCGGAATGGTCCTCGTCGGCATCGAAACACAATCGGATGGCGGCGTGACGCTCGTCGTTTCCGACACCGGGATCGGCATCGACGCGGCGGCGTTGCCGCATGTGGCCGAGCCGTTCTACCAGGCCGATTCGTCGATCGGTCGGACATATGGCGGCTCGG
>Ga0209483_1002807_pt1 | contig 11868 bp, 6 predicted proteins | sample NGEPerA_FD_184508 | JGI IMG/M metagenome (GOLD analysis project Ga0209483, IMG submission 184508) | Arctic peat soil microbial communities from the Barrow Environmental Observatory site, Barrow, Alaska, USA - NGEE PermafrostL2-A... | ecosystem: Environmental > Terrestrial > Soil > Wetlands > Peat... | reverse complement strand
CAGGCAGTTCACTCCATACAGCAAGAAGGCATGAGCCTACGCGAACTTACGCGGCATCTGAAGTGCTCCCCGTCGTTGCTGTCATATTTATTGACAGTCGCACAGGCTCCCGCGGAGGATTGTGCACGTGCTCGTCGCGGCGAGATAAGTACGCGGGCGCTTGCACGCATCGCAAGGACTACTGGAACTCGTAGTACCGTCCACCAACAATTAGCCTAAGTTGTTCTTTATTAGTTGTTTATTTTTGGATTAAAGAAGTCGGCAGGGAAGCTGGCGGAGAGAGGGGGATTCCCACTTCGGGACTGATATTACTAGAGTTACATTCGTTGTCGGGGCGTTGTCGGGTAATTTCCGCCTATACTCAGCCAGAGATTCCGACATGCCTAAAGCCACTCTCATGGTCCGCTTCAAACGACCTGCCGATCCTAACTGGATTCGCAAGCCAGCCGTCTACGGCTCCACCGGCCGCGTCAGATCCGGCTTCGCCGAATTCACAGATCCGGAGACACGGGAAAAGTGGGTTGAGGACATCGGTGAAAATTACACATTCGACGTTCGCGTCGAGGACCATGGCACAACGTACGAACCGGTCGGTAAAAACGCAGTCGACGCCGAAGCCAAACGCGTCAAGATTGCGGCGAAGTTCAAATCGAAGGCCGCGTCCGAGGCTCTGGGCCTGGTGGTCATCGATCCAACCAAAGAAAAGAAGAAACGGCTGCGCCTCGAAGACACCTTCGACGATTACATCGAATACGAAGAGAAGCGCGGGGTGAATGAAGCACGAGAACAGGCCATCCTGGTCAAGGCGGAGTTTCTTCGTTTGGTTGCGATCATCCACGTTGACGAGGTGACGCGTGACGCGATCCTCACCTACGATGCGACCCTGCGGGAAAATGGGCGGTCCGGCAGGACCATCGCGAATAAGCGCCAGCGACTCCAGTCGATGCTTCGCTTTGCGGGAGTCGATCCAAGCATTTTTCCGCCCAAGCCTAAATACGAAAAGAAACTGCCAACCATCTACACTCCGACGCAACTTGCGGGGCTTTTCAAGGCAGCAACTCCCTACGAGACCATTGCTGCCCATCTCGCTCTGAAATTGGGATTGCGGGATCAGGAGGTGCAGTTCGCCGAATTCACCGACATCAGCTGGCACGAGTCGGTCTACCGCGTCCGCAGCAAGCCGCAGTACAAATTCACAGTGAAAGTTCCGGGGGTCGAGTCCGCGTCCATGGCGCAGAGTCGTCCCGGTTCAGGCTGGAGTCAGAACAATGATCTGACCCTGGACGGAGTGCATCTGGAGGGACAGAACGTTCGTTCGAACTTCGTGGGTGTGAACGATTACAGGGTAGGCGAGTTGGCCACCGAGCATCTGATCACCCAGGGCTGCCGGCGAATCGCGCACATTCTTGGACCGGCCAACAGTGTGGGCAACGACCGCGCCGAGGGCTATCGGGACACCTTGAAACGCCGTGGCATGGCTTTCACTAATGACTACATGATCTCCGCCGGTGACTCTTCCGAATCCGCTGGCGAAATACGCGGTCGCTACGCTATGGAAGTGATCCTCAAGCTCAAGCCGCGGCCCGATGGCCTGTTTTGTTTCAATGACACGATCGCTGTGGGCGCCATGTTCAAAGCCTTGGAGGCGGGCGCGTCGATTCCCAATGATCTGGCAATCGTCGGCTGCGGAAATTTCCACTACAGCGGCAAGCTTCTGGTTCCTCTCACCAGTGTGGACCAACGCGCCATCGAAATAGGCAAACGAACCGCACGTATGATGGTTCATCTGCACGATAAGCAGTCGAGCCGTAATCGCAAAGTCATTCTTGAACCACAACTGATCGTACGGGCATCTTCGCAACTGAAGTAGATCTGGCAAAAGGACAAGCTGCAATACGTTTGACTTCAACCACTGACTGACAGCAATTCGAATGCGCAGTGCAAGCGCTGTATGCGGCTATATGTGTGCAGTGTTAATTTTGAATACGTATGCGAAATCACAAGGTGGCTTTGAGGGTAATTTCACCGTAACGCCGCCGCTATCTTGCGACCACTGGAGATTTGACTCCGATCCAAGAAGCCCGATTCTCTCGATTCGCGCAGAGAAATGCGGCGAATCCGATCCAAGGGATTTGATCACGACTTTTCCATCTCGTGGCCAAGAGAGCGCAATGGCGTACAGCGTACTTTCCTTGGTGGTAAACCGGAAATCTCCGGGGACGTAACTTGGAAGAGCCCCGTACGGCTTTTCGCCACCACTCATCGTCGGTCCTTCGCCATGAATTTTCCATGGACGCGTTGAGTAAATTGCTTCGTTGTTCATTTCCATCCAGAGTCCGAATTTATCTAAAAATGCTAGCTCATCATCATCGGGCCTGCCATGGCCGGGCAGTGGAATATTCAACAACAGATTGCCATTCTTACTGACCACATCAATGAGAAGATGCACCATGGATTCAGGAGTGCGATACCTGTGCTCTTCATAAATCCGGCGATTGTAGTGCCAGCCGCCAATGCAAGCATCAGTTTGCCAGGGGGCAGGTTGAATTTCACCTGCCTGGCTCATTTCAAAATCCCGCACCAGTGTGCTTCGTACCGCTTGAGGCACGTTTTTGATATTGAAGACTGCATCGAGCTTGCCTTTGTTCCGCCGAATATTGGAGTTGTAGTAATAAGCCATGATTGGCGGCGTGAGCTCAGGCATCCCAAGCCACACATCGAGTTTTCTGCCTGAAGGAGCGCCGGCGTCAAAGTCCCAATCGCAGTTGTCATCGAAATACAAGAGATCAGGATTGTATTGATCGATTACATCTTGAACGCGCAGCATGAAATCCTCTACGAATTCAGGACAAGGATCACCGCTTGCATGCGGGCGTCCATTGAATTGCGCTGGATCCATGCCCTGCCACCATTTGCCTGCGCCGTCTCGTTTGGTAAGAGCACCGTCGTAAGGAACTCCCTTCAGAGGACCTGTCTCGTCGCTTCCGTAACGGACTGGCATGAACTCTCTCCAGACGCGCCCTGGAGTGCCGTGGAACGTGATGCCAAACGGAAGTCCGTGGGCACGCGCGACCTTTTCCCATGTGCCGACGATGTCTCTTTTGGGGCCAACGTTAACGCAATTCCACGGCTGATGCTTCGAATTCCAGCAGTCAAAATTACCGTGGTGATTTCCGAGTGCAACGAAATATTTGGCGCCAGCTTTTGCGTATCGCTGAATCAGCAGCTCCGGTTCCCAGTTCTCCGCTCGCCAGATATGGCAAACGTCTTTGTAGCCAAACTGAGAGGGATGTCCATAGGTTCTTACGTGGTAGTTATATTGGGAGCTGCCCTGGATGTACATACCCCGCGCATACCAGTCGCCCTGTTCGGGAACGCACTGAGGACTCCAGTGAGCCCAGATTCCGAACTTCGCATCACGAAACCAGTCGGGACATTGGTAGGCCCTAAGAGACTCCCAGTGAGGCCGGAAGGGGCCGGCAGTCGAAGCTCCAGCGAAACCAACGCCGGCCGGAGTGTGACTGGCGCGTTGAGCGAAGATGCTACCTGGAACGGCAAGCATACCAGCGCTGCCCGCAATGAAATTCCTTCTATTTACCTCGCCCAAACCACGCTTCATTTCCAAGCTCCTCCGGGTTGGCCTTTGTGCCAATCCCCCATTATCACGATCAAGTTATCGTTTACTTGGATCGGCAACAGTGTAGGTGAAGTTATCGCCAGTGTGTCAAGGCGTTTTAGAAAATCGATAGAAATTGATTTCAGGATCATCGGCAAGCTGAATTGAGTTGATTCTTGGCCAGAGTGAAACATGATCGGCGTTTTTTGAGGTGCAGCGGGTATCGTAATCGTGAAAATATGCCGTTCCTATTTCCTGAGGTCAGATCCTTTTGGATCAACTGGGTAGCGTCCGAAGTAGGTTGAGCCGAAGCAGGGTCTAAACCCTGCGATTTCTAAACGTGTCGTGACACCTGATCACGGGAAGGTAGCCGCAATGAACCTTACGGGCAGCGGCCATTCACTTATAGGCGGTAAGTGAATGGCCGAGACGGCGACACCAAAAGCCATGCGCATCGCCGGCATCCAGCGTCCAGACGTGTCCTCCCCCAAAGTCCACGCGACGCTGGGACTCTTAATGCATAGCTCGAGAACTGCCCTGCAATTCTCGTAATTGAGAAGATGCCCTCAGATGAGTCAATCCCGCTCCTTTCTTGCGGGCTGAATCAATCAATTAACAACGAGTGTCATGGTGGTGCTAGCAGTCAGACTGGAATTGGAGCTATCCGTACCCGTGATCTGCAGCGTATAGCTCCCGGTGGGAATTCCAGATGTCCCGGCAGAAACAGTGACGCTGGTAGGCGACACCGATACGGAGAACCCCTTGTTACTGGAAACAGACCCACCACAGCCTGAAACTGCCAGCCCCAAAAATACAAGTGCAAATACAAAGGCAAATCTGCGCAATCTTCTGGAACGCCATCCAACCAGCCCGGCCAATAGACACCCAAAGGAAACAAAAGCTCCCGTGGCCACTGGGAGATTTCGATCGGAGGAAGTCTGATTGTTCAGGATACGGAAAGCGCGAGCATTTCCATTCCCATGCGACGTACTCGAACAATTCGCCGTCCCTGTGTGGAGAGTGAGAGTGCTGCTCACTGCGCTGCTGCTTGAAACGGTCGCATTCGAGATGTCGTAACAGGCGTAGGTCTGGAGGTATGTGCTGGAGGTGGACAGTGAGAACGCAACTGTCCCTGTATATCCTCCCGACGGGGCCACAGTGACGGTTGTAGAGCCGGAACCTCCGGAGCCGGAGCCGGATGATGAGCCGATCGTTATAGTCGCGGATCCGGTGGAACCTGCAAAGACGGCATCGCCAGAATAGGTGGAAGTGATTACATGTGTCCCGGACGTCGTGGAGGAAAAGGTATAGCTAGCTACTCCGTTTGATAGGGTCAGGGATGATGTCTTGGTGGTTCCATCGACAACGACTGTCAATGTTCCGGTGGGCACTGTTGCGATAGAACTCGATTGCGGAGACACCGTGATGGTAATTACGTCGTTCGCGCCGGCCGATGGTGAACTGCTCGCGGGAGAAAGCGAGGTAGTTGTAGCTGCCAGCGAGGCAGCGGCGCCTGAAGGCCAGGCCGTCAGCAAGTTGTAAAAATCAACCGAGCCCAGACCGCTGGCCTCGTCGTATCCTGCGCCCGCATAGTATTGTGACTGGCCGGCCGAGGAGCAATAACTTGATCCGGCTGTGCATGCATTGCTGCCACTGGTAATGTCGTGAAATGCTGAAGCGTACGTCGTGGGATTCGCTGCCATTGTGTACAGCGCGGAACTAACCACGCCCTGGCCGGTCGAGTTCTCTTTTTGATTGATGATTGCAAGCATGCCGGCAAATATTGGGGCAGCGAAGCTCGTCCCACCAGCGACAGTCAGATACTGGCTGTTGGAATCACGAAAGCCGTTCGAGCAACTTCCCGTGATGCCGGTTGAATTGGAATCGCTTGAGCAGTAAAGGTACCCCGCATGGCTCGGCGAAGAATCAAGCGAAATGTCGGGCACTAACCGATAATTCCCGGAGGGGATCCCACTCACGCCGGTCTGCCAACTTGGCCTTGCCGTGTAAATGCTCGTGCCTCCGCCCCCGGAGGAGAGAGCAGATGCCGCGCCATATTGTGAAGCCGTCAATGCGGAATCATCATTCCAGACCTGTTCTGGAATATAGGATTTGGCCGAAGCAACAACATCGCTACCGCTGGTCGATTCCCAGTAACTAGTGTTCGAAGTAGATACGGCGTCTGAAGAGAATTCGGTTCCACCCAGCGCCGTGACATACGCGCTGCTCGCCGGGTAATTGACTGCGAGCGCCATTTCCTGAGAAGTGATTGTCGTAGTGCTGCTGGTTACGTCGGAGTAACAGGCAGTGGATCCGTCGTCTCCCGATGCGACGATAATACTCTGTCCCTGGCTCGCTCCTTGTTCCAGGATAGCTTCGAGGGTAGAGTAGTCGCTGGAACTGAGATCCGGTTCGCAAAGGCCATAGCTCATGCTGATGATGGGAGCGATTCTGGTATCGACCGCGTATTGCATCGAGTCCCAGACGCTGTAGTTGGAGTTATTACCTACATAAACGAAGTAGATGGTTGCACCCTTGCCGATACCAGCTGAATACTCGAGATCGAGGTCCGATTCCGCCTCGTCACCCGAGGATGTGGCGGAACTCCCTGAGCCTGGCACAAGCACGAGAATTGGGTCTTTCACCGTTAGACCTGCCGCGCTTTGGAACTTTTCGATATCCGAAACTACGATAGCCGACTGACCAACCACAGCGATTGACTGGCCAGTGCCGGTATACCCTGAGCTGTATGCTGCTTTGATGTCGTAGATGGTAACGATATCTGCCGGGGTCAGGTAATGGCTACCAGATTGGCTTGAGGTAAAATTTGGCGCCACTTTGGTCGTTTCCGGCGCTCGAAATCGCACATGCGGTTGTGGCCTGAAGTCGTCCAGATTGCGTACCGATTGCACGACACCTGACAACGCCGCAGGTATCGAAACATCCGTCGCATTGGCAAAATGAGTTGTGCCACCCACCTTATAGTTGTGAATTTCCGTCTGGAATGCTGACTCAACCTGAACGACCGTGCCTGAAAAGCTGATGCTGTTGCGGCTGTTGGCTACGCGATCGATTGAGAATCCCTGCTGCCCAAGCCACTTTTGAATGTTCGCCAGATCCTGATCGCTGAGCCCAAATCGGCTGGCATATTCCTCGGGCGTAAGCCATTTGTGGTAATAGGCAGAGCCGGGAGTCTGCTGCGTCTTTACCAGTGCATCGAGTTCCGCCTTCTGTTCTGCGCTCGGTTTAAAGTACATCGTGATTCCCGTAATTCTCGTGCTCCTATCCGTGCGCCCCACATCGAAGCTCGCCGCTGCGTGCGGATTCACGCTTCCGCGAAGCGACGTGAACGAATGTGTGTCGATTTCCTCTACCACACGATTGCGGGCTGGCTGCGCGATGAGATAGCAATTGGCATAAGCCTCGATCAACAGAGCTATCGCTAAAATAGAGCGGACGATTCTCATGTTCGCTAAGCCTCTCTTGCTTATTAACCCTGGGCACACTGTATGACGCGGCCGGCTTCATTTTGCTTACAAAGAAACGTAAAGATTTGTAACGGACATCCAACAATGCGTCCGTGGCTTTGTGCATCTCAACCAGTTCGATTGCGGGACTTGCAAACTTAGCTTTGTGATGGAGGGAGATTTGGCACACAAAAATACACTCTCGACGATGAGCCAAGATGAAAGAGCCATTCGCGGCGATATCAGTAATAGGAATGCCGACGAAGGCCTTTGGGATCGATGCAACGACCTATAAACATGAGCGATCGCGACGGAGAACAGCATTGACGGCTAGCCGTTTTGACGCTCCCGCTCTTAACCCTCTGAACTGCGCAGGTCAATCAGACGCAACTTTGCAGCCCGGTATTTACCGTGTCACGATCAGAAAATGCGCGTAGCTTACCCGTGCCCGGCATGCTTCAGGCATTCTTACGATGGAAAGTCAGAGGCACCACCTTGAAATCACCTGGGCCATCACCTGCGTCAGGCGGCGCGGGCATTGCGGGAGTAAGCACCAGCGTATCTCCCACGATCTTTCCCTTTGCCTCGGCCTTGGTGGTGTTTCCAAAAGCCTCCATCTGCACAACAAAATGAATGTTCTCCCCCTCTATTGCTCCGTCAACGATTGGTGACTCACCGAATGGCATCGTAGCCGTCCCTGAGATTTTGCCGTCGGTCACCTTGAGTTTGTAGATGATCTCCATCTCTCCCATCGGCGAACTCATTGTGGCACTCCATGTTCCAGAAACATCGATTGCAGGTTTAGTGTCCTGAGCCTGAGCGCCTATCGAAGTAAGACTTCCCATTCCCAACAAACAGAACACTCCAAGTACCAGGTTCAAAAAGGACCGATACGATTTCCAGTTCACAGTTTCCTCCTCGGATCACTCCGCACTGTTTTCACCATCACGCTGGATGCGCTTGATGCTTTCCACAGCGCATGATATTGCTTGAAATCGATTGTGACCGACGGTTTTCCCGAATAATGCAAAGTTTTGTTAAGAGTGGATCGGGAGAGAAGTCCTGTGGAGGTCTGGTAGCCGGTCGAACTTGAGAGACGTCGAGCGCAGAGACTCAGGGGGGAGTGTAGATTTAATACTTCCGCGTTGAATTCCTCAATCTACGGACTTAAGGCTCATTGGAAGAGTGATCTTAAACCAAGCACCTGGAATGACAGGTACGGCGATGATATCGCCGTGATGCACCCTGATCGCCCGACGGGCAATCGCAAGCCCAAGACCAAGACCGCCCGTCTTTTCCTCTCGTGAGGAGTCTACCCGAAAGAAGGGATCGAAGACTCTTTCTACAAGATCCTTGGGGATGCCCGGGCCTTGATCACGAACGGATATCGTCGCTTCTTTGCCGTTACTGTGCAGCGATAACTCTACTTGAGTTCCGCTGGGAGAGTAACGGATTGCATTGCGAATTACGTTTTCAAAAGCCCTGCGCAGCAATTCTTCATCTCCGCAAACTTCGACGAATTCAGGCATATGAGTGGAGATTGAGCAGCCCATTGCCGAAGCCTCCAAAGTGCAATCCTCGCAAATGCCATTCAGGAGTTCGTTGAGAGAGAGCTCGCTCATCTCGATGGTTCCGGGTTCTCCTTCGGCGCGGGCCATCTCAATAAGAGTGCCGATAAGTTCAGAAAGGCGTTCGATCTCATGGCGCAACCGCGTCGCCGCTGCATCGCGGTCCGTGGTCTTCCGAACCATCTCCGCTTCGAAAGTAAGGCGTGCAAGTGGCGACCGAAGCTCATGTGAGACATCCTGCAAAAGCTGGCGCTCAGAAGAAAGCAACGTCTGAATTCGATCGGCCATTGAATTAAAGGAGCGGCCGAGATCCCCGACTTCATCTTTCGATCGGGTATCGGCACGTGTCGTGAATTCACTGCGACCGAACCGGTTGACAACAACAACGAGACGCCGCAGAGGCGCAGCAATCTTTATTGTCACCAACCCATATAATGTTGCCACCGTAGCGAGGAGCAGAAGGTAGAATGGCGCCAACGCTGCGAGAGAGGGCGCCGGCCCGCTCGCAAGCCACACGTAGCGGCCATCGTCTGAAACGGTAGCAATCACAAGGCTGCCGTGTTCGCGATTGATTTCACGATGAAGTCCTAGAGTCCGCCGAAGTGATTCTGATCGGTCTTCCCAGGTGGCGAGATCCTTCCCTTGCGAATCAGTCAAATGAAACTGAAGTCCGCCGGGCCGATTTAAATCCTGGAGAAATCGGGAAAGACCAGCAGGTCCTTCTACCTGGTATTTCAATACAGCTTCATGAAAGAAGACCTTACTGAATTGCTCAAAGTCGGCTCGCAAAGAGGAGTTAACAGTGTTGTTCGACACCACAATGAACACGGCCAGGGAGATTACCAGCGCCGCGACCGACCATAAAGTAACTTTCGCAGGTATGGATTTCACGATTGGCGCCCAGTCAGGAGATAGCCAACTCCGCGGATCGAACGGATGATTACGCCTGCTCCTTCAATTTTCTTGCGGAGCCGGCTGATATGCACTTCGAGTGATCGTTCAAATGGCGTCGCATGCCGCTGATAAAGAACTCCGCAAACCTGATCGCGCGTGACCGGGCGTCCGCATGCCCGCACGAGAAGATCGAGAATATCGAACTCTGTGGACGTGATCTCGAAAGGCTCTTCACCGATCCACGCGCTGCGTGACGCAGGAGCAAGCCTGAGACGCCCAACCGATACGTCGACTTGCGGAGTTACCTGCGCGTTTTGCGACCTTCGCAAGACAGCCGCGATCCGCGCCGCTAGCTCTTCCGGGCCAAATGGTTTTGAAAGATAGTCATCGGCCCCTAAAGTGAGACCTCGCACACAATCTTCGCGTGCTCCCCGTGCCGTAAGAATGATGACTGGCACGTTGGACCTTCTCCGCAACTGAGTCAGAACCTCAAAACCGTCGAGTCCGGGCAGCATGATGTCCAGCAGGATCAGGTCAAAGCGCTCTTCAACCGCTCGAGCAAGTCCCGAAGGGCCGTTGTGAGCAGATTGAATCAAGTATCCATAATCAGAAAGGAACTCGACAATCAAGCGGCACAGACGGACATCATCGTCGATAAGCAGAATCGAGGTGCTTTCTGAAGATTTCTTTTCCATGCTAACTCTACCTTCTACCTTACGGTAGCTGCAAGAGAAGCTCCCGCTGTGGAATCTTAACAATTCTTGAGAATCCCGTCGCGACAATTGGAAGCTCAAACACCTGCATCCTGGATTTGCAAATCTTGAGATTCGGCAGCGGCGATTTGTCTTTGAATGATCTTAGAAGCACAGCCTAAATGGAGGAGTCGATCGGACCCCGCCAACATTGATGTTGACACTGCTTCCGTCCTTGCGGGGCTGCAGGGTGTCTTTGTGAAAGGTCAACTGGAATGATGAGAATGGGACTCAAACCGAATCTGTCGATACTCCTTAGTTCGCTTCTTTTGAGCGGTTGCGCGCTTAAGAGAGCCCAATATAAGCCACCGACAGCTCCGGCGGTGAACGCTGCCAGCAAATGGAATACCCCATTGGCCGGCGGCGAGACCGGAGAGACCGCGGATAACGCATCGCTTTCAAAGTGGTGGTCAGTGTTCAATGATCCGACACTAACTTCGTTAGAGGAGCGAGCGATAAAAGCGAATCTCGACCTGAGTGTGGCAGAATCGCAGATTGCACAGGCCCGCGCGAATCGCGATTACTCCGCGGCCAATCTGTATCCGACGGTCACGGGAAGTTTATCCAGTTCGGGAACCAAGAACAGTCTCAGATCCGGTGGATCTGTCACTCACTCGAATTCTGCGAGCCTTGATGCGAGCTGGGAGCCGGACTTCTTTGGCCGTCTTCACAAGAGTGTCGCGGCCCAGGAAGCGACTATCCAGTACCAGCAAGAGAACCTGCGCAACGTAATGGTGACGCTAACGGGTGACGTTGCCCTGAACTACATAGACGTCCGCTCATATCAGGCGCAGCTCGCAGTAACCAGGGGAAACCTGGTCCGGTATCGCGAAACGTATGAAATGACGTTGAGCAAGCGAGAAAGCGGCCTCACCAGCGATCTTGACGTACAGCAAGCGCTCGGAACTGTGAAATCGACTGAGGCTCTGATACCCAGCCTGGAGACACAGTTGAGGCAGGCCTATAACGCCCTTGCCGTCTTATTGAATCAAGCTCCAGGCTCGCTCGATGCGGAGTTGGAGCCGGTCAAGCCTGTTCCGGTCGTTCCGTCGAGGGTCGCCGTGGGCATTCCGGGTGATCTGATACGTCGACGTCCTGATGTTCGAGGAATAGAGCGGCAGTACCTGGCCCAATGGATGCAGGTCGGCGTGGCAAAAGCGAATCTCTACCCAACTTTCTCTCTTTCTGGGACGTTCGCCTTTGGCGCACAGAACTTTTTGAACATGTTAACGCCGGCCTCAGTCGCTTCAACTGTGGCCGGATCATTGCAACAAACGCTTTTGAATCGACGTGCGCTGAAAGCCCAGGTTCATATACAGAATGCTCTGCTGGATCAAGACGAGCTTTCGTATGAAAGCACCGTTCTGGGCGCAGTGCGCGACGTGGAAGATGCGCTCAAAGCGTTTGGATCTGAACAAACCCGTCGAGAGTCGCTGGCGTCTGCCGCTGAATCCGCAGAAAACGCCGCAGAGATGTCGCGCGATCTGTACGCGAGTGGACTTAAAGACTTCCTCACTGTGCTGGATTCAGAACGCACCTTGCTGAGCGCACAGAACAACCTTGTGCAGAGC
>Ga0209483_1002804_pt1 | contig 11875 bp, 11 predicted proteins | sample NGEPerA_FD_184508 | JGI IMG/M metagenome (GOLD analysis project Ga0209483, IMG submission 184508) | Arctic peat soil microbial communities from the Barrow Environmental Observatory site, Barrow, Alaska, USA - NGEE PermafrostL2-A... | ecosystem: Environmental > Terrestrial > Soil > Wetlands >... | reverse complement strand
GCCGGATCGTGCGCCAGCAACAAGGTCGACATCGCCGGCGGACGGGCGGCCAGGGCCTTATCCAGGTCGTGGCGTTTGGTCCACGTGTCATCGACGCCCGCGACGTAGATGGCGGCGCCGTCGCGGCGCACCTCGACGCCGCGGTTGCGCAGCAGCGTGAGGCCAGCGGCTTCCAGCGCGGCGACCATCTCTTCGCCCTCGGTGAAGTAGTCGTGGTTGCCCATGCTGGCGAACACGCCGTCGCGCGCCCGAAGCGCGCCCAGCGCCTCCGCCACCACCGGGACGAAGGTCGGCCCGCTGGCGATCAGGTCGCCGGTGACCGCCACCAGATCGGCGCCCAGGCGGTTGACGGCGGCGACCCACCCATCGACCCGCTCGCGGCTGGCGAAGGGCCCGCAGTGGAGGTCGGAGATCTGCGCGATCCGATAGCCCTCGAAGGCGCTCGGCAGTCCGGCGATGGCGATCTCGTGCCGGCGGACCCGGGGCGAGCTGCGCAGCGCCAGCACCGTCCCCGCCAGACCGGCGGCCAGGGCCGACCACAGCGCGGCCGCCGTGGAGATCGGTGAGCCGGTGAAGGTGGAGATTCCGTGCACGACGAGCGCCAGCGGGGCGAACAGCGCGAACAACAGCGACAACGTCCACCAGACGAAGAACGGCCAGAGGACCAGGTAGAGGCGCGCGCGGCTCGGCGCGCCCCAGACGCCGCGCGGGCCGAGCACCGTCGACAGAAAGCCGCCGGTCAGCGCCGCGGCCAACACCAGCGGCGGCAGGAGATGGCCCCACAAATGGGCCAGCCCCGCGACGAGCGGCATCTGGATTCCGATCGTGACCGCGATGGCCAGGGCGAAAAAACGGCCTCGGCGCCCGCCGGGGGATCGACTCTGCGGTTTGCGCTCGGACACGCCCCTATCGTTTAGCACCAAGGACCGCCCGGCGCTCCAGCGCTGGCCTTTTTTCGGATGCGATTGAACAAAAGCCCGGCCTAGGGCGACATCGGGCCATGCAGACACGCTGGGCCTCGTTCTTGGTCGCCGTCCTCGCACCGATCGCCATAATCGCCGCCACCTCCGGTTCGGCCAGCGCGGCCGGCGAGCGCCTACTGGTGGTGGTCGAATCCACGCCCGGCACCGGCATCGACCCGCGCGAGGTGCGCCAGACCGTCGGCGCCGAGCTGGGCATGCCGGTGATCGCGCCCGAGGACGCGACCGCCGCCGGCGCCTCGAACGTGCTCATCGTGGCGGTCGACAAGGCCGACATCCGAATGTCGCTGCGCGGAAGCGCCGCCGGCCTGGTCGGGCGGACCATCCCCGCGCCGCCCGACCGCCCCACCCGCCTGCGCGAGATCGCCTGGCTGGCTGGCAACCTGGCGCGCGATCAGGTGAGCGGCATCGTCGCGGTGCCGGCCGCACGCGACAAGGTCTCGCATCCGCTGACCGTCGCCGCTACGGATCCGATCACGGCCACTGAACCGCCGCCGTCGTCCGCGTCACCCGACAGTCACGCCGATACGGCAGTTCCGCAAGTGGAGCCCGCCGCGACGCTGGCCAGCCCTGGGCAATTCACGCCCCGAGCGGGTGTGGCCTGGTTGATCACCGTGGCTGGCGGACCCACCGCGAACACCTACGGTCTCAAAAGAGAAGAGGCGCTCATTGGCAACAACGACTATCAGATCGAGATCGAGCGCCAATCCCCCACCAGCCGTCTCATCTTCGGTGCGGCGCTCGACTTAGGGGCGCAGTCTAGCGGGCTGGGCCTCGTCGGCTTTCTCGGGTCGAGCTGGCGCCGTGGGCGCTGGTTCCTGGAGGCGACCGCCGGCGTAGGGCTGGCGCTGTGGGGGACAATGCCCCAAACCACCGTGACCAACTCGTCTTCGACGGGAACGAGCAGCATCACGACCGTATCCCCATCCCCGGCGAGCGAGCCCGCACCGTTCGCGCGCGGCATCGGCGAGCTTGGCTATTCGATTACCCCCGACGTGGACCTGCTGGCTAGAGTCGGGGGCCACCTGGCTACCCTCTCCGACAATGGAGGTTCCTGGTACATGGACTTCATCTCCGCCGGCGTGGGCCTGAGGGTCAGGCTCCCTTGAGCAGCCGGTCGCGCTCCCGTCCGAGCTTGGCGGTCGTCGCCGATTCCTGCGCCAACCTCCGCGCCGACGACGGCGACGAAAGCGCCCTCGTCGAGGCCCTCCGTCTCGGCCAGCTCGACGCGCTGGCGGCGGCGTTCGATCGCTGGCACCAGCGGGTGCGTGTGCTCGCGCGGCGGCTGCTCTCCGACGACGCGGCCGCCGAGGACGTGGTGCAGGACGTGTTCGCGGCGCTGCCGCGCGCGATCCAGCGCTTCCGCGGTGAGGTGACCTTGGAGACGTTCTTGATGGCGATCGCGGTCAAGCGGGCGCGCCACCACCGGCGGGCCGCCGCCCGCCGCTGCCGCGCCCTGGCCCGTCTGGCCTCGGAGGAGCGGCGTGGACCGCGCGATCCGGAGCAGGACGCCTACCGCCGCGAATTGGGGGTACGGCTCGCGGGCGCGCTCGATCGGCTGCCGCTACACCAGCGGGTCGCGTTCGTGCTCTGCGAGGTCGAGGAGCTGACCTCGGCGCGGGCGGCGAAAATCGCCGCGGTTCCCGAGGCCACCGTTCGCACCCGGCTGTTTCACGCCCGCCGACGGCTGCGCGATCTCCTCGACGGGGAGCGCGATCGATGAAGCGACCAGCCAGCGCGATGGAGGCCGGCCTGCGGGCGTTCCGCGAGCTGACGGCGATCCCGGCCGATGGCGCCGCGACGCGCACGCGGGTGCTGGCCCGGGCCGGCGAGGCGACCACCCGGCGCATGACGCTCCGGCGGGGATCGCTGGCGATCGCCGCCGGTCTGGTGGCGCTCTCGTCGGCCTCGGTGGCCTGGACCATCGGGCCTGGGCGCTGGCGGGCGGCGCCGCCCGTGACGCTCGAGACGGAGGGCGCCGCCACCAAGCTACCTAGCGGTGGACGACCGGTGCGCGTGATTCCGTCCGCCGTCGCGGTCGCGGATTCAGACGCTGCGCCGACCCAACCGACGGCCGACGCGGAGGCCGCCGCCTACGGACGGGCCCACCGCGCGCACTTCGTCGAGGACGCGCCGGGCCGCGCGCTGGCGGCTTGGGATGATTATCTGACCGCGTATCCGGCGGGCGTCTTCGCCCCCGAGGCCCGCTACAACCGCGCGCTCTGCCTGGTGCGCCTGGGACGCTTCGGCGCGGCCGCCCAGGCTTTGCGCCCTTTCGCCTCGGACGGCCGGGACGGCTACCGCCGCACCGAGGCCCGCCTGCTGCTCGATTGGATCCACGAGCGGCGCGAGCCGATCGAAGCCGAACGGGCAGCACCCCGGGCCCGCGACGATCGCTGATCGTTTGGTGCGGCCGATCACCCACGGCGCGACGTCGTTCGGCTAGACTGGCGGCGTTTCCATTCGCGCCAGTTTCTTCGGATTGGCACCTCGCTTAGCAAGAAAGGCCGCTCATGAAGTTGCTCCCTTGGCTGACCGTCGCGCTCTGCGCCGGCTTCGCGCTGGCGGTCTTCACCGCCCACGGGTGCGCGGGAAACTGCGGCAGCAACTGCCCGGTCAACTTCGTGCAGATCGGCTCGCCCGACAACGCGCAGCTCGCCATCCCGAACGGTGGCCTGGCCTGGCAAGGGCCCGCCTGTCCCAACTATCTGCCCACCTGCCAGGGCGATCAGGTCACCACCAGCTGCAGCTACATTCTCGTTTACGGGACCAGCGAAGGGTACTGCGACGTGCTGCTGGCCTTCAGCGACCGCCAATCTGAGGTCGTGCACACCGTGTTCGGTCCGCGCATCAACCAGGGCTGCTGCTCGGGCTTCTCGATCGAGGGACCGAAGGTCTTCTACATCCCGGATAGCCCCAACAAGATCATCTACGCCGACGGCGGCACGGACGCGGTCAGCCTGCTGCCCGACGGAGCGGCGGACGGAGCGACCGATGCGGGCGGCGCGCACGACGCCGGGGCCGATTCACTTTCGGCCGATGCCAAATAGCCGTTTGAGCGGATCGTAGTAGCGATCGACCACCCGCTCCTTGAGCGGAATGATCGCGTTGTCGGTGATGGTGATCCCCTCGGGGCAGACCTTGGTGCAGCACTTGGTGATGTTGCAGTAGCCGACACCGTGGGCGGTCTTGAGCTCGGGGACGCGATCCTCGGTGTCGAGCGGATGCATCTCCAGCGCGGCGACATGCACCAGGAAGCGCGGGCCGATGAACTCGTCGTGCTTGTGGTGATCGCGCAAGACGTGGCAGACGTCCTGGCACAGGAAGCACTCGATGCACTTGCGGAACTCCTGCACGCGCTCGATATCTTCCTGCTGCATGCGCCAGGTGCCATCGGGTGCGTCAGGCGGGCGCGGCTTGAACGGCTTGATCTCCTGTTTGACCCGGTAGTTCCACGAGACGTCGGTGACCAGGTCGCGGATCGACGGGAAGGTGTGCATCGGCTGCACCGTCACCGGCTCCTCCAGCGGCAGGTCCGACAGGCGGGTCATGCACATCAGCTTGGGCATCCCGTTGACCTCTGCCGAGCAGGAACCGCACTTGCCGGCCTTGCAGTTCCAGCGCACCGCCAGATCATTGGCCTGATCGGCCTGGATCTGATGAACGGCGTCCAGCACCACCATGCCTTCGGAGACCGGCGTCTGGTAATCGCGGAACTCGCCCTTGCCCTTTTCGCCGCGCCAAATTCGGAAGGTCGCCTGGGTCTGCTCGGCCATTACTTGTTCTCCTCGACGACCTGCTTGAGGTCCTCGCGCAGCGGCGCGATGGTCTCGCGGCGCAGCTCGGGGCGGCCACCGGCCCCTTTGCGCACCACGAAGTTGAAGGTCCCGAAGGTGGGATCCTTGTCGGGATGGTCCTCGCGGAAGTGGCCGCCGCGGCTCTCCTTGCGCTCGAGCGCACACATCGCGATCGCCTCGGCGCAGGTCAGCAGGCTCGAAAGATCGAGCGCCGTGTGCCAGCCCGGGTTGTAGTCGCGGTTGCCGCCCGCGGCCGCCTTGCCGGCGCGCTGCTTGAGCTCCTGAATCCCGTCCAGTGCCTTCTTGATCTCGGCTTCATTGCGCACGATGCCGACATTGTCCTGCATCAGATCCTGGAGCGCGTACTGGATCTTGTAGGGGCCCTCGACGTCGCCGCCGGCCGCGCCGCGATCGAAGGGGGCCAGCGCCGCGCGCGCCGCGGCGTCGATCCGACCGGCGTCGATGGCCACCGTCTCGCGCTCGCGCGCGAACTTGGCGGCGTGCTCGCCGGCCCGCTTGCCGAAGACCAACAGGTCGGAAAGCGAGTTGCCGCCCAGCCGATTGGCGCCGTGCAATCCCGCCGCGCACTCGCCGGCCGCGAACAGCCCCGGCACCGTCGACATCTGGCTGTCGCCGTCGACGCGGACGCCGCCCATCGTGTAGTGGGTGGTCGGTCCGACCTCCATCGGCACCGCCGTGATGTCGATGTCGGCCAGCTGCTTGAACTGGTGGTACATGCTGGGGACCTTCTTCTTGATGTGCTCGGCGCCGTCTTTGAGACGCGACTTGATCCAGGCGATGTCCAGGAACACACCACCGTGTGGACTGCCGCGCCCGTCGCGCACCTCGCGCATGATCTTGCGCGCCACGTGGTCGCGCGTCAGCAGCTCGGGTGGCCGGCGCGAATTCTTGTCCCCTTGGGTGTACTTCCAGCCCTCTTCTTCGGTGTCCGCGGTCTGGGCTTTGTAGTTGTCGGGAATGTCGTCGAACATGAAGCGCTTGCCGTCTTTGTTGCGCAGCACCCCGCCTTCTCCGCGAACGCCCTCGGTGACCAGGATGCCGCGCACGGAGGGCGGCCAGACCATGCCGGTCGGGTGGAACTGGATGAACTCCATATCCATCAGATCGGCGCCCGCGTCGTAGGCCAGCGCATAGCCATCGCCGGTGTACTCCCAGCTGTTGCTGGTGATCTTGAAAGCGCGGCCCACCCCACCCGTGGCGACCACCACCGACTTGGCCCTGAAGACGCGCAGGTAGCCGCGCTCGCGGTCGTAGCCGAAGGCGCCGGCGATGCGGCCCCCCTCGACGAACAGCTTGGTCACGGTGTGCTCCATGTAGACCTTGATCCCCTGGTGGATGCCGTGGTCCTGGAGGGTGCGGATCATTTCGAGCCCGGTGCGATCGCCGACGTGCGCGAGGCGCGGGTAGCGGTGGCCGCCGAAGTTGCGCTGCAGGATGCGGCCGTCCTTGGTGCGGTCGAAGACGGCGCCCCAGGCCTCGAGCTCGCGCACGCGGTCGGGCGCTTCCTTGGCGTGCAGCTCCGCCATCCGCCAGTTGTTGAGGTACTGGCCGCCGCGCATGGTGTCCGAGAAGTGGACCTTCCAGTTGTCGCGATCATCGACGTGGGCCATGGCGGCCGCCACGCCGCCTTCGGCCATGACGGTGTGGGCCTTGCCGAGCAGCGACTTGCAGATGAGGCCAACCGACACCCCGGCCGCCGAGGCCTCGATGGCCGCGCGCAGGCCGGCGCCGCCGGCCCCGATCACCAGGACGTCGTGCTCGTGGGTCTCGTACTCGGGCATGTTTAGAAGATCCTCAGGTCGTGAATGACGCCCATCGAGCACAGGCGGATGTAGACGTCGGTGAGGCCGACCCACACCAGGCTGCACCAGGCCCACTTGGGGTGGTGGCGGTTGAGGCAGCTCGCGCAGTCATAGACCTTCTTGCGTAGCGGCGCCTTCGAAAACACGTCGAGCACGCCGGCCACCAAGTGGCGGAACGAATGGCAGCCCAGCGTGTAGCCGGCGATCAGCACCACGTTGAGCAGCAAGACCAGCGACCCGATCCCGACGCCGAAGGTGGCGTGTCCGGTCTTGGGGTCGTTGAAGCAGAACCCTTTCACGACGTCGATCGACAAAAGCACGATGAAGATGAGCGCGAAGTAGAGCGCGTAGCGGTGCAAGTTCTGGATGAGCAGCGGCCACTTGGCCTCGCCGCGGTAGTCGTGGCGCGGCTCACCGACGGCGCAGGCGGGCGGATCGGCCCAGAACGCCTTGTAGTAGGCGCCGCGGTAGTAGTAACAGGTCATGCGGAAGGCCAGCGGGAAGATCAGGATCAGCATCGCCGGCGAATATTTGATGAACGGGATCCAGGGCCAGCGCCAGGGACCGAACACCGCGTGCGGCGAGCCGCCGAACAGCTCGGGCGAGTAGAGCGGCGAGAGGTAGTTGCCGTACCAGTAGTTGTCACCCTGAAACAGCGCCCACGTGACGTAGACGATGAAGGAGCTGAACACCACGAAGGTGGTGAGCGGCATGACCCACCACCCGTCCCTGCGGGCGGTGCGGCCGAAGCGGACTCTCTCGATCGGAACGTCGACGGTGGCCATGATTTATTCCGGGCGGAGCATAGTCGCCCGCCAAGAAGTTTCAACCGCGCGGTCGGCGCGCTACGCGCTTTTGCGACCGATGCCGCCGGCCAGTACGTCGTTCGCCAGCCCGAGGATCTCCTCGTCGAGAATCCCTTTCTTGGTGTCGGTGAAGGCCGAAAAGCGGGCGTAGATCTCCTCGAGCTGTGGCTTGTCGAGGTGGAGGCCCAGCTCGGCGCAGCGGGCATGCAGCGCATGGCGGCCGCTGTGCTTGCCGAGCACCAGGCGACTCTCGGGCACGCCCACGCTCTTCGGCTCGATGATCTCGTAGGTGGTGCGCTCCTTGAGGAAGCCGTCCTGGTGGATGCCGGCTTCGTGCGCGAAGGCGTTTCGGCCCACGATGGCCTTGTTGGGCTGCACGCCGACGCCGATGATCTCGGTCAGGAGCTGGCTCGATGGGAAGAGCTGTTCGGTCTTGATGCCGGTGAAGTACGGCAGCTTGTCGGCGCGGGTCCTCAGCACCATGACGATCTCTTCCAGCGAGCAGTTGCCGGCGCGCTCGCCGATACCGTTGATCGTGCACTCGATCTGGCGGGCGCCGTGCTGGACGGCGGAGAGCGAGTTGGCGACCGCCAGCCCCAGATCGTTGTGGCAGTGCACGCTCACGATGGCCGGTGATCCAGAGTTGCCGGAGTTGCCCAGCGCGGTCGCGACCTGCCCGATGAGCGCGCCGTATTCTTCCGGGATTCCATAGCCGACGGTATCGGGGACATTGACGGTGGAGGCGCCGGCGGCGACGACCGCCCGCGCGACCTCGATCAGGTACTCGACCGGCGTGCGGCCACCGTCCTCGGCGGAGAACTCGACGTCGCCGACGTAACGGCGCGCCAGCGCGACCGCCTTGGCCGCCTCTTCCAGGACCTGGGCCCGGGTCTTCTTGAGCTTGTACTTGAGATGGACGTCGCTGGTGGCCAGGAAGACGTGGATGCGGGGCGCCACCTTGGCCCCCTCGAGGGCCTTGGCGGCGCGCTCGATGTCGAGCGCCGTGCAGCGGGCCAGCGCCGCCACCTTGACCGAGACCTCGTGGCCGACCTTCTGCACCGCTTCGAAGTCGCCGGCCGAGGCGATCGGGAACCCGGCCTCCATCACGTCCACCCCCAGCTCGGCCAGTTGGTGCGCCAGCCGCACCTTTTCGGTCACGGTCATGCTGCAGCCGGGCGACTGCTCGCCGTCGCGCAGCGTGGTGTCGAAGATGTGGACTCGGGAGGGGATCGGGATTGCCATCGAGAAACCTTGGGGCGGCAGCCGCGATAGCGCAAATTTATAATTATTCTGCATTCGATATGGAAAATTTATGCAGCCGCGTCGCGCGCCGGTTAGCATCGGGGCATGGACCTGCATGCCTTGAAAGTCTTCGCCACGGTGGTGGGCGAGCGCAGCTTCTCGCGCGCGGCGGAGAAGCTTTACCGGACGCAGCCGGCGGTCTCGCTGGCCGTGCAGCGCCTCGAAAACGAAATCGGCGAGAAGCTCATCGATCGCGGCGCCAAGGAGCTGGTCCCCACCGACACCGGGCGCACGGTCCTCGACTACGCGCGCCGCTTCCACAACCTCGAAGAAGAGCTGCAGGATGCGCTGGCCGAGCTGCGCGACAAATCGGCCGGCCGCCTGGTCATCGGCGCCAATGAATCCTCGACCATCTATCTGTTGCCCCACATCGAGCGCTACCGCGGTCGGTTTCCCAAGATCAAGGTCCAGGTCCGCCGCAGCCAATCCAGCAAGATCCCGGTCGAGCTCATCGAAGGCGACCTGGAGCTCGGCGTGGCCAGCTACGATCCAGGCGACGATCGCCTGGTCGCCAAGGTCATCTACACCGACGCGCTGGCGTTCATCGTCTCGGCCAAGCACCGCTTCGCGCGCCGGCGCTCGGTCTCGATCACCGAGCTCGGCGAGGAGACCTTCATCGCCCACAACGTGATCTCCCCTTACCGCGAGGTGGTCTTGCGCGAGTTCCGTCGCCACAAGATCCCGCTGCAGATGGACGTCGAGATGCCGACCCTGGAGACCATTCGGCGCCTGGTCCAGGCCGATCAGGGCGTCGCCTTCCTGCCGCGCATGTGCGTCCGGCAGGACGTCGCCAGCGGCGTGGTGCGAGAGGTGACCGTCAAGGAGCTGCACGTCGAGCGCAAGGTTCGCCTCCTGTACGCCAAAGCCCGTACGCTGAGCCATGCCGCCCGCGCCTTCCTCGACCTGATCCAGACACCCGCTTGAGGTCTGGGTCGGCCCGGCGCGACCCGTCAGGTCGCCTCTGTAGGCCCAAGTGGGTGAGCGCGGGCCGCCCATCGCGGGACGGCGATTTCCCGGGCCGCCGTCGCCAGCATGCCTATACTGAGAGCATTCGGTGAGCGCCACGCCCGTTTCACTCAGTCCACTCTCTGTTGCCCCGACGGTCGACGAAGCGACTGCCTGGGCGGCGCGCATGGCGGCCCGCACAGCCCACGCCAACTCTCGCCCCTCACGGGGCGCCCGCCGCTACGGAATCCAGCTGCGCCGGTTCGCGGGGCCGGCGGCCTACCGGCAGCAGATCGCGCACCTGCGCATCGCGCACCTGACCGACCAGCACATCGGCCGCATCACCCCGTTCGAAATCCAGATGGCGGCGGTCGAGATGGCCAACGCCGAAAATCCCGACGTTATTTTTCTGACCGGTGACTTCGTCTGCCACAGCCAGCTCTACCTGGATCAGCTGACCGAGGTCATGCGCGCGTTCAAGGCGCCGGTGCTGGCGGTGCTCGGCAACCACGACCACTGGTCGGGCGCCGACGAGGTCCGGCGCGCGCTCGAGCGCGGGGGCGTCGAGGTCCTGCAGAACCGGAACACGGTGATCACGCTGCGCGGTCAGGCACTGCAGGTGGTCGGCCTCGACGACGCGTACACCGGTCACGCCAGCCGGGCCGAGGCGGTCAAAGGGCTGCGCAAGGATCTGCCGTCGATCGCGCTGTCTCACATCGCCGAAGAGGCCGACGGCCTGTGGAGGCACGGCATCCCGTTGGTGCTCTCCGGGCACACGCACGGCGGACAGGTGACGCTGGGACGGCTCCACGAGCTGGCGCTGGGGATGATCGGCGGCCACCGCTACGTGCACGGCCTATACGGCTCGCGCGATCATGCCGCGCCCGCTGGAGACAGTCACCGGGGACGCCCGCAGCCCGAGGGCGCGGTCTACGTCGGCGCCGGCATCGGCGCGGCGGTGCTGCCGTTTCGGATCGGCGAGCGCGGCAAGCGCGAGGTCACGATGTTCGAGCTGGGCTGCGCGCCGGGAGACTTCGTCGAGCACCACGCCGAGCAGGAGCCGCTCAAGGGCCGAAAGCCGACCCAGGCCACCATCGACCGGCGCGCGGCCGCGGTGGTGCGCAAGCGCCTCCGGCGCGAAAAACGTCGCCCGTAGGCGCGAGAGATCTTGCGCGGCGGCGGCCGATGGTCATAGTTCCGCCATGTCGAAATACACCCTCCCCGAGCTGGGCTACGACTACGGCGCTCTCGAGCCGCACGTTTCGGCCAAGATCATGCAGTTGCACCATGACAAGCACCACGCGGCCTACGTCGCGGGCGCCAACACCGCCACCGATGGGCTGGCCGAAGCGCGATCGAAGAACGACTTCGCGAAGATCGCCGCCCTAGAAAAGGCCCTGGCTTTCCACACCTCGGGCCACGTCCTGCACTCGCTCTTCTGGCAGAACCTGGCGCCCAAGGCCGGCGGCGAGCCGGCCGGAGCGCTCGCGACCCAGATCGCCACCGACTTCGGTGGTTTCGCGGCCTTCAAGGGTCAATTGACCCACGCCGCGATGACCCTGATGGGATCCGGTTGGGCCGCGCTGGCGTGGGAGCCGCTGGCCAAACGCTTGGTGACCACGCAAATCTACGATCACCAAAGCAACGTCAACCAGGGCGGGGTCCCGATCTTGGTGCTCGACGCCTGGGAGCACGCGTTTTATCTGCAGTACGGACCCGACAAAAAGAGCTTCTTTGAAGCGGTTTGGAATATCTGGAATTGGGAAGACGTCTCCAAACGTTTCGAATCGGTCAAGAGCCTCGACCTTCATTTGCGCGGCGCCGTCGACGGTAAATAAGCGGTCAAATAGGCGGTAAATAGTCAAAAGCCAACAAAGGCCAATAGACGAACCCGCTCACGTCGGCTAGAGTGCCCGCAAATTGCGGCCGTCAAATGCGGCGGCGCTGACCAGTCATTAAACGTTCCCAAGGAGACCGAGATGCTTAAGAAGCTTGCCGTTCCGTTCCTGACCCTCGCCATGGCCACCTTTGGCTGCTCCAGCAGCACCACCCCGACGCCCGGAACCGGTGGAGCCGGCGGCACCAGCAGCGGCGGCGCAGGCGGCACCAGCAGCGGCGGCGCAGGCGGCACCTCCAGCGGCGGCGCGGCAGGCGGTGCTAGCGGCGGCGCGGCGGGCGGTGCCAGCGGCGGCGCTGCGGGCGGTGCCAGCGGCGGCGCTGGC
>Ga0209483_1002801_pt1 | contig 11879 bp, 11 predicted proteins | sample NGEPerA_FD_184508 | JGI IMG/M metagenome (GOLD analysis project Ga0209483, IMG submission 184508) | Arctic peat soil microbial communities from the Barrow Environmental Observatory site, Barrow, Alaska, USA - NGEE PermafrostL2-A... | ecosystem: Environmental > Terrestrial > Soil > Wetlands >... | reverse complement strand
CCGGCGGCATTACAGGCGACGTTGCCGCCGATGGTGGACGTGCTCGCCGACCCGGGGTCGGGTGGGTAGTAGAGGCCGGCCGCCGACGCCCGCGCATGGACCACCGCTGTCACCACCCCGGCCTCGACGGCGAGGCGCTGCGCCTCGAGCTCGAGCGCGCCGACGCGGGTCATGCGGCAGAGGTTGAGGATGACGCCGCCGTCGGCAGCGGCCCCGCCGGCGTACCCGGTGCCGGCGCCACGGGGAACCACCGCAACGCCATGACGGGCGCACACCGCCACGACGCCGGCGACCTCGTCGGTCGACCCCGGGAAGACGATCGCCTCGGCGACCCGACGCAGGCCTGATGCCCCGTACGCGTCGTAGGCGTAGGCCGCGAGGTCGGCCGGCCGCGTGTACAGGTGTGAGGTCCCAACCTGCCTCTCGAGGTCACGCAGAACGTCGCGGGTCAGCATGACGCGCCATTCTAGTGTTGCCGGTCGGCCGTGCTCAGGGCTCTGCCATACTCGAGGGCGATGAGTGACGCCTCGCCGTCGGCTGCCCTCGAGCAGGCGCTCGCCGCAGTCATCGACCCGGAGTTGCGCCGGCCGCCATCGAGGCAGCGGTGATCGGTACAGTCGCCGGCGTCGCGACAGTCGAGATCAGCTGGGACTCCAACGTCACATCGACGCGTGGCCTGCCCGGGCGGCAGGAGATCGAGGGCGTGCGCAACGTCCTCGCTGTCAGCGCGGGCAAGGGAGGCGTGGGCAAGACCACGGTCAGCGTCAACACGGCCATCGCGCTCAGCCTGACCGGCGCTCGTGTCGGCCTCCTCGACGCCGACGTCTACGGCCCCAACGTGCCGATCATGATGGGCATCACGGCGCAGCCGGAGCCAGGTGAATCGCAGCGCATCCGGCCGCTGAGCGCGTACGGCATCAAGGTGATGTCGTTCGGGACCATCCTCAAGCCGGGCCAGCCGGTGATCTGGCGCGGGCCGATGCTCGCCAAGGGGCTCCGCGAGTTCCTCTACGAGGTGGAATGGGGCGAGCTCGACTACCTCGTCGTCGACCTGCCGCCGGGTACGGGCGATGTCCAGCTGAGCCTGGCGCAGAGCGTGCCCATGACCGGCGCGGTGATCGTCACCACGCCCCAGGACGTCTCGCTGGCCGACGTGAGCCGCGGCATCGAGATGTTCCGGCAGGTCAAGGTGCCAGTCCTGGGCATCATCGAGAACATGAGCGGCTTCGTGTGCTCGCACTGCGGGGAGACGACAGACATCTTCGGCAGCGGCGGCGGACGTGGCCTGGCCGAGACGTACGACATCCCCTTCCTCGGATCGATCCCCCTGGACCCGCGCATCCGCCTCGGCGGCGGCGACGGCCAGCCGCTGATGGCGGCCGCTCCGGACAGCGCGGTCGGCGGCGTCTTTCGCGACGTCGCGGCCCACATCGCCGGCCGGGTGAGCCAGGAGAACTTCGCCAGCACGGCGGCGCCCGTGATGCCCTCGGGCCCGCGCATCCCCCTGCGCCCCTAAGCCACATGGCGACGTCGCGGGTGGCCCATCGCGCGGTGGCGAGCCCGCCGGCCCCGGCGTCGCCGGTGTCCACCAGGGCGCGACCCGAGGCCGCAGCTGCTCCTCCGCTGCACCGCTGGCTGCTCGTCGCGCTGGCGGTCGGCGCCTTCATCAGCATGGCCGACGCGACCATCGTGGCCGTCGGGCTCGACCCCCTGGTGCGCCACTTCGGCGTCCCGCTCAGCGCGGGCCAGGAGGTGATCAGCGTCTACCTGGTGGCGATCACGGCCACGCTCCCAACGTTGGGGCGGCTCGGTGACCGGTTCGGGCGGCGCCGCGTCTACCTCGCGGGCTTCGGTGTCTTCGCCCTGGGCTCGGTCGCCGCGGCGCTGGCCCCCTCGTTCGGCATGCTCCTGGCGGCGCGTGCCGTGCAGGCCGTCGGCGGCGGTGTGCTGACCGCCGGGAGCCTTTCCCTGATCGCCGAGCACGCCCCCCGGGGGCGCACCGGCCACTCCGTGGCGGTGCTGGTCATCACCCAGGCGTTCGCGGGTCTCGCCGGGCCGCCGCTGGGGGGCCTCCTCGTCGCCGTCGGGGGCTGGCAGGCGATGTTCTGGGCAGGACTTCCGATGGCGGTGATCGGCGCCGGGCTGGCGATCCGCTTCGTCCCCGCCAGCGCCGCGCGCCGGCCGGTGAAACTCGACGTGGCCGGGTCGATCCTCACCGCCACGCTCCTCCTCGGCATCGGCGCCGGCATCGCGTCCATCGGCGCGCCCGTGGTGGGGGGCTTCGGACCGGAGGTGTGGTTCTCGATCGCCTGGGTGAGCCTGTTGCTGCTCGTGCCCACCGAGCTGATCGCCAAGCGCCCGATCATCGACGGCCGCCTGCTGCGTGATTCGCGCTTTGCCGCAGCCACCATGGCCACCCTGCTCAGCACAGGCACACTGATGTCCTGCTTCGCGCTGCTGCCGTACTGGTTGGAGCAGGCCCACGGCACGGCCCCGATCGTGGCCGGGCTCGCCTTCGTGCCCATCGCCGTCGGCATCGGCGCGACGTCACGCCGCGGCGGCATGCTCAGCGACGCGGGGCGCACTCGGGTGAGCACGGCGATCGGCATGGGCCTGGCGTCAACCGGTTTCGCAGGCGCTGCCCTCGCCGCCCACCTCGACGCTTGGTGGCTGCTGCTCGCCGGCATGCTGGTGCTCGGGCTCGGCAACGGGCTGTTCTCCTCACCGAACACGTCCGCGGCCATCCGCGCGGCTCCGCGCGATGCGCTGGGCAGCGCCGCCGGCTTCCTCTCCACAGCGCGCAATGCAGGCGTGATCATCGGCCTTGCGGTGACCGGAGCCGTGTACACGTCGACGGTCCACCACGGGGCTGCCGGCGCGGACGGTGTGGCCACCGGCGTGTTCGCGGTGGCGGCGGTTGTGTGCCTGTTCGTCGCGGCGCTCACCACTCGTGCCTACCGGCAGCGAAGCGACAGTTAGCTGAGCAGCTCCACGATGGCGCGGTGCAGCGCCGGTATGGCGCCGACGTCGTCGGTGAAGACGCGCACCAGCTGGTTGTGCTGCGGCAGTCGCTCGATCATGTCGGCCGTGTGGGTGCGTTCGACGGCACCCTTGATGGGGTCGTAGAGGGCGACAAAACCGTGGTCCGCCATGGGGTTGTGGGGAGCGATCTTGGCCGACACGACGTCCACCTGCACACGCGCGCGCGCGGCCACCTCGGGCACCGCGTCGAGCAGTCGCTGCTGCAGCGTGGAGAGGTCGACGCCGCGGTGGGCGATGGTCTCGTAGGCGAGATGCCAGTGGAGGTCGCGGTTGAACAGACGTGCCCACGCCTCGCCGAGGCGGCGCTCCTCACTGCCCACTGGTGACTGCATCCATCGCTGCGCGGCCTCGAGGACGGCCCAGTCGTTGAGGCGCAGGTAGTCGTCGCGGTTTTCCAGTGGGTTGCCGGGGAGGAGGAGCGCGATCGTGTCGGCAAAGATCTCGTGCATGGAGAGATCGAATCGGCGCCCGGTGCGGTGGTGATAGACCTGCGTGTACATGTAGAGCCGCGACGCCAGGAACATCTGCAGCGCGCCCGCGGCGTGCATGTGCATGACCATGGTGTCGCCGGCGATGAACGAGTAGTGGATCAGTCTCTGCACGTCGACGGGACCCAGCGCGATGCCGCACATGTAGGCGTCGCGACGCACGTAGTCGAGGTTGTCGACCGTGGCCGGGCCGCAGAGGATGGGCTTGCAGGCGCGCAGCCAGCCGGGGGGCTCGTAGCCGGGGATGTCCGCGTCGGCCATCACCCACGCCACCCAGCGGGGATCGACGGACTCGCCCTTCTCGAACACGCCCGACGGCGAGGATCGTTGCGAGCCGATCACGTCGGCCAACTCGTTCTCGACCAGTGAGCGCCCGATGTCCTCGTGGTCGATGTGCCACCGCGCCAGCACCTCCTGGTCGAAGAAGTGACCGAAGGGGCCGTGGCCGACGTCGTGGAGCAGGCCGGCGAGACGCAGGGTCTCCTCGACGCATGCCGGAGAGGGAGCGTCGGGAAAGGCGGCGCGCAGCGAGGCGTCGACACGGCGCGCGAAGAGGCTGGCCAGGTGCATGGCGCCGAGCAGGTGCACGAAACGCGAGTGCTCGGCGGAGGGGAACACCCACCACGCCGACTGCAGCTGGTGCACGCGCCGGAGGCGCTGCAGCCACGAGCTGTCCAGGAGGGTCCGCTCCCCGGGCGACGTGGCGCTGCCGTTGGTGATCTCGATGTAGCCGTACAGCGGGTCGGCGATCAGGTTGACCTCGCTGAAGCGGTCAGCCGCCGGGAGCGAGGAGTTAGGCACCGACCCTCCGCATCGTGACGATCTCAGGCGGCCTGCTCACGCGGTCTTTATACGTCACGCCGGGGATCGGAGCGGAAAGCGGGCGCGGCGCGGTCGGCGATGATCCGAGCTGTGCAGCGAGCGCAGACCCTCGCCGGATTCGCCGTCACCGCGGACGCCATCGCGGCGACGGCGTCCAAGCGTGCCAAGGTGCGGTTGCTCGCCGATCACCTGGTGGCGCTCGATCCCGCCCGCCTGCTCCTGGCCACTCGCTACTTCGCCGGCCGGGTCTTCGCCCCCGGCGACCCGCGCGCGCTCAACGTCGGCGGTGCGGCGCTGTTCCGGGTGCTCCGCGAGGTGGCGGGGGTGGAGGACGCGGTGCTTGTCGCGGCGTACCGGGAGCACGGCGATGCTGGTGACACCACCGCCGATGTCCTGGCCGCCGCGCCCGGCGCCGAGGAGGTTGGCGGGGTCGACCTGCTCGACGTCGACGCGGCCTTCGCGGACATCGCGACGCTGAGCGCGTCGAAGAGTCGTGATGCGGCGTTCGCGAACCTGCTGCGCCGCTGCTCGCCGGGCGAGGCTCGCTATGCGGTGAAATTGGTCACCGGTGAGATGCGGATCGGCCTGCGCGAGGGGCTCGTCGAAGAGGCGATCGGTGTGGCGTTCGACCGCCCCGCGGCGGACGTCGCCCGCTCGGTGATGCTCCTCGGTGACCTCGGTGAGGTTGCCTGCCTGGTCGCCGGCGGCGAGAGCGTCGAACGCCCCCGGTTCTTCTTCCCGATGCGCTTCATGCTCGCCTCGCCTGTGGCCGACGCCGCCGGGGCGGTACGCCGCATGGGGGAGGAGGTGTGGGTTGAGGACAAATACGACGGCATCCGCTGCCAGCTCCACCACGCCGGGGGTCGGGTGGCTCTGTACAGCCGCGACCTCAACGACATCACCGAGCAGTTTCCTGAGATCGTGGGTGCGGCGTCGCATGTGCCCGAGGTGATCCTCGACGGCGAGGTGCTGGCCTTCGCCGAGGGACGGGTGCTGCCCTTCGCTGACCTCCAGAAACGCCTGGGCCGCCGGGCGCCCTCCGCCGCGATACTGCAGGAGATACCGGTCGTCTACGTGGCCTGGGACGTGCTCCTTCACGGCGCGGAGTCGATGCTCGACACGCCGCTGCGCGAGCGGCGCCGGCGATTGGAGGACCTCGCGCTGGGCGACGGATTCGCGCTGGCGCACCTTCAGCCCGCGGTCGGCGCCGCGCAGGTGGACGAGCGGTTCGCTGCCGCCCGCGCCCGGCGCAACGAGGGCCTGATGCTCAAGGATCCCGACTCCGCGTACACCCCCGGCCGCCGCGGACTGGCGTGGCTGAAGTTGAAGCGTCCCCTCGACACGCTCGACGTCGTCGTGGTCGGAGCGGAGTGGGGACACGGCAAACGTCACGGCGTGCTCAGCGATGTGACCTTCGCCGTGCGCGGGCCTGATGACGAGCTGCTCACAGTCGGCAAGGCATACACCGGGCTCACCGACGTGGAGATCGCCGAGATGACAGCTCTCCTGCAGGACATCACCGTCGCCGACGGCGGTCATTACCGCACGGTGCGGCCCCAGGTCGTGCTCGAGGTCGCCTTCGACGCTGTGCAGCGCTCCAGCCGGCACCGCTCGGGGTACGCGCTGCGATTCCCGCGCATCGCGCGCTGGCGGCACGACAAGCCGGTCGAGGAGATCGACACGCTGGAGCGGGTCGCCGCCGTCGCCGAAGCCCAGGGCAGCGGTCGCGAGCACCTGGTCGACCCGGCCGGCTGAGCGGGCGTCTCAGCCCGCGCAGGCGACCGTCGCACGGCTGATGCCGTCAGCGCTGCTGAACAACGTCTCGCCGTTGGCCGCGGCGATGGTGCGCCAGCCGGCGGTCGCAAGCTCCGTGGCGAGCGCACCCGGCGAGGTGATCACCGCATTGGTGTGGCTCGACGAGAGGAGGTCGAGTGCCCCAGGGGTGGTGGCGTCGCCGGCCGCGATGCGGACGTAGTCGTCGATGACGGTGGAGCCCAGCGTGGTCTCCTCACCGTAGGCGTAGACGCGTACCGACGGCCAACCGGCATTGATGGCATAGCCGCTCTGCCCGTACGGCAACCACAGACGAATGGGGTGCCCCCCGGCTACGAGGTTGGCGACCAGGCACGAGGGGAACGCGCGGGCCAGCGACGCCGGCTCGGTGGTTGCCGCCACGGACGCGATGGAGGTGACCAGGACCACCCCGGCAGCGGCCACGCCGATGAGCGACAGCACCATCGGACGGACCGGCAGCCGGTATCGAAGGGGGAACAGCTCGGCGAGGGTGGGCGAGAGCAGCGCGACGCCGAGGGCAATATTGCGCACCGCCACCAGCGAGGCGGCGACGCCGACCGCAGTGAGGAGAAGGTGGCTGGGGCGGACGCGGCGGCGGTTGACCAGCAACGACCCGGCCGTGGCGATGATGAGCAGCGCGAGAGGCAACATCGACAAGGATGTGAAGTCAGGAGGCTGCCATTCCTGGATCAAGCGGTGCTCTGAGGCGCCAACCGCGAGCACGGCGCGCCCGTAGAGGTCGAAGCCGTTGGGGTTGACCAGCGCGACCAGGGCGCTCAGCAGCAGAGCGATGGCCGCGGTGGCGTGGCGTCGGATGGTCTCGCGGTCGAGTCGGCGCTGCCACGCGGCATCGAGCGCCGTCCCGACCACCGCCGCGGCGAGAAAGCCGAGGCCGAGGGCAAAGCCGGCGTGAAGGTTCGCCCACACAAGGAAGATCGGAACAAGCAGCCAGATGCGCCGGCCGCCGTGTGTGATGTGCGCGTGGAGCAGCACCAGCGTCCAGCAGAGCAGCGCGAAGGTGAACATCTGCACGCGCGTCCCGGTGACAGGCTCCATCGCCTTGGCGCCGAGCAGGAGAACCACGCCCACTGCAAACCCGCCGGCGCCGCGCTGCCGCCCCAGCCACGCAAGGCCGAGCAGCCCGCTCCAGGTCACCAGGCCCATGAGCAGCGCCAGCGCGGTCAGGCCGAGGCCGTGGTACACCACCCAGAAGATCACCTCCGACAGCCATTCGTGGGCGACCCAGGGCGCGCCCGGAGCGGTGTACGAGAAGAGCTCGGTGTGCGGCACGGCCACGTGGTCGACGATCCACTGGCCGGTGCGAAGGTGCCACCAGAGGTCGGGATCGGAGGTGGCGTCGAGGCAGAGCGGCAGCGCCAGCAGCGCCGCCGCGATCAGCCACAGTCGACCGTCTTGGTACCAGCGGCGCGGGGGAGGGGTCACCCCCGCGAACTATGCCAGAGGGTTTCCGTCGTGACCTACGACTGTCGCGGCCCCACGAAATCCCGGAAGAGCTGGGGCGTGTCCGTGGCGGGGTCGCCGACCTGGACGAAGCTCGTGAAGCGGGCGCGCAGGGCGGCGTACTGGGCGATCAGCGCCGGATCGCCATACGCCTCCATGGGATCCCACGGATGCAGGAAGTGCACCTCGTTGATACCGGCTTGGAGCATCTCCTTGAGACAGCCGAAGCAGGGCTGCATGGTGGACGTGAGCGAGGCGCCCAGCACCTGCTGTCCGAAGCGAGCGGCGGTGAGGATGGCGTTCTGCTCAGCGTGCACGCAGATGCACACGTCGTAGGCGCCGCCTCGGAGGAGAGGGTCGGCGGTGCGTTGTGAGCAGCGGTGGCAACCGCCCTCGCTGCAGTTGGGCATGCCGAAGGGGGTGCCGTTGTACCCGGTGCTCAGCACCCGGCCCTCGCGCGTGATCACCGCGCCGACCCGGCGTCCGAGGCAGTCGGCGCGGGTGCGCGCCGCCAGGGCGATCAGCAGGAAGTAGTGATCCTTGTCGGGACGGCGGACGGGATCAGGGGACTCGGTAGCGTCGGCGATCATGGGGCCAGACTATCGCGTCTCAGCGTTCCGCCCGGCACAGGGCGGGCACCGGGTAGGCTGTCGAGCCGCGGGCGGGTAGCTCAGCCGGTTAGAGCACGGGGCTCATAACCCCAGGGTCGCAGGTTCGAATCCTGCCCCGCCCACGTTCGGAATTGCGCACGTTCGATTCGCCATCGATAACCCGGTCAGACCGCTCGGACGGCTACATCAGGCCCAGCTCGTCCAAGGAACGCAGCAGGTTGCTCACCACGCTCGGGTCGGCCTTGGCGTCGACCACGCACGGCTTCCCCTCGGTGGCCAACGCGAATGCCTGCCGAAGAGCGGGCCTGAATTCGCTCGGCGTTGTCACGCTGACGCCCCAGCCTCCGGCCGCCGTAGCCAGGATGCCGTAGTCGAAGTCTCCGCCGGCCTGGGAGGGCGACGTCCCCGGCCCTCTCCACACTCCGTTGTTGACCACCACGATCACCATTCCCACGCCGTTGCGGGCAGCTGTGTGGAGCTCCTGAAGCGAGAATCCGAAGGCGCCGTCGCCGGTGAAGAGGCAGACCGGCCGTTCCGGCCGGGCCAGCCCGGCGCCGATCGCGAAGGGCAGCCCCACTCCGAGGGTCCCCATGGCGGATCCGATCAGCATGTTGCTGCCCGGTGCATGAGCCTTTGAGAACGCTATCCCCCAGGTGACGCTGTCACCCCCATCGGAAATCCAGGTGCCGCCACCCTGGTCTTCGAATTCCTGGGCTGCCTCGCTAGCCAGCCAGCCCGCGTGAAGCGCTGAGGTTTCCGCGGCGGCTTCGCCGGCCCACACGTCCTGGCTGGCCTGCGCCGCAATCCTGGCCTCCGCCACCCAACCCGACCACCTCGCCGGCTCGCCCTGCCAGCGCGATGCGATCGAGTCGAGCGTGGCTCCCACGTCACCAACGAGGCCGAGGCTGGGAGACCGCTGGCCGCCCAGATGCTCGGCTGCGATGTCGACCTGGATCAGCACCTGGCCTTCCCCGAAGAGAGGTGGCCGGCCGTACATCAGGTTGGCATTGAACTGCGACCCCAGTACGAGGGCGAGGTCCGCGCTCACCAGGGCAATGCCGCCGTGGACAAGCGTGCCAAGGCAGAGGGGATGGACGTCGTCGACGAGGCCGCGCGCGGCGCTGGTGGTGGTGACAGGGATCCCGGTGCGCTCGACGAAAGCCACCAGCGCTTCCGCCGCCCCGGAGAAGAAGGCTCCCGAGCCGGCCACGATGATGGGCCGTTGCGCCGCTTGCAGAAGCTCGACAGCTGCTGCCAGCGCCGGCCCGTCCGGCACCGACCTCGAGATTGAAGGAAGCGCGGACGCAGGACCCGGCTCGGCCGCGCCTGCCAGGACGTCCTCCGGTATCTCCAAGTAGGCGACACCGGGGGCACCGAACCTGGCATGTTTCACGGCCTCGGCCAGGTATTCCGGGATCCGCTGCGGCTGGAGGCACTCGGCTCGCCACTTTGACAGCGGCTCGACGACCGCCAGCTGGTCGAGATCCTGCACGGCGCCCCGACCGCGCTTGGAGACGGCGGTCCGCCCCGCCACCACAACCACAGGCGCTCCGGCGGCGTTGGCCTCGGCCATCCCTGGGAGGGCGTTGGCCAGACCCGGCCCCGCCGTCACCGCAACGAAGCCGGGCCGGCCCGTCGCCAGTGCCCAGCCCTCGGCCATGAGCACGGCGTTCTCCTCATGGCGGGCGGAGATGACGCGAACACCCGCCTCCCGAGCCGCGTCGAGCAGAGATGCGATGTGACTGCCCGGGAGAGTGAACAGGGTCTCCATGCCGAGCTCGACCAGGGTCTTGACCGCCAGGTCGGCGCCGCTGCAGCGATCAGCCGCCACTGTCAACCCAGGTCCCGCAACGTCGTGCATGCCTCTTCCCCCTCGGTTTGGTCGGCTCCGACGATCGTTCCACGACGCACGCTCAACTAGAGGCGAAGGACCCATCGGAGGCCCCAACTCCCATCGCGAGCCGAGCACGCCAACGGCCGTGTTCGCCACTGACGGCCGAGCTCGGTTCCGCGGAGCGGTCAGCTCGAAGCTGCGGCTCCCCGCTGCGGGGTGTGGTGGGCGTGCAGCGTGGTCCAATCGGCGCGCGTCGGCGCCTGTTCGACGCCGGCTTGTCCCAGTGCGGCGCCGAGCCGTGACTGCATGAACTTCTCCTGCGCCTGCGCGACTCCCAGACCTCCACAACCATCCAGCCGCTTGGTGTCGCGCCGGCCGAGTGGGAGAGCATCCCGGCAGGCCAATCACCCTCCCCGGTCAGCGCAGTGACGGCCCGAAGCTGTTCACCGCGCGAGCGATCTCCTGCACCGATCCGGTGCAACAGACTGCCGCGCGGCTGTCGGCTCTCGCTGGCTGCTACCGTGGACAGCGTGAACAGTCCCAAGGGTCTGCCCGCAACACTGCGGGTCGTGGCCGACAACGTCAACAACGTCGTCAGCGAGCTGACCAAGCTCATCAACTCTGTGGCGTCGTCCCTCGAGGCGTCCAACGCTCAGAAGGACGGATCACCGCGATCCAAACCGGCCCGCAAGGCCTCGAAGGCTCGGAAGACGAGCGTCACGAACGCCGCAGCAGCGGCACCGACAGGTCCGGTCACCGATGAGACCGTGCGTGCGGCCATGGAGCAGCTCGGCCCCGCAACGTCGGCGGCCATCGCCGCCCACATCAACACCGCGGCAGGCAGCACGGTCATCGACGGGCGCCGCATCCGCAGCCACGCCCGGCGCCTCGGCGCCAGGGTGGTGATGCGGCGCGGCGAGCGGTTGTACCGCCTCTAGGAGGCAGGCCGGTCATCGACATGAGCGACATGCCCGCGCCGGAGACCGACCTCGACACGCTCGCTGCGTCGCTCAACGCAGACGCGCGCGACGCCACCGTGTTCTTCCGTGTCCTCTGCGAAAAGCTCCTCGCTGCGTTCCCGTCCGCCACGGTCGTGGAGCGTGATCACGCGCTGCTCAAGAGCCACCGCGTGCCCCGCAAGGTGACCGTGCACCTCGGCGACGAGACATTCGAGGCGGAGCAGCGGCCGGGCGGCGTCACCTGCCGCCACATCCACGCCGTGCACGGCATCGGCGGCGGACTTCCCTGGTCCAAGGAGGTGAGCGTCGACGAATGGCTACGCGCCCTGGTGGCGATCGTCGCCCAGGACGCCGAGGCCACGGCGGCTGCTGCTGCGGCCCTCCGCTCACTGGTCACGTAGGCCGTGCCCGTGTTTGGCCACCTCCTATACTCGGACCGCTGATGAGCGACGTTCCATCGTCGGAGCCCGACCTCGACGCGCTCACCGCCTCCCTCCGCGCCGACGCCAGCGACATCGGCGTCTTCTTCCAGGTGCTCGGCGGCAAGCTCGTCGACACGATGCCGGGTGCCGTCGAGTTGGAGCGTGAGGGCGGCCTGTTCAAGAAGGATCACCCGATCAAGCGCATCGTCGTCCACGCCGGTGACGACGTCTTCGAGGCGGAGCTGCGCCATGGTGCGGTCATGTGCCGCCACGCTCATGCCGTACGAGGCATCACTCTGCGCTCCGAGGAGACCGGCCTCGACCAATGGCTGCGTGCCCTCGTCGGCGTGCTCGCCGGCCAGGCGCAGAACAGCTCCCAGGCGAGTGCCGCGCTGCGCTCCCTGGTCACCTGAGACAACTCACCGCAGGCTTTGGAGGCTGCCCAC
>Ga0209483_1002800_pt1 | contig 11880 bp, 16 predicted proteins | sample NGEPerA_FD_184508 | JGI IMG/M metagenome (GOLD analysis project Ga0209483, IMG submission 184508) | Arctic peat soil microbial communities from the Barrow Environmental Observatory site, Barrow, Alaska, USA - NGEE PermafrostL2-A... | ecosystem: Environmental > Terrestrial > Soil > Wetlands >... | reverse complement strand
CGCCTACACCGAGCTCGAGCGACGACGGATCGCGACCCACGAGGCTGGGCATGCCACCGTGGCGTCGCTCGTGGGCCTTGGGCGAAAGCTCGACGTCTTGTCCATCGTCAAGCGACGCAATTCGCTCGGCCTACTCGCGCACTCGGACACCGAGGAGCGGTTCGTCAGATCGTCTTCGGAGATCTCGGCCCTGATCGAGATCGCATTCGGGGGTCTCGTCGCCGAGGAGCTCTTCTTCGGGGAGACGAGTTCTGGCGTTGCAAGTGACCTAACTGCGGCCACCGAGGCCGCTTGTCAGATGATCGGTAGCTTCGGCATGGGCGACACACTGATCTCAACTGCCGCGCTCGTTATGCCGGGCAATCCGAATCTCGCTTCGAAGGTACTCGCATCTGACGGCGGGCGCGACGAGGTGGAGGCGATACTTGGAGCTGCCCGGGCTCACGTGACCGAGCTGATCGGCGAACACCGTCAGGTTGTCGAGGCGCTTCGGGACGCGCTCTTGGCACACGACGAGCTCGTGGGAGACGAGATCACCGCCGTCATCGACGGCGCAAGTCTGGTGGCGAGCCTCGACTGAGGAGATCGCGCGGCTGACCAACTCCATCGACAGCACGGCGTCGCGCGACGAAGTGCGGGCCGCGGCCTGTTACCTACGATGAGGACGCTGTCAGTAGCGGCGAGGTCTCAACTGACGCGGTGATCCACCGCAAGGTGCGCTCCACAGATGTCAACACCGGCCTAGGAAACCTATGGGCGAAGGAAGTCGACGCTGGCGCGCTCAAGCTCGATGCACCAGCAGCCGATACAAAACTGGAGTTCCGAGTTCGCGAGATTGAGGAGTGACGAACATGCCCTTCATCTTGTTCGGGTTTCGCAGCAAGTCCTCAACGCTTGCGATGCTGAGTCTGGCATGCCGCAACGGTCACGTCGCAGCTCACCGACTAGTAAAGGTGACGCGCTGGTTAACGCTCTTCTTCATTCCGATCATTCCTTTTAACCAGAGGTATTACTCCATCTGCGCTCAGTGCGGCGTGCAGGTTGGCTGGTCCAAGGAAAATGCTGAGCGCGCGGTCGCGAGAAGCGCCGCTACGGTCGCATCAGCTCCGGTCGATCCCATCGCGCCTCCGTTAGGCAACGGGGGAATTTCTACTGCCAAGAACGACTCCTCCGGGGACTAAAAACGACCCGCAGTGACGAGCCCGATCGCCTCGTTCCGGTCTCGGCAGGCACGCAGGGCGGTGATGCTGCCATCGCGGATGGTGAGCACGTGGAAATTGCGATCTCCAGTTGATCGCGCTCGCAGCTGGTCGATGCCAGGCGACCGAGTGACAACGAGTACTCGGTCGCCGTTTGCGACGATCTCTTCGAGCTCGGCGCTAAAACGCCAACTGCTGTTACGACTCATCCAATATGCAAGCTGACCGCGGCCGTGGCAGACGGCAGGTTCTGGATTAGGAACGCTCGGGTCGAGGAAGGTCCATTCGAAATCAGCGTCCACGAGGTCGAGCACCGATGAAAGATCCCCTTCTGCGAAGGCCGCGTAGGCGCTGCGGGCAATCTGCTCAGCGTTCTCCGTCACGTCGTCTCTTCCTTGGTCGATTCCGACGAGCGCGCGCCGCGACTCTCCAGCCACTCGATGACGTTGTTCTGGCGGGTCCCTCCGCCATGGGCCGCATCGAGAGCCGTGCCTTCGGCATAGTCGGGCACCCAGTTCATATCCGCGCCCCGATCAAGCAGCAATTCTGCAGCGCGACGTTGGCCACCGGCGCACGCGTGCCAGAAGGCTTGATCGATCTTCTCTGGAGTCACCGATGAGTCGTCAGTGAGCAGTTCCTCGAGGCGATCGAGCAGACCGAGCGCGGCAGCGTGCCAGAGCCTGTCGACCTTCACACCTCTTGTGACAAGGAGACGGGCGACGTTCCAGCATGCGTAACCGATGGCGTTGTCGAGTGGGGTGCCGATCGAGCCGTTCGGCATCTCGATATCTGCGCCGCCGTCGATGAGGACCGCAGCGACGTCGACGTCGTCACTGCTTGCCGCCCAGTGCAATGGCGTCTCTCCGCCCTCCCCATCCTTTCCGCGATCGTTCACGTCGGCACCGGCATCAATGAGCAACTGTGCGATGCGCGGACCGCTCGGGAAGTAGCCCGGCCAGTCGGTGACTACGTGGAGTGGAGTACGCCCCTTCGCGATTTGGAGTCTTGAAGCTGCGAGGCCAGGGTTGTCGGCAAGGAGTCGCTGCAGTCCGGTCACATCACCGGTGCGGATAGCCGCGATCGTCGCGATGGCGTCGCTACCGGAGGTCATCGCCGACTTCGATTGGGGATTGTAGATCGCGCACCAGAACCTGTGTACACCACCAGGCGAGGCTTTCCAAGGTCCTCAAGCGAGAGCCGCGGTCCGCGACGCATCCACAGCCTGCTCTCCTCCAGGTCGAATCCGATCGGCGGCGTCAACCTGAAGCTGCGCGCTCTCACGGATGCACCGGCGTTCGTGAACCACCTGCAGGCGTACTCAGCGGTGTCCTGGGAGGACCTTCAGCAAAACGCGGGGTTGCTTGTCCAGGATTCGCAGTCGGTACTCACTCCGGGTTCTGTCCTCCTTGCCCTGCTCTCGATCGCAAGCGTGGCGGTGCTAGTCGGTCGTCGTCTCTCGGAGTACGCACGACGCGTCGGACTGCTGAAGGCCGTGGGAGGAACACCGGCCCTCATCGCCGCCACCTTCCTGGTCGAGAATGTGGTCTTGGCGCTCGTCGCCGCGGCAATCGGGATCGGGGTCGGCTGGTTGACCGCACCATTGCTCACCAATCCGGGCGCAGCGCTGGTCGGGACAGCGAGCGCGCCCTCGCTAACCGCGACGAACGCGATCGAAGTCCTTGGCGTCGCGCTCGTCGTGGCGCTGGCCGCGACGCTCGTGCCCGCCGTTCGCGCCGCGCGCACAAGCACGGTCCGCGCCCTCGCCGACGTCGGCCGCCTGCCGCGACGCCACGGTGTTCAGGCTCTCCCGGAGGCTTCCGGTGCCAATGTTGTTCGGATTACGACTCGTCGCGCGCCGACCGCGTCGGGCGCTCCTCAGCACGGCAAAAATGGCCGTGACTGTCACCGGTCTTGTCGCGGTTGTTTCTTTCCATTCCGCGGTGACAAATAGGTTCTCCGGTGCGGCGAACTCTGGCCTCTTCGCATCGGGCATCCCCGATCCTGTGGTGAACCGGGACTTGCAGATGCTCGGCGTGATCACGGTCATGCTCGTCGCCCTCGCGTTGCGTAACGCCATCTTTACGACGTGGGCCACCGTGCTCGACGCACGACGAGCTTCGGCCGTCATGCGTGCCCTCGGCGCACGTGCTCGCCAAGTAAGCCTCGGCCTGATCGTCGCGCAGATCACCTCAGCGATTCCTGGCACCCTTATTGGAGTTGGGCTTGACATCGAACTGTCCAGGGCCGCTATGAAAAGTGATGCCGCACCGCCGCCCGCGTTCTGGTTGCTCCTCACGGTGCTCGGTACGCTGCTGGTTGTCGCGGCGCTCATGATGGGTCCAGCGCTACTAGGTACTCGCCAACCCGTCGTGGAGGTGCTGGCATCCGAGGCAGCGTGAGATTCGAGGCTCCCGTTCGAGTCCAGCGGCTCGGCTGGACACTCTGCGACTCTGGCGCGATCGCGCAATCCCAAAGCGGCCTCTAGCTAGACCATCTGTTTCTCCAGTCTCGACGGCCACACTCACGAACGCGCCATTTACCACTGCGGAAATCACACCAGTAAGCGCTGCGCTTCACTGACGCGTTCTGCTTGACGCCTATTTTGGCTATGACCAGCCGGACACGCTCTAAACACGTCTGCCAGACGCTGCTCGAACATCGTGGGCGGTAGCCGCCCGTCACGAAAAGTCATCACCCTGTTAAAACAAACGTGCCCGGATTCTCGGGCCTCGGGCGCAACCGCGGTCTTCGGGGAACGGTGATCGTCCGGTGGCGTTTGGCCTATCAGGCGCGGTCGTGGAGAGTGACCTGGTAGCCGTCGGGGTCGGCGAAGGTGAATGTCCGACCGAAAGGGCCGTCGATCGGTGCGGAGACGATAGTGTGACCGTCGGCAACGAGAGCATCGTGAATAAGCTGGACGTCGGTGGCGTGGAGCCAGATCGCGGCACCGATGCCGGGCTGAGCAACGGATGCGAGATCGGTGCCGGGAACGACGTCACGGAGTGCGAACGCGATTGGCTTCGTCTCGAAGACGACAGCGTGCGAAGGTCCGGCCTGCGAGCGAACGAGGCCGAGGTACTGCTCGTAGAACGCCTGCGAAGCGTTGAGGTCGCGCGCTTGGAGCGAGATGAAATCGGGGCCGGTGACGGGCATGATGATGCTCCTTCTATTGTGTCAGTTTTCTGACATGAGTCAATCTATGTCAGAATGCTGACATGAGTCAAGACGGTGTCGGCGTCGACCTGGAGACATCACTGGGCTACTTGCTAAAAGAGGCGTCGAGCGCCCTTCGCGCAGCCATGGAGGAGGTGCTACGACCGCTCGGGATGAGCGTGACGCACTACTCCTGCCTCGAGTTGCTGGCTCAACGACCCGGCTTGTCGAACTCCGAGCTCGCCCGGGGTGCGTTCGTGACACGGCAGTCGATGAACGTGCTGCTCCAGACCCTAGAACGAGAGGGCTACGTGACCAGGCCTGCGGAGGCACCCGTCGGGAAGGTTCTTCCCACGCGGCTCACGCCTCGCGGTCGACGGAGCCTCGAGAAGGCGACCGTAGCGGTCCGGTCCGTCGAGGTCAGAATGCTGGCCGGCATGACCGAGATCGAGCAGTCAGACGCGTTCCGGATCCTGCAGCGCATGGTCAATTCCCTGCGCGATGGTAACGACGGTGCGTAGCTCGTTCCCCAGCGCACGTCTCGTCGCGCCCGGATAGGAGTACAGCTGAGCGTAAAAATCCCTGCAGGCGACCTCGAAAGCCGACAGACGCTGAGTCGCGTCCCCTAACGCGTTTCCCAAAATCGCGTACAGAAATCATCGAACGCCGGTGAGGTACCTGACTCGACACTTCCGAGCCAGTGCCTCACCTTTCCTCGGTGCCGAGAGTCTCAAGGTCGCGGCAACATGTACCCCGGTCGATTTCGTCAGAAGCTACCGGGCAGGTCCAGTGCTTCGAAAATCTGGATCTCTGGCTCGCCGACGAGGCCCGCTCCGGTAAGGAACTCTTCCATCCTCATGGCGTTGGCAAAGAACGTGTTGAATGCGTCGGCGTCCGGCCACTCGTCAATTACGACTAGGTCCTTGCCGTCGGTGACGATCCTGTGCCCGATCTGGCCGAGACTCTTGCCATATGTCGTAATGTCCTCGGGCACATCTGAGTGTGCGTCCGCCCACTCCTTAGCCTTGCCTAGATCAGTAACCGCGAATCGCGCAATGACAACGACGCTCACAACAGCACCTCCAACCCTTCGCTCGTCACTACCGCCCCGGGATGGGGTACGCAGAGGCTACGTCGGAAAACTGCGCGCGAACAACGGGCCGAAGGTCGAGATCCTGCTACCGAAGGATCGAAGGCCGTGCCGATTGATTTGGTCGTTCGGACGTTTGTAGACGGTGGAACCAAGCCCTTGGCCGGCCTCCCGGCTCCGGCAAGATCGCGACGACGTCACGGCCGCTGTGAGCGTGAAGTCCACAAGGACATTGCGTGCAAGCGTGCCGGAGGAACCGATAGCGCGATGGGACTCGATCCCCCGACCTGCTCGCTGTAATCGAGATTGGGGTGAGCGGCAAGACGCCCAATCCCGGGCTCGCTCAGCGCCTGGGTCGACTACGGTGGTCTTCCGCCACCGACGCTTGTGACGTCCCTCGATCCCGGCTTGGCACATGAGCCGCGTGACTCGTCGTCTCCCGATCTCGTGACCGCCTTCGACGAGCTCGGCATGCACGCGGGGCGATCCATAGGTGCCCTTGGACATCGCGTGGATCTGTCGGATCTCAGCTGTCAAGGTGGCGTCAGCGACGCTTCGCTTCGACGGTGAGTTTCTACGTGCATAGAAGGCAGACCTGGAGACCTCGAGCAGGCGACAGGCGCGATCCACGCTGTTGCCTGCGATCTTCTCCGCCTCGATGAAGGGATGAACCTTCGCCGAGTCTCCTTGATGCGAAGAAGGCCGTTGCACGCTTTAAGACCTCGACGTCTTCTTTCAGCGATCGGTTCTCGCGTCGAAGGAACGTCAGTTCCTCACGCTCCTTGCTCGTCAGGCCCTCTCGCTCCCCGCCGTCGACCTCGGCTTGTTGCACCCAGGCGCGCACCGCGGTCTCGGTCAGATCGAAGTCGCGCGATACCTGGCCGATCGTGCGATCGCCGCGCTGGCACAGCTCCACGATCTCAGCCTTGAACTCCGGTGTGAACGAGCGCCGTGGACGAGTCCTTCTCTTCTCCATGGTCTCCATTTTGGAGATCCTTTCCGGGGCTGTGCCCCTGATAGTGGATGTCCGTCCAACCGGTGGAAGCCCAGATCGTCTTCGCACTGCCTTCCAACGACGCCGTAAAGATCACCCGTATAACCAGGGTTGGGTGCCACCTACCGTCGCATTGGTGATGTCTCGTACGCCGTGGTCGGTGCACGTTCTGGGGCATTTCTCTGAATTCTGATCGCCGACTCTGGACACAAATAACATCGTGCGAAATGACGCTTGTCGATCAAGTCGAGCCTGACGGGGTAAGAGGGGCACAGGCCCTTAAGTCCTTCGACCGCAGAGTGCTGGTCGTTTCCGGGTTCGCATTCGGCGTGATGATGGCGCTGTCCGGGCTCTACGGCTACGACCGCGACGAGCTGTACTTCCTCGATGCTGCCCGCCACCTCCAAGGTGGCTACGTCGATCAACCGATTCTCGCCCCGTTGCTCGCGCGGGTGTCGCTATCGCTATTTGGAATCTCGCTCGCCGGGCTTCGTATCTGGCCGTCACTCGCACTGGCGGCGACGGTGATCGTCGGTGGGCTGTTGGCACGTGAGTTCGGAGGTGGGCGTCGCGCGCAGCTTCTTGCCGCGATCGGGACTGGCACGATGCCCGTCGTCCTGGGAGCGGACCATCTCGAGGGCCCGACGTCGATAGACATTTTGGCGTGGGCGGCCTTGGCGCTCGTCATCGCGCAAATCGGACGCACGCGCAATCCTCGGGGCTGGATGCTCGGCGGGCTTGTCCTCGGTCTTGGGCTCGCGAACAAGCACAGCGTCGGGTTCTTCGCGATCGCGATCTTCTTGGGCGCTATGTTGAGCGGGGAACGGCGTCTCATGCTTAACCGATGGCTGCTCCTCGGCGTCCTCATCGCTGGCGTCTTCACGGTGCCTGATCTTTGGTGGCAGGCGCTTCATGGCTGGCCGACTATCGCGATGACAAAAAGCCTGAACGCCGAGAACGGTGGTGCTGGCAATATTGCCAACTGGATCATTGGCCAGGTGATCATGGTCAGCCTTGCCCTCATCTGGGTGTGGGTGGCGGGGATCGGATATCTCTGGCGATCGGGGAGGCCGATGTGGCGCGCGCTCGTGTGGGCGTACGGACTGCTCTTCGTCTTTTTCGCCGTGACGACGGGAGCGAAGATCTATTACCTCGGCGGTGCGTACGTCTACTTGCTCGCTGCGGGAGCGGTGCGCATCGAAGGCTGGCTTGCGGCACGGCCTGTACGCTCGCGACGCCTACTGGCCTTGACCGCGTTTACTACCGTGCTGGCCCTTCCGCTCGTGTTACCGGTCCTGCCAGCGAAAGACATCGAATGGACGTACAAGGTCAATCAGGTGCCTGCCGAGTCCGTGGGCTGGCCCGAACTCGTCCATACGGTGTCCACGGTTTGGTACTCGTTGCCGCGAGTCCAGCGGGCGAGTGCCGTTATCTTCACGGCGAACTACGGGGAAGCAGGCGCCATTAACGAGCTTGGTCGGAGTCTTGGGCTTCCGATCGCGGTGAGCGGACAGAACAACGAGTGGTTCTGGGGTCCGCGCAATCCCACGGCGTCTACGGTCGTAGCGGTCGCCCCAGGTCCGAGGGACGTGACCGGCTACGGCGCCTACCTCAGCCAGTTCTTCGGGCGCGTGCGAGTTGCGGCCACGTTGTCAGATCATGCCCGCCTTCACAATCAGGAGTGGGGTGGTCACGTCTACATCTGCACCGAACCGCGGCAACCGTGGGGAACGTTGTGGCCGACACTGAGGCACTACGACTGAGGAAGGTGCTGGACTCCGCTTCGTCCGGATGGTCGCATGCTCTCAGTTGGTGTTGGAACCTAGGGTCGCCCCTATCGCTGCCGGCTCAGTGGCAAGCTCAAGCGGCGCCGCAACACTCTCAGCCGAATGCCCAACGGAAACGACCTATAAGTTTGCTTCGAGTCGTTCCTTGAGCCGCTTCATATTCCCCGGCATCTCTTTGGCCGCCTGTCTTCGAACGACGAGTGGAACCAGCAATCTCCCGACGCCATGGCCCGTGAAGTCCACTTCGATGGTGACCCGCGATTGCACGCCGCCAGAAAGGGGTTCCACTGTCACCCCAACCATTGCCCGGATCGGGCCCTCGATACCTCGATCAGCCCAACGGCTGGGTGGTTGATACTGGGTGATCTCGGTGGTCACTTCGCGATCCCGGCCACCAATCCGTCGAACCGTCGTACACCTGGACCCCACCGCCATGTCAGTCGTATCCAGAGACCCGCGTACGACGCCTTGCTGCCACTCCCGCATTGTGCTGGGGTCGATGACGTACTCGAATGCCTCCTCCGCGGATCGTGAAACCTCGACGCTGGAAACGATTGGTGCCATCAAACCTCCCACATGCTTATGTCGTGGCGCTAGCAAACCGAGGCTTGGCAACCCGACTGATCTACTCACTCGATCTAGGCGCAAGATATCGCAACTGCCAACCTGCGTGCCCCAGACCGCCGGCATAGTGCGACGCCGTTCGTCGCCCATGAAAAACTGGGTCATGGTCCGCATTTCACAACTTGACGAAAGTGAGCGCGACTCGGCCGCGTGGCCCGCGTCGCTGCTGCTCCGGCGATCACTCGCTCGTCAGGACCGTAAGGAGTAGAGGGTTCCCGCGTCAGATGAAGATACAGATAGCAAGCTTCATGCTCGCCAACGGTGCCGAGATCTACGTGGAAGACAACCGGTCTTCGATTGCGGCACAGCTCGCGCGTACTGTGACTTCCCTCGTTACTGGTGCGGATCCCGCGAACGATTATGGCCCGCGGGTGTTACTTAGAGACGCTTCTGGCGCAACCCGCTCACCGTTCAGCGTGTCCGGACAAGAAGAAGCCGTACGAGTTGCAAAACGCCTTGCGGCGGAGTTCGAGGAGCTAGGTGCTGATGAGTGCGGAAACCGGTACCAGGTCCCGAAAGGCTGGCTCATTGCGCCCTGAGTAGCCCCGGCAACTATCCATGCGACACCCCGCATCCGCCGAGCGCAACGCGTCTCCTGTCCCACAACGCCGGGAAGGCGCCCCGGTGCCACCTTTTCGCAAGATCGTCACACTCCTGATTCAAGGAGGATCTTCAGTCGCCGGAATCAAGGGTCGAGCCGAAGATAGTGAGGGAAGTCCCACTTCGGGCGACCATCCCGTTCCTCAAGACACGGATCCATCTGCTCCCAAATTGAGAGGACGTCGGGGTGCTCGTGGGCCATTCCGAAACCTCCCTCTACCCACGTGAAGATCTCGACGTACGTCGATTCAGCGGTGTGTCGTAGGAGCTGCGATCGCTCATCCGTCACGAATCCCAGATCGCGCAAGACCATCCAATGTCGATCCAGTAGAGCTCTGAACCTCGCCGCTTCACTGACACGGACCTGGTACGTAGCGATCACAGTCTCCTTAGCCATACCGCCAATAGTTGGTCCGCTCGCTCAGAGCGTCAAGAGGCTTAACTGCTACCCAATCCCCGGGGCGGTTCAGTCGTAGCCAAAGGCGCCTGGTAGACCCTTTTCTGTGATCCAGATGCGAGCCCTTCACCCAAGTCAGCGAGCAAGCTAAGGAGCGCTCTCGATCGGCGCGACTGCATTGCGCCGTACCTGCGCCCAACGATTCCTGCGGGGCCGATGAGGGTCCAGGACGCGTCTTCCGTATCGAACTCGATGGGCTGGCCAGATCAGGAGCCGCTGGTTTCGGCGGCGTTTGCGAAACGCTCGGGATCGGCGTCGAAGGTCTCGGCGCATCCTGTGTTGCAAAAGAAGTAGTTGACGCCGTTGTAGGACCGGATCGCTGCGGCGGTCGCGGGATCGACGGTCATTCCACAGACGGGATCAATCGTGGCAGGCATGTCGTGCTCCTCATCGTGTTTGTTGGGCTTTGGGGACGTGGAGCGATTCGAGGAGCCGTGACGATCGAACCGAGCGGGGTCGGCCTCGAAGCGCTCCCGACAGTGATCGGAACAGAAATAGACCGGATGCCCCTCGTGCTGAACCGACGCCGGCGCATTGGCAATCTCGACCTGCATGCCGCAGACCGGATCTATCGCGTAGCCGCTTCCGCCGCCGAAGCGGTCGCGGTTGCGATAGAGGAACCAGATCAGCGCGAACGCGAGAAGGAAGACCACGTCGAGGATGCTCGTGTAGTTCCACGAGAAGTGCTCGGCCACGATCGAGCGCGGTCGCGACGTCGGGACGATGCCGGAGGCTCGGAAGATGCCTTCGGTGATGAGGCCGGCGATCGACATCACCGCCCAGAACACGGCCAGCATCCGAATCGCCATACGCGACCCGTAGAGCTTGCGGTATATGAGGAGGAGCGGCATCGCGATGAGGTCGGCGAAGATGAAGCTGACGACGCCTCCGAAGCTGATCCCCCCGCGCCAGAGCGCCGCGGCGAGCGGCACGTTGCCGATCGAGCAGACGTAACTGATGATCGCGATGAACGGGCCGACGACGACGTTTTCAAGAGTGGTCCAAAACCCGTGCCCCTGGATGAACACGTCGTTCCAGAGGTGGATCGGGACGAGCACCGCGAGGAACCCGGCGACCGTATAGCCGATGAGCATCTCTCGCCGCAGCATTGTCAGGTCGGCCATCGTGTAGGTCGCGGCGTCCGACCACCCCGCAAGCGAGTGAAGCCGTTCGGCCGTCGGGCGACGCTCCTCAGTCGGCTCGCCATGGTCGTGTCCGGCGTCCGCGGACTCGACCCGTCGCCGCGCCTCGTCGAGCGCCGGACCGCGGAAGTACAAGCCACCGGCGAGCGCGAGGAGGACGATCATGATCGTGCCACCGACGAACTCCGCGGCGACGAACTCCCAGCCGATGAGCACCGCGAGCACGATGCCGAGCTCGAGGACAAGGTTGGTCGAGGCGAACATGAAGACCATCGACGCGACGAAGTCGGCACCGCGCTGGAAGAGCGACTTCGCCATCGCGGAAGCCGCGTAGGAGCACGACGAGGAGACCATCCCGTAGAGCGAGGCGCGTGCGACCGCCGCAGGGCGGTGATTCCCGAGGCGACGTTGCATCGCCTCGCGCGAGACAAACGCCTGAACCGCTCCTGAGAGCCCGAAACCGAGAACGAGCGCCCAAAGCGTCTCGTAGAACATGAAGAAGCCCTCTTTCAGGCTCCTTCCGATGTCAACGAAGAACCCTCCGGTCGTGAGGGCGAGAAGGTGAGGCATCAGGATCGGACTAGCCGTCGGATCGCCTCGTTCGCCTCCCGCACCTTCGCATCGGCCTCCTCGCCTCCAGCGAGCGTGGCGTCGTGGACGCAGTGGGCGAGGTGATCCTCCAAGAGCGCGAGTGCGACGCCCTGGAGCGCCCGCGTTGCCGCGGAAATCTGCGTTAGCACGTCGATGCAGTAAGCGTCCTCGTCGACCATGCGTTCAAGCCCGCGAACCTGCCCCTCGATCCGCCGGAGACGTGTTTGCAGCGCGGCCTTGTCC
>Ga0209483_1002799_pt1 | contig 11881 bp, 12 predicted proteins | sample NGEPerA_FD_184508 | JGI IMG/M metagenome (GOLD analysis project Ga0209483, IMG submission 184508) | Arctic peat soil microbial communities from the Barrow Environmental Observatory site, Barrow, Alaska, USA - NGEE PermafrostL2-A... | ecosystem: Environmental > Terrestrial > Soil > Wetlands >... | reverse complement strand
GGTTTCGCCCAGTGCGACCCTCGGGCGCGGGCCGCCCCCCGGCCGCCGCCCGGCTATCTGGCCCGGCCAAGCCCGACCCGCTGACCCAGCCGGGCTGGACCACCCCCGGCCTGCTTGTCCTGCTCGGGATGGCGTTCCTTGTGCAGATCCCGATCGGCCTGGTCATCCACGTGACGTCGTCGATCCCCAATCTCCTGATCGTCGACATCTTCCTGTTCCAGCCGCAGTACCTGGTGGTGGCCTGCGTGCTGTTCATGCCGATCGCCCGGCGGTTGACCGGGCAGTCGCGCAACCTCCGTCTGCTCGAGTCACTGTCGCTGGGGATCATGTACGCGCTGCTCTCGCTGGTGATGGCGCTCGCGTTCGTGCACCCGGCTAGCGGATCGGTCTCCAACGCGCAGTTCATCAAACAGCTCAAGGTGACCGACGGCCTGCTCATCGCCGCCGGCGACCTGCTCGCGGTCGCTGGGACATCGGCGCTCTACCCGGGATTCAGCCGTCTTCTCGGGGCGCCGGGCCGGCGAGCGCGGGCACGCATGCTCGAGCGCAACGCGTCGAGGTCGCGCCGGCCGCCCGGAGGCGCCAAGCCGAAGCGGTGACCGTCAGCCGCTGACGATGTGCACCGGTGCGCCGGCGAATCCCAGGTTGGCGGTGATGGTGTCGCTGGACACCGCCTGGGTCTGGTAGCTGAGGTTCCAGAACCAGGTCGACGGGTCGGCCGGGTTGATATCAGGGTTGAGGCCCGACGCGTAGTCGGAGGGAACGCTGATATCGAAGCGGATCCAGAGCCCGTTGAAGATGTTCGACCCGCTCCCGTTCAGCGTCTGGATGGACGCGTTGCCGGCGACAACCTGCTGCGTCCAGGTCGCCGGTTGCGCGCTGGTGCCCTCACCGTGCTGGCCGGACCACACCCCGTCAGTTGTGGTGGCCGCCTGCTGAGCGGTGCCGTTGTTGGTCGGCTGGGTCACGCTGAGAACGTTGGAGCAACACGCCACGTCCCCCGGGTCGTAGATGTAGAGGCTGAAGTCGTGGCCGGCGTACTCGGGGGGGATGGACACCAGCGGCATGCTGAAGGCGCCACTCTTGAGTGGGGTGTAGAGCGTGACGTCGTCGAGGGCGGTCACCGAGCAAGTGGTGGCAGGGGTCGCGCCGCAGCCGGCGGCTTGCACCGCGTAGCCCTTGTGCGCCTGCGAATTCTGGCTCTGTATGCGGCCATTCGCTCCAGGGTCACGGCTGAGGTTGTCCAACTGGTCGACCCGCAGGCGGTACGTGGCGCCTGTCAGTCCACCTGACAGGCCGTCACCGGCACCGCCGTTGAAGATGGGTGCAGCGCCCGGGACGAGGGCGGCCGCCTGGCCAGCCGGCGTTGCCTGCACGTCTACCCAGTTGTGATACCAACTCGTGATGCCCGACATTAGCTTGTTCGTCGCGCCGGTCTCCGGGATGTTGTACGTCGACCCGGCTGTTGCGTCGATCGAGTACGCGCGCATGTTGCTGACCCACGTGTCACCGGCGTGGTCGAACGGGTTGGCTGACTTGTAGACGGTGTACGACATGATCGGCCATTGCTGCGCATTGCCCGGTCCCGCACAGGGCGACGTTCCTGCGCCCCCACCGTGGCTGCAGCCGGACCCGCTTTCCGGGAAGTCGGTGTCGTCCTCGTGGTAGTTGTAGCCGAGGGCGGACGCGGCCCCGTTGTCCGGGGAGAACGAGGGGTTGTACACCTTCACATACGCGGTCTGCCCCGCCGGGACATAGATCTGGTAGTTCTGGCCGCCTCGTGTCGGCATCGTTGCCAGGGGCTGGCTTGCCGTCTCCGTCCCGAGCGCTCCACTCAGCGCATGCACGTCGACGTTTGGCGCCGAGGCGTTGCCGCTCCACGCATTGGACGGGTTGGGGCCATACGCATCGCCCTGGCCGCGGTCCGTGCCCCAGCCCTCCGAGCGCATGAAGTAGAAGTTGCCGCCGGTGCCGAGGTTGTTGACTGTCGACCCGAGCACACTGCCCGGTTGACCGAACGTGATCGGGCGCAGGTACTCGGCGATGGCGGTCCGTGACTCGCGGTGCGTGCCGAAGCCCAGAAGCTTCATGAAGAACACTGGGACATCGGAGGTGATGGTGACCTGCAGTTGATTGTTGAGGAAGAGGCCGGCGTTGTTGGGATCAGGCACCTTGGCGACACTGATGAGGACGTTGTTGGCGCCACCAGCCGCCCACCCGTTGACTCCCGCGGCATCGATCGCGGTCTGGCTCGCGTTGTTCGGACCGACGTTGAAGTTGGGCATGTCGGGCACGCCTGCGAGAGCAGCCGCGCTGGCGCCGCGCTCCAGCCGATCGGACGCGAAATAGCTGAAGCCGCCATCCACCGCAAGTCCCACAACCGCAAGCAGCACCACCGCGATCAGCGCAAAGATGACCAGCGACTGCCCGCGGCTGGCGCGGTGGTGGGGAGCGTGGGCGGACATGCGGACCTCTCTCATCAGCTGAAGTGCGGGCTCATCAAGGTGACCGTGGAGACGGTCGCTGTTGTCGCGAGCGGAACGAGGGGGAGGGGCGACCTGTAGTTGTATTTCAGGGATACGCCGATGTACGCCTCGTTGGGATGCGTCTGAATACGCAGGTCAAGGGTGTACGCGGCGCTGACCGCGTTGGCACCGGCGGCGCAGCTTGTGTACCTGTCGACCAGGTCGATCACCCCTCCGGCGGGAGGGATGGTCACGCGATAGATATCCACCTCGGCAATGGAGGTGACGAACGGCATCGTTGCGGCGACCTGGCATACGTTCTGCACGATCTGGCGGTCCACCGCGCAGGGATCTTTGGCGGTCGTCTGGCAGCCGGTGGCGGTCACTCCGTTGTAGCCGCCGTTGCCCAGTTCTGATGCGACGCGCGCGCCGGCGCGCGTCGCCGTGCCCGCGGTGTTCTGGTCGGAAGCGAACTGCCCGACCGAGTACACGCCCATCAGAATGGAGAGGATCACGGCGATGACGACAGCCGTCTCGATCAGCGCCTGCCCGCGCGCACCATCGCGGCGAACCTGCCTCACGACGTCGGCTCCAGGCGGAAGTAACGTGTCTGCGTGATGTTCAGCTGCGCGGCAGTGAATGCCAGGTAGCTGTAGTGACACTTCACCGTGATGCCGATGTTGGTGACATTGGCGAATGACGTGTTACGCGCTCCCGGCGGCCACGGTGGCGCCCCGCCGCTCACGGGGTTCAGAACGGTGACGGTGTTGGTGCTGGCCGTGTAGCCGTAGCGGTCGACGCATGCAACCCCGCAGGAGTTGGTGTCCTGGGTGACCAGACCGGTCGTTGGATCGATGTGGATCAGGTAGATATCGACCTCGTCGAGCTTCGCGAATCCCGTGGACGCGACACCGCTGGACATCATCGCCTTGATGGCGTCGGTGTCGGCCGTCGCGCTGGTGCCCTCCTGGGCGACCGTGATCATGGCGATGCCGGTCGCATGGTTGACGGCTCCGGATGAGAACATGAGCAGGCCGCCATCCAGCGCGCCGAAGAGCGCGGCGAAGAAAACGGGAGCCACGAGTGCGAACTCGACCATGGTCACACCACGAGACAGCCGCCGACGGGAGCGATGATGGTGGCGAAGGTTCATTGAGGCAAGTGTCGTCAGATGCGCATCCTAGGTTGCGCATCTGACGGTCTCTGTCCGGCAACCGTTCTGTGACAGCGAGTCGCGGCGCCGGTCAGCCGGAATCAGCAGATGACAGCCTGCCGGTGCCACGCCCTTACCGCAACAACGACCATGCCGCCACCCACAAACGGTGACAACCCATTCCAGTCCGGTGACGACTCGACGATTCCGAGGGTGACCGGGATCAGCTGACCACATCATCCACCTCATGGGACTTGGTCCAGCACACGTTTCTTGCCGCCCACGCGTGCGCCGGTCACGGCCGGCCGCGCATTCGGGCCAGGCCATGGTCGAGATGGCGCTGGTGCTTCCCTTCGTCATGCTCGTGCTGGGGGCCGCCTACACCGGGTGGGATGCCATGCACCGGACGATCGGTCTCACCAGCGCCGCTCGCGCCGGCACCATCGCCGCCGCCAACGATCTCCAGAACGGGAAGTCGTGCACGACGGCGCTCACCGACGCCACCAGCGCGGTCAATGCCGAGGAGGGGGTGAGCGGTGTCTACACCGCAGTGACCGTCGGGAGCGGTCTCGCCCCCTGCACGACCACCACCACCTGCACCGCGGTGACCACGCCGGCGGTGGCCCCGGCGATGACCGGCAGTTGCGTCACCCTGGGGACCACCACGGGGCCGCTGTCGACCGGCCAGGGCCTGACGGAGGGTCTCGTGACCATCACGGTGACGCGCTCTGTGGCCACGGACCTTCCCATCGTGCCGGGCATCAAGGTGGCCGCCAACGGGACCGCACGGTACAAGTGACATGAATTGGCGCACGCGCGCCCGCAGAGGGGATGAGATGAACAGGCACACGCACGCCCAATCGAAGCAACACTTGACCAGGCAGACACGCTCACGCCGGCGAGGCCAGTCAGGTCAGGTGATGCTCCTGTTCGCCCTTGCTCTCATCGCCATCCTGGGCATGGCCTCAGTCGCGGTGGACGGCAGCTTCGGCCTCATCCAGGTGCGCCGTGCCCAGAACGCCGCTGACTTCGCCGCGTTCGCCGGTGCTCAACAGCTCAATGGTTCCGCGGTGTGCGACGGCAGCGGCGCGACTCCCACCCGCTACCAGATGGTCGAGCTGGTCCAGGACACGGTGAACGCCAACGCGGCCGCGATCGGCACGTCGTGGAGTGCTCAATTCCTGGACGGACTCGGCCGTCCGATCAGCGGTGGGACGTTCTCGCCGGCGACCGTTCCGGCCACACCCGCGAGCTACCCACCCCCTGGGGCGTGTGGCCTCACCGTCACCGCCAACCCGCAGTGGAAGCCCTTCCTTGCCGGCATCCTCGGCGTCCAGCAGATGACCGGGCAGGCGGGCGCATCCGTCGCCGCGTCCACGACCGGCCTGCCGGTGTCGATCGTGGCGCTCAACAAGGTCGGCCCCCACGCCATCCTCGGCGGCGGGTCGGGCAACTTCATCGTCAGCGGCGACATGTATCTCAACACCCAGGTCATCAACCAGCCGTGGAGCGGTGTCTATGGGGGTGTGTTGTTCGACGACGCCATCGACGCCAAGACGTCGAGCAACCTGTTTGTCTTCGGCACCATCCACTCGTCGAACGGGACCTCCGGGGGCCACAACCTGTGGCCGCTCGACACGTGCTTCGGTGGCTCGGGTCCGCAGGGCCAGGGCACGGGCAGCGGCGTGGCCTTCCAGCCCGCCGATCCCCCGCCTGACAGCGGTGACGCGGGTGACCTGCCCAGCTTCCCGCTGACGTGCGGCAGCGGCAGCAACACCGTCACCGTGGCCTACAACCACATCGACCCGACGGTCGCCGCCATCAACGATCCCCTGCAGGGCGGGGCGGCGCCACCCAACCCGGCCCTCTCGGCAACAGCGATCAACTGTCCGGGCATGTCGCTCCAGACGTTCGCGTCGGTGCCCGGTGGCGCCACCGTCCTCCAGCCGGGTGAGTACACCAACCCCGTGAAGATCACCACGGCGATGACCTTCGGCGACTGCTCGGCATACACCGGCGAGGCCGCCTACCCGGGCATCTACCGCTTCGACAAGGGGCTGTGGATCGACCCCGCGGCGGGGCTCACGGTGACCGGCAGCAACGTCGTCCTCACCACCGTGAAGCCGTACCCGGTCGCGGGCAACGTCCCCGGCACGGTCTCGGGCGGGGTGTTCACGGCGACCGGCAGTGGCAACGGCGCGCCCTGCCTCCCCCGGGCCACGAAGTCGAGCTCCGCGAGCGGCGGCGGCAGCCCCATGGCTGAGACGGACGGGACCTCCGCGTCAAAGTGCGTCGGCACGGTGGATCCGACCAGCCCCGGCAACCCCGAATACGGTGCCATCGTGTACGGCGACACGTCGTTCAGCGCGGTGGGCTACGGCACCGGCGAGAACTACGGGCTGATGATCGGCGGCGGCGCCGGGTCGCACGTCAACCTCACCGGTCCGACCACGGGAACCTGGAGCGGCAGCAACAACACGCCCGGCCTGGTGCTCTACCAGGACCCGGGAACGCAGGCCAACGACGGCTTCAACGGTGAGCCCGGCGACGCCGCCAACATCAACGTCACCGGGGTCATCTACGACAGTTCTCTCACCAACTACGGGTCGAGCGCTCCCCTCCAGTACTGGGACGGGACCGGTGGCGGCATTCCGCTCTACGCCGGGGGCACCCTGCAGACCGGCAACGGCGCGGGCTGGTCGAGCGGTGGCCCAACCCAGTCGGCCGGTTCATTCACCGTCAACGGCACATGCATCGTCGACCAGTTCAACACCGACGGTGCCACCACGATCACCATCTTCGGCCAGCCATACACGCTTCCCGGAAGCGGCGGCCTCTCCCTGATCGGATGACCAGGGAGAGCCGGCGGGCGTCGCGTCACGCAAGCAGAGGCCAGGGCTTGGTCGAGTTCGCGTTCGTCGCGCCGATCGCGCTGGTGGTCATCACCGGGATCTTCGTGTCCTGCTTCCTCTTCTTCCAGAATTCAGCGGTGACCGATGGCGCCACGGCGGGGTCCCGGATGGCGTCGATCGAGACGTCGCTGGTCACCGTCGTGGGCGCGCAAATCTGCGAGTCGAACGTGCCCATCTCCATCGAGGCGGCCGTGGCCCAGGCTGCCCCGCAGCTCAAGGTCAACCCGGCGCGTCTCTGCGAGACGAGCGCAACCCACCTCAGCCAGGGAACCGTGGTCACCAACGAGGCCAACATCACAGTTGACGCAACGCCGAACCTCGCCGGCCCGACAACGGTGACAGTGACGGTGAGCTTCTCGGGGAAGGGGATCGCCCCGCCGCTCACCGCGACGTACAGCATGAACGCGACCAGCACGGTCCCGGTCCTCGCTCCGTAACCCAGCTCCGCTCAGGCGCGGCGACCCAGCCGCAAGCGGCGGCCGTGCTAGATTGCCGGCGATGCGCCGCGACGTGATCGCCGTCGATCCTGCAACGGGCGACGGACGTCCATCAGACCGGTTGACGGTGACAGTCCGCAGCCTCTACATCCACATTCCCTACTGCGAGCGCAAGTGCGAGTACTGCGACTTCGTCTCGGTCGCCGGCGCCAATGGCCAGCACGACTACGTCGGGGCACTCCTCGACGAGCTGCGCGCGGTCGGCACGGCGCTGAACGGTTGCACGCTTGACACAGTGTTCTGCGGCGGGGGAACACCCGGTCTGCTCGACCTCCGTCTCATGGCGTCGGTGATGAACGAAGTGCGTGGCGGCTTCCGACTCGCTCCCGGCGCCGAGGTGACCCTCGAGGTCAACCCCTCCAGCGCATCAGCGCAGCGCGCCGAGGCCTGGCTGGCGGCCGGTTTCAACCGGGTCAGCGTGGGCGTCCAGAGCACCCACGCCGACATCCTCGGGTTCCTGGGCCGGGTGCACACCTCCGGACGCGCCCTGGCGGCGCTGGCCGAGGTGCGTGCCGCCGGCTTCACCAACGTGAGCGCCGACCTCATCTACGCGGTCCCCGGCCTCGACGACGGCCGCTGGCTCGAATCGTTGACGCAGGTCATCGATGCCGGGCCTGACCACGTGTCGTGCTACGAGCTCACCGTGGAGACCGGGACGCCGCTGCATCGGGCGGTGGCCGAGGGTCGGGTGCGTGTCGTCGACGGCGAGGCCGCGCTGCGCCAGCACCGCCTTGCCGTCGACACGCTGGCAGCCGCGGGATATGAGCAGTACGAGGTGAGCAACTTCGCCCGAGCGGGCCGCGTCTGTCGCCACAACCTCGTGTACTGGCGCAACGGTCACTATGCAAGCACCGGGGTGGGCGCCCATGGGCATCTGCCGGCGGCTGCCGCAGCCGCTTTTGGAATGACCCCGCCGGCCACCGCCCTCGCCTTCCGCTACCAGCACGGCCGTGACATCGCCGCGTACATCGCTGACCGGTGCGGGTCGCCGCTGTCGGTGCGCAACGTCGAATGGATCGACGCCGAGATGCGCACGGAGGAGACGATCATGCTGGGTCTGCGCCTGCGCGAGGGAGTTCACTTGGAGAGCAGCGCCGCACTGCGTGAGGCGCGCGAGCTCGTCGCCGCCGGGCTCCTCGAGCTAGCGGGGTCACGAGCCCGGGCCACGGCGCGCGGTGAGGATGTGCTCAACCAGCTGGCGCTGCGCCTGGCCGCCCCCGGAGCCTGACTGTCCCATCGGCAGGGTTCGGTGTTCTGACGCTGTAACGCGTCAATCGACGATTCTGGTCCCTGCCAGACGGAGCCGTGACGATGTGCTCTCAGGGCTGGAAGTCTGCGTTGCAATTGCGCAGGATTGCGGTTCATGGGCCGCCTGCACATTCATCAGCCTCCGCCGGAGCCGGTCGTCACCGAGCTGATGCGCGCGGGCCTGTCGATGTCGACGGTGCTGGCCATGGAACCGTGGAAGGCGCGCGAGGTGCTCGATCTGCTGCACAGCGTCGGCCTTCGAGATGCGCACGGTGAGCCCACAACGCCGGCCCGTGGTAGCATTTAGCACTCGATCGCACGGAGTGCTAATCCCGCGCAAGCGGACGGTGGCGGAGGAGAGAGCCTTGGAGACACCCGTCCCCATCCCGCTCGACTCGCGAAAGCAGCAGATCCTCAAGGCAGTTGTTGCGGATTACACCCGCACAGGCGTGCCGGTGGGCTCGCACGCGCTGGCCATCCACCTCACCTCCTGGTCCTCGGCGACGATCCGCAACGAGCTGGCCAACCTTGTCGACGTCGGCTACCTGCTCCAGCCGCACACCTCCGCGGGACGGGTGCCGTCGGACCGCGGCTACCGCTACTACGTCGACTTCCTGATGGAGGAGGAGGTCGTGCCGCCGTCCGTGCGTCGGCAGATGGACCCCTTCTTCACCCTCCTCACCGGCGGCCTTGAGGAGACGCTCGAGGTGGCGGCGAGAGCGCTCGCCCTGGTCACCGACGCGGTGAGCATGGTCACCGGTCCCCGCGCGCTGGGGGCCACGCTCAAGCACCTCGACATCATCTCGCTCGAGCCACGCCACGCCCTTCTGTTGCTGGTGCTCGAGGGCAACATCATCCGCCAGCAGCCCTTCCCCCTGAGCCGCGACGCCGACCAGGTGGAATTGAGCGCCCTGGCCCACAGCCTCAACCAGGCCCTCCTCGGCGCTGACGCGCGAGTCGTGGCCGGGCTCGCGGTGGCGGAACCACCGTCCTCCCTGTGGAACGAGATGGTGGCGGCCATCGCCGCGCTGATGGAATCGGTCGACGCCGGACAGGCGACGCTCGTGGTCCACGACGGGGTGCGCAACCTGCTCCACCAACCCGAGTTCGGCGACGTCGGCCGCTTCCGCGAGGTGCTCGACCTGCTCGAGGAGGAGCGCGTGCTCGGCGAGATGCTCGCAGCCCTGGAGACCGACCAGGGCACCCAGATCATGATCGGGCGGGAGACAGGCCTGGAGCAACTCCGCCTGTGCAGCCTGGTCATGACCACGTATCGGGTCGGCACACAGCGCTGGGGAACCCTCGGCGTGCTCGGCCCGACGCGCATGCACTACTCACAGGTCGCCCCGCGGGTACGCTACGTCGCCACCCGCGTCGGCGACACGCTCAGCCGGATGCTGCGATGACCGCGCGCCGCCCGGTCAAGGCCGCCCCCGGCGACGGCTCCGTCGAGGTCGAGCCGGGAGCGGCCGAGGCCGACGACGCCGCTCCCGCTGAGGCGAGCACGGCGGCCGACACGCCGGAGCAGGCCCCTGTCGCCACCGCCCCCGCCGAGCCGGACGCGCGATACCTCAGGCTGGCCGCCGATTTCGAGAACTTCAGGCGGCGCAAGGCCCAGGAGCTCATCGACCGATCCCGCTATGCCAGTGAGGACGCCGCCAAGGCGCTCCTCCCCGTGCTCGACAACCTCCGCCGCGCCATCGGCCACGCTGCCGACGCGGGCAATGAGGCGGTCATGGTGAGCGGGTTGGAACTCGTGGTGCGCGAGTTCGAGACGGCCCTCGAGCAGCTCGGCGTCGAGCCCATCGATGCCAAGGGCCGCCCCTTCGATCCCTCGCTGCACGAGGCGATCGGCGGCGAGGACAGTGAGGATGTCGAGGTCGACACCGTCGCCGACGAGGTGCAGCGCGGCTATCGCCTCCACGACCGGGTCATCCGCCCGTCGCTCGTACGCGTCGCCCACCCGGCGACCCCGGCGCCTGAGAGGTCGTAGTGGCCACCGTCAAGCGCGACTACTACGAGGTGCTCGGCGTCCAGCGTTCGGTGGATGCGGCAGACCTGAAGAAGGCATATCGCAAGCTGGCCATGGAGTTCCACCCCGACCGCAACCAGGGCGACAAGACGGCCGAGCAGCGATTCAAGGAGGTCGGCGAAGCGTACTCGGTGCTCAGTGACCCGCAGAAGCGGCAGCGCTACGACGCCTTCGGGCACGCCGCCAACGGCGCCCCCGACCTCGGCGGGTTTTCTTTTGATTCCGCCTTCGACCTCTTCGACATGTTCTTCGGTGGCGCCGGCGGGCGGCGCCGCCAGAGCGGCCCGCAGCCGGGCGCCGACCTCCGCCTCGGCGTCGACATCACCTTTGAGGAGGCCGTCTTCGGGGCCACGCGAACGGTCGAGGTGCCCCGCAAGGGCATGTGCGGTGAATGTGCCGGCAGCGGCGCCGCGCCGGGCACCCAGGCGGTGCCGTGCCCCGACTGCGGGGGCAGTGGGCAGGTTCGCCGCCAGGTGCAGAGCATCTTCGGGCAGATGGTCAACGTCAGCGCCTGTCCGCACTGCCGTGGCGAGGGTCGCATCATCGAACAGCCCTGTGTCACCTGCCGCGGACAGGGGCGCGTCGACGAGCGCCAGCGGCTCGACATCACCATCCCCCCGGGTGTCGACGAGGACGTCACCCTGCGCTACGCCGGCCAGGGCGAGGCCGGCCCCCGCGGCGCTGCCCGGGGCGACCTCTACGTGGGCTTCCGGATCGCCCCCCATCCGAGCCTGGTGCGGCGCGGCGCCGACCTCCTCTACGAGCTGGCCGTCAGCGTCCCCCAGGCGGTCCTCGGGGACCGGATCACGGTGCCGACCGTGAGCGGTGAGCACCAGGTCGACGTGCCCCCCGGGACCCAGCACGGCAAGATTCTCAAGATCGCCGGCATGGGCGTGCCCCACGTGCGCAGCGGCCGTCGCGGCGACCAGCTCTGCATCGTGCACGTGGCCGTGCCCACGCACCTGAGCGCCTCCGACCGCGACCTGTACGACAAGCTGGGTCAGCGTGAGGGCAAGCCGGCCGAGGTCAAGAAGGGCTTCTTCGACGCCCTCAAGGACGCCTTCCGGGGCTGATCTGCCGGGCTACCGTGGCGTGGCGGCGCCGGACTGGGGCGCTGGGCCAGGGCCTCGGGCGAGTTCCTGGCTACCCCGGCGGCCAGGTCATGTGCCGCCCGCCCAGCAGGTGGAGGTGCAGGTGACCGACCGTCTGGCCGCCGTCGCGGCCGATGTTGGTGACCACCCGGTAGCCGTCGGCGGCGACGCCGTCAGCGATGGCCAGCTGCTGGGCGACATGCAGGAGCCGAGCCCAGAGCGGGTCGTCCGCGGGCGTCAACTCCGCCGCCGAGCCGACATGCCGGCGCGGGATCACCAGGAGGTGGGTGGGCGCCTGCGGGTTGATGTCACGGAAGGCAAGCACGAGGTCGTCCTCGAAGACGACGTCCGCCGGGACGTCGCGCGCGGCGACGCCGCAGAACAGGCAGTCCGTCATGAGACGGCGAGCGTAGCGGGTCAGCCGGCCGGCGCTGCCACGAGGGGGTCGGCGAGGTCGCCGGAGCGTGCCAGCAGGAGCGCGCA
>Ga0209483_1002798_pt1 | contig 11891 bp, 12 predicted proteins | sample NGEPerA_FD_184508 | JGI IMG/M metagenome (GOLD analysis project Ga0209483, IMG submission 184508) | Arctic peat soil microbial communities from the Barrow Environmental Observatory site, Barrow, Alaska, USA - NGEE PermafrostL2-A... | ecosystem: Environmental > Terrestrial > Soil > Wetlands >... | reverse complement strand
GCCCGCTTGATCGCCGCCGGGTTCACGTCGACCCCGCGGATCGAGATCTGGTACCCGGCCAGGGCCGGCTGTTCGCGCGCGAGTATCGCCAGCGTGTAGGTCTCCTCGCCGGAGGCGCAGCCGGCCGACAGGATTCGCAGCCGGCGCTCCGCCGAACGGACGCGCGCCCGCTCGGGCAGCGCGATCTCGGCCAGCGCCCGAAATTGCTCGATGTTGCGAAAAAAAAACGTCTCGCCGACGGTCAGCTCGCCGGCCAGAGCCCGCAGCTCGTCGCGCCACGGGGGGCCGTCTTCGAGGTCGTCGAGATAGGGGCCCGCCGATCGCCCGGTGGTCGCGGTCCGCCGCCGCAAGACCTCGCCCAGGAACGGCAGCTTGCCGTCGTCGAAGTTGAGCCCCAGGCGGCGTCGCACCGAGCTTCGGAATCGCTCGATCTCGGAGGCGGAGGGCTCCGCCGGCGCGCTCACGGCGCCGCACCGCCGACGGCCACGGCGTCCCAGACAGCCTGCGGCACCAGCCGGCCGGCATCGAGGGCCAGCAAGAGCGCGTCGTCGAGCGCGCCGATCGCGGAGACCGCGTCGCGACCGGCTTCGCTCAAGAGCGGCGGCAGTCGATGCAGCGTCGCGCCCGAGAGCGCCCGCACCCCCAGCACCTCTTCCACCGCCAGCGCCACCCGCCGCTCACCGAGCCGGAGCACGACCAGCCGGCGCGGATGGGCTTCGTCGCGTGCCCCCAGCAGCGCCCCCGTATCCACCACCGGCGTCGGCCGCCCGCGGATGATCGACAGCCCGGTAACGAACGCGGGCGCCGCCGCCAGAGGCCCGACCGGCAAAGGGCGCATGGTCTCCTCCACGTGCGCCACCGGCAGCGCGCAGAACCAGCTCCGCACGCGGCATAGCAGCACCAGCTCCGCCCGAGCGGTTTCGGGGCCGGCGGGTATTGGAATGGCGGGATTCAGCAGCGTGGGCATGGTCAAAGGACCGGCCCGACGTCTCCCCCCAGAGACGGGCCGCGCTCATGGTCGCTCATCCCGACGCCCGCCGCAACGCATGCGCGTCGAATCGGCCAACGGCCGCTGTCGACGAAACCGCTTCCGCGGTGGCCTCAGGCCGCGGCGACCCGCTTGGCCGCCGCGGGCGCATGGCGCGCCAGGATCTGGGAGAGCTCGGTCTTGCACGAGCCGCAGCCGGTGCCGGCCCGGGTCGCCAGCGCCAGGGCCTCCACCGAGGTGGCGCCGCAGGCGATGGCCTCGCGCAGGCCGCCCTCGGTGACCTTGTTGCAGTTGCACACGACCCGGTCGCTGACCGCTTCGCCCCCGAACACGGTGCCGGGGCAGAAGGCCTCGAGCGGATCCTCGGGGAGCGGATCGCCGCGATCGAAGAGCTGCACCAGATTGGCGGCGGCGGCGGTGTTGCCCACGAACATCGCGCCGACCAACGCGCGCCCGCGCACCACCAGCTTGCGGTAGGCACCCTTGCGGGTCTCGACCACCTGGATGACCTCGTCGCTGTCCAGCTCGGGATCGATGTGCCCCATCGAGGCGACGTCGATGCCGGCCACCTTGAGGCGGGTGTAGATCTTCGAGCCGCGGTAGCGGGCCTGCGGGTTGGCCCCGCTGAGCACGTCGGCCAGGATCGCCGCCTGCTCCCAGGCCGGGGCCACGATTCCGTAGGTGCGGCCGCCGTGCTCGGCGCACTCGCCAATCGCGTAGACGCCGGGCACCTCCGTGGCCAGCGTATCGTTGACGATGATGCCCTTGTTGATGGGCAATCCCGAGGCGCGCGCGACGTCGATCCGCGGGCGGACGCCGCAGGCCAGCACCAGCAGATCGGCCCCCAGCGTCTTGTCGTCGTCGAGGCGCACGCCGTCGACCGCCTGGTCCCCCAGCACAGCCTCGATGGTGCGGCCGGTGCGGACGAAGATGCCGTGCGCTTCGATCTGCCGTTCCAACATTTCGCCACCCAGCTCGTCGAGCTGTGCGTTGAGGAGCGTGCGTGCCGCGTGGACCACCGTCACGTGCAGCCCGGCGTCGCTCAGGACCTTGGCCGCCTCGAGGCCCAGGAGCCCGCCGCCCAGCACCACGGCGCTGTCGCCGGCCCGCGCGCGGGCCCGCATCTGAAGGCAGTCGTCCATGGTCCGGTAGATGAAGACGCCCGGTCGCAGCTCGCCGCGATCGTTGGTCATGCCGTCGAGCGGCGGGACCGTCGGCTGGCTGCCGGTGGCCAGCACTGCGACGTCGTAGCGGTGTTGGGCGCCGTCCTCGGTCTCGAGCAGCTTGGCGCCCGTGTCGAGGCGGCGGACCGACACGCCGTCGTGAAGCTGTATGCCCCTCGCCGCGTACCAGGCGGGCGGCTTGGTGACGATGGCGTCCGGCTCGTCGCCGCCCAGCACCTTGCTGAGCAGGATCCGGTTGTAGGCGCCCCCGCGCTCGGCGCCGAAGACCGCCACCTCGTAGCGCACCAGCGCATCGCGCTGCAGCAGCTCGTCCAGCAGCCGGCAGGTCGCCATGCCGTTGCCGACGATCGCCAGTCGCTTCTTGCGGTCGCTCATCCGTCCAGCCCTTCCGCGGCGGCGGCGGCGTGGGCGGTCGCGGCGCGCGCCCGAACCGCGCAGACCTTGAACTCGGGCATCCGGCTCTGCGGATCGAGGGCCGGGTTGGTCAGCCGGTTGGCGGAAGCCTTGCCACCCCAGTGAAACGGCGCGAACAGCGTGTCGGTCCGGAGGTCGGCGCTGATCTCGATCGCGAACGTGACGCTCCCCCGGCGGCTCTCCACCAAGAGCGCGCCGCCCGCGACGACGCCCAGGCGGGCCGCCAAGCGCGGATGGACCTGCACGCGCGGTTCGGGTTTGGCGTCGACCAGCGCGGCCACCTGGCGCGTCTGGGCACCCGAGTTGTAGTGCTCTTTGTAGCGGCCGGTCGTGAAGTAGAGCGGATAGGCGGCGTCGGGCAGCTCGGCGGCCGGCCGGTGGCGCACGGCGTGAAAGCGCGCCCGGCCGTCGGGGAACGCGAAGCGTTCGGTGAACAGGCGCGGCGTGCCAGGGTGATCGGCCGACGGGCAGGGCCAGAACACCCCCTGGGCGCGCCGAATTTTCTGGTAGTCGAGGCCGCTGTAGTCGGCGCGCGCTCCGGCCGTGGCGCGCCCCAGCTCGGCGAAGACCTCCTCGGGAACGAACGACGGAAAGCGCGCGCCGTGGCCGAGCCGCTCGGCCAGCGCGCAGATGATCTCCAGGTCGCTCTTCGGTCCAACCGCGGCGACTCGGGCCGGCTGGCGCAAGATCACCCGCCCTTCCAGGTTGGTCATGGTCCCGGCTTCTTCCGCCCACTGCAGCGTCGGTAAGATGGCGTGCGCGGTGCGCGAGGTCTCGTTCTCGAAGGCGTCGCACACCACCAACAACTCGAGCGCGCCCAGTTTGCGCTCGATGTGGCGTGTGTTCGGCGAGGCCACCGCCACGTTCGATCCGAACACCAGAAGGGCGCGGATGCCGCCCTCGGGGCCGAGCGCATCCAGCAGCTCGTAAGCGCTTTTGCCCTTGCCAGGCAGGGCGGCCGGATCGATTCCCCACACGCGCGCCAGCGCCGCGCGGTCCTCGGGATTTTCGATCGACCGGTATCCCGGGAGCTGATCGGCCTTCTGTCCGTGCTCGCGCCCGCCTTGCCCGTTTCCTTGACCGGTCAGGCAGCCATACCCGCTGGCCGGTTTGCCGACCTTGCCCAGCGCCAGCATCAGGTTCGTGAAGGCCAGGACGGTGTCGACGCCCTTGGACTGCTGCTCGGGACCGCGGCCCGACAGCAGCATGCTGCTCTCCTCGGTGGCCAGCCAGCGCACGGTCTGCAGCTGATCGTCGATCGAGACGCCGGTCAGCCGCTCGACGTGGGCCGGATGCATCTCCCTGGCGGCGCGGCGTGCGTCGTCGAAGCCGGTCGTCCGCCGCGCGATGTAGTCGAGATCGACCAGGCGCTCGTCGATCGCCAGGTGCAGCAGTCCGCTCGCGAGCGCCAAATCCGACCCGGGCGTGAGCTGCAGGTGCCGATCGGCCAGGCGCGCGGTGCCGGTCCGGCGCGGATCGACCACCACCAGCTTGCCGCCCCTCTGCTGCTCGGCGATCCACTGCATGAGCGGCGGCATGGTGTCGGCCGAGTTCGCGCCCCAGAGCAAGAGCGCCTTGGTGCGCGCGATGTCCTCGACCGGAAACGGCAGACCGCGATCGATCCCGAAGGCCTTGTTCTGTCCGGCCGCCGCCGAGGCCATGCAGTAGCGGCCGTTGTAGTCGATGTTGGGTGACCCCAGCGCGACGCGCGCGAACTTGCCCAGCAGGTAGGCCTTCTCGTTGGTGAGCGCGCCGCTGCCGAAGGCCGCCAGCGCCGACGCTCCGTGGGCCGCGCGCAGGCGCAGGAGCCCCTCGGCCACGAAGTCCAGCGCCGCGGGCCAGCTGGCGGGCAGCAACCGGCCGTCGCGCCCGCGGAGCAGGGGCACCGTGAGCCGTCGCGGGTGGTCGATCAGATCGCCGGAGGTGAACCCTTTGATGCACATCTGCCCGCGGTTGACTGGGAAGTCGGGGTCGGCCTTCACCTCCAGCGCCTGGCCAGGTCGGCCGCTCACGACCATCCCGCACTGAAAGGCGCAATAGGGGCAATGGGTGAGGGTGGTGCGCGGGGCGGGCGCGGGCAGGACGGGCAGGACGGGCAGCGAATGGGGCTCGGACGACACGGGTGCCTCACAGCATCGCCGCCCGCGCGTTTCGGCGTGGTCAAGATTCGAAGAAGCGGCGTAAACGTTGTCGGACCGAATCGGCCCGCGACTGTCCGCGCCGGCGACAGCCCATGGCGCCGACCGCCGCGAAACCGTCCGGCCGCGCGGCGCGTATATTGTCGGCCGGAGAATCCATGCCCGACCACCAGCCCGCCGACCGACGGAACCTCACGGGGCGCCGGCTCGCGCTCCCGATCGCGCTGTTCCTCTCGGTCTTCGTGGGCGCCGGTACGCGCGCGCGCGCGGCCGAGCCGGAGCACGAGCTGGTGATCTTCGAGGCGGCGTCGCTCAAGGACGTCTTCGCGCGGCTGGCCTCGCGTTTCGGCCAGCAGCACCCCGGCATCCAGGTCGTCACCAACGCCGCCGGCAGCCAGGAGCTGCGGACCCAGATCGAGCACGGCGCCTCGGCGGATCTGTTCGCCTCGGCGGACCGCAAGCAGATGCAGGCCCTGGCGGCGCAAGGGTTGGTGACCGCGCCCGAGATCTTCACCTGCAACGAGCCGGTAGTGGTGGTGCGCCCAGGGCTGGCCTCCACCATCAAGACCTTCGCCGATCTCCCACGCGCCGATCGGATCGTGATCGGGACGCCCGAGGTCCCCATCGGCGCCTACACGCTGCAGATCTTGCAAAAAAGCGATGGCGGCGCCAAATACGGGCCCGATTTCGCGCAGCGCGTGCAGGCCAAGGTGGCCTCGCGCGAGCTGAACGTGCGGCAGGTTTTGGCCAAGGTGGTCCTCGGCGAGGCCGACGCCGCCATCGTGTACCGCAGCGACGCCATGGCCAGCGCCGGCAAGGTCCTGGTCCTGCCGATCCCGGCCGAGGTCAACGTCACGGCGGAGTATCCGATCGCGCTCTTGAAAGGCGCGCCGCATCCCGCGCTCTCCCGAGCGTGGATCGCGCTCGTCGAGTCGGCGGCGGGTCGGGCGGCGCTGCGCGAGGCTGGCTTCCTGCCTTGTCCGCCGCGGTGACCGCGCCACCGGCACGTCGCGCCGCAGGCGCCGGGGTGGCCTGGTCGCTGGCCTGGTCGTTGCTCCTGGGCGCGCTCTCGGGCTTCTTGCTGCTGCTGATCTTGCTGCCGATCGCGGGGCTGCTCTTCACGGCTTCGCCGCGGGACCTGCTGCGGGGGTTGGCCGATCCGATGGTGGGGCCGGCCGTCCGGTTGACGCTGGGCACCACGCTGGGCAGCCTGGCGCTGGTGATCGGCTGCGGGACGCCGCTGGCCTGGGTGCTCGTCCACCGCCGGGGCCGCGGCTGGCGCATCATCGAAACCGTCGTCCAGCTTCCGGTGGTGCTTCCCCCGGCGGTGGCCGGCGTCGCGCTGCTGCTGGCCTTTGGTCGCCGCGGCCTGCTCGGTCCGGCGTTGGGTGCGCTCGGGATCGGCCTGCCGTTTACACGGGCGGCGGTGATCCTGGCCGAGACCTTCGTCGCGGCGCCGTTCTATCTGCAGGCCGCCATCGCCGCCTTTCGCAGGCTGGCGCCGGAGCTGGTGCTGGTGGCGCGCACGTTGGGGGCGTCGCCGCCGCGGGTGTTCTTCACGGTTGCGCTGCCGATTTCGAAGAGCGCGCTGGCGGGGGGCGCCGCCATGAGCTGGGCCCGCGCGCTGGGTGAGTTCGGCGCCACCCTGATGTTCGCGGGTAACCTGAGCGGCCGGACGCAGACGCTGCCGCTGGCGATCTACACCGCGCTGGAATCCGATCTGCGGACCGCGCAGAGCCTGTCGATCGTGCTGGTGGCGGTGGCCTTCGCGCTGCTGGTGGCGATGCGGGTGGGGACGCGCACGTGAGCGCCTCGACGCTGGAGGTCGAGCTGCGGGGAGACGTCGGTGGATTGACAGTCGATCTCGCGCTATCCGCCGAGGCCGGCCCCACGGTGATTGTCGGTCCGAACGGCGCCGGCAAGACCAGCCTGCTCATGATGATCCTGGGCGCGCTGGCGCCCACGGGCGGGCGGGTGGCCGTCGATGGAATGGTCGTTTTCGATCGGGCCCGCGGGCTCGACCTGCCGGTCGAGCAACGGGGGATCGGCTTTCTGCCCCAGCGCGACACTCTGTTTCCGCATCTCGACGTGCTCGAGAACGTCGCTTATGGAATCGCCGAAGTCCCGCGGGCCGAGCGGGATCGACGGGCGTTGGCGGCGCTGCGCGAGCTGGGGGCCGAGGCCCTGGCGGCGCGCCGCACCGACGGGCTGTCCGGCGGTGAAGCGCAGCGGGTCGCGCTGGCCCGGGCCCTGGCGCCGGCGCCGCGCGCGCTGCTCCTCGACGAGCCGCTCGCCGCGCTCGACGTCGGCCTTCGCCGGGAGGTGCGGTCCTTCTTGGCGGCGCATCTGCGGCGGCTGGCCATCCCGACGCTGGTCGTGACCCACGATCGCGCCGACGCCGAGGCCTTCGACGCGGAGATCGTCGTGATGGAGCGCGGCGCGATCGCGCAGCGGGGCCGCCTGGCGGACCTGGCCGCGCGACCGGCGACCGATTTCGTCCGGGAGTTTCTAGATCGCGGCTGACGGCCTAAGCTCCACCGGCGTGCGGATCGAGGTGCTCTACTTTGCGGTGCTGCGCGAGCGGGTTCGCTGCGACGGCGAGAGTCTGGATTTGCCCGCCGGGGCCCGGGTGCGCGAGGCGCGCGCCGCGATCGCCGCCCGGCGCCCGGAGATCGCGCCGCTCTTGCCGCGCGTGAGGGCCGCGGTCAACCGGACGGTGGTGGGGGACGATCATTCGCTGGGCGACGGCGACGAGCTGGCGTTCCTGCCCCCGGTCTCGGGCGGCGCAGCGACGGTCTAGCGACGACCGCGCCGATTGCCAGGCGGCCGTCTCGACCCGGCGTTCAACCGCCGACGGCGCGCATCGACACGTCGCGGGCGGTCTCTTCGGTGCAGCCTTTCCAGGTCAGCCCGTCGGGCTTGAGCTCCCAGGCGCGCCCGACGGCCGCCGCGATCGCGCGCGCGTCGCCGGCCTCGGCGGCCAGGCGGGCGCTGGCGCCGTCGTTCTTGGAGAGGCACGGGCGGACGAATCCGTCGGCCGCCACGCGCAGCCGATCGCAGCCGGCGCAGAAGGTGTCGCTGGTCCCCGAGATGAAGCCGATCCGCAGGCGGGCATCGTGCCGCGACGGCAGGTAGCGGGCCGGGCCGCGGTTCGATTCGCCGGTCAGGTCCGCCGCCGGATCCAAGAGCGACGCCAGCTGCGCGCGCATCTGCGCGACGGTGATCAGGTGGTCGGTGACCAGGCGGGCCCCCTCGCCGACGGCCATCACCTCCAGGAAGCGGGGCACGATCCCGCGCGCCCACGCGAAGCGCGCGATCGCCTCGATCTCGTCGTCGTTCTCGCCCCGCAGCACGACGCAATTCAGCTTCACCTCGTCGAAGCCGGCGGCGACGGCGGCCTCGATGCCCGCCAGCACTTCGGCCAGCCGGCCGCCGCGGGTGAGGCGCGCGAATCGGGCGGGATCGAGCGAATCCAGCGACACCGTGACCCGCTGAAGGCCCGCTGCCCGCAAGGCGGTCGCGCGCGCGGCCAGGCGGGTGGCGTTGGTGGTGAGCGCGACGTCGTCGAAGCCGAGCCGCACGGCGTGCGCGACGACGGCTTCCAGCGCCGGATAGAGCAGCGGCTCACCGCCCGTGAAGCGGACCCGTCGCACGCCCGCGGCCGCCAGCCCGTCGAGCATCGAGCGCCAGCCGGTCTCGTCGAGGCGCGAGTCGAGGTACCCGTCGCGGCGCGATGGTCGGCAGTAGACGCAGGCCAGATCGCAGCGATCGGTCAGCGAGACGCGCACGCTCCCCGGCGACGCCACCGTCCCGGCGACGACGACAGCCGGCACCGGGGGCGCGATCCACAGCGGCAACTTCTTGGCGGCTGACGACATGGCGACCCTCTCAATATAGTAGCTGGCCCGGCCGGCGCTGTAACATGTTGCCCCAGATGCCGCGAAAGCCCGCCCGCGCCGCCAAATCCTTCCCGCACTGGAATCAACGGGGGGAGGCCCGCATGGTCGACGTGGGCGAAAAGCCCGCCACGGTGCGGGTGGCCATCGCGGCGGCACGGGTGCACCTGGCCGTGGAGACCGCGCAACGGCTGGCCGCGGGTACGGTGCCGAAGGGCGATGTGCTGGCCGTAGCCCGCATCGCCGGGATCTCGGCCGCCAAGCGGACCGAAGAGTTGATCCCACTCTGCCACCAGGTGGCGCTGACCAGCGTCGAGGTCGACCTGCGTCTCGATGTGGCGCGCGCCACGGTCGAGGTGGCGGCGACGGCGCGGGCTTTCGATCGCACCGGCGTCGAGATGGAGGCGCTGGTCGCGGCCAGCGTGGCGTCGCTGACCCTCTACGACATGCTCAAGGGGATCGATCGCGGCATCACCATCACGGACATCGGCCTCGTCGAGAAGCGCGGCGGTCGTTCCGGAACCTGGCGCCGGAAATCCGCGCCGTGAGCCACGCCGATCTGCGCGCCGACCCGATCTCCGTCGACGAGATCCTGGCCCAGGTTCGCCACGCCGGCGCGGGGGCGGTGGCGCTGTTCCTGGGAATCGTGCGCGATCACAACGACGGTCGGCCGGTGACGCAGCTCGAATACGAAGCCTACGGCGCGATGGCGCTGGCCGAGATGGAGCGGATCGCGCGCGAGACGGAGGCGCGGGTGCCCGGGGCGCGCTGCGCGATCGTTCACCGCACCGGTGCGCTGCAGGTCGGCGACGTCGCGGTGGCCTGCGCCGCCAGCGCCCCGCACCGCGCCGAGGCCTTCGCCGCCTGCCGGACGCTCATCGACGGGGTGAAGGCCCACGTCCCGATCTGGAAGCGCGAGCACGGTCCCGACGGGCCGTATTGGGTGGGATGGGAAGACGCCCGCTGCGTCGCCGACGACCAGGGCCACGATCACGCGGAGCCGAAAGGCTGACGTCACCCGCCGGTGTCGGCCGGTTCATCCCAATCGGCCAGCAGCGGCCATTCGTCGTCGGACAGGATGAAGTCCTGGGTGCCCGCGTCGCGCAACAGCCTCTGCAGCGAGCGGTCGCCGTCGGTGAGCTGGCGCTCGGCAAGGGTCGAGACGCGGGCGCGGTCATAACGCGCGAAGAGCGGTTCGTAGCGGCCGTCGCGACGGGGCGCCAGAATCGCGGCGTCACTTTCTGTGCAGGCCAAGCGGCGCAGGAGAGCGGCGGTCATGAACGGCATGTCGCAGGCCACGGCGATGCTCTGCCCTTCGGCGCGGGCGCGCAGCAGACCGACCAACCCGGCCAGCGGCCCCGCGCCCGCGACCTCGTCGCCGACGCTGTCCATGCCCAGGTGCGCATAGGCGCGCGCGTCGCCCACCAGCACCGATGGCAGCCCGACCTCGGCCGCCAGGTCGCGCCAGCGCCCGACGATCGAGCGGCCATCTGGCGCGCGCAGCAGCCCCTTGGGCTGCCCGCCCATGCGCGTCGCGGCGCCACCCACGAAGATCGCGAGCAGCGGCGGGGCGGCCTCATCGGTCACAGGTCACCGAGGCGCAGCACGTCGACCTCGGCGCCGGCCGGAAGGTCCTCGGCCTCGAGCGGCACTAAAATGAGCGCGGTTGCCCAGCCGGTGCTGGTGGTCGCTCCCGAGGCCTGGTTGGCGAGCGGCACCGCCCACAGCTCGCGCCCGTCGCGCTCGAGCATCGCGCGCGCGAATTCCAGTCGCCCCGGTTTGTGGCGCAGCGGCGTCTTGAGCCGCGCCGGCAGGAGTACCGGGAGCGGCGCCGCGTCGCCCTGAAGCAGGCGGAGCAGCGGCGCGGCGAACAACAGAAAGGTCGTCATCGCGCTGGCCGGATTGCCCGGCAGCCCGAGCACGCGCGAGGAACTATTTTCCGTCGCTGCGCGCCGGCCGAACGCCAGCGGCTTGCCGGGCTTGATCGCCACTTTGTAAAAGTCGAGGTCCACCCCGATGCGCTCCAGTGCGGGCCGCACCAGATCGTGGTCGCCCACGCTGACGCCGCCCACGGTGAGCAACAGATCGGCGTCTTGCAGCGCCCGCTCCAGCGCGGCGGCCGTGGCTTCCAGATCGTCGCCGATGGCCGGCCAAACGCGCGGCTCGCCGCCCACTTGCCGGCAGAGCGCGGCCAGCGCGACCCCGTTCGACTCGGGAATCGACGCCGGTCCGCCCGGCGTTCCGGGCGCGCGCAGCTCATCTCCGGTGCAGACGATCGCCACCCGCGGCCGGCGCGCCACCATCAGCTCCCCGCGATCGAGCGACGCCGCGAGCGAGAGATGTCCCGCCTGGAGCCGCGTCCCCTCGGTGAGCGCGCGCTGTCCGGGGCGAAGGTCCTCGCCGGCGGCGCGCACGTGCGCGCCGGGCTTCGGGCGCGCGCCGAAGACGATCTTCGGGCCGTCGGCGGTCACGTCCTCTTGCATGAGCACCGCGTCGGCGCCGGCCGGCAGCGCGGCGCCGGTGAAGATCCGACAGGCTTGCCCGGCCCCGAGCACAGGCGCCGGGCGCCCGGCGCGGCTCTCTTCGGCTCCCAGTGGGAACGAGAAAGGACCGTCGCCGATCAGGTCGGCGATCCGCAGCGCATAACCGTCCATCGCGCTGTGATGAAATGGGGGAAGGGGGGCGATCGCCACGATCGTCTCGGCGAGCACCCGCCCCGCGGCGCCGTCGAGCGGAACGCGCTCCGATCCCAGGCGCGTCACGCCGGCCAGGATCCGCGCGCGGGCCTCTTCGAACGTCAGCACGCCTTCATTCTCCGTTACCGGTGATCGCCGCGGCCATTGGCGACCGCCACCGCGTGCGGCAGCAGCGGCGCCAGGATGCGTTCGACCGCCAACGCCAGCGCGCGCGGGCTGCCGGGGAGCGCCACCACAATCTTGCCGCCGACGGTGCCGGCCAGCGCGCGCGAGAGGATCGCCCGCGGCCCGACGTCGTCCCAGGAGAGGCGCCGGAAGGCTTCGCCGAAGCCGTCGAGGCGCCGCTCGAGCAGGCCGTCGAGCGCCTCGTAGGTTTGATCGCGCGGCGCGATGCCGGTCCCGCCGGTGGTCACCACCGCATCGATCTCCGGATCGGCGCACAGCGCGGCCACCGCGGCCCGAACCGACTCGGCGCCGTCGGGGACGATGGCGTGAGCGGCCAGGTGAAATCCCGCCGTCTCCAACAGCCGACGCAATTCGGGGCCGCCGCGATCGTCGGCCGCGGTGCGGGTGTC
>Ga0209483_1002795_pt1 | contig 11893 bp, 11 predicted proteins | sample NGEPerA_FD_184508 | JGI IMG/M metagenome (GOLD analysis project Ga0209483, IMG submission 184508) | Arctic peat soil microbial communities from the Barrow Environmental Observatory site, Barrow, Alaska, USA - NGEE PermafrostL2-A... | ecosystem: Environmental > Terrestrial > Soil > Wetlands >... | reverse complement strand
GAGACCGAGTGGTCGGACCCGACCGGGAGCCTGTCCCTCGTGGAGCGCCGCCTTCCCGAGCGGTGGGCCGGCAAGCGCCTGGCCGACCTCTCCGTGCCGGGCGAAGTCACCCTGGTGTCGGTCACCCGGGCCGGAGTGGTCCGCCTCGACTTCACCGACCTGGTCGGCCAGGACGGCGACGTCCTCCACCTCATGGCCACCACCGAGACGCTGCAGAAGTTCCAGACGCGCCTGGTGGGCTCGGATGCCGCCGCCGTCGGGGGGGCGGCATGAAGGTCGCCATCGCCGGTGCGGGCAGCGTCGGGACGGCGATCGCCGGCGACCTCCATGCCGCCGGCCACGAGGTGCTGCTGATCGAGCGGGACCCGGACGTCGTCGCCCGCCAACGCCACGACCTCGATGTCACCTGGGTGGTGGCCGATGCCTGCGAGGTCGCCTCGTTGGATGCCGCCGGCCTGGCCACCGTGGACGTGGTGGTGGCGGCCACCGGCGACGACGAGGACAACCTGGTGGTGTCCTTGCTGGCCAAGCAGGAGTTCGCCGTGCCCCGTGTGGTGGCCCGGGTCAACCATCCGAAGAACCAGTGGCTCTTCACCGAGTCGTGGGGCGTGGACGTCTCCGTCTCCACCCCCCAACTCCTGACCGCCCTGGTCGAGGAGGCGGTGTCGGTGGGCAGCCTTGTCCGCCTGCTGCGCTTCGAGGGCGGGAACGCCCACCTGGTGGAGGTCACCCTGGCCGAGGACTCGCCGGCCCACGGCGTGTCGGTGGCCGACCTCGGCGTACCGCGGGACGCCACGATCGTGGCCGTGGTGCGACACGATCACCTGCTGGTGCCCCGGGGCGACACCCGGCTGGCCGCCGGGGACGAGGTGCTCGTCCTCATCACCGCCGATGCCGAGGACGAGGTACAGCGCCTGCTGGTCGGGCCCTGACCCCGATGCAAGCCGCCTTCTTCGATCTCGACAAGACGGTCATCGCCAAGGCATCGATCGCCGCCTTCGGCCGGCCTTTCTACAAAGGGGGGCTCATCAACCGCCGGCTGATCGTCCGGTCGGTGGTCTCCCAGATCATCTACCTCCACCTGGGGGCGAGCGAGCAGAAGCTGGCCCGGGTACGCGAGTCGATGCTGGCCCTGACCAAGGGGTGGGACCGCGACCTGATCCGCCAGATCGTCCGCGAGGCGCTCGAGGAGACGGTCGAGCCGATCATCTTCGCCGAGGCGCTCGACCTGATCGAGGCCCACCGGGCGGCCGGCCACAAGGTCTATCTGGTGTCGGCATCACCGGAGGAGATCGTCGAGCCGCTCGCCGAGCACCTCGGGGTGGACGGGTGCATCGCCACCCGGGCCGTCGTCGACGATGAGGGCCGCTACGCCGGAGAGATGGAGTTCTACGCCTACGGGCCCTTCAAAGCCGAGGCCATGCGGGCGCTGGCCGAGGAGCAGGGCCTCGACCTGGCTGCGTCGTCGGCCTACTCCGACTCCTATACCGACCTTCCCATGCTCGAGGCGGTCGGCCATCCGGTTGCCGTGAATCCCGACCGGGTACTGGCCAAGGTGGCCAAGGAGCGCGAGTGGGAGGTCATGCAGTTCACCAAACCGGTGCGCCTGCGGGACCGGGTCAGTGTGCCGAGCTTGTCGACCACGGCCGCCGCCGCTGGGGTCACGGCTGTCGCCACGGCCGGCGCCCTGTTCGCATGGCGCATGTCCCGCCGCATCCACGCGTAACCGGACTGTCCGCGAGCGCGACGCCAGCCGGGCGCGGGGCTACCGGGACACGCCGTACTGGCCGACCGCTCGCGGCGGTCGGCGTCCCCGCGAGCGGGTGCTCTAGGGCGGTGTGCTCAGGCGGAACGGAGCCGCTGGGCGGCCACGGCACCGAGTGCGATAATGACGATGAGGATCACGAGCTTCTTCATGGGTAGGGATCTTACCCACTCCCCGGGCGCTCGGCTCCCCGGTCGGTCACCACCGGGTGCAGCCCGACGGCACGCCGCTCAGACGGTGAGCAGGTCGCGGGCCCCGGTGTCCGATGACGGGTGGCGCAGCTTGGACATGGCCCGTGCCTCGATCTGGCGGATCCGCTCCCGGGTCAGGTTGAAGTGTTCCCCGACCTCCTCGAGCGTGCGGGGCTCACCCCGGTCGAGGCCGAAGCGGAGCCGGAGGATCTCCCGCTCCCGTTCGTCCAACGGCGAGAGCAGGCGGCCGATCTCCTCGGGGAGCAGCGACACCGCGGCCACCTCGAAGGGCGACTCGGCGGAGCGGTCCTCGACGACATCACCGAGCTCTGCGTCGCCGTCCTCGCGGAGGGGCTCGGACAGGGACAGGGGCTCGGCCCGGAACCGCAGTGCCTCGACGAGCTTGTCCTCGGGCATCTCGACCTCGGCGCCCAGCTCCGCCAGGGTGGCCGGACGGCCGTACTTGAGCTCCAAGCGGGCCTGGGCCTTCTGGACGCGGGCCAGCGTGTCGCCGGCATGGACGGGGAGGCGGATCGTGCGCCCGGTGTTGGCGATGCCCCGGGTGATGGCCTGGCGAATCCACCAGGTGGCGTACGTCGAGAACTTGAAGCCCTTGCGCCAGTCGAATTTCTCGACGGCATGCATCAGGCCGAGATTGCCCTCCTGGATGAGGTCGAGCAGCGGCAGCCCGGATGCCTGGTACTTCTTGGCGATCGACACGACCAGTCGGAGGTTCGACTGCACGAAGGTCTGCTGGGCGGACTCACCCTGCAGGACGGTGCGGCGCACTTCTCGCTTCTTTGCCGGGGTGAGGCCCTTGGGCGACGACTGGATCTGGGCGTCCGCCTCACGACCGGCCTCGATGGCCTGGGCCAGGCGTACCTCGTCGTCCTTGGTGAGCAGGGGGTACTGACCGATATCTGTCAGGTACAGCCGGACCAGGTCCTCGTCGTCTCGCTCGAGCCGCTCCTTTGCCAACGTCACCAGGTCCTTCGGTTTCCCACCTGCGTGGGGGACGCTCCGCCCGCCGCTCCGGAACCCGGGTCACGGGTTCTGAATCGGTGGGTGAGCGAGTTCGGGCGCAACGATCGCTGCAACACGCAGTTTACCGGACGCGTCAAGCCCTTCGAACGTCGCCCCGGTTGCAGTTTCCGGCGGGGTGGCCAGGCAGGGTCAGTCGGCGGGGACCCAGGCCGGGAACTCGACCAGCCCGGAGTGGGCTCCGGCGGCCACCGCCTCCGACTCGAGGTGCTCCTGGAACCCGTAGACGGCGGCCACGTCGTGGGGACGGGTGACCAGCCGCTGGACCAGGCGCTCTCCCGCCAGCCAGTCCTCCACCACGTCGCGCTGGACGAGGCGCAGGGCCCGGGCCAGCGGCGCGTCGGCCACCGGAGTGACCACTCGGAGGTGTCGGATGTAGGTGGTGGCGAGCCTCGGGAGCACCACGCGGTAGAGCCCGGCGAGTCGGGGAAGGGCCCCCGGTCGGGGGGCACGCTGACGGTCCGCCGGCGGCCAGGTCGACCCGGGCCCCTCGGCCGGCACCTCGATCCCGTCCAGTGCGGAGAACAGCGCCGCCGTTGCCGCCGACGGACGGGTCAGCGCATCGGGGTCGACGCCGGCCCGCACCGGCAGGCGGTCGGCGAACAGCTCGGCGTGCCAGGCGTGGCGCAGGCTCTGGGCGTCCAGATGGACCTGCACTCCGGCGACGGGCATGTCGGTGACCCAGGCACCGAGGGTGGCGAAGAGCGTCGTCTCGATCCAGCGATACTCGCCGACCAATGCGGCCGTCACGTCCCATGGGAGCGACACCCCGGCCACCGACTCCCCTCCGTCGGCGACGACGTCGAGCCCGAGGTCAGACATTGGTCGACGCCCCATCGACCGGCGGACGGGATGGCGCACGGTCGGATCCGAGCGGCGCGGCAGCCACCGAGCGGTAGCGATTGGTGATCGGCATCCGACGATCCTTGCCGAAAGCCTTGCCCGAGATCCGGACCCCGGGCGGCATCTGGCGCCGCTTGTACTCGGCCCGGTCGACCAGGCCCACCACCCGGGCCACGGCATCGGAATCGAATCCTTCAGCCACCAGGTCGTCGGCCGACCGATCACCCTCGACGTAGCCGGTCATCACCGGGTCGAGCACCTCGTAGGGGGGCAACGACTCGTCGTCGCGCTGATCGGGCCGCAGCTCGGCCGATGGTGCCTTGGTGAGCACCACCTCGGGGATCACGTCCGACCCGGCGCGGGCGTTGCGGTGACGGCAGAGCTCGTAGACGAGGGTCTTGGACACGTCCTTGATCACGGCGAAGCCACCGGCCGAGTCGCCGTACAGGGTCGAGTAGCCGGTGGCCATCTCGCTCTTGTTGCCGGTCGTCAGCACGATCCATCCGTGGGCGTTGGACAGTGCCATCAACAGCACCCCGCGGATCCGGCTCTGGAGGTTTTCGTCGGTGAGCCCCTCCGGTTCGCCACCCAGTAGGGGGGCCAATGTGGTCGAGAGCGCCCGGTGAGCCGCCTCGATGGGTGCGCTGTCGAGCTCGATGCCGAGGTTGGCGGCCAGCGCCGCGGCGTCGGACTCCGATCCCTCGCTCGAGTAGCGGGACGGCATGGCCACCCCGTGGACGTGGTCCCTCCCGATGGCATCCACGGCCACGGCGGCCACCAACGACGAGTCAATCCCGCCGGACAGCCCGATGACCGCGTCGGTGAAGCCGTTCTTGCCCAGGTAGTCGCAGGTGCCGAGGACCAGTGCCTCGTAGACCTCGGCCACCGGATCGAGCACCGCGGCCACCGGGTGGGAGGCCGCACCCGCCGGCGCCCGGGTCATGGTCGACACCCGGAGGGCCGCCGCGTGAGCGGCGCCGGGGTCGACGTCAAGCTCGAGGTCACAGATCAGGACCTCCTCGACGAACTGGTGGGCCGAGGCGATCACCCGGCCGGCGCGGTCCACCACCAGCGACGCCCCGTCGAAGACCAGTTCGTCCTGCCCGCCGACCTGGTTTACGTAAACGACCGGACACCCGGTTTCCGCCGTGCGGTCGGACAGGACGGCGAGGCGCTCCTCGCGACGGCCCCGGGAGTACGGCGATGCATTGAGATTCACCAGCAGCCGGGCGCCGGCGGCGGACTGGTCGACCATCGGCCCGCCCGGGAACCACATGTCCTCGCACACGGTCATCCCCATCGGCACTCCGGCCACCTCGAACAGCGTCGCCGGTTCGGTGCCCGCCGCGAACCAGCGCTGTTCGTCGAAGACCCCGTAGTTGGGCAGCATGCGTTTCACGTAGCGGCCGAGGACTTCGCCATTCCGGCACAGTGCGGCGGCATTGAGGAGGCGGCCCTGCGGCCCGATGTCCACGTACCCGATCACGGCGGCGCACGCACCGGTGGCGGCCACCACGGAGCGGAAGGCGACCAGGTTGTCGGCCACGAAGGCCGGTCGACCCAGGAGGTCCTCGGGTGGGTACCCGGTCACCGTCAACTCGGGGAAGGCGGCCAGGTCGGCACCGGCGGTCTCGGCCTCGGCCAGCGCCTCCAGGGTTCGGTCCACGTTGCCGGCCAGGTCGCCGACGACCGTATTGATCTGGCACGCGGCCACCCGGATCCGAGCCATCGGCCCAGACTATCGGGGTGCCCGGGTGATCCCCTCCGGGTCCGGAGCCACTCGGGACACCCATTTTCCCTGTTGAGCACTGGTGCAGGTCTGTTCATGCTCCGTTCACAATCGGGTAACGGCGGGGAAACGCCCTGCTGCGATAGTCGTAGACGTCCTGCGGGAGGCCGGCCCCGGCCGGAGCCCTCGACGGGTGCCGGTGGTATTTTCCGCCACGGGGCAGTGGAGCAGCAAAACAACCGAGCAATAGAGGAGTGCACGTGCCGTATCAAGCTGAGTACATCTGGATCGACGGGACCGAACCATCCCCGCTCCTCCGGAGCAAGACGCGGATCGTCCCGGACGGGAAGGAGCCCGACATCTGGGGCTTCGACGGATCGAGCACCAATCAGGCCATGGGCCACGACTCGGACTGCGTCCTGCGGCCCGTCTACACCTGCCACGACCCCCTGCGCGGGCCGAACGACATCCTCGTCATGTGCGAGGTCGAGCTCACCGACTACTCGCCCCACCCGACCAACACGCGGGCCAAGCTACGCGCTCAGGTCGAGCAGTTCGCCGGCCAGGAGCCGATGTTCGGCATCGAGCAGGAGTACACGTTCATGAAGGACGGGCGCCCACTGGGCTGGCCCGTGAGCGGCTATCCCGCCCCTCAGGGCCCGTACTACTGCGGAGTGGGTGGCGACAAGATGCCCGGGCGCGAGATCGTCGAGCTCCACACGGCGGCTTGCATCGACGCTGGGATCGGCATCGAGGGCACCAATGCCGAGGTCATGATGGGCCAGTGGGAGTTCCAGGTGGGCGTGCTGTCTCCCCTCGACGTCTCCGACCAGCTCTGGGTGGCCCGTTGGCTGCTCTTCCGCATCGCCGAGGACTTCGGGGTGTTCGCCACCCTCGAGCCCAAGCCCATCCTGGGTGACTGGAACGGTGCCGGGGCCCACACGAACTTCTCCACCAAGGCCATGCGCGAGGACGGCGGATGGGACGCCATCATCGCCGGGTGCGAGGCGATCGGGAAGCGGGTCGACGAGCACATCGCCGTCTACGGCGAAGGCATCGCCAGCCGCCTGACCGGCGCCCACGAGACCGCCCACTACACCAAGTTCAACTACGGGACCTCGGACCGTGGCGCCTCCATCCGCATCCCGTGGAAGGTGGCACTGGACAAGAAGGGGTGGCTCGAGGACCGTCGTCCGAACGCCAACATGGACCCCTACGAGGTCACGGCCGTCATGGTGGAGACCGTCTGCGGCGACGCGGCCGGAAAGTGACCTGCGGCGGGCCCCAACGGCCCGGCTAACCGTGGGACGAAGCCAGAACCGGGTCCCTCGGGACCCGGTTCTGTGCACTGCGGCCCCGTCCCGTCGACCGAACCCCCTCCACCTGCGACAATGAGGGCATCGAACCCCGTGAACCCACTCAGCGCGCCACGCCACCCGAGGGGCACGACCCCATGAGGAGTCAAGAGGAGTACGTCCTGCGCACCGTGGAGGAGCGCGGCATCCGCTTCGTCCAACTCTGGTTCACCGACGTCCTCGGCACGCCGAAGACGTTCTCCATCACGCCCGCGGAGCTCGAGAACGCCCTCGACGAGGGCATGACGTTCGACGGGTCGGCCATCGACGGCTTCAGCCGGGTCCAGGAGAGCGACGTGCTCGCCCGGCCGGATGCCAACACCTTCCAGCTCCTGCCATGGCATGGCCAGGGGCACGGCCAGGGGCACGGCCAGGGTGACTTCCACGGCGATGCGGCCGATCCGCAAGTGGCCCGGGTCTTCTGCGACATCGTCGACCTCGACGGATCACCTTTCCAGGGGTGCCCCCGTCATGTGCTAAAGCGGAGCCTGGAACGGGCCCGGGCCCAAGGATTCACCTTCTACGCCGCCCCCGAGATCGAGTTCTTCTACTTCGCCGACGGCGACCCGGGCCATCCGCCGACCACGCTCGACACCGGTTCGTACTTCGAGCTGACGGTGGCCGATCGGGCCAGTGACATCCGCCAGCGCACGGTGCTCACCCTCGAGGAGATGGGCATCCCGGTCGAACACGCCCAGCACGAGGACGCCCCCAGCCAGCACGAGATCGACCTCCGCTACACCGACGCCCTGACCATGGCCGACACGGTGATGACCGTCCGACTGGTGGTCAAGGAGATGGCCCGCCAGCAGGGGGTCTTCGCCAGCTTCATGCCCAAGCCGCTGGCCGGAGTCCAGGGCTCCGGGATGCACACCCACATGTCGCTGTTCCAGGGCGACCAGAACGCCTTCGTCGATGCGGACCGGCCGGGCAGGCTGTCCGAGGTGGCCGAGGGCTTCATCGCCGGGCTGCTCCGCCACGCCGGCGAGATCACGGCGGTCACCAACCAGTGGGTCAACTCCTACAAACGCCTGGTGTCCGGCTACGAAGCCCCGATCCACGTGTCCTGGGCCCGCAACAACCGCTCGGCCCTGGTCCGGGTCCCGGTGGTCAAGCCCGGCAAGACCGAGTCGACGCGCATCGAGTACCGCTCACCCGACAGTGCCTGCAACCCGTACCTGGCCTTCGCCGTGATCCTGGCCGCCGGGCTACGGGGCATCGAACAGGGATACGACCTGCCGCCCGAGGCCGATGCCAACCTCTTCGCGCTGAGTCCCGAGGAGCTCGACGCCAAGGGCATCCTCCACCTGCCGGGGAGTCTGCACGAGGCCCTCACGTTGATGGAGTCCTCGGACCTGCTGGCCGACACGCTCGGCGACCACGTCTTCGAGTGGTTCATCCGCAACAAGCGTGCGGAGTGGGCCGGCTACAAGTCCCACGTGACCCAATTCGAGCTCGACCGGTACCTGCCACTGCTCTAGCGCCCCAGCCACGCAGACACCGTACGGACCGACCAGCACGCGATCGAGGAGAGGGGGAGCGCCGCCATGGAGCCACTGCTGTGCTTCCCCGCGTCACCGCCCACCGCGGTGACCGCCGTCCTGGAGCGGGCCGGCTACCCGTGGCGCGGCATCGACCGGTCCGAGTCCGTCGAGTCCGAGGAGCCCGAGGACGGCTGGTCGGGCGCCGTCATCTGCAGCGGGACGGATCCGACCGCGGCGTTCGCGTTGTGCCGCCACCTGCGGGCCCGCGAGGTCCCCCTCGCCCCGGTGCTGGTCGTGGTGCCCACCGATCAGCTGGGCGAGCTCGAACTCCGCGAAGACCTCTTCGACGATCTGTGCCTCGATCCGGTCAACCCCGACGAACTGGCCGCCCGACTGGCCCACCTGTTCTGGCGCACCGGACGGGGGCTGCGGCCCGATCTCCTCGAGCACGGGCCGCTGGTGCTCAATCTCGAGACCTACCAGGCCGCAGTAGCCGGCCGCGTGCTCGACCTCACCTACATGGAGTACGAGTTGCTCCGGTTCCTGGCCGCCCGGCCCGGCAAGGTGTTCACCCGGGAGACGTTGCTCAGCCGGGTGTGGGGCTACGAGTACTACGGGGGCGCCCGAACGGTCGACGTCCACGTCCGGCGACTCCGGGCCAAGCTCGGCGAGGAGCACGCCCACCTCATCCAGACCGTCCGGTCGGTGGGCTACCGCTTCGGCCAGACCAGCTGGACCCCCTGACCGGTCGGATCAGCAGACGAGCGGCCGGCGCCCGGACTCCGCCCGCTCAGGACGGGTGGTGCAGCGCCCAGATCTCGATCTCGACGGCGGCTCCCATGGGCAGGCCCGATACCGCCACCATGGACCGGGCCGGTCGGTGGTTGCCGAATGCGGCCGTGTAGGCCTCGTTGACCACGGGGAAGTCGGCGGGGTCGGTGGCGAACACCGTGGTCTTCACCACATCGGTCAGGTGGGCGCCGTGGCCCGCCAGCAGCGCGGCGGCATTGGCCACCGCCTGGGTCAACTGTGGTCCCGGCCCACCATCCACCAGTGCCGGGGCCACGCCATCGGCCCCGGGGGCCAGGCCGAGCTGACCGGAGCAGACCAGCCACGAGCCGGCCCGGACGATCGGGGTATAGGGACCGACGGGCGTGCTCATGCGGGCTCCTCGAGTGGGTGTGGTGGGGTGCGGAGTTCTGGCGCCAGACTACGCGGGGACCCAGGGTGGATGCCTCAGCGCCGTCCAGCACCGGATCGGTCGGAGGGCCACGAGGGGGCGAGCCCGTCGGCCAGCCACCGGGCGGCGGCCACCGCGGCGAAGACGGCATCGGACCCGTTGACCGGCGTCGCCCCCTCCCCGTCTGTGCAGCGCACCGTCACAGCGGGCATCGCCCGGGCCTGGAGAATGCCGAAGGACCGCACGGTCAGGTCCTGGACCATGCCGTCGGGGGCCACGGCGATCCCCTCGGAGCCCACCCAGCCGAGTGCCTGATGGGCGGCCCCGATGGCGTAGGAGCGCAGCACGACAGTGTCGAGCACCCGGCCGGCCGCCACCTCGATGTCGAGCGAGCCGTCCATCCCGCAGGACACCACGGCCCGACCACCTCCGGGTCCGACCACCTCGACCGGCACGCCGACCAGCGGTCCGCCGTCGCCGGCCCGGACGTGAGGAGCGAGTCGGACGGCAGCGGCCAGCACCGCGGCCTCGGCCCACACCGCGGCGCGCAAGTCGAATGAGACCGGCGGGCCGTCCACCGGCACCTGCTCGAGGGCGAGGCCGGGGGCCACCGCGGCGACCGACCGGACCACGGCGGCCCAACGGTCGTCGTCGACCGGTCCCCCGGAGATGCCGACCCGCAGCACACCGGTGCCGTCGGCGGCGATCCCCGCTCCCACTGGTGGGCGTTTCGGACCCCGGCGCACGACATCCTCGCGTGACCACAGGACCCGGACGGATCGGTCGTGCTCGTCGGCCAGGCGGCGGGCGTCGTCCACCACGGACGAGTGCAGTTTGCCCCCGAAGGCCCCACCGTTACGGACGGGGGAGGCGGGTTCACCACCCGGGACGCACCACGAGGCATCGGGCTCCACATAGGCGGGCTCCACCCAGGTGGTGGCCAAGGTGAGGGCCCAGTCGCCCGCGGGGAGCGCCACCGGGTGGCTCAGGGGGACGGTGGTGCTGCGCCCCTGGACCTTGCCGGCCGCCAGGCGTGCCGCCGGAAGTGTGTCGGCCACCGCGTACCCGTCATCGCTGTCCACCACGGCGACCAGGGCATCGACGGGAGCGTCGTCGTCGGCGAATCCTGCGTCGCCCAGGACCACGTCCGTTCCCACCCGCTGCGGGACTCCGCCCTCGAGCGCGGCACGAGCCGCGGCGGCGTCGAGGTCGCGCGGTGGAGGTCGGGGTGCCGGGGTGCCGTCCAGGACGGCATGGGCGGCCTCACGGATGGTCTGCCATCCGGTGCACCGGCACAGATGGGCCAGAAGGGACTGGTCGATCCGGTCATCGGAGACCGGACCCTCCAGGGCGGCCAGACGCATCACGATGCCCGGGGTGCAGAACCCGCACTGGCTGCCACCGCTCGACACCAGGGCGCCGGCCCAGGCAATGCGGTCTGGCCCGGGCAGGCCCTCCAGGGTGGTGACGTCCCGTCCGCCCAACCGCCTTACCGGGGTCACGCAGGCCACGCGGGGGGAGCCGTCCACCCAGACGGTGCAGCAGCCGCACTGCCCCTGGGGGCTGCAGCCGTCTTTCAGCGAGTGGAGCGAGAGCTGTTCCCGCAGGACGTCGAGCAGGGTCGCGCCGTTGTCGGCGACCTCGACGTCGGCGCCGTTGACGCGGAGCCGGATCAGTGGATCAGCGGATCAGCTGAACGAGGAGCCGCAGCCGCAGGTGCGGGAGGCATTCGGATTCGTCACGTGGAACCCGGCGTCCTGCAGGCCGTCGCTGTAGTCGAGGGTCGAGCCCTTCAGCAGGTCGGCACTGGTCTGGTCGACGACCACCTTGACGGTACCGAACTCGCGGACCACGTCGTCCTCGGCCACGTCGGCGTCGAAGAACATCTCGTAGCTGAACCCGGAGCACCCGCCGGGGCGCACAGCCACCCGAAGGGCGAGGTCCTGGGTGTCCTCTTCGGCCAGCAGCTCGGCCACCTTGGCCGCGGCGACATCGGTGAGAGACACGGGATTGGGCTTCTTCCCGATGGTGACGTTCTGCATGGTCGTGCTCATCGATGCTCCTCAGTCGTTCGTCGTCTCCGGACGGAGCCGCCGTCCGGTCGAGATTCTGATGGTGGGCATCCCGAGGGCCAGGTCCACGGGTACCACCAGGCACAATCGTACCCGGGACGGCGTGCGGGCGGTACACCGACCCACAGGCCGGGCATCAGACGGGAGCGGCCGAGCCGGAGCGGAGGATCGTCGGTCGGGGTGGCCAGTGGGGCCGGACACCCCGACCACCTCCGCTCCCCCGCCTCCCGAAC
>Ga0209483_1002793_pt1 | contig 11901 bp, 12 predicted proteins | sample NGEPerA_FD_184508 | JGI IMG/M metagenome (GOLD analysis project Ga0209483, IMG submission 184508) | Arctic peat soil microbial communities from the Barrow Environmental Observatory site, Barrow, Alaska, USA - NGEE PermafrostL2-A... | ecosystem: Environmental > Terrestrial > Soil > Wetlands >... | reverse complement strand
AGAAGCTGTTATTGACGAGGCGTATGCCGGGCAGCCCCGCGAGCCGGTCGGCGAGGCTGCAGGCCGCGGCATGGTTGAGCCTGGCCAGCCGGGTCACCCCGGCCTCGCCGAGCAGCGCGAGATGGATCGTGAAGGCGAGCGCGCACAAGCCGGAATTCGTGCAGATGTTGCTGGTCGCCTTTTCCCGGCGGATGTGCTGCTCGCGGGTCGAGAGGGTGAGAACCCAGCCGCGCCGGCCGTCGGCGTCCGCGGTCTGGCCGACGAGCCTGCCCGGCATCTGCCGCACATGCTGCTCGCGCGCGGCGAACAGGCCGACATGCGGGCCGCCGAAATTCAGCGCGTTGCCGAGCGACTGACCCTCGGCGGCGACGATGTCGGCGCCCATCTCGCCGGGCGGCGTCACCGCGCCCAGCGAGAGGATCTCGGTAACGACGACAACCAGCAGCGCGCCGGCACGATGGCAGCGCGCCGTCAGCGCCGACCAATCGCGCAACTCGCCAAAGAAATCCGGGTTCTGCACGACGACGCAGGCGGTGTCACTGTCGATATCCAACGTCTCCGCCTCGGCCGGCCTGGGGTCGAGCGCGGCGATATCGAGCCCGGAAAATTGCGCATAGGTCCGGCACACCTCGCGGTAATGCGGATGCAGCGCGCCGGACAGCACCGCCTTGTTGCGGCGGGTGATGCGGTGCGCCATCGCCACCGCCTCGGCGCAGGCGGTCGCGCCGTCATAGAGCGAGGCGTTGGCGACCTCCATCCCGGTCAAGAGGGCGACCTGGGTCTGGAACTCGAACAGCGATTGCAGCGTGCCCTGCGCCAATTCCGGCTGGTACGGCGTGTAGGAGGTGAGGAACTCGCCGCGCTGGATCAGATGGTCGACCGCCGCCGGCACGTGATGGCGATAGGCGCCCGCGCCGATAAAGAACGGCGCCGAACCCGCGGCGAGGTTCTTCGCCGCCATGCGCGAGAGCGCGCGCTCGACTTCGAGTTCGCCTTGCGCCAGCGGCAGATCGACCAGGCCGCCACGCTGCGCGGCCTTTGGCACTTCGGCGAACAATGCGTCGATCGAGTCGACTCCGATCGCCGCCAGCATCTGCTGGCGGTCGCTCGGGGTCAGCGGCAGATAGCGCATCAGCCCTGCTCCGCGATAAAAACGGCGTAAGCGGCCTCGTCCATCAACCCGTCAAGCGCCGTGGGATCGTCTAGCTTGACGCTGAGGAACCAGCCCTCGCCCATCGGGTCGGCATTGACCTTGGCCGGGTCGCCGGCGATCAGCCCGTTGACCGCGACGATTTCGCCTGAGACCGGGGCGTAGACCTCGCTCGCCGCCTTCGCCGATTCGACGATCGCGGCCTCCTTGCCGGCCTCGATCCGCGTCCCCGGCGCGGGCAGCTCGACATAGACGATGTCGCCCAATTGCTGCTGGGCATAGTCGGTGATGCCGATCACCGCATTATCGCCGTCCTGTCGGATCCATTCGTGGTCCTCGGTGAAGCGCAGCGTCGGCATCGGCAACTCCTATGGGCCGCGGTAGTAGCGGGTCGGGACGAACGGCATCGGCGACACCCGGGCCGGCCGCGCGACATCGCGCACGACAACCGAGAGCGCGGTGCCGGGGTCGGAATGCAAGCGCGCGACGTACCCCATCGCGACCGGCGCGCCCAGCGACGGGCCGAAGCCGCCGCTCGTCACCTCGCCGATCAGGTTGCCGGCGGCGTCGACGATGGCGCTGCCCTCGCGCGCCGGGGCGCGGCCGTCGGGGCGGATTCCGACGCGCCGTCGGGGCGGCGGCTCGGCAAGCTCCTTAAGGATGCGGGCGGCGCCGGGAAAGTTGCCCTCCGCGCGGCGGCGCGTGCCGATGGTCCAGGCAAGGCCGGCGGCGACCGGCGTCGTCGTCGCGTCGATGTCGTGGCCGTACAGGCAAAGCCCGGCCTCGAGCCGCAGCGTGTCGCGCGCACCGAGGCCGACGGGCGCGACCTCGGGCTCGGCGAGCAGCCGCTCGGCGAGTTCCACCGCACGGTCCGCCGCCACCGAGACCTCGAACCCGTCCTCGCCGGTATAGCCCGAGCGGGTGACGAAGAGATCGCCGATCTGCGCGCAGGAGAGGAACGCCATGGTCTCGACGCCCGGCGCCAGGCGCGCCAGCACGGACGCGGCGAGCGGACCCTGCAGCGCGAGGAGGGCGCGGCCGTCGAGCAATTCGAGGCCGGCGGCGGGCCCGAGCCGCTGGCGCAGGTGCGCGACATCGGCTGCCTTGGTCGCGGCGTTGACGACGAGCTGGAACTCGCCGCCGACGCGGAGCGCCATCAGATCGTCGATGATGCCGCCTTCGTCGTTGAGCAGCAGCGTGTAGCGCATGCGGCTTTCTTGCAGCGCCGCGAGGTCGCCCGGCACCAGTGCTTCGAGCGCCGCCGCGGTGACGCCGCGCAGCGCCACCTGTCCCATGTGCGAAACATCGAAGAGCCCCGCCTTGGCGCGGGTGTGCAGATGCTCGGCGATGATGCCGGCCGGGTATTGCACCGGCATTTCATAGCCGGCGAACGGCACCATCCGGGCGCCGCGCGCGACGTGCAGCGCATGGAGCGGCGTTTGCCGCAAGGGAACCGGTTCGTCGGCAACAACCAAGGGCGCACCTCCGGACGGCGGGCGCACCACGCCCGCCAAGAGATGCCCCCTCTGTCGCTTCCCCTGAGAGATTCACCGCCGGCCGATGGTCAGGCCCGGCGGCTTACTCCTTCGGTGAGCGGCGGGCGACACGGCCCATCCGCTGCTTTCCAGAGCGCCCTTACGCCTGCAGTCCTTTTGCCTGAGAGTTTCCGGGGCGGTTGCTCCTTCGGCGCCGCGTCCCCTATTGTCGGCTGGGACGCGGCCTCTCCTGCGGGCGTGCATTCGGCGCTGCCTGTGTAGCACCGACCCCGTTGCCGTCAAACCCAATAGCGCTCAGCGGCCGCGGAAATTCTTGTAGAACTCGATCGCCTGCGGGCTCTGTTGGAAGCCGACCGTGATGTTGAGGTCGGACATCGCGTGCCCCCCAGTGGCGAAGGCGACCTCGACATGGTCGTTGACGCCGCCGCGCTTCGATGCGGCGGGCACGGTGACGCGGACCGAAAACGATTTCTTGCCGAGAATCGTCTGGTCGCCCGCGGTGAGCGCGACGAAGTAGTTCAAGTCGACATCGTTGCCGCGCACCGCCGGGCCGCGCTCGGCGACGATGATATTGTCGAGCGAGGCGTGCAGCGTGTCGCCGCTGACGGTACAGCTCGCTGAAATGTCGCTGAAGACGCCGTACCACGTCACGTTCAGCGGCTTGAGGTCGCCGCCCGTCTTGTTGAACACCGCGGTGTTGGCGAGCGGGTGCAGGATCACGGCGACCGGACATGCCGGCGTCGCCGTCGCCTCGGATTTCCTGCCGCCGAAGAAGGGGATCGAGATCGAGCTGCAGCCGGCCAACCCGGCAAGCCCAACAGCCATAAGACCAAAAGCCATGAGGAGCGCGGCCGCGCCGCGGAGCCGTCCTGCGCGCAACACGACGCTCGATCTATAAGCGGTTATGACTTCCGTCGCACATCGGCGACTTGCCGGTCGCCTTGCAGCCGCAGAACCAGACCTCTGCGGTCTTCTCGGCGGTGTACATCATCGGGGTGAGGCCGGTGCCCTGGTGCGAGCCGTCACAAAACGGCTGTCCCGCGCTGCGGCCGCAAGCGCACCAGAAATAGCGTTTACCGGCTTCGACGGCGACGCCGTAGGGCGCCTTTTGCGCTGGGATCGGAGCGTCCATCTTTACTTCCCCACCGTCGCCCTATGCTACTGTCCGCGCGAGCGCGCGGCCTCCCCGGGCGGCGCGACTTTATGCGAGCCTTGCCCGGCATACAAGCCGGGTCGGGGGCAGCGAGGATCGGCCGAAGCGACAGATGGCGGTCTATACCGAAATCGGCGACGATGAGCTGCGCGGCTTTATCGCGGGCTACGATATCGGCGAGGTCCTCTCGTGCAAGGGCATCGCCGAGGGGGTCGAGAACTCGAACTACCTGCTCGGCACCGAACGGGGCGCCTTTATCCTGACGCTGTACGAGAAACGGGTATCGCCGGCCGATTTGCCGTTTTTCATCGCGCTGATGGACCATCTGGCGCATCAGGGCGTCGCGTGCCCGACGCCGGTGCGGGCGAGAAACGGCGGCGCGCTCAGGGAGCTGTGCGGCCGGCCGGCGGCGATCGTCACCTTCCTCAACGGCATGTGGCCGCGGCGGATTGAGCCGTTTCATTGCGCCAGGCTCGGCGCGGCGCTCGCCCGGTTGCATCGCGCCGGCGAATCGTTCGCGATGACGCGGCCGAACGACCTCGGCATCGCCGGCTGGCGCCGCCTTTACCAGGCTTGCGCGGCGCGCGCCGACGAGGTGCAGGCGGGGCTCGCCGCCGAGCTCGGCGGCGAACTGGCACGGCTGGAAGGTAACTGGCCGCGAGGCTTGCCGAGAGGCGTCATCCATGCCGACCTCTTTCCCGACAACGTGTTCTTTCGCGACCGGGAGGTTTCGGGACTCATCGATTTCTATTTCGCCTGCACCGACGCCTTCGCCTACGATCTGGCGGTGTGCATCAATGCCTGGTGCTTCGAGCCCGATGGCAGCTTCAACGTCACCAAGGCGCGGCTGCTGGTCGGGCATTACCGCGGCGAACGGCAATTGGCGGCGGCGGAAATCGCCGCGTTGCCGCTGCTCGCGCAAGGCAGCGCGTTGCGCTTCCTGCTGACCCGGCTCTACGACTGGCTGAACCAGACCGAGGGCGCCCTGGTGCGGCCGAAGGACCCGCTCGAATACCTGAAAAAGCTGCGCTTCCACCGCGACGTGGCCGACCCGGCGGGCTATGGCATCGACGCCTGAGAGCGCGCCGGGAGCGGAGCCCGAGGTCGACATCTTCACCGACGGCGCCTGCCGCGGCAACCCGGGGCCGGGAGGCTGGGGCGCGATCCTGCGCCATGGCGCGGTGGAAAAGGAGTTGAGCGGGGGCGAGCCGGCGACCACCAACAACCGCATGGAGATGACCGCGGCGATCGTCGGGCTCGAGGCCTTGAAGCGGCCGTGCCGGGTGCGGCTCTACACCGACAGCCAGTACCTGCGCGACGGGATCACGCAATGGCTGCGCGGCTGGAAAGCCCGCAACTGGCGAACCGCCGACAAGAAGCCGGTCAAGAACGTCGATCTGTGGCAGCGTCTCGACGCGGCGACCGGACCGCACCGGATCGAATGGATCTGGGTGCGCGGCCATGCCGGGCACCCCGAGAACGAACGCGCCGACGCGCTCGCCCGCGCGGCCGTGCCGGATCAGCCGTCCAGATAGCGCCAGCTTTTGCCGTCGGACAACGGCTCGACCTCATTGCGCGCCGCCAACTGGCCGAGCGCATGGCGGATCGAGGTGAAGGCCATCGCCACACCCTTGTCGCTTTGCAGCGCCTTGCGGATGTCCGCCGGACGGCCGGTGCCGGACGGCAGCGCCTTCAGCACCTCGGCGATGAGCCGCGCATTGCTGCCGCGTTGCGGGCGGCGACGCTGCCGGGGGGCAGTCTTTGCCGTCGCCGGGCGCCCGGCGCGCCGGCCACGCTGGGTCGTCGGTTCGGCGGGCGTTGCCGGGTTAGGCCCGCGCCGGGTTCCCGGTGCGGAGGGCGCCGCCGCGGGATGCGCGGCGAAATCGCGGATCGCCTGCATCGCCGCAGCGTAGCCGGCGGCATAGGCTTCCCGGCGGACCGCCTCGATCTGGTCCTGCAATTGGGTCAGCGCGGTTTTGGCCATACGTCGATCCTCCGGAACTTCTTCGATGCTTACCATGGAGTTGCCCGAATAAATAGCACGGCTTCGTTACTTAAATCGTTCGCGCAGCGGCCACGTTTCGACGATCACAATTGCGGCGTGGCGGCGGGTCGAACGTCATTGCCGGGTCGGGGACAAGGCATATCGGCTTCGAGAGGGATCATCGCGGCTTGACGCCGCGCCCGAGAATTGCGGCGAGCGGTATGAAGTACCGGCCGTCGCGGCGATAAGCGCCGGCGCGGCGGGCGATTTCCGCCTCGATCGCGAGCCGCGCGGCCGGGTGCTGCGCTTCGATCAGCGCTGCGGTGCGCACCGTGCCGCGGCGCAAGGCGGCGATCAGGTCGCCGGCCCGCGCGAGCCGCCACTCGCGGCGCAGGATTTTGGCCGAGGCTTCGGCGAACCCGATGTCCCGCAGCAGTCGCTTTACGGTTGCGGCCTCGCCCAGCCCGCCGCCGGAGGGCGGGCTGCTCGCCGCGTCGATGTCGCCGTGCAGGCGAATGGCGTCGAACAGCAATTGCCATGCGATGTTGTGCGTGGGCGCCGCCCACGTCGTGAAGGCGAGTACGCCGCCGGGCCGCAGCACGCGCAGCGCCTCGGTCAGCGCCCGCTCGGGGCGCGGCACATGGTGGATACCGAAATTCGACACGATTGCGTCGAATGAAGCGTCGGGAAGCGGGACCGCTTCGGCGTCGCCTTGATGGAAGCGCAGGTCAGGGTTGGAGGCGCGGGCCTGCGCCAGCATCGCGGGCGAGAAGTCGAGGCCGCAGGCGACCGCGCCACGCGCCGCCGCCGCGGCGGCGGCAACGCCCGGGCCGCAACACAGATCCAGGGCATCGCAGCCGCGCCCGACACCGGCGGCGTCGACCAAGGCGTCGGCGAATTCCTGCGTCGCTCCGGCGAAGGTCGCCCGGTACTCGCCGGCCGCCTTCTGCCACCCGGCGCGCTCGAAGGCTCGGACGGCTTCGAAATCGAAGCTCATCGCAGGCGGGCGGCGGCCCGCGCGGCCCGTTCGGTGCGGTCTCGCTGGCGCGGTGCGGCGCGGGTCAGCACCCGGTCGAGCACCGCCTGCGGCGCGCGTTCGGGGGAGCCGGCGGCAAAAGGCGGTGCGGGATCGTACTCGACGGCGAGCTGGATCGCCTCGGCGGTCTCGCGCCCGGCGATCTCGGCGGCGACGCGCAGCGCGACGTCGATCCCGGCGGTGACGCCGCCGCCGGTAAAGACATTGCCGTCGACGACGACCCGCTCCCTGACCGGGATCGCGCCGAATTGGGCGAGCAAATCGTGCGACATCCAATGCGTGCTGGCGCGCTTGCCGCGCAGCAGCCCGGCCGCGCCCAGCACCAGCGAGCCGGTGCAGATGCCGACGACATAGCGCGCGGCTGCCGCGGTGCGGCGCAGGAAGGCCAGCACCTCGTCGTCTTCGAGGAGCGGGTTCATCCCGGCGCCGCCCGGCACCATCACCAGGTCGAGCGGGCCGCAACTCTCGAATGTCGCCATCGGCAGGATCGTCAAGCCGAACTCGGAGCGTACCGGCTCAAGCGTCTTCCAGATCAACAGCGTCTCGGCGCCGGGCACCCGGGCGAGGATTTCGTAGGGCCCCGTCAGATCGAGTTGCGTCAAATCGGGAAATACCAACATGCCGCTGCGCAACCCGGCATCGCCCATCGCGTTCTCCTTCGGTTAATCAAGGTCGGTGATAAATGATCCTGGCACAAGGATGGCAGGTGGAGTAAACGGCGCGCTCGGCGCGCCTGCGCGCGCCGGCTGTTCGAGGAGGAGTTGCGTGCATCGTCGAATCGGATCGTTGCCGCCGCCGGTTTGAAAGCGCGACCCCGGGTGAACGACATCAGCGAACCTTTGCCGGATCCCCAACCGGCACCGATGCCCGAGGCCGCCGCGGCGGGCCAACCGCAGCACCCCGCTGCCCGCCAGAGCCTGGCGATCGCCGCGCTCGGTGTCGTCTATGGCGATATCGGCACCTCGCCGCTGTACACGATCCGGCAGTGCTTCGACGGCGTGGACTCCGTCACCATCCCGCGCGTCTTCGGCGTGCTGTCGCTGATCGTTTGGGCGCTGACGATCGTCGTCACGATCAAATACGTCATCGTGCTGCTGCGCGCCGACAATCGCGGCGAGGGCGGAATCTTCGCGCTGACGGTCCTGGCCCGCCAGGCTATCGGCAACCGCGGCAACCTGTGGATATTGGGCGTCGGGCTGGTGGGGGGAGCGCTGTTCTTCGGCGACGGGGTGCTGACGCCGGCGATCTCGGTGCTGAGCGCGGTCGAGGGGCTCGAAGTCAAGACACCGGAACTCGCTCCGTTCGTGATACCGCTGACGCTCGCGCTGCTGGTGGCGCTGTTCGTCGCGCAGCGTCGCGGCACCGGCCGCGTCGGCGGGTTTTTCGGCCCCGTCCTCATCGTCTGGTTCACCATCATCGGGTTTCTCGGGCTGCGCGAAATCGTCCGCCACCCGATGATCATGTGGGCGCTCAACCCCTATTACGGCATCGACCTGATCCGGCAGGACCCGGTCTCCGGCTTTGTCTTGCTCGGCGCGGTCGTCCTCGCGGTCACCGGCGCCGAGGCGCTTTACGCCGACATGGGGCATTTCGGTCGCGGCCCGATCCGCCGCGCCTGGCTGCGTTTTGTCTTTCCCGCGCTGCTGCTCAATTATTTCGGTCAGGGGGCGCTGCTGCTCGCCAATCCCGAGGCGATCCAGAACCCGTTCTTCCGGCTGGCGCCGGAGTGGGCGGTGCTGCCGCTTGTCGTGCTGGCCTCGACGGCGACGGTGATCGCCTCGCAGGCGGTGATCTCCGGCGCTTTCTCGCTGACCAACCAGGCGGTGCAGTTGGGCTTCCTGCCGCGCATGCAGGTGCGGCACACCTCGGAACGAGCGATGGGCGAAGTCTATGTCCCCGCCATAAATCTCATCCTGCTCGTCGCGGTGGTGGCGACGGTCCTCGGCTTCCGCTCCTCCAACGCGCTGGGCGCGGCGTACGGCATCGCGGTCACTGGCAGCATGACGATGGACTCGATCCTCGCCTTCACCTATTTGCGGTACGGTCCGCGCTGGCCGCTGTGGCGGTTGCTGCCGCTTTTCGCCGTCTTCCTGTCCATCGACCTCAGCTTTTTTGCAGCCAACCTACTGAAATTCTTCGAAGGCGGATGGTTTCCGCTCGCCACGGGTTCGGCGGCGCTGACGATAATGATCACCTGGATCTGGGGGCGCGGGAAGCTGGCCCGGCAGCGGGCCAGCGGCGGCATGCCGCTCGAGATGCTGATCGCCAGCCTGCGGCCCGATAGGCCGGCGCGGGTGCCCGGCACGGCGATCTACATGACCGCGCAGGTCGACAACGTGCCCGCCGCGCTGCTGCACAACATGAAGCACAACAAGGTGCTGCACGAGCGCACCGTGCTGATGACGGTGCAGACCGCCGACGTGCCGCGGACGCCCGAAGCCGAGCGGCTCGAAATCCGTCACTTCGATCAGAATTTCCACACCGTGCGGATTCGCTACGGGTTCGCCGAGGAGCCCGACATCCCGCGCGCGCTGGCGCTGTGCCGGGTCGGCGGGTTCCGCTTCAACCTGATGGACACATCGTTCTTTGTCGGCCACGAGAAGATCGTGCCGACGCGCCGCTCGCGCTGGCTCATTCCCTTCAAGCGGCTGTTCGTGCTGCTGTCGGAGCTGGCGCTCGACGCGACCGAGTTCTTCCGCATCCCGGTCAACCGCGTCGTCGAGCTCGGCGGCCAGGTGGAGATTTAGCGACGCAATTTGCAAAGAGCGATGCCGCTCGCGACATGCCGAGAGGACGGCGACCGCCGCTGTGTAATGACAATGGCGTTACGTTGTGCTACGGTGTCTTCGAATGGAGGCTCCCATGCAAAACGCAAAACCGACCGCGCATCGCGACACGCTCAATCTCCGCATCAAGCCGGATGATCGAGGGCTGATCGACCGCGCCGCCAAGCTCACCGGCAAGACCAAAACGGACTTCGTGCTAGAAGCCGCGCGCCGCGCGGCCGAGGACGCGCTGCTCGACCGCACGCTGTTTCTCGTCGGCCCCGAAGCCTTCGACGCCTTCCGAGCGCGTCTCGACGAGCGGCCGCATCCCAATGAGAAGCTGCGGCGCACGCTTCAGACCCCCGCTCCCTGGGAGTAGGCGTGCCGCTCTCCGCACCAGAGCCGCTTGCCGATACGCACGAGCTGGCCGAATTCTCCTCCGGCGTTCCTTCGCTCGATGACTGGCTGAAGCGCCGCGCGCGCGGCAACCAGGCCAGCGGTGCGACCCGCACTTTCGTCGTGGCGGAAGGCCGCCGCGTCATCGCCTATTACGCCGTCGCCTCGGGCGCGATCAGCCTCGGAGGCGCGCTCGGCCGGTTCCGGCGCAATATGCCCGACCCCATCCCGGTCGCCGTGCTTGCCCGTCTCGCGATAGATCGCGCCTGGCAGGGCCGTGGATTGGGCCGCGCCCTGTTTCGCGACTGCGCCGCACGAATCGCCCACGCCGCCGACAGCATCGGCATTCGAGGCATCGTCGTTCACGCCATCTCGGAGCAAGCCAAAACCTTCTATCTGGCCCTCGGCTTCGAGCCGTCGCCGCTCGATCCCATGACACTGATGGTCACACTCGGCGACGTGCGGGCGATACTTGGACCGCCAGCGGGATGAGCAGCCGCGATCGACATCTTGCGGCGTCCTGCCGGCAAGTAACGGCGCACGATGCAAGTATTTTTGTGGCCTGGCGCTGGGTACAGAAGCAAGAGAAACGCGAGCGCGCGGGCGAGATATATTTCCAGGCACGTTTGGTGACTTTATGAACACCTGAAAAGGTTTTCCAGAATTGAGTTTATGCGGCGCAGGCCGGTTTCCCGACGAAGCCGCCAGACACAAGATGTAGAAATCGCCAGCGCCGTCGGGATGCGAAGGATTCCTTAAGATCGATGCGCGACCGTAGGTGTCGGCCTTTTCGGTTGCTATCCCCAGCATGACCTTCCTCGATATGGATCAAGAGCCCAGGGCGCGCAAGCGTCGGCAGCTTATTATGTATCACTGGTGGGCTCGGCATCGGTCAGGTAAAGACTGGTCAGAAGAGGAACGTTGGTTACGCAAGAGGGTATTCGTAGTTTTTTTGATAATTGGCCTCCCAATTTTTTTCGTGCCCGGGGTTTATGTTCTTCCATGGTTCGGCGTAGACGACCTTTGGTCAGCGCGTATTAGTTACCTTGCGACGTTTGCCATGGGTGTACCTGTCTCCCGCTGGCTCTGCGGTGTCCTTTGGCCTGAACAGGTCCGCAAAGCGGAAGAAAATGCAGGTAAGCGCTATGGGCAACCTCCTGTAAATTGGTGACGAGACCCGTCCCCCACGCATTTTCGAGAATGCGGCTTATGCGACGTTTGCGAACATGGCGAGGTTAAGCGCTCGGACCCTCGAAAGGAACATAGAGAGAACATATCTTAAGGGTATGTCTCCAACCGCTCAAACGACTGATATGATTGGGTTCCCGGCTCGTTCTGTTCCTCTGCCTGTTATCCTCCTGTTTTTCGAGACATGTTTTAAGGAATTCAACTACTTAGTCCTGATCTTTTTTAATCACTTTTCGCGGTCCTCAGTGTATCTCCGACTGCTCGGCAAAGGCGCGGCGCAAATCGTCGATCGAGAAGCCCGGCCTTTTCGACGCCTCGATCACCACCTTTTCGCGCCGGGTCAGCAGATCGACCGCCTCGGGAATCTTCTCCACCGCCGCCCGCGGCACGATGACCGCGCCATGGCGGTCGCAATGGATGATGTCGTTGGCCGAGACCACCATGCCGAAGACGCTGACCGTGCCGCCGAAATCGACGAGGTGGACATGCGCGTGCGACGGCATGATCGACCCCGCCAGCACCATGAAATTGGGCGCCATCGCGTCGAGGTCGCGCACCGAGCCGTCGGTGATGACCCCGGCGCAGCCGAGACCGGCATGGACGTGGGTCTGCACCTCGCCCCAGAACGCGCCGAACCCGGTGTCGGGGGCGTCGATGTCCTGGATCACCGCGAGGCTCGGCATCGGCTGGGCGGCGATGTGCTCGTAATAGCCGATCCGCATCGTCGCCGCCC
>Ga0209483_1002791_pt1 | contig 11904 bp, 10 predicted proteins | sample NGEPerA_FD_184508 | JGI IMG/M metagenome (GOLD analysis project Ga0209483, IMG submission 184508) | Arctic peat soil microbial communities from the Barrow Environmental Observatory site, Barrow, Alaska, USA - NGEE PermafrostL2-A... | ecosystem: Environmental > Terrestrial > Soil > Wetlands >... | reverse complement strand
ACCACCGGATGACCGCCGTACCAGGCACGCATCAGCCGCGCGCACAGGTCGCCATAGCGCGTCAGCACGTCGCGGTTGTTGCGTTCGTGATAGACGATGTAATACGGCTGCTGGTTGCCCACCGCGCGCTGCCCCAGTCCGTCGTGGCCATTGGCAAACCAGCGGTCGAGCTCGGTGAGTCGCGTCGCGAACTCCTCATAGAACGTATCCGGCTGTTCGCCGAGGTCGTACGCCAGCGGCAGCGTGGCCATCGCCAGGGCCCAGCGCGCTTCGACGAACTCCGCATCGAGCGCGATGGCGTGCCGGTAGCAGTCCTGCGCCTCGACGCGAAAGCCACCTGTGAAACGCAGGTACCCCAGCCGATACCAGCCGAGCTTGTGCGCCGGCTGGCGCGCGACCACGTCGCGGTACGCCTCGATGGCCTGCCCGATCTGGTTGCGCAGCTCAAGGACCTGCGCCAGGTTGAATCGCGCATCGACGAAATTGGCGTCGAGCAACAGTGCGCGCCTGAAGTGGCGAACGGCGTCGTCGTAGCGCGTCATCTGTCCGAAGATGGCAGCGAGATTGCTTTCCGCCGCCGCGGACGTCGGCTGCAGGCGACACTGCGACTCGAATGCAGTTGCGGCGGCGTCCAGCTCGCCGAGCGCGTGGCGCACGAATCCCAGCCGCTCGAACACCGCGGCGTCGGGACGAAAGCCGACGATGCTCTCCAGCTTGGCGGCGGCCGCGTAAAGCCGTCCCGCTCGCTGGTCTTCGATCGCCTCCTGAAGCTTGTCCGGCGCCGCCATTGGACTTTGCCGCCCGCTTTGGAAATGCTGCGAGTTTACAAGGCTTGTCCTCTAATCCCCATCCACGAAAGCGGGGAAATCCAGCGTCGCAAGCCGTCCCCCGGCAAAACGCCAAGATGCAAACCCCGCCCGTCCTCACCGCCCGTTGTAAACTCATCCATCCGCACCGCGGCCACCTGCCTAATGCCCCCAACGAAACCTGACACCCGCCTCGCCCGCATCGTCCTCGGCATCACCGGCGGCATCGCCGCCTACAAGGTGGCCGAGCTGACGCGCCTGCTGGTCAAGGACGGCGTGCAAGTGGACGTGGTGATGACCGACGGTGCGACGCAATTCGTCACGCCGATGACGTTCCAGGCGCTGTCGGGCCGCGCGGTGCTGACCAACCTGTGGGCGTCGGGCGCCGACAACGCAATGGGACACATCGCGCTGTCGCGCGGCGCCGACGCCATCGTCGTCGCGCCCGCCTCCGCCAACTTTCTCGCCAAGCTCGCCAATGGACTGGCCGACGACCTGCTGTCGACGCTGTGCATCGCGCGCGAATGTCCGCTGATCGTGGTGCCGGCGATGAACCGCCAGATGTGGGGCAACGCCGCGACACAACGCAATGTCAAAACACTGCGTGCCGATGGCGTCAACGTGCTCGGCCCCGACTCGGGCGACCAGGCCTGCGGCGAAGTAGGTGACGGACGCATGCTCGAACCTGCCGCCATTCACGACACGTTGCGCGCACTGGCGTCGGCCAAGGTGCTCGCCGGAAAACGCGTGCTGCTGACGGCGGGCCCGACGTTCGAAGCAATCGACCCGGTGCGCGGCATCACCAACACGAGTTCCGGGCGCATGGGCTACGCGCTCGCGCAGGCCGCCGCCGAAGCGGGTGCGAGCGTGACGCTGGTGTCGGGCCCCACTTCGCTGGCCACGCCTGCGGGTGTTTCACGCGTGGACGTCGTCAGCGCCGCGCAGATGGCCGACGCAGTGGACGCGAAGGTCGCGGCGAGCGACATCTTCGTCGGCGTGGCCGCAGTCTCCGACTACACGCCGGAGAAAGTGTCCGACCGCAAGATCAAGAAGAACGGCAAGTCGATGACGCTGACGCTCAAGCCCACGGCCGACATCCTGGCGCTGGTGGCGGCGCGCAAGAAGCCGCCGTTCTGCGTGGGCTTCGCCGCCGAGAGCCACGAGCTCGAGAAGTTCGCCGAGGAAAAGCGCCGCCGCAAGAAGCTGCCGCTGATCGTCGCCAATCGCGCACAGGATGCGATGGGCAGCGTTGACAACGAAGTGGTGCTGCTCGACGACAATGGCGCGCATCCGTTGCCGAAGATGGACAAGCTGTCGCTGGCGCGAAGGTTGGTGTTGGAGATTGCGGCGCGGCTGCCGAAGTGACGGACCACGGCCCACCCCAACCGTCACTCCCGCGAATCCCTCACCGCCATTCCTGCGAATCCCTCACCGCCGTTCCTGCGAATCCCTCACCGCAATTCCTGCGAATCCCTCACCGTCATTCCCGCGAATCCCTCACCGTCATTCCCGCGAATCCCTCACCGTCATTCCCGCGAATCCCTCACCGTCATTCCCGCGAATCCCTCACCGTCATTCCCGCGAAGGCGGGAATCCAGCGACTGTGCATTCGATGCCCAACCTACCCCGCGATCGTCTCCACTTTCGAAGGCAGGTTACTGAGAACGAGGTCTTTGAGCTGAACCTTGACGCTGGCATTATCGATGTCGATCCCGACCAGATTGCCCTTGGCGTCGTAATCGAGAATCACGCCTTCCGATGTCTCCCGGCTCTCAGAGCTGGGTTCCTCGGAAAGGTCTATGTAGAGCGAATCGGTATCCGCATGATAGTTGAGTTTCATGGCCTGAACCTTCTGTCGAGAAACGCATCGTGAACGGTCACCCTGTCTGCCAGGGCGCCACGCTCAAGTTCATTAGCTACGCCGGGTGCTGATCACGTACGCTGCATAAGCAAAAGACGACCCCAAAGAGGAACGCCCTTCTCCGTGCGGATTGCTTCTGCGACGTTGTCGACAATCCGGAACGACGGCTTTGCCAACCGCTCGATGTAGCCAGTCGATTGCGCATACCGGCCACTTGAACGCAGTACGTAGTCCGTTCCATCATTCTCTTCGATCGAAAACGCGAGCCAGCCTCCGCGGCGAATCACGCGCGCAATCTCGGCGAACACGTTCTCGAGGGCACCGATATAGATGAAGACATCAGCGGCGATTACGACGTCGAAAGTCTCCGCACCTGCTCGGCATAACCACTCATGTATCTCCGATTTGCGAAGCTCGTCATACACGCCCCGCTGCTTCGCAAATGAAAGCATCTGCTCCGAGAGATCGATGCCAACCAGACTTTTCCTGCTTGCGGCGAGGCTCACCCCGCACAATCCAGTGCCGCAGCCAAGGTCCAGGATATCCACGGAAGCCGACAGATGTCGCTTCAGAAGATTGGCAAGCTGGCCCGGCACCGCATAGCCCAACGACTGAAGGTGTGCATCGAAGACAGGGGCGAAGTTATCGAACGTGGCGCGCACCCATGCATCCGGGGAACGTGGAGTCGCCTCTCCTCTGGCGGCAGCAATGAATTGCCGAAAGACACCTGCGTCCAGGCCTCGTGCGATGGCTCGCTCGTACACTTCGATGGCCAGCGCGCCACGGCCGCTCTGAAAGAGCAGATTGCCTAAATTGACGTAGGGAGGTTGCAGATCCGGAGCAAGATCAATCGCCTGCTGAAATGCACTCGCTGCGTCTTCAATTCGTCCGAGCTGTTGCAGAACGGACCCGCGATTATTATGAAACCTCGGATCAGAGGGCGTGAGTGCTACTGCCGCATCGTAAGAGTCGAGAGCTGACGGCAGGCGCCTCGTATCCGCAAACAGGAGTCCCAGCCGATAGTGCACTTCAGGGCTTTCCGGATCGAGCTGACGGGCGCGTTCCAAACGCCATTGGGCTTCGTCGTATTTCCCCTCGTCGGTGAGGAATTTCGCTTCCACCACTAGCCTGGCGGCCTCGTCCCGATGGGCATCGCTTGCATTTTCGATCATCGTAAAAGCGCAACGACAGCAAAAAAGATCCGCGCCAGAATTTGGCCCGTAATTCTACGACGAGGAGGGACGGAAGAAGTATCCCGGTACTTCAACGCCGCAAATGAATCGTGGAACCAAAGCCTAGCACCGTGATTGCGGCCATCGTACCAACCGCGCACGCACTGCTATATTCTTCACTAGATCGCGGCCAGAAACGAACTGAAATCCCCTTTGGACAGCCCTTCTCTGCGGATGCGTCGGTAAATCGGAAACCCATGACCACCGTCATTGACTTTCGCGTGCTCGACGAGCGAATCCGTCCTCATCTACCGAGCTACGCAACGCCAGGAGCCGCCGGAATGGACCTGCGCGCGTGCATCGACGCTCCCGTCGAAATTGCTCCCGGTGACACGCATCTCGTTCCAACCGGTCTCGCGATCCACATAGCTGACCCCGGGATGGCCGCAGTGATCCTCCCCCGCTCGGGTCTGGGACACAAGCACGGGATCGTGCTGGGCAACCTGGTCGGCCTAATCGACTCGGACTATCAGGGGCCGCTGATGGTGAGCTGCTGGAACCGAGGACGGGAGACGTTTACACTCCGCCCGATGGACCGGCTGGCACAGATTGTGTTTGTACCAGTTGCTCAAGTACGATTCAACGAGCGAAAATCCTTTGAATCATCGGACCGAGGGGTGGGTGGGTTTGGTAGCACCGGCCTCTAATGGCCCGTCGCCGCGCCTCGCCTTTCAAATGCCGACACGGGACGGAACAATTGGCCAGGTGGCGATGATGCTGGCAGATTCCCACGGGACAGTCCTGGCATCGGATGGCGTCTACGAGGTCCGTATCAATTGCTTCGCCTCGGCCGAAAACAACCACCTGTTTAATGAACCCGCCTTCTTCCGGCTGCATAGCGAGTCATCGCGCGACGTTTACGCACAATTAGTTCGGATCGCCGACAAAAAGGTTTTCGCGACGATTGCGTTCTACGACGTTGGCGATGGCGTTTTCTCGTCGCCACGACGCGGGACTTTCGGAGGGCTCGGACTGAATCATCCTTTGGAGATGAGACGAATTGAAGCGTTTTTTCTCCAAATCGTCAAATATCTGAGAGCTGCTGGCGCTGCCATCTTGCAAGTCAAACTCGCGCCACTCAGTCACAATGGTGCCGTGGAATCAACAATTGTCAACATCCTACTGCGCAATCAGTGGACGCTTTCTGGTCACGAGCTCAATTGCGACCTGCGTGTCGACTCGCAGCCGTTCATCGATCGAATCGATTACGGCAACGCAAAGCGCATTCGCAAATGCCAACGCGAGCGCATTGCAGCTACTCAGCTCGCGCTGAGTGATTTGCCAGAAGTCTACCGCGTGATTGCCGAAAATCGCACACGCCGTAGCTACCCGATGTCGATGACGTTGCCGCAGCTGCAGGACATGGCACGCACGTTCCCCAGTGCTGTGCATCTTTTCGGCGTGCATGGCAGCAACAACGATTCCGCGCTATTCGCCGCGGCCGTGTGCATTGCCCTGTCGCCAACCGTTCTTTACGTGTTCCTCTGGGGTGATGCGGATGGAATGGCGACGTACAGTCCCATCGCCCCGCTGGCGTCCGCAATCTACGAATATTGCCAGCGCGAGGGGTTCGCGATACTCGACGCCGGCACTTCCACTGTCGACGGTGCACCGAACTACGGCCTGCTCCATTTCAAGCACGGCCTCGGCTTTTCCGAGTCGCTAAAACTATCCTTTTCACGCACTCTCTGAAATGACTCGCGATCTCGCAAACTACGAGCAGCAATATCACACGCTTCCGTTTGAAGAGACGCAAGTGCGCTATCGGAAGCGCAAGATTCTCGAGTCGCTTGCGAAGTACCGTCCGCAAACCGTCCTCGAAGTCGGATGCGGCCTTGATCCGATTTTCAACCATTATCCCAATTTCGCCGAGTGCGTGATCGTCGAACCGGCCGAAGCGTTCTATCAGAACGCTGTAGTGCAATCGATCGGCCGCCCACACATTTCAGTAGTCCAAGGAACCTTGGAGGATCGCGTCGATGCGCTAGTGGCCAAGCGATTCGATTTCATCATCCTGAGCAGCTTGCTGCACGAAATCGCCGACAGCTCACGCTTGCTCGCCGGTATCTCGCGGCTGTGCGGAACGGAAACAGTACTTCACGTGAACGTCCCCAATTCAATGTCGCTGCATCGACTGCTGGCATTGGAAATGGGGCTGATCAGCGAAGTCCACGAATCATCGGCGGTTCAGAAGCGCATGCAGCAATCGCATACCTTCGACCCGGACAGTCTTTCTGCTCTACTTAATCGCAGTGGGTTTGATGTAATTGAAGAGGGAACGTTCTTTATAAAGCCTTTCACACATGCGCAGATGGCGGATCTCTACGCCTCCGGATTTATGTCCGAGCGTATGTTGGATGGACTATATGGGCTTAGTAAACATTTCCCTAAGCATGGCTCCGAAATATTCATGAACCTGCGGCGTCGGAGGTAAGCAATGACGGACACAGTGCCGCTAGTACTCGTTGGCAACTCGCTTGCTGTAATGGTCGCCGCGACTAGACTGGCAGACGAGGGTGCCGAAGTAACGCTAATCAATAGCAGCGCGAATTGGGGCGGTCACTTCACCACCATCACCAGCGACGGCGTCCGTTTCGACCCTGGAATGGTCCTACACGAATTTACTTCGTTCAGCCCGCAGTGTAGTGCTGCGGAGTTGCAAACCTACGATCCGGCGATTCGCAACGACGTCGGGCGCTTTTGCAATGTTGTCAAGGATTACATTAGCCGCTACCAAGACTCCAAGCCTATCCATACTCCAAGTATGTATGTCGGAGGCGAATTCCTCGACGACCTGCTTATCGCGAATTCGCTGAACACGTTGAAGGCGCTTCCATTTACTAGCGCTGTCGCATCTGAGCTCTCTTCGCTTGGCACTCCCTCTGATTTGCACGCCTCGCGTAAACACAAGAATCGCGATTTCGCCGCGTTCGATTTCGAAGCGGTATCGTTGGCAAACCACGGGACAACGCTGCATCGGCAGATGATCGAACCGTTTTGCAGAAAGCTGCTTGGCGTATCCACGCGTAACATCCAGGCGCTATACCATCGGGTCGCGTGGCTTCCGCTTTATTACCCGGAGACACTGTTGTCTTATATCGCGGATTCTCCGCAGGAACTTGCATCAACCATTTTCAGCTATCCGGCAGGAGGTTGCGTCGGCGATCTTGCGGGCGGGATGAAGAATGCCATTTTGTCCAATCAACGAATCACGGTAATCACCGATCGACCAGTGCGGCTAACGGAGGACAACAATGAATGCTTCGATATAGCATTCGAAAATCGCGGAAGCATTCGCGCGCAGCGGCTCGCTTGGGGAAACCCACTCTCTGAACTGGTTCGCGCCTTGGATCTCGAACCTGCTGGAGGATATGAGAAGTGCTCGATCGCGCTAACATTTATCCGAGTCCCCATCTTGAAGCTCCGGCGAAGCTTCACCGTCCTGTCGGTTGTCGATCCAGACTATGCGATTTATCGAGTCACTAACCAATCTCAGTGCGCTGGTGAATCGCAAGATTATGTCCGGCTCGTCGTTGAATGTAACCCCGATTATGCATCTTCTATTGTTGGAAACAATTCCGATATGAACGGGCACTTGTTAATGGAGCTCGTTAGGCTTGGAATCATCGCGGATGCCTCGGACATCAAGAATATCGAGACCAAGAGCATGAAAAATGCGTTGCTACTGCCGACAAAAGCTAACTACAGCGCCAACGATAACGAATCCAAACTGGCGCTGCTTGCGGCCCCAGGCATCGCACGCATCGGACCGTCGAGCGGCTACTTCTCCACGTCCTTCAACGACCAGATCGTACAAGGACTGAAGCTCGCGTCGGCCTGGAAAGTCTGACCATGAAAACCAGCATGGAGCGCTTGGATCGCATTGCGATGGATTACCACACCAATGCGTCAATACCGGATATTCACATCGAAAACGCCTGCCAGCGGTATTTTGTTGGCTGGCTGCTCGGTCAGGTCCCATCCGGATCTCGCGTACTCGAACTAGGTTACGGCGATGGACTCGTTACCGCGGCCTTGGCTTCGGCCGAAGCACACCTGACGGTGCTCGAGGGCGCGAAGATCCTTGTCGAGAAGGCGTGTGCACTTCATCCGACAGTTGAATGTATTCATTCCCTGTTCGAGGACCATTCCCCGGCGACTCCCTATGATCTGATCCTTGCATCCCATGTGCTCGAGCACGTGGACGACCCTCAAGCGATTCTGCACCTTGTCGCAGGCTGGCTGGCAAAATCGGGGAGCCTAATTGTCGTCGTACCAAATCGCAACTCGTTGCACCGACAACTGGCGGTCCTTATGGGACTTCAACCTGCATTGGAGACACTTTCAACCAGAGACCTGCTGGTCGGACACCAACGCGTCTATTCGATGGAAAGCCTCGTGACGGAAATTCGGCGCGCCGGGTTCGAGGTTAAGACGTCGCGCGGGTTCTTCTTGAAAACCCTTCCGAACTCGATGATGCTCGAATATTCAGAATCTCTTCTCAATGCCTTGAACGTCATTTCGGACTCGTTGCCCGAGGAGCTGCTTGCAAATCTGGCCCTTACGGTGAGCAAGCCATGATACCTAGTGTGAATGACTGCAAGCTAATATTGCTGCCCAAGATTGGTGACCCTAGAGGAAACCTCACATTTATTGAAGGGGATCGACACATCCCATTCGCAATCCAGCGGGTCTATTACCTCTACGATGTGCCGGGCGGCGCCGATCGTGGTGGGCATGCACACAAGCAACTTCAACAATTGATCGTTGCGATGTCCGGAAGTTTTGACGTTGTACTCGATGACGGCGCGGAAAAAAAGCGCTTTCATTTGAATAGATCCTATTCGGGGCTTTACCTGTGTCCAATGATATGGCGGTCAATTGACAATTTTTCGTCAGGCTCCGTTTGTATGGTCTTGGCGTCAAGACCATACGATGAAGATGATTATTTTCGCGACTATTCCGAATATGTCAGCGCTCTTACGCGCAGGTAGCCGAGACGTCAGAAATGAATGTTCCCTTCATTGACGTCCAACGACTATCTGGACGATTTCAATCAGAGTTTGAAGCAGCCTTTTGCCGCGTTTCCCGATCAGGTCGTTATCTTTTTGGAGAAGAAACCGCGTCGTTTGAGCGCGAATTCGCGGAGGCGTGCGGAGCAGTCCACTGCGTAGGCATGGCGAGCGGGCTGGACGCGTTATCGATTACCCTTGAGGCTTGGATTTCCTTGGGACGAATGTCCCCGGGAGATGAAGTTATTGTTCCTGCCAATTCATTTGTCGCCTCGGCACTCGCCGTTACCCGGGCAGGCCTTCGATTACGGTTCGCGGATGTAGATCCAGATACCTTCAATGTTACAAGGGACACTGTCGCGGCGGCGATGACGGAGCGGGTTCGAGCGATCATGCCTGTTCATCTTTATGGCCAGCTAGTGAATATCGATGCGCTGAAGACTTTGACCGATGAACTTGGCCTTCCGCTTCTTGAGGATGCCGCGCAGGCGCACGGTGCTCGGGACGGGTCTGGCCGATCGCGGAAATTCGGGGACGCTGCAGGATTCAGCTTCTACCCAACCAAAAACCTTGGCGCCCTGGGAGATGCGGGATGCGTTATTACTAATGACGACGAACTTGCCGAACGGGTTCGTGTCTTAGGCAATTATGGAGCATCGCATAAGTACAAACACGAATTCCGAGGAACCAACAGTCGCATTGACGAGTTGCAATCGGCGCTGCTAAGAGTGCGCCTGGTGCACCTAGATGCCGACAACGAAAAGCGTCGTGACATTGCACGCCGGTATATTCGAGAGATTTCGCACCCTTTGGTGAAACTTCCTAGCTGGCCCGTTCGGCGCGACAGTCATGTTTGGCACCTGTTCGTAATCACTACCCCGCAGCGCGACAGTTTAATAGAGCATTTGCGTGCCAGCGATATCGAAACCATGGTTCACTACCCTTGCTCCATAAATCGCCAACCCGCATTCAGCGCTGAATTTGGGCGACTTGTTTTTCCGGTCAGTGATCGTCTACAGGAGCAGGTCCTATCCCTTCCCATGAGTCCGGTTCTCGACCAGAGTCAGGTTGATTGCGTCATAGGATGCATAAATAGCTGGGCGGCCGACGGCGGCGTGAAGCGTGCCGGGCTGGACCTTGATGGAAAATAAAATCGTCTTGGTGTTTTCTGGCCAAGGAGGAAATGACGCCATCCGTGGGTTGATGACTGAGTTCGGGAACTCGCTAATTTCGATTGGAATGAGTGTCGTTCACGTCGATATGGATCACGGGGAATTGCAGGCTGCTGCAGATCTGGCGGCTAATGGTAAGGTGGCATTTGGTCTGACCTATCTTGGCGTTGGCCAGGATATTGCAGTCACCACATCGCCAGGCGAGTCAGTGAATTTGTGGGAAGCATGCCGGATCCCACTTTTGAAAATTCATGGTGATATCCCCGCGTATTACGCGGATCGCCATCGTGACACGCCCTCCACCGCGGTCAATCTTTATGTCGCCGATGAATTCTTACGCTTCCGTCAGCGATGGCTGGCTGAGGCACGAACTCTTGCAGCGGTCATTCCGCCAATGCCGCTGTTTGATATCGACAAGGCCGCGGTTGACGTCTCTATCCGCAAGCGTGGAAAGCTCGTCTTCATAAAGAATGGAAACTCTCACACCGACTTGCGGCGCCTCTGGAACGAGCGATTATCGCGCTCGATTGCCGGGATGCTTGAAAGCATGGCCGAAGCAGCGACGGCTCCTAGTCTGAAAGCGAAGCCATTCTACATAGGTGACTTTGTGGCCGAATCGCTTGCCGGTGGTGGAATTGATCCACTTTCCTCGATATCGCTTGTGCGCTTTTTCACGGCCCAAATTGACGACTATCTGAGACGCGTCAAGAGCGAACTCATAGTTACGTCGCTCCTCGACTTGCCGGTCATTATTCAGGGGGGAAACTGGGGACACGTCGACTTCGCAGGTAGGCGCGCACAATTGGTTCCGGGTCAGCGTTACGATGACACACGGCGCGTCTTTACCGACGCTTTAGGGATACTCGACATGTCGCCTAATACGCAAGGGGCCCCGCACGAGCGCATTTGGAGAGCCGCCGGGTGCTTCACGCTTGCCCTTACCAATCGCCAAGGCTGGCTTGATTGCGCCTTCGCTGAATTCAAGGACTTGGATTTTGAATTCCATGCCGAGTCAATTCAAACGCGCGTATCTGACGTCATCGCGCATGCCGACCGTTATCTCGATCTTGGGATTTCATTCGGTGAGGCATTTCGCCGGGTTTATCCGAAGGAATCGTTCGCGAACAAAATAGTCGACCTAGCGGAAATTGCAATGCTTAAGTACGCCAATCCAAAGCCTTCTGTTCAGCCCTTCTTTGTATGGTCAAAAATCGATTGAGCTAACAGTCAATAGATTGATAGCCTCCCGAATTGATCGGTGTCGACCGTGTGGTAAGTTATCCGTGGAACGGCTTCCAATTGGGCACGGAAGCTGGAACCGAAATGCTGGCGATTTGCGTTTTAGCGTGCGGCGCTAGCGCAATTCATTCAACTGTCTCAGTTATTTCGTTGCAACAGGTCCTATGTAATCTCATGTGCTGAAAGTTCTCGACTATGATATCTCTGTGCAGTGATCGAGTGTGATATCGACATCGACTTCTTCGGGAATGGCCAGTAATGCCAATGCGCTACTTCCATTGAAGAGGTCATTGTCGCGCCGGTTGAAGTTGTCGATGTTGAACAGCGGCGCCTCCATCCGCCAGCAGCGGTAGCTGTATTCCTTCGCACGTTCGGCAAGCGCTGCCAGCGCCTGCTCGCCTGCCACTGTGATGAACAGCAGCGGCCGCAGCAGCCATAGCGTGTCCGTCGCCCCCTCCAGCACGTCCAGCGCCACAGCGTTAGCGTTGATCTTGAGCCAATCCAGCCGCTCCAGTCGCAACTCGTCGAGCGTCTCGCTAACCGGGGGCGATGGCGCGTCGGCTTCAGCGGCCATCGAACGCC
>Ga0209483_1002788_pt1 | contig 11914 bp, 9 predicted proteins | sample NGEPerA_FD_184508 | JGI IMG/M metagenome (GOLD analysis project Ga0209483, IMG submission 184508) | Arctic peat soil microbial communities from the Barrow Environmental Observatory site, Barrow, Alaska, USA - NGEE PermafrostL2-A... | ecosystem: Environmental > Terrestrial > Soil > Wetlands > Peat... | reverse complement strand
GATCCTATGGTCGCCGACGGCGACCATAGGATCTGCGCCAGCTACCACATCGACGAGGATGCTGAGATCTTCTGCCGCATCGTGGCGAGGCCACTGACCTGAGTCCGGACGCCGCTGTCCCAGTCCTGCTCTCCCAACGACGCAACAGGCTCGGTGGCGACGCTGACCACTCAGCGTCCGCAACCATCTTCGCAAGCTCGGTTTTCGCCTCACGACCGCCGGCACCGGAGTTCGTCCTTTTGAATCGCGGAAGGTCGTGGCGACGTGCAGAGGTGGCGAACTATTGAATGTGCGGATTTGGCTATTGATACTGTTGAGTTTGTTCAGAAGCGCTGTCGCAGCGCACCGTCTAAGGAGGTGAGTCCGATTCTTTTCGTTCACTGTCGGGTACTCACCCTTGCACGCTGGAGCTTTTAGAGCTTCGTCGTAATCAGTCCCTGGGTACCCGCATCTCGGATGCCCTGAAGGGGACCAAGACATGTCGCAATTTCACGAATCGCTCCCGGCGACCGGGGGCAAAGCGCAGTCCTTCGCGCTCGACGTTGCTCTGATTCTCGGTGGTGGTGGGGCCGCCGGAAATGCGTGGGAGATCGGGATCATCGCAGGACTGGCCGAAGCTGGTCTCGATATGACAGAAGCCGCCGATCTAGTGGTCGGCACTTCAGCCGGTGCCACCACGGCAGCGCAAGTGTGCAGCGGTAGACGGCCGGCCGAACTGTTGGCCTCGGTGCTGTCCGCGCCGGTTCAACGGGTCGGACAGAACCGGGCACGCCCGCCATCCCTGCCGATGGCGACGGTGTTCGAGCGGATGAGGGCCATCGGCACCGGCGCCGCCTCGGCAGCCGATCTACAGCGTGCGATGGGCGCGTTCGGGTTGGAGAGCGACTCCGTACTCGAACCCGGAGCGGGTCAGCGGCGCGAAACGGTCGCCGCCAGGTTGCCTCACTCTGAATGGCCGGAAAGGCCGATGATCGTGGTGGCCGTGAACGCGTACACCGGAGAGTTGGCTGCGTTCGACCGCGATTCCGGCGTCGAGCTGGTGGATGCTGTCACCGCCAGCACCGCGCTGCCCGGTCTGGTCCCCACCGTCAGCATCAACGGCGCTCGCTACGTCGACGGCGGCGTGCGGTCACCCGACAACGCCGACCTTGCCTCCGGCTATGCGAACGTCATGGTGCTTTCGCCGTTGGGTGGACGGAGCCAGACGCCACCGCAAGCAGGCCAGTTCGAAGGTCTGCGCAGACCGCCGCAATGGGGTACGGACCTGGCAAGCCAGGTCGAGGCCCTACGCAATCAGGGCAGCCACGTCGAGGTGATCACACCGGATGCCGATTCCCGAGCCGCAATGGGCACGAACCAGATGGACCCCGCAACACGCATCCCCGCCGCCCGTGCCGGTTTCGCGCAAGGCAAGCAGGAAGCGACCCGTGTGACGTTCCTCTGACGATCGCACGCCGACGCCCTGCGCTACACCGTCATCTGCGAGGAGCCACCAATCGGAACGTCGGCTCGGAAACCAGCGCGCTCACGAACGCAATGCAGTTCGATCCCGGCCGTATCCGCTCGAAAGTACTGAATCGCCTCTGGTCGCTAATGGGTTCTGGCTGCGAGCTCAGGCGGACTGCCCCCGGAACGACCTTCAGATGGTCCAGTTAGCCGAAGATCTCCTCACCTGATACTTGGCCCACCTTTAACGCCTACCTCATCCATAACACTCCTCTCATTGAATCCGCGAGTTCTCTGCCGTACCCCGGGTACCGCCCAATGGAGATGATTATCGAAAGGACCACACCATGACCCTGTTCGCCAGCGCTACAAAACGATCAACAGCTCACGAACACCGCCGTGCACGGCGACTCGTGAGCGCGATTGTTGGGGTAACCGCACTCGGTGGCCTGATGGCAGGCTTGTCCGCGGTGGCGGCGTTTGCATCCGCACCGACGAGCGCCAGCTTTTCGGCCGGGTCGAGCGCGGCGAATGCCTCGTCGACCTGGACAGTCGGTTTCACCACGTCGTCGTCTGGGGCTTTGTCGCCGTCGAACACGATCAGTGTCGTCTTCAACCCGAACTTCGTCCTAGCAACAGGGCAGGCGGTGATCTTTAGTGGATTCGGCGCAAGTTGCCCGGCTGCGAACGACTTCGTGAGCGGCAATGTAGCCACGGTCACACTTTCCGCGGGATGCACACTTGCCGCGTCGACGTCTGGCTCACTCTCGATCCCAGGCATCACGAATCCGGGATCTGGGAGCTACTCCAACACGACGTTCAGTGTCGCGACGTCGCAAGACTCGAGTGCCGTGAGCACCGCATCGAACATCGTCATCGGAGCCGCACCTAGCTCGGCGTCAGCGATCGCAGTGTCAGTCAGCCCGAATCCGGCGCCACCGGTCGGCCACGTCACCCTCGCCGCGACCGTGACTCCGCTAGGCGCCACGGGGTCGATCACATTCTTCGACAACGGTTCGCCAATCTCAGGATGTACGGCAGTAGCGCTCGCCGCCGCCACGGCATCGTGCGTGACGAACTACACCTCGACCGGCAACACGTCCTACGTCGCCGTCTATTCGGGAAGTTCGTCGCTAACCGGCTCAACGTCAGCCACGGTCACTCCTGTGGCACAAGTTGAGACTCGAACGTCGATCGAGCTGCGCAAGAGCAGCGACCCCTACGGCCTCGAGAGCCGGCAGCGAATTTCCGTGCAAGTCTCCACGGTTTCGGGAACTGCTGCCACGATCACAGGCACCGTGAAGGCGATGGCGGGGAACCAGGTCCTCTGCACGATTGCGCTCACTTCGAACAACGGAACGTGCACGCTCACGGCGCGCGAGCTGAAAGGCCATCACACATACCGCATCTTCGGCGTTTACACCGGATCGACAAACTACGCGACGTCGACCTCGGACAATCAGCTGTACAGGATCATCGGCTGAGCTGATTCCGAAACAAGCGACGACGCCATGGCGCGCCGCACCTAGGAGGTTCGCCCACCCATCGGCGGACCTCCTAGGTGTCTGTCTGAAGCCCAAGCGTCAACTCGATTTGACCGGAGCGTGCCTCGCTCACCCAACTCCGCAGTTGGTGAGCTCCGGTGACCAGCTGTTCTCAACTGGCGCGGCGATGCCGGAGCCAGATTGGAAAGCGTCTACCGGGACTCACAACCTCACTCCACCTGCTATCCGAAAGCAAGTGAGCCACCAGGCCAGCCAACCGACGTGGAGCGATCCGATGTAAGCACTAGCGGGTACTGCTTGGAGCCCGAGGTGAGGATTGAACTCACGACCTACGCATTACGAGTGCTAGCGGGAGTTTCCTGGCTATCCCCTGGAGGCTGATTTCGGGGCCTTTGAAAGAAGTTTTCAAATAGGCGCGTGACCAGCGCGTTTGTCCTGCTCAGGTGCTCGCGATTTGTCGCTGTGTCGTGTATTACCTAGATATGGCATCTATCGTCGGAAAGAAGCAGGGTGGGAAGACCTATTACTACCTCGTCGAGTCGGCCCGTGTCGGTGGCAAACCCCGCATCGTCTCCCAGCGCTATCTCGGCTCGGCAGACGAGATAGCCACCCGGCTGTCGGAGTCCGGCCCAGGTGAACCGACGCGTACCCGGCACCGGGCCTTCGGGGATCTTGCGGCGGTCTGGGGTGTGCTCGATCGACTCGGAGTGGCACAGATCATCGACGACGTCGTCGGCGCGCGGCGAAGCGATGCCGGTGCCTCGGTCGGCACGTATCTCGCACTCGCTTGTGCCAACCGGGTCGTCGCACCGTGCTCGAAGCTCGCCTTTTCCGAGTGGTGGTCGACGACTGCTGGTGATCGTCTCGTGAAGCTGTCCGCTGGGGCCCTTGACCACCGTCGCTTTTGGGATGCGATGGATGCGATCAGCATCGCCCAGCTGAACGAGATCGAGCGCCGGATCAGTGCCGGGATGGTGGAGCGCTTCGACCTCGATTGCTCTGGTCTCGTCCTCGACATGACGAACTTCGCCACCTTCATCGACTCGGCGAACGACCGCGCCCCGATCGCGCAACGCGGTCACGCGAAGCAAAAGCGCGGCGATCTCCGCCTTGTCGGCCTCGGGCTCGTCGTCACGAGCGACGGCGGCATCCCGATCGTCTCCCACGCCTATGCCGGCAACCGGCCCGACGTCACCCAGTTCGCGAGCGTCGTCACCGAGCTCGCCTCTCGTTTTGACAGGGTCGCCCAACCTGGCGACGAGCTCACCTTGGTCTATGACGCCGGCCAGGACTCTGCTGCAAACCAGCTGGTCATCGAGGGAACCCCGCTGCACTTCGTCGGATCGCTGCGGCCGAGCGATCATCTCCAGCTACTTAACCAACCAAGTTCACGCTTCGTCGTCGTCGACGAGGAGGCCTTCCCTGGCCTTTCGGCCTTCGAGTCACGGACGGTCGCGCTCGGATCCGAGCGCCGAGTGGTGGTCACCCACTCCGTTGAACTGCACCAAAAACAGCTCCGTGGCTTCGCCCAGACACTGGCGAAGGCGACCCGTCGCCTCTTTGAGCTGAGCGCGCGTCTCGAACGGGGCAAGACACACCGCCAAAAGGCGGCGGTGCAACGCGAGATCGACGCGATCTGCTCGGCGCGATGGGTGGCGCGCTGTGTGACCACGACGCTTCTCGGCACCACACCAAAGACGCTCAGGCTCGAGTACTCGATCGACGAGGCGACACGCGACGCGCTCGAAGACGAGCTCTTCGGCAAGCGGATCTTGTTCACCGACCACGAGGACTGGAGCCTTCCCGAGATCGTCGCGGCCTATCGCTCGCAGTGGCAGATCGAGTCCGACTTCCGCCAGATGAAGGACCGCTCGGTCGTCTCGTTCAACCCGATGTTCCACTGGACCGAGCAGAAGATCCGCGTGCATGCCTTCTACTGCGTGCTCGGGCTCTCAGTCGCCCGCCTCATGGTGCGCGAGGCGGCGAGCGCGGGCCTGCCGATGAGCGTGCGCGAACTGCTTGGCCATCTCGGCGGGATCGAAGAGACCGTGCTGCTCTATGCGGGCGAGCGGGGACGGCCGCGGGCCCGTCACATGCTCACCGACCTGGACCCGACCCAGCAGCGTCTCTACGCCCTCTTCGGCCTCGAGGCCTACGCGCCGAGACGTTGACTTAGGTAATACAGCGGGAACGGCCTGGCACCATCACTGAGCACGGCAAACGCCTAGGCGCCTTGGGAGAGCCAGGAAACTCCCGCTAGTCAGACAATCCTGCCACCAGCAAAAAAAGCTGATGGCCACCGTCGTGACCTGCCTCAATGGCGAGTAGGTACATGACGATCCGACTCGCCGGGCGAGCCTTCGAAACCTGAGGCGCGTGCAGTCACGAGCTTTCGGTCATCGCGGCGAGCCGGTCAGAGTTCCGCTCCGACTCGTCGGCAGGACGCACCACCGCCATCGTCGGCATAACGCATCGCCGCCATCGTCGGCATAACGCATCGCCGCCATCGTCGGCATAACGCATCGCCGCCATCGTCGGCAGATGGCTTCGTTCAACGCCGCGAGCCAGAGGTCTTCATCCCGCGCCGGCGGACCAGCCGGCGCGGGTCGCCATCGCGACCGCCTCCAGCTGGCTCGTAACGCCCAACTTTGTGCGGATCGCTCTGACTTGGGTGCGAACGGTCTCGGAGGACACGAATGACAGCTCGGCAATTCGGTCGACCGAGCGACCCTCCATGAGGAGACCGAGCACGACACGCTCGCGCGGACTGAGGTGGAGGAAGGGAGCGAGAACCACCGACTCGGCTTCACGCCGCTCTCGCCAGATTCGGAGCAGCCGGTCCCGTTCGGACGCGCTAAGCACCTCCTCGCCTGCGGCTAGCGCCACCACACTGGCGAGTAGTTGCTCAAGCGGCGCGCTCTTGGGCAACCATCCTGCTGCGCCTCGCGCCAGGCAGCGACCGATGACCGCCTCGTCGGAGGTTCCCGACACGATCAACACCCGGCAGCCATTGACCAGCAGCGCAGGCAACAGCTCTTCGCCGTTGCCCTGAGCGCCGAGATCGAGGTCGAGCAGCGCGACATCCGGCTCGGATGCGAGCAGCCGGGCTGGAAGGCCCTCATCGAGGGGAGGGACGTCAACGTCATAGGCCTCAGCTCGCAGCAAGGCCGCAAGCGAGGCGACCAGCAGCTGATGATCGTCGATGATGGCGACCCGCACGGTCGGAGCGGCCCGCACGGTCGCCTCCCTCTCGGGCTTCTCGTCGCTCACGTCACCCCACCTTGCATCGCGCGCACATATCCCCGACTTTGGACCACGCGTGCGCAACCTACTGGTCGCGGAGGGAGTGCGCCGATGCGGCCTATTCGCCGCTCCGGTCACGAGGCCGATCGAGCCTGACTCAGGTGCTTTGCGTCAACGTTCGGTTTCGCTCCGTCCAAGCCTAGGCGAGTGGGCAGCTCGCTCGCGGCGAGCAGGTCCACCAAGAAACATGCGCCCGGACCATCGGTGTTCTCGACGCGAATGCTGCCGCCCATGTCGGCCAGTAATTGAGCGGCGACAAAGAGCCCGAGTCCACTGCCCACAACACCTTCGCTCAGGGTTCCCCGAACACCCCTGTCGAAGATTGTCATCCGTTCAGGTTCGGGGATGCCGCTGCCAAAGTCACGGACGCGAAGTTCGACGCGATCAACGTGGCGGAGCGCGGTCAGCTCCACCGCCGTGCCGCCGGCATACCGGCGAGCATTGACCAGCAGGTTCTGTACCACCTGGACGAAGGCGTCGGCGTCACCGTGGACACGGACCTCCCTCAGTTCGAGGCGGATGGTTGCGCCGTGGGTGCGCTCGGTCGCCACCAGCCCGGCCAGCGCCTCTGACAAAGCGAAATCCACGAAGTGGCGACGCGGACCAGGCTCGATCAAGACCTGCAAGCGACTGAGTTCGGAACTGATCGCGTCCGCCAGCGAGGCGCGGACCTCTGGTTCTAGGCGACCTCGGTAGCGTCGAAGCGTCGAATCGGCCGATCGAACGCCAGCGACGGCATTGCGAAGATCGTGCAGCCGCTCATCGAGGTTGCTCCGCTCGGCGGTCATCTCGCGACGCGCTGCGTCAAGATCCATCCGGAGCCGGAGCACCTGCCGATCCTGCCCACGCAGCACGTAGGCGAGGTCGCCTGCACATTCGCTGCAGGCGAGCGCGAGCCCGATGAGCCTGAGCACGACCCCCACGAACATCCATGAGGTCCCTCCGCTTGAACGGGCTGCGGTCGCCAACGCTCCCATGGCGAAGAGGGACATGACGGGCACGTTCCAAGCCATCTGGCGGCCTTTCGATCGCTTCGCGAACGCGAGGATCACAAGCGCGGCCCATGCTCCCGCGATGACGCCCTCGGCTACTGCCTGTCCGATGACGCCGAAAAGTGACGACGGCAGATCCCCGTGCGCTTGGAGCAGGCTGAGTGCGCCGAGGCACAGCAATCCGACTGAGGTTGCCGTGACCGTCAACCAGCCAGGGACCAGTCGTGCGTCGATCTCTGGTGAGCGCAGCGCTTGGACGATGATGCCCATGACGATCAGGTCGATGCCGAGCCGTCCGAAGGGCTCGATCGCCGACAGCTGGCCCACGCCAAGCACCGGAAGACTGTCGTTAGCAAGGTTGAGCAGGCCAAAGACCAGGAGGGCGCTTCCCCACCAGCCATAACGCGCCAACCCGAGGACCTTCCAGCAAATCACCGCGGCAACTCCCGCGCCGACGGCCACGATGGCACTGAGCAGATGAACCAGGTCGGCGGCGGCTGCCAAACTCACCCCACGGGCGAGCGCGAAGCCGACCGGCACCATCGCTCCGAGTACGAGCGCCGCTGATTGTTGCAGCACGTCCCGGCTCGGCATGCCCGAACGCGTTTCACTCCAGCGTTGGCGACGATTTGCGCCTCGGTACCACTCCTCGCTCTCGGCAGTGGACGTCTGTGGGATCGAGGAGTGCATCGGGATGACGCCGTCAGCGAGGTCCAGTTTCGAGGAACTCAATACGCGCACGTCGACCTTATCGGCCGAGTTGCGCCCAGATTTATACCCAAATCTGGTCCCTCGCAGTCCGGGTTGGCGAGCGCCGGAGAGCTATCGACAGATTCCCATTGGGTCAGGCTGCTGTTGGGCGGCCCGTCACCCCAATGAATGCATTCCAAGCCCACGCCGGTGCGCCAAGCGCCGGTGTCGGCCCTCGTCTGCTTCGGCCACTTTGGGGGGCGTCGGGTTCGAGGCGAATATTCCCTCAGGCAGCGTCGGCGCAGCGCTCGCTGGCACACGCTGGAGCGAGGCGACGAGATCCATCTCCTTGCCAATCTCATTGCCCGTGTCATTCTCCATCTCGTTTGCGGATCCCGGCTCGACGGGTGCCGGGTGGCGTCGGCGTTCTGCGATCGCGCGCCCCACCTGCAGGCCGATCAACGGAAGGCTGATTGCAAGAAGGACGACAGCGAGAAGTGCAAGGAGTACCGGATGAACGTCGAGGTGCGTCAGCGGCAGCCGCACCCAGCCGCGTAGCCCGACGACCGATGCGTCAAGGCCCGCTAGGCCACCCAGTGCGCCGCCGCTCGCTGCAACCAACAACAGCGCGCTGTTGAGCACCGCTGTGCTGCGCCGAAGTGCTGGCAACGCAGGCGAAGCGGCCTTTCGGCGGCCTCGTCGAGGGATGAGCACGACGAAGAGCGCGAGGGCCGCCGCAAGGGCCGAGCGACCGGTTGCGGTTCCAGCCCAGCGGACCCATCCGCCGGCGTGTGGCACGACGAGCCATTTCGTACCGAGAACGTCCTTGTTCTCAATCGTCCAAAGGTCGGGCGTCAACTTGTTGATGCCCTTCGTCTTCCAACCTTCCTTGGCGTTCCCGGCCCAGAGGCGGTGAATGACCTCTCCCCCGTCGACGGAGACGACCACGATCTCGCCGAGGTGATACTGCGACTGCTTATGGGCGATGACCAGGTCACCGGTGTGAAGCAGCGGCAACATGGACTTCCCACTCACGACGACGTAGGTGCCAGGACCGCCAAGGGAACGAGGAGCAAACGTGAGCCACCAGGCACCGACGCCGGCGAGGAGCGAGATGACGAGTAGGTACCCGCTAAGACGACGCCGTGACCGGTTCCCTCGTCGATGCTTCGCGCTTGCCATCGTGTCCATGGATCTCTGGTCCTTCTGGTCTGACTGGGCTGACGTGTTGTGACTGGCTGACGTGTTGTGACTGGCTGACGTGTTGTGACTGGCTGACCCGTTGTGCGGTGTGACCGAGTTCGCCAAGGAGCAAGGAGTGCTCCGTGGCCTAGGGGTCGACCAGCACCCAACCGGGTTGACCTGGCCGACCCCTAGTAACGAGTGTCGCTAAATGACTAGTGACAGGTACCTCGGATGCCTCAGCAGCTGGTTGGCAAGGTGCCGGTAACCGAACCGGCCTTGTCGGTCGCCGGGCTGGCGCTTGGCGTATCGATCTGTCCTGCAATCGTGATCGTCGTGCTCTGCACGCCACAGATAAGGACGCCGGCTGGGAACTGCGGGTACAGGTCCTCTCCGTAGACGGCATAGCCGTATGCGGCGAGATCCGTGCTGCCGCCAAGCAGGAAGGATTCCTGAGTTGGGCTCGTGACATTCGATGTCGGGATCCAGACGGTGTTGCTGTACGCAACAGCACCATTGGTCATCGTGAGCGCAACCTGGACGAAGTTGCCGCCGCACTGGGACTCGATGCTCTGCTGGAACAGGCGAGTCGACACGACATCGTTGTCAGAAGCCACGTTGGCGAAGTTGACGTTGCCGGGCTGGCACGTCGCCGAGATGGCGTTCGTCTGCTGCACAGCGGTTGCGCTTCCCGAGGTTCCAAGCAACGAGGCACCAGCCCCCGCAAGCCCGAACATGGTCGCTGCAACCGCTGCCGCGATGGCGAAGCGATTGAACATATCTGCATCCTTTCGTCAGTGCTCGAGAGTCGAGCTGCCGCAAAAGGACTTTGATCGTTTGGGCTGCTGAAAGCTTCACCAAGATTGGTGATTCTGCCGCGAGAACAGAACATCGGCTCGGTCGCAACAGGGCAAGAAGAGACAGTGAACATCGGTAACGCGTATGCCAAAAGGCGGTGCACCGAACATCTAGTCCGACCGCTTCGACACACGGGAGCGCCCGAGTGCCGGCGATGTGAAGTCGCGCCGACAACCCCTGCCGCGATGGGTGTGTCCATCGGATTCGGAGCACAGGGTGACTAAGTCCTCGATGCTCACTATGTCAAGCAGCTAGCGGGATGTCGTCAGCGGACGTCGTTGAGCACGTCACCTTCTCATCGCTCAGCAGGCGGCGAAAGACCTCGTCGGAAAGGCGACGGCGCAACATCCGGAGTGCCTCCTTCTTGGAATCTCCGCGGGAGGTTCTGGCGTCGAGGTAATCCCGGCCGGCACCGATCCCGCGTGCCTGGGTCACAGCAATGCGGTGCAGTGCGGTGTTCTCCTGCCCATTGCCCCCACGATTTAGGCGGAAGTTGGTGCTTCCGCTCCACACGGGGATGGGCGCTGTTCCGTTCCAGCGAGCGAAGGCAGCCTTGGATTTGAACCTCGATGCGCCAGCAGCTTCTCCCAAGATCTTGGCCGCTGAGAGCGCGCCGCAGCCCGGAAGGGCGAGCAACGATGGAGCGGCCTCGCGGACGAGCGCCGTGATCTCGCGCTCGAGCTCGTTCGCTCTTCTCGTGAGGTCGGCGATTGAGGTCAGGAGCTCGCGTGCGATGCGGGACGATCGTGCCGTCGAGTGGCTGGAGAAGGATCTCGAGCTCAGCGAAGACTCGTTGACGACGAAGGCTTCGGGACGGAATCACGAGACCGGGGAACAACTCATGCAGGTGCCACCGAAGGCGGGCCTGCATCCGAGTGCGTTCGCGAACGAGGTCTTCGAGGTGGTCGACGAGCAGCTTGAGCTCCCGCGACGGTCCATCAAGCCGAGCGACGGGCAAGTTCGGTTCGCGAAGCGCCGCACGAGCAACAGCGAGAGCGTCGATCGGGTCGGACTTGCCGCGTTCGCGATCACCCCGGCGCTCAGCGGCCATCAGCTTGGTGGGCACGCGCACCACAGCCTCGCCGCCTTTGAGGAGGTCCGACTCCAGACGCCGGGTTAGATGCCGGCAGTCCTCGATGGCCCAACTTCGCTCCTGCCACTGTTCCGCCCACGCCAAGGCCTCGAGATGTCCCTCCGTTGTCGCGGCGAGTGTCTTCTCGCCGACTTTTCGTCCCACCTCGTCGACTGCCATGAACGTGTGGTTGCGCTTGTGTGAATCAGTGCCGATGATCGCCATGGTCTGGCCTCCTTGAGCCGCAATCTCTTGGGGTGGTCAGACCGGCCGACGGGCACGCCTTTATCAAGGTTGTGACCAGGCTCCTATCAAGCCACGTCGGTCGGTCTGGCGCGCCGGTCGACGGCAGATCGAGGAAAAGCCACAGCGACTGCTGGGCACCGAAGAAATGAGCCAATCCACCGGGCACACCGATCGTCGCGTTCACAACGACCTGACACGTGGATGGTTACATAAACGCCGAAGAAAGAAGCCACTAGCTGCTACTTCTTGGAGCCCGAGGTGAGGATTGAACTCACGACCTACGCATTACGAGTGCGGTGCATCTTGTCCAGCCGGTCCGGAATAGTTACCTGAGCTGGTCTGCTGTCGCGCGTCTCGTCTAGCCGCTGTGCCTTAGTCCGCCTGATATCCCGTAGTTGTGAGCCAACAAGTGAGCCAACTTCAACGGTGTCTCCTTTGCTCCGGCGGCCCCTCTGACGCCCTCCCCGGAGCTTGACCATCTGTGTACTGGTCCACTAGGTGAGTGAGCAGAAAGCCGACCGCTGGATTCGCGATCTTCGGACGGACCTGGGAGAATGACAATGCTGTCGTTCTCCGGTTCTCGGGAGGTTTTCGTGCTCGGTCGGGTTGATCTGCAAGGC
>Ga0209483_1002787_pt1 | contig 11921 bp, 29 predicted proteins | sample NGEPerA_FD_184508 | JGI IMG/M metagenome (GOLD analysis project Ga0209483, IMG submission 184508) | Arctic peat soil microbial communities from the Barrow Environmental Observatory site, Barrow, Alaska, USA - NGEE PermafrostL2-A... | ecosystem: Environmental > Terrestrial > Soil > Wetlands >... | reverse complement strand
GCATCGCATATTTCCACGCGGTCCACGCGCGCTGCCGCCGGTTCTCGTGGTAATGGGCCGCATCAGCCTCCCGACGGCGCCCCGACGGTCAGGAAAATCGATTTTGGATATCTAGGCGCTGGGGAGCCTGAAGAGATCACGCTCAGGGACGCGCATTTGGCGGCGACTTATCAAAGCTTCATCAAAGCTGGGATGATCCCGAAAGCGGCGCGGTACGAGGCGGGCAAGATATTTGGCAAGTCGGAGACGATAGTAAAAAACGGCATTGCGGAATAATCCTATCTTAAGCCCTCGAATCCGCGCCCCTCGTAAGGCGGCCAAAAAGAAAATAGACCGACCTCGTTAGCGCGCTCATTCGCAAAAAAATCAGTTTACTAGACGGGCTGCAATTCACTCAACGTCGTGAAAGCAGCAATGACCAGATTGTCGAAGCTGCTTTCACTGCAAACAGGAAAGCAGATTCATGGCTGAGCCTCCCCAGATCCGCGCGATACTCGCCATCAGATGTGGGAGCATCTGAAGGCCAACGGTTATCCCATTTCATGGTCTTTTTTGAATCTGCTGTGTTCGCCGGCAGTCAATCAGGGGCCGCCCGTGGCGACCTATTGGGGCCGCCGGCCTCTTTATGATCGCGACGCATATTTGGCCTGGGCTGAGGCCCGCTGTCGACCCGTTCAGCAAGTCGCCTGATTCCAGACAAAACCCGGCTAAGCGCTCGAACGCCGCCGGGTCAATTTCACATTTTTGAAGGATTAGATCCATGGCCTATATCGGCCGCTCGCCGAGCGCAAGCCTTAGGTATCCAAACCATCCCGGTTCTAGGACCGGCTCGCCGGAAACGAACGAACACGCCGACACTGGTTGCTCTTCAGCCGTTTTTGACGGGCCGGATTCGCGAACACGTCGACTATATTATCGAACATCCGATCACGAAATGCGAGCCATGCCGTTCTATTCGGCGGCATAGACCGAAGAGCTCATCACGAAGTCGCCGAGGCGTCGGCGGCTTTTTTCGTACCGACCGTTAGCTTAAAATTCATTACGACTGTGGGCGGCATGCAACCTTGGATAAATCCGCCGGTTATCGATGCAACCGGAGGATTACACGATGATGGAGATTAGGACGAAGTTACCCGCGAGTTTTGGCCAACGTTGTAAAGCTTTGAATGTTGCTGCATACGCGGTTCGCCAGCGGGCTACCCGATCGGACGGGGATTTTAACACCTGGCGTCTGTCGCGTCTGATGCGGGAGGCTGACACCGACGCCCAGGTCAATGTTGCCGAGCGCAAATACAACGTTTGGCTACAAACCATGGCGCTGTAAGCTAACCCGCCGGTTCACGCCGGCGGGTTTTGCTTGCGGCAGGCTGCGCCAGCGCCCATGGTCGTTTCCGTTGTTTCAACGGGGGGTGCGGACGTGGCGACAGGTACGGTGAAGTGGTTTAACGCGACCAAGGGTTTTGGATTTATCCAACCCGACAGCGGCGGCAAGGATGTCTTCGTGCACATCTCGGCCGTCGAGAAGGCAGGCCTCAGCAGCCTCAATGAGGGCGCCAAGGTCAGCTACGAAGAGATGGAAAACCGGGGCAAGACGTCTGCGGAAAATCTGAGGGTTGGCTAAACCCGTATTTGCCCGCCGGGCGGTAACTCCGTTTTAACTGTAGGCCGGCACCATCAGCCTTTGACCTTTTTGGACGGGGTCTGACGCATAAAGGCCGTCGCTGGCTTAACCCGGCGGCGGCTTTTTTGGAAACAAGAACGAACGGTGAAGAATCTCGGAAGCTGAAACCAGGGGGACCGCGTTTTCTGGCAGGGCGACGTGAAGAACCAAGGCACTGTCAAAGGCACGTCATGGAGCGGTGTCACCATTGATTGGGACGACGGAGACGCGACCTCCGTCAGTCACAACGATATGGCTCCAATTGGTCGCGCTCATTGATCCCGCTTCAGCTTCCGCTTGCCCCAATGCGTCTCTTTGCGATCGGTTCGGAATACCCGCTCCCAGCCATGATTCATCGCCCGCAGCATTCCGACGCGGGCATGAAGCAACGGGCCCCGACCTTCCGCAGCCGTGATCAAAGCCTCTACGGCGGCCTGCCAGTGAGGCAAATGCTGTTGGGCCTTGGGGTACCTTCATGACGTGATTGGCCGCGTCCAGAGCGTCTGTATGCCCGGGATCGGGTCTTCGAGCTTGTCGGACCAGCCGCTAATGGCGCATGCCATCGCGGGCCGCGGCGATCGCCCTGGAGAGCGTTTCGATCTGAAAAGGCTTTTGCAGTCGGGGCGTCGATCGAAAGGCAGCGGGAAAACTGTCCCCGGCGTAACCCGACGCGAAGATCAGGGGAATGCCGCGCTCCACAAGGATGTCGGCGGCCGGAAAGCTCATCTTGTCATTGAGATTGACATCGAGGATTGCCAGGTCGAACACTCACCCCCGGCGAGGGCAAGGGGGCCAAATCGACCTCAGGTGAGGCCGCCGCCTCGGTCGATATCCACCAAGAAGACGGTCGCGGAATCGCCTGGCGCCTGTGTCGCAGTCCTATCTCGGAAGCGGACCCGTTCCGCGGCGTTTGCTAACCGAAGACGCAGAATCGTTAGATCGTCACAGAGCGGAACACCTGCCGAGCTCGCCAATCGAAGTTTGGTGCGAACCCTTTCGTCTCTAAAAAAGGCTTCAGCGTCTGAGTGTTTTTTGGCCGCAAAGGCTATGACCGGCTTTCGGTCAGCTTCGATTGTGAAAATCGAGAGCGACAACGGCTCGGTCATTTCTTCGCCTTCAGCTTAGCCTCACGCGCCAGCCGGTCTGCTCTGAGGCGCTTATGGTTTTCCTGAAACTCTGGTTCGGCTTGCTCGTTCGATATCGTCTGTCTCGCCGTCATGGGTTGGAGTGCTCTGCGTTCAGCTTCGTCGGCGATCTGTTGCTCGGCAGTCCGCTTCGGTTTTACCATTTGTCTTTTTACCTTGTGAAGGTCGGCGCGGTTCTCGCGAAACTCAGTTGGCCTTGGTGAGGCGCTTCCGGCGCTGAGCGGTGGGCCGATTAGGGCGTTCCTCCGCCCGTGCTATCCTGTTTCGATCCCTAGTGACCAGACGTCAATAGGAACTGCAGCGATCGCGATCCGTTGTTTTCAAACAACTCATCGGGAAGTGATCATGAAGCTTACGACCATTGCAGTCACGTGCATCCTGGCGCTGTCCGGCCCCTTCGCGCTTGCACACGGGAAACGGCATCATCACTCGACGCGCCACCATGCCTCGCGCTGTGCTGGCGGCCCGAACGGCACTGCCGGCGGACCGACGACCGTGAGCGGGCCCTCAACTTACGGCGGAAATATTCCAGGAGCCCCGGGGTGCGCGAGGCAATAAAAGGCCGTCGGCTATCCCTTGGGATTCTAAATCGCACGGGGAAACGAAAAAAATACCCGTTGTTGCCTTCGCTCTACTCAAACGCACGGAGGAAACGACATGAAAATTAAGACGGTAATTTTGGCGACGGTGTTCGCACTCTCGAGCACGCTCGCCATGGCACAGGGAGCCGGTGGCGGTGCCGGCGGGGTCGGTGCAAGCGCCGGCGGTGCGGGCGCCGGTGCCGGCGGTGGTGGAGCAGGTGCCGGTGTTGGCGCCGATCCCAGCCTAGCTACGCCCTCGAAGGGACCGGGAACGACCGGTATGTCCAGGAGCGGCACGAACGGCACCGCGGGGGGCCCCAATTCGATGGGCGCAAGAAAGATCGTCACAAGTCCGTAGATCGATAACAACAGAAGCCCGCTTAATCGCGGGGCTTTTCATTCATCCCGCTTCAGCTTCCGCTTGCCCCAATGCGTCTCTTTGCGATCGGAGCGAAAACCCGCTCCCGGCCGTGGTTCATCGCCCGCAGCATCCCGACGCGCGCGTGAAGCAACGGGCCGCGACCTTCGGCAGCCATAATCAGCGCCTCTACGGCGGTCTGCCAGGGCGGCAATCGCTGCTGAGCCTTGGGTAGCCTCTGAATGTAGTTGGCCGCGTCGCGTAGCGTTTTAAGGCCGGGGATCGGGTCTTCGAATTTGGTGGACCAGGTCAGTGCCGCCAACCCTTCAGGTCGAATACCGCCCGGAAGCCGATTGGCATGCGCGGGGCGTCCGCATCGTTACCCCGGTTGTAGTCAGGGCAAGGCGCTCCCGGCGCACCGCAGCCACAGGCCGCAGGGCCATCCCACGGTCGCTCCGAATGGCGCTCGCATATCCACGCGCTGTCTTGGCAAAGGGTGCAGCTCATTGATCGCACCGGTCAGAAAAATCCGGCGCTGAGGTCCACGTCGTAGCTCATCATGAGTATCGACACGAGCAGGCCAGCACAGCAAAACAGCGCGATTTGTTTGAGGATGTCGGCCTCGGCCTGAGTGGCCGGAACTCTACGCGCCAATAGTCTTGCGATTGCAGCCATTTGTGATCCCCATCGGATTATTCGAATGGTGAGTCTCATCCAAAAGTAGAAAGGTTCAATGAAGGCTGCCGATTTTGGCTAATGGCGGATACCCTCGCGAGCAGCGGTGATCGCCTTGGCGAGCGTCTCGATCTGAAAAGGCTTTTGCAGCTTGGGCGCGGAGCCAAAGGCAGCGGGATAATTGTCCAAGGCGTAACCCGACGCGAAGATCAACGGAATGCGGCGCATCATGATGATGTCGGCTACGGGAAAGCTCATTTCACCGTTCAAATTGACGTCGAGAATGGCCAGATCGAACAGCCCTGTTTGAGCCAGCTCGGCAGCTCGGCCGACATCCCCAGCCTCGGCCGCCACCGCATGGCCAAGTTCTTCGACCATGTCGGCGACCATCATCCGGATCATGATCTCGTCTTCGACGAGCAGCACGCGGATCGTTGTGAGAGGCATGGTGGGCTCGAATCCCTTGCACCGCGATCATACGCCTATTTGCGTCCAGCGGACGCCGCTCAATGGCGCGCAACTACCTGTGGACTTTGAGACAACAAGAGCGCGTAGTCTCAGAAATGGAAGATATGAGCGCGAAGCTCGAAAAGCTCCTAACCGAAGCTGAGGATTGCGACCTAGTCGGCAGACTGGCTACCGATCTCCACAAGCGCGATCCTTTCAAAAAGCTGGCGGTCGATCTGCGTACCATGGCGCGCGATGTTCAGGCCGTGATCTCCACGCACAAGCCGCCGCAAGCCGTCAGTCACAAAATCGAAGACGGCTCCATAGTGCCCAAGACCAGCCAGTAGGCCGCCTCAATTGGTGGCCGTAGTCTAACGGGACAAATCTTCATGGTTCCGACAGGTCTTGCGCACAGCCTCGCTGGGCCCAGCAAGTCCGGGATACCCGCGCGTGCGAAAAGTGCCACGTTGAAATGCAGCCTGTAGGCAAACTGCCGGCTATAGGGGGTAAACCTCTGATCAAGGTGCTTCGCCGTTTCTGTTGCAACCGTATCGAGTGGGAAACGCATTAAGCCGCCGCGAAGCACTGAATCGAAAGGGGTCGCATTCGCGCGACCCCCCTGCCGGCAAAAATTTTAACGGAATGAAATCCCTCCTCCGGCAAGTGCCAGCCTACAGTTTTCCACAGGCGGCCATATCCGGAAAAATACCGTGAGCAACACTGTCCTAAGCGAACAATTCCGCACCCGCCTGCGTGAACTTCACATAGGTGCCGCTCTCGTACAGCCAGAGCCAGCCGCGCGCAATCGCCAGCTTCAGCCCGGCGCCGTATTCCGCCGGCGATCCCTTGAGCTCGAACAGAAATGGCCCGTTGATCTTCTCGATATGGATCCGGCCGTCCTGCACGGCCTCGACCGAGTTGGCGATCTCGATCAGCTTGCGGGCTACGGCTTCAGGGTCGGCGTAAGGGCGCGCTTCAGCAAACTTCATTGCATCTCCAGATGGGCGGCGGCGACGTGATCGTCAGGCCCTTGTTATCAATCTCGACCCCGCAGAAGCACTGGGCGCGTCCTGATGCCAACTGCGTCGGCGGCGGCAAACTGGCGTCGTGCATCGTATATTTCCACGCGGTCCAGGCGCGCTGCCGCCGGTTCTCGGCGTAATCCGTTTCCTCGATCCTTGGCTGCAATTCAAGCCAGGCCGCACCAAAGGCATCGCGTGCCTGCTCGAAGCTCTGCGCCATGCCGCCGACCGAAACGCCGCGGAGCGACAGCGGATAGAAACCGCAGCTCCATTCCCATTGATCAACGTGAAGCGGGACGCCGGCGCGGCGCCCGATCGCACCGACACCGACGTCACCGAAATAGACATTCCAGCAATCGGGACGTTCGGTATCCTTGCGGCGGGTGAGCTGGGGCATGGCCCATCATTCCGCCGATCGGGCCCTGTGGAAAGCCGCCACGGGTGGTGGTTCCGCGGTCACCGCGCCATAGTGGCACGGGGTCTCTGTGATAGGCTGTCGACCTCGGGGGATTTGTCATGCCCTTCATCGTCCAAACCGAAGAGTCCGAGGATCACTCCGCTGTCTCGAAGACGCATGCCGATCGAAAGGACGCTCTCGCCACCGCCGTCCAATGGGGAAGCGAAGGCCGGAAGGTCAGAATTATCGGCAACGGTCGAATCTACACCGCGATGGAGTTAGCTGTTTCCATCATCAACAACGAATGACTCAAAGTGGTCGAGAGCGACACGTGGAATCAGTTCTTCGGACAATCGGCCATAAAGAGCAAAAACATCATCGGGAACGGTACCTTATTATCGTCCCGGTGCGCGCGCAGGTAGCGCGCGAAGTCAAAAGATAGTTGGTAGACGGTTTCCTGTCGGCCGCGGGTCATCCGGCACTTCACGCCATCGTTGTAGATCTCCTGATATTGATCAGGCAGTCCGAGAGCAGCCGCCGAAGCGAGGAGGCCGTGGATCAAAGCCGCGCGATAGGTCTCGTTCATCTCTAAGAAATCAGCAGCGGTCAGTCGCGTAGCATTGGCGAAGGCCGGCGAAACCGCTCCCAGTAACACGACAACCAAAAACGCCCTCAGCATATCAAAGGCCCCTCGTCTTCAGCGAATCCCGCGTCGGGCGACGGATCCATCAATTTTGCGTCGCCTTCAGCCTTCTGTTTCGTTTGGCCGGAAGGCGCTGGAGGTTGATTCCAAGCCGCTTCGCTACCTTGAGAACCGTTGCAGGATCAGCCTTCATTTTGGCAGCGATCCTATCAACGCTAAGCTTTGCGCGAGCTAGCACGATCAGTTCCCGATCGCTCTTCATAGACCAGGCCATCAGCACTTCTTCATCTTCAGCCTGAGCTTCACGCTACTTGGTGCTTGTGGCGAGCGTGGAATCCGGCTCATCGTCCGCTAACATTAATTTTGCTGGGGAATGAAACGCGATGGCTAAAATAAAGCCAATAGCCATAGCATAACAAATAATGGCGACCCTAGAATTGTGCATCCTCGATCCCTCCCGCCGATGCTATCCAAGCGTAACGTCAGGGCAAGGGCAATAGGCCACGCACTTAGGGACGCTCGAAAGCCACCCCAGGGGGTGATTTCCTTCAGCGGCCTTTCGGTATGAGGGTCGTCAATGCGTCATACCCAGCCTCTGTTATGCAATATATGGTCCGCCCGCGATCGTCTGACCGTCGTTGGATCCAGCCCTTCGCCAGCATGCCGGCGATGGTCTGTTTGCCGGCAGGGTGCATTTTTTCAAATGGAAGTCCCTCGCTAGGGCTCATCTTTTGGAGCGTCGACCGCTCGCGCGCATGCGGAATGTGACTGGGCCGTGATGGCATTTTTATCCCTCAGCCCTTCGTCTTCGACGGCGGCCGGCTGCCCTACAGGTCATTGTGAATTTCGTTGGCGAGGCTCGCTAATCCAACGGCGATCGGGAAAAGGCCGATTAGGATTCCAGCCAACATTGACGCCGTAGGGGCGTCGGCACAAATCCAAAGGCCAAAGCCGATGATGCTCAAGGAGATCAGATAGGCGGTGATTGTTTCCATTATTGGCGTCTAACCGATTGTGGGACGATCCGTTCCCGCCGATGGCTAAAGCCGTGCAGTTAGCGGTAGCGCGCGAGGTCGGTATTGTGGAGGTACAAGGGCCTAACCGCCCCTCAGCGAGTTTTGTACCCGACGGTCCATTTCTTAGGCGGGGCTTTGCCAGGAAATCAGTTATCGGCCAGCCGCTTCAATGTGGCGTGAAAACTCAGCTTCGGCCTCGTCGCCTGCAAAGGTCCCGGAAAACCCGCTGGCGACTTCTTGACCACCGGCGAGCGTGCGGATGAAGGGATCGGACAGCGGTGTGTGCTGGTTGTGCGCAACTCGCCCTTCCAGGTTCCGTTGCCAAATGTGTAGGAGCCGATCGACCAGAAACAGGGTCCGCCACCGAGAAAGTTGCCGTCGCGCAGGACGAGAATGCCGCTGTCTCGGCCCACGCCGTCGAGCATATGCATGTGAAACGAATACAGCCCATCCTTCATGGGTCCAAAGGATATCCCGCGCGGCCGATCGTGTCGAGAAGACCTTAGATTGCGGAAGCTTGGCTCAAGCACCTGTAACCTTCGATTAATTGTTCAGACGCACAATCTTCTCGGCCCTGGGACGTGGGCCACCTCACTGCAGGAAGTCGTCGCTGGCTCAACCCAGCGGCGGCTTTGTTGGCTAACCCAACGACGGCCTTTTGAAATGCGGAGCGCGGGCGCGAAACGCCGCAAGGCTTAGAATTGTGCAGGGATCGTCCCGGAACAGCCGCATGCGTTCGGCCTCGGGCACTTGAACAGGAAATCTGAGCACGTTGATTTGCTGCATGGGTTTCATCCTCTAACCGAGCGTTCGAACCGTTGGACGTATCCAACAGCAGACGGGTTCGAGGATGGCTGAGAATAGTATCATATTCCCGACAGGGCGCGGGGCTCGCGCCCGTAACTCGCGATTAATCGTCCAGGCGCACAATCGCCACGGCCCTGGGACATGGGGCCGCGTGTGTAAGTGCGTAAGAGGCCGTCGCTGGTATTTGCAACCTCCAGCGGCGGCTTTTTCCTAGAGGCGCCAGAATGAATTACCCAGCATTCACGAATGACAGCCTCACGATGATGTACGAGGGCATACGCGGCGCGCTGGCAGCCGACAATGCCCTGAAAGCTCAGGGCAAAGAAACCAGATTCCGCGTTAGGGAGACGCCCGATTGGCAACGGCACGCCGGCGAGCTGGAATCGGAAATGCTCAGGCGCGGGATGTTTTTCGACGTAATCGACTGGTCGGAGGATCAGGCGTCGCTGCCGTTCGAGTGAATCGGGAAGCAAGAATGACTGGTGAAGAATCTCGAAAACTGAAACCAGGGGACCGCGTTTTCTGGCAGGACGACGTGAAGAACCAAGGCACTGTAAAAGGCACCTCCTGGAGCGGTGTCACAATCGGTTGGGACGACGGAGACTCGACCTCCGTCAGTCACAACGATATGGCTCCAATTGGTCGCGCTCATTGATCCCGCTTCAGCTTCCGCTTGCCCCAATGCGTTTCTTTTCGGTCGGTGCGGAAAACCCTCTCCCTGCCATGGTTCATCGCCCGCAGCATCCCGACGCGGGCATGCAGCAACGGGCCGCGACCTTCCGCGGCCAAGATCAGGGCCTCAATGGCGGCCAGTGATCGGCCGCGTCCCGCAGGACAACGGATCATCTCCTTGAGATGCACGGTCCACCGCTGTTGTCGGCCCGGTTGGGCGCCCCGTATGCCGGGGCTGCTCTTTAGTTGCAGCCGCTATCGCAGGCGGCAGAAAAGCCGATCACGTTGAGCAGTCGATGGCCCGGCGTGGTGAAGCCAACGAACCATGCCGTTATTCGCATGTTTGCGCTCTCGGAAAAAAGGGATCTATTGCAAAGGCGGCTTTAGCTCGCTTGCCAGCCAACCCACCGCGTCCGGCTTCATAGGGTCCACGGCAAAACTAAGTTTTTCGGTACGGTGGCAGGTGGCGCACTCAAACGTGCGCTGCTCAAAGCCCCGCTCTCCGGGCGAGATGCGAGCAAGCCCCATCCTGTGCTTGCAGGTCGGACACATGGGCCGGTCGCCGTAAATACTCATCACTCAGTTCCCCGGAACGTTGGGGATTAATTTAGAGGTCGCTTCGTACAGCGTCTAGACGAAAATCAAGGCCGCCCCGGCCTCAGGATCACGCCCGCCCGTATACATGATCCGGCTAACCGAGCGGCGGGTTCGCGCTCTGGTGAATCACTGAACGCGAAGGTAATCGACGCGGAAGGAGCGCCGTTGGTTCCAGTCATGTCGAGTCCCGACCAAAGTCCATTTGCGCCAAAACCATAGGTACTGTTGTAACCAAAGACGGATCTGTCGAACTCCAAGTAATTGTGGGGCTTCCGAAAGTGTGTGGGCCTGCACCAGTGTTATTAACTATCGGCATCGCAATCACCGAGCCGCTAGGAAGCGACGTGATCACACTGGCGAACCCGTTTGATGCAAGGCCTACGGTTCACAATGCCGGCCAACACTATCGATTTAACATTCATTTCAGCCCCCGATATAAATGCAGTATCCAGGTAGGAGATACGATTGCTTAAATCGTGTCAATCCGCGAATGCCAAAGCTTGATGCTCACGCAGCGGGTTAATGCCAGACCCCCAAGTAAAAAGACCGCCCGAAGGCGGTCTCGCGCCCATTGCGTACTTTTCGACTAGCGAGCGCGGTTGTCTAGCCAGCCGGCGAACCAAAAAAACCCGAAGAGCAGAAGCAAGCTTGTCAGCGCGGCCAGGAGATAATGGAATTCTGACCAACCCGGATGCGCTGTTACAAAACTCGGATAGTCAGCAAAAGGGTTGAGCCTGTCATGGTTCATCGCGAAATGCCTAAGCGGTTACCGGCTCGTATCAAGCGCAACCGGAGGGCGAGAGCAATAGGTCCAAGGTAGTGCTGCAGCGCATCCAGACCGGTGACTAGCGGGATGAGCAGGAGATCATCGTTTGTGTGGTATCGGCGCCCTCAAGGCCTCCTGGCCGGCCTCCGTGATGCAATAGACCGGGCGCCCATGGTCATCCGATTGGCGGTCGATCCAACCCTTCGCCAGCATGCTCGCGACGGTGTGCCGGCCCGAGGGGTGCAGTTTTTCGATGGGCTGCCCTTGTGTAAGGCTCATCCGCTGCAAGGTGCTTCTTTCGATCGAATGTGGAATATGGCTTGGCCGCGCTGGCATTTCTGTCCCCAAAACTTCAGGAGGGCAACGCAGCAAACGGAAATCGTTTCCCCCCGGAAGGGAATTGCTTTTTTAACCAATCAGCGGCTTGATGGCGCCCGACCCAAAGTTTCGCGAAGGCGGGCGATCGAGCCTGCTCCAAGGTTGTGAAAGCTTAGCAGCGTCGCGTCGGATGCCTCGCGGATGTCGCCGACCGTCTTCACACCAGCGGCAGTGAGCGCGTTCGAGACCCTTGTTGAAAAGCGGACGTTAACGATAGGCGTCTCATCTGGAAGGCCTAGAGCTGGATAAAGCACCGGGCCAGCCACAGCCTCGCGTGCAAGCCGAGCAGTGCGCAAACGCTCTCGATTGTCGTGAAAGGCTTTCTCGGCGTCGTTATGGTCCGACATCGCCTCTTGAGCTTCGGTCTCGCGCAGACTTTTCCGCTCAGCATTTGTGAGTCCGAAGTCATTGCTTTTCCGGATGCCGCTCATTTCTTCGCCTTCAGCCCGATCTCAACCAGGCGGCGGATGGCCTCGGAACGAGATGCACCCTCCGCCTTTGCCCAATCCATGATCTGTTTCATCAAGGCATCGGCAATGCGGACCCCATAAAGTGGCTCGGTGCCTGTCGCGGGCCGGCCCGCCTTTTTACGTTTAACGGATATTAACTTCGCCATAATTACGTATAACGTAAAATCAGGCCGAGGGGAAGCGCGAACTTCCGTCTCGGCCCTAACCCGAGCCACGAAGGAAGCGAATCCAAATGACCCAGGCTGACAGCGTGCTTAGCACGCCACCCATAAACACGTCCCCAATTC
>Ga0209483_1002786_pt1 | contig 11921 bp, 8 predicted proteins | sample NGEPerA_FD_184508 | JGI IMG/M metagenome (GOLD analysis project Ga0209483, IMG submission 184508) | Arctic peat soil microbial communities from the Barrow Environmental Observatory site, Barrow, Alaska, USA - NGEE PermafrostL2-A... | ecosystem: Environmental > Terrestrial > Soil > Wetlands > Peat... | reverse complement strand
CATCGTCATCGGTCGTCTTTGTCGGAAAAGTGTGGCCGACAAATTCAGTATTGAGATATTTAGGATGGTTCGGCTTCTTGAGTGGAAAACCAAAATCATTCATGGTAAAGACATCTTCCAGAAACTCAGACTCCTGGAAGTAACGGATACCGCCAGTCTGTCGTGTGCTATCGAGGGCGTGTGCAAACGCATTCGTCCTTGTATAAAAGCTGTGATCGTCTTTTGATTCGTTAATGCGCACGCCCCATAAAATAATCGAAGGATGATTCCAGTCGCGGCGAATCATTCTGCCGACATTGTCGATCGATATCTGCTTCCATGGCTCTGGTCCAATGTGCTGCCAACCGGGAATCTCTTCGAGAACAAGAAGACCGATCTCGTCACAGCAATCCAGAAAATGTCTGGACTGCGGGTAATGCGAGGTGCGAACGATATTGCAGTGCATCCCCTTACGCAGGATCTCCGCATCCTTACGTTGCACGCGAGCAGGCATCGCCTGCCCGACGAAAGGAAAGGTCTGGTGGCGGTCAAGGCCGCGCAGTTTTACTACCGTTCCGTTCAGCGAGAAGCCCTGCGGCGTGAACTTTGCCTCGCGGAAGCCGATGCGCCGTTCATCGCTGTCGAGGACATGGCCGCCGTGCAGCAGGCGCACTTCGACGCGGTAGAGCTTCGGCGCCTTCAGTCCCCAGAGTGCGATCGCGCCCAGGTTTTCCAGGTGCAAGGTCTGGTTCACGATCCCTCTGCCGCCCACCGGCAACTCTTGCGTCGCCTTCGCCACCAGCCGCTGGCCATCGTATAAGGCGGCTTCGAGCACGCTCAGGCTGTCTTGACCACCGGTCACTTCGTCGAACTGCATAAAGCAGTGGACGTCGAGCGACGGGCTGCCGGAGAGAACATCCTTCGGCTGCGCAAAGATGTTTTCAATAAAGGTTGGCGAAACCAGGCGCAGTTGGACTTCGCGATAGATGCCGCCGAAGGTCAGGTAGTCGATCTCGTAACCGAAGGGCGGAATGTCTGCGCGCTCGGTCGAGTCCACTTCCACTGCCAGGACGTTTTCACCTACCCAGTCGACGTGCTGCGTCAGTTCGAAAGAGAAGGGAGTGAACCCACCTTTGTACTCGCCAAGCTTTGTGCCGTTCAACCATACGGTCGAGGCGGTCATTACACCTTCAAAGTCGACAAACACTCGGCGGCCGCGCGCCCCGGCAGGGAGCCGGAACCGGCGCCGGTAGATCGACACAAATTCATAGGTCTTCTCGTCAAAGCTGTGCCAGGGAAGCCGGATGTTGGTGTGCGGCACGGTAACGCGGGCAAACCCGCTGTCGTCGAACTCGCGGGCGTGTGCAGCTTCGGTTGCCTTGGGGCTGTAGCGCCAGCGGCGATTGATGGGCAGCACCACCCGGCCTTTTCCGGCGGGTTTCGCGTTGGTAGCGAGTTCGGCTGCGGGCAGCCCGGAGGCTACCGCTGTGGCGGCTATCAAAGTTCCAGTGGACTTAAGAAAATCGCGGCGATCCATAACGCTCCCTGGCCAATCGGAATGAACACTTGCGGCGCACGTTTTCCTTTAGAGAACGAGCACAACTGGTATCGGAGGCCGGGAGTAGTTTATAACGTCCCCGGCGGGTTCGTGGGGTCAGGGACTGCCCTGCGAAAAGGTCGCGGAACTTGCTTCCGTTTTGAGGCTCCAAAGCGAATGTCCAGCGAGGTTTGCGCGCTCAAAACTGCCAAAGGCCCGGGCCCGCGGCCGCGCCGTCACGGTAGGGCGCGCGTCTATACTTGAAGAGACATGCTGCCTTTTATTCACATTGGACATCTGAGCATTCCCACCTTCGGCCTGATGCTTTGGCTGGCTGCCGTTGCGGCTGCGTTTTTGATGGACCGGAACTTCCGCCGCGCGCATATCTCGGCGGACGCCGTGGGAATGGTGGCTATTGCCGTGGTGCTGGGCATTGTGGGCGCCAAGCTGTGGCACGTGATCGATACTCCGGCTGAATTTCGCGAAGAGGGCTGGCGGGTACTGTGGGATACGGCAGGATTTGCCTGGTTCGGCGGGCTCGTGTTCGGCATCTCGGCGCTGGTGTTTCAGGGCTGGTGGGCGAAGATCGGCGGCCTGCGAACGCTGGACCTAGCGGCTCCCTCGGCGGCTATTGGATACGGCATCGGGCGGATCGGCTGCTTTCTTTCCGGGGACGGCTGCTATGGCATCGAGACCAAGCTCCAGTGGCCGTGGGGCATGAGTTTTCCCAACGGTATTGAGCCGACCCCGCTGGGGGTGCGCGTCTATCCGACGCCGCTTATCGAGCTGGCGGCAGGCTTGCTGATCGGGTGGTGGCTTTGGCGGCGCGCTGAAAAACCTTACTCGACCGGGACGATTGTGGGGCAGTACCTGGTGCTAAGCGGAATAGCTCGCTTTCTGGTTGAGATTATCCGTCGCAACCCACGGGTTCTGTGGGGGTTATCGAATGCGCAATTGGCGGGCGCGGGCACGGTTATTGCGGGAATCGCGCTGATTTTGTGGGCCGCAAGGCACCCGGCTTCCCAGCCGGAAGCGGCGACCGCAGCGGTTGAAAAGCCGGCGTAAGATCCCTTTTGCAATTTGGGTTAGTGCTTGGATGTTGAGAGCAGACGTGTGCCTGGCTGCATGGCGGCACGATCAGCTTCTTAAAAGCTAGAACGAGAAATTGGCCTGGAAGATGATGGCGCGGTTGCCGGGAGTGGGGTTCGCAAACGGGCCGTCGGCGAGGGACTGCGACTTGTTGAAGATGGGTGAGAGCAGAACGCCGTTCGGGGCACTCAAGTTAACGATGTTGAGAAGATTCGAGGCGCCGACGATCAGGGTGAGGTTGTACCTGCGAGGAGCGCTCTCGTCCAGACGAATGGCCGCTCCCCCGGTACCGAGGCCGCGATTGTCGCTTTCCATGGTTTTGCCGTCGGATGCAGTTTTGATCTTGGGACCGATGCCGATTACCTTGCTGGCGCGCATATCGAGGAGGAAATTCGCTGGTCCGGTGCCGACGCCGTAGGGGACAATCTTTTCTCCCTTGCTGACGGGATTGGGATCGAGGCATCCATACCGGGTGGAAATTATGCCGGGTGCGCCGCAGACGCCGTAGCCGGGGCGCGCGTTGAACTGGTTGTTGCCGGTGAGGTCGTTTCCGATGGTGAGGTTGTACGGTGTGCCCGATTGCGCCTCAAACAACGAAGCAATGACGATTCCGAACGGGGCTGTGTAACTGCTCAGGATTGTGGCCCGGTGGCGAACGCCGAAACTGGCGCGGCCGTAATCGAGACCCGGATTCTGCGCAACGGACGGGAATGAATTCACTCCCTGGGTATCGCTCTTGGCCTGATTGAGGGTGTAGGTGCCGTTGAGAACAAAATGGGACGTTTGAATGCTGTTGGTGACGATAAGTTGATGCTGCTTGAAGACGCCGCCGGATTGGAATTGATAGTTGTATGCCGCCGGCGTGGCGCCGGTGACGGAGTAAGTGGTGGCATTGAAGGCGGGCGCGGTCACGTTGTTGGTCAGGTATTGATGGATACCCTGGGTGTAGAGATAAGTGACGTTCGTCGTAATTGCCCTTGAGAACTGGTGGTCGACTCCAACTCCTGCCTGCATGTCGAGGGCTGAATGGAAGTGCGGATCGATGGTGTGATAAGAGGGAACTGACGAACTGGACGAAGTTAATGAGCTTGGCGGTGCAGGAACATTGGGATTGTAGAAGCCCGGGTTGTTGAGTACATAACTCTGCTGCTTGATGCGATTGTCACGAATGGCCTGGATGACATAGGGCACGCCGGCGGTGGAACTGAAGGCGCTGGGCACTGTAAAACGGTCGTAGAACCAGCCGTAGCCGGCGCGAATTACAGTCTTGGCGGAGTTGTTGCCTTGCTGGCCCGGGCTCCATGCCAAAGCGAGCCGCGGAGCCCAATCGGCATGATCGTGGATCCAGTTCTGGCTTTCGAAGCGAACGCCGAGCCCGATCATGAGGTTCGGCTTCAACCGCCAATCGTCTTGAAAGAACGCCGAGCCGTCGAAGAGGAGTACGCGCGCCAGCGGGTTGCTGATCACGGTGGCATAATACTGGGCGGGCTTTTGTGCCTGATAGTCAGCGATGGAGTTGAAGGTGTAGGTTCCGTTGCTTCCGGCCGTGGAGTAATTCGCGTCTTTGTAGGCACGCACGCGTGCTCCGAAACGAAGGGTGTGATTCCCGGCGGTGGCGGTGGAGTAATTCTGCAACTCGAAGATGTCCTGGTGGTCCTGAAACACCCCAGCGTTGTTGCCTCCATCAGTGAAGGCGCCTGTAACGATGACGGCAGGAGTTGAGTATGCGGCGCTCTGATTGTTGCGGACACGCCGCCACTGAAAATGCGCTTCGTTCAGAAGCCGCGGGTTGATGACGACCGTATCGGAAAGCTGGAACGTGTTTTCCTTGTCGTTCAAGTCGACCGCTTGCCTGGGCAGGTCGAGCGCGCCTACGCCGTTCCCGGCGAGGGTGGTCCGGTAGAAGTAATCGCGGAAGGAAAGTGTGTGATTGCCGATCTGCACGTCCAAGCGCGGATTGAGGATCATGGCGCGGGAAGGGCTGGGGACAGCCAGCTTAATGTTTGCCGAAGTGTTCTGGGGATTCACGGCATCGACAATGTTCTGATTCTGTTGAGTCAACTGAAAAGCGCTGAGAAAGTAAGAGGCTTTCTTCCCCAGCGGTCCGGACAGAGTGGCGGTGTAGGAGTAGAGGTTGTAGTCGGGCTGCTGGGAGACCAGTGGGTTTGCGGTGTTGGTTGCAGAGGTGTTGCCGTAGCCCGACAGGCTGCCATGCATGGTCAGCGTGCCTGGTTTGGTAATGATCTCCACGCGTCCGTAGCCGACGCGGTCGAACTCCGCGGAAAACGGGTTTTGATTCACGCGGACTTCAAGGATGGAGGACTTGGGAGGAAGCCGGCCGCCTGCGAAGCCATCGATGTAAATCTGGCCGCCGTTTGGTCCAGCCGCTGCCGAGGCCAGTTGCTGGAGTTCGCTTTGCAGCACGTTGGGGTCTTCAGAGAGCGCGTCGAGATCGCTGCCTTTGAAAACCATGGAGCCGGGACTCTGGTCAGTGCCGACGCCGAGGCCTTGAACGTGAGCCGCGACGATGACCTCCTCGTGGTCGGCGGCGACGGACAAAGGCAGGGTCAACTCCTTTACGTGCCCGGCAGTCAGCGCCACACCAGGTATCGTAAGCGGCGCAAATCCCTTGGCAGTGACTCTGACTGTGTAGGAGCGGGGAGCAAGAGTGCGAATGGAATATCGCCCGTCGGACCTGGATTGTGTCTCTTCCTGGACATGACCGCGATGCGAGAGTCTGATCTGTGCGCGGGGCACCACCGCTCCGGTGGGGTCTACCACCTCGCCGCGCAAAACCCCCATTTGGACGCCTGTCTCGGCGGCTGCCTGCAGATGCAGGACCAGCGGGAGGAGCAGTAATCCGACGAGGATCAGCAATCTCGGCTTGAAGATCATGACCTGTTGCTCGCTATCAAGGCGAATTCGCCTCATTAGACGATACCTCTGGCCTTGGGGAATCGCCTTATTCTCTTATGCCTATAGAAGGAATCTGTAACAGGTTAGTCAATAGCTAAGATCAACCGCTCTACCTCAATTGTGTTAGCGCTTGATGAAGTCCATTGTATCTGAGCGCTTGAGACTGCGGTTTTCAGTGGTCATGAACCACCGAACCGCAGAGAGCCGCAAAGCTCATCGTTTAGTTGAAGCGATAGATCGTAACCGCTAGTCCTCGCGCGATTTGTCGGATTTTTTGGAGGTGGTTCAGCCTCGCCCAAGCCGCACCCGATCACTGATCATCTGTACGGCGCGCAGCGAACTCAACGCCGCGCCCTCTTGCCAGCCCAGAATATGGCTGACATGGTCGCCTACAAAATAGATGGGACCGTCTGGCGCGATCAGCGTCTCGTACCCTGGGCCCAGGGGGCCTGGATACGAGATCTCGTTCGGTCCGTAGGTGGCAATCCATGAGCCTTCGTTATACGGAATCCGGTGCCACCCAACGTAGAGCGGCTTCTCCAGCTCGCGTCCGTGACCTGGATGCAAACGCTCGATGGAGCGCCGCGACTCGGCGAACTTGCCCTCGAGGCTCAGGCGGTCAAATTCCGGCGTTGAGTCGAATCCATAGCCGCTTACCAGGACGCCACGAGGCGAAAACAGGCCAGCGGAAGGGAACCAGACCGGGCTGCATCCGGTGTTCAGGAACTCGAGGCCGCCGTAGATGTTGTAGTCCTGCTCCCAGAAGCGCCGGCTCTCCCATGCGATCTTATAAGCTGCTGCATATGTGCATTCAGAGATGATTTTCTTAAAGTGAAAGTTGAAGTCATTCGGTATCTTCTTCAGCATGGTCAGCGGCATTCCGCAGACGCAGTAATCGGCTTCGATGGTCTTCGGAGTGCCAGCCTGCGTGTACCCGATGCGGACCCCGTTGGCGGTTTTTCGTATCTCCGTAACCGGGGAGCCAAACTGAACCGTATCGCCAAGTGCCTTCGCGAAAGCATACGGAATCCGGTCCATGCCGCCAACGGGCTGGAACATCGTGGCCTGCATTTCAAAGGTCTCTTCAAACAGGATTCCGTCCCAGAAGTTTTCATCGAGCAGAGTGTGCATGTCGATCGGCTGGCTCAGGACGCCGTTCTCATCCCCGGCGCCGGGCGTCTTCACGTACCCGGCATCTTCGCTTCCGTTGTATTTGCCTGCCTCGTCGAGGGAGCCGTAGATGCGCAGGAAACTCAGCGTCCGGTCGCGGTCTTCACTGGTCAAATCCTGGTCGAGCGCACCCTTGCCGATACACTTGGCCAGCAACTCGCTTACATGTCCACGGGTGTCGTTGACTACCTGGCGCTGAACAACCGGCTTGCCGCCGTTGGCCGCGTCGTTCTGCAGAAAGCTCGAACGGCTGGTATTTACCTCGACTTCCAACTGGACACCCAACTTGCGACAATAGCCGAGCATTGTGGAGTGCACTGAGGGGAGCCGGGCCGGACCAACGTTCTGATAATGTCCGGTTTCGAACTCGCAGGCTTGCGAGGTGCCGTCGGTAAAGACGACTTTGTCGCCGCCGCGGACCGACCAGTTCCGGCCGCCGGGCCGTTCGCGTGCTTCGAGCAGCGTGCACTCATAGCCCAGCGCTTTCATCTCGTATGCTGCAACCAGCCCGGAGATTCCGCCGCCCAGGATCACCACCTTTACGCCTTTTCCGGTGCCGGGCGCGACCGCCAGCGGGAGAGCTTTTTCCGCACGTGCCGGCGTCAAGCCCATCGCCTGCATGGTAAGGAATGCCGCGCTGTACCCTCCGGCCTGCCCAACCCTCATCAGGAAATCACGCCTGGTAATCCCCATCGAATGCCGCCTCTTTCTGCGATGCAATTTTCATGCCGATTGTCGGTACGGTTGAAGTCGAAGGTATCACGGAGGAGCGAGGAGGGGCATTGCGAATTTCGTCGCGATTCATGTTTCCACAGGGTTCAAGTAGGACTATTATGTGGGCGGAGAATGGCTATGTGCACATACGTTTTTTTCTGTGAGGATTGCAAGAAGGAGTTCAACCAGACTCTCCACATCGCGGAACTCGAAAAGGGCGGTGTGGTTTGTCCCCACTGCGGCGGTAAACGGGTGATCCAGGCGGTAACGGCATTCTCAGCCGTTACCACCAAGAAGAGTTAAGCCGCACGTCAGTTCCCATCACTTCGAGACTTCCGGGTAGTGTTTCCTCTGCTGGTTCAGGCCAGTTTGAAGGGAGTCCGATAAGGCCGCGAGAGCAGTGCGCTGGCTTCGGTGTCGCCGAGAATCTTCTCGCTGGCCACATCCCATTTGAGCTTCCGCCCGACCATCATGGAGATGAGACCGAGGTGCCCGGGGATCGCTGAGTGATGCCCTGTCTGAACCGGCGCAATGGTCGGCTTGCGCGACTTTACGCAGTCGAGAAAATTGCGCCGATGCTCCGCGGACTCGTAGAGTTTTACCTTGCGCAGATCCTCGGGGAGGGAGTCGGGCTTGATCCAATCGTGGTTGGAGGCGTCGAAGCCGCCGCGATCAACCCATACCCATCCGTCGGTGCCGATCCACTTTGTTCCCATATTGATAGCCGGATGACCTCCAGCGATGGTTAAAGAAACGTCGTTGGAATATCCGGTGACTTCCTTGCGGTATTGGCACTCAATCCGGTAGGCGGTGGCGGTGTTCCACATGGCGTTGGCGGCGGGAAATTCGCCGTGACCGTCGATCTCTGACGGGCCGGAAAGGTCGAAGCCGAGACCCCAGTGGGCGATGTCGCCGTGGTGGCCGATCCAGTCCAGGAGCTGGCCGCCGCCGGTGTTGTAGTTCCAGCGCCAGTTTTGGTAGACGCGGGCTTCGATGTACGGCTCCATTTTGGACGGGCCGATCCAGGTCTCGTAGTCGAACTCCGCCGGCGGTTCGGAGACGGCAAGATCCCATGCCGGGGTTCCGGGGACAACCAGGGAGAGGTCGGTGATCTTTTCCGGCAGCGTGGCCAACTTGGCCAAGAGCGCCGGTGCTGTGTGCGGAAAGTCGTGATGGCCGCCAGGCAGGCCGACTTCGACATGGATGACTTTTCCGATGAGGCCGTTGCGGACAATCTCGGCCGCCTTGTGGAAGTTGGGAAGCGACCTCTGCCAGGATCCAGTCTGCCAGATGATGTGGTTCTTTTCGACGGCTTTGACGATGGCCTGCTGCTCGGCGATGGTTTTGGCCAGGGGCTTTTCGCCGTAGACGTCCTTTTTCCGGTTGGCCGCCGCGGTGGCGATGATGGCATGCCAGTGGTCTGGCACTGCGATCATGATGGCGTCGATGTCGTCGCGGGCCAGCATCTCGTGATAGTCGTGGTATGCCTTGCAGGCGGTGTTGCCGTATTTCTTGTTGACGGTGTCGACTGCGGTTTGGAGGTGGGCCTTGTGGATGTCGCAGGCGGCGACAACCTGGCAGTCAGCCTGCTCCAGGAAGGCCTTGGTGTTGGCGGGCCCCATCATGCCCCAACCAATGACTCCAATCGTGATGCGGTTCGATGCGGAAGGGCGGGCCTGTCCCCAGGCACTGCCGGGCAGGATGGCTGCGGCTCCGGCTGCGGCACCAGCTGACTTGATAAACGCTCGCCGCGAAAAGGGAGAATTAAGCGTTGGATCAGAAAGGAGGGAATCGGAATGCGGTTTTTTCATCGTCGTCTCCGGGGTACTTTATCTCTGCTGTCGATTCGGCCTGAATATACGTCGGATTGGCGACGTTGAAAGCAGCAGAGAAGGATGCGCGTGAAGTCTAGCACGATGGCTTTGGCGCGAGAAAGGGAGAATCGGATGTGGTAGCTACAGGCGCTTGATGAATGCCATGGCCTCGGCGAGTTGCGGGAAGCGGGCTTCCTCGGCCTTGAACTCTCGGGAGTGTACGCAACGGCGCACGCCGCGCATCCGCACGGGGTGCTTGAGGTGCAGCATTTCGTGGTAGAGCAGGTATTCGATTGCATAGCGCGGGCTTGACGGGCGATCGAAGACGCGGCTAACCACGATGGTGTTGTGCGCGGCGTCGTAGTGGCCGAGCGAGCACTTGGCGTGGTGCTCGCTCCAGGTGAGCTCGGGACGGCCCAGCAGACCGCCGAAGAAACGAACGTTGAGCGTGTCGAAGACTTCCTCGAGATTGTAGAAGCGGCCTTCGGGGCCGGAAAAGCGCTTGCTGCCACGGGCGTGGCGGATGAGTTCGGTCTGGCGGGTGACGGCGGCGCTCGAAGCGAATCGCTTGTAACGCAAGTTTTGCGATGCTTCGATGGGCTTTTTGTAGAGCTTGGCCAACAGAATGTGGGCAATGGCGCGAACCACAGTCTCAGGCGCGCCCTCAAGCAGATCGGAGAGGCTGACGTGAATCTGTCCTTCGCGCAGGCGGATGGTGGTGTTCAGCGAGGTGAAACGGCGGAAGCGTACCGCGATGGGCGGCATGGGCGCCCTGGGACGCAAGGCCCGGTATTCCTCTTGAAAGATGGAGACAAAATCGGCACTCACCACGGCAGATACCAGTTTACAGTGGACAGCCTACAGTGGACAGTTCGCGAGGGTGGGAATCAGGCATCGGCTGTCAAGGGCCAGGTTTCGAACCAGTGACTTGAGCCAAGAGATCGAAGAAGGCGCGCTTGCGGGGACTGCCGATGCTCCAGTCCGCGGGAACGCTCTGGTACCTGACGACGTTCCGGCCTTCGCAACCGCACCGCTGAATCAGGCTTCGCCGCACCGAATTCGCTCATGTCTTGCTTATAACCTGAAGCGATCTGGAAAACTTAATCCATATTCCAAAGTGCATCGAAAAAGTCACAGGCTCTCAGCGCAGCCAGCGCACATCGCGTCTTAGAAATGGGAATCACCTTTTGCCGGTTCCGGCTTTATTTTGGCTCCGCGCGGTCTTGGCCGATCTCGTCCGGATGCTGTTTGAAGTAGTCGACCTGCTCTTGAAGCAGGCGCTTTGCCTGGTCGGAGAGCTCCTCGCTGGCCTCTATCGCCTCTTTGCGGGAAAGGTCAAAGCCGGGTTCGCCAGCCAGCGCGCGCAGGATTCCCTGCCAGCGTGGAGCGGCGTCGGCGAGCGCCTGCAATGATTTGCGGATATCGGCTTTGCGGTCGGAGAAAACATCCAGGTTGTCGCCAAGTTCGTCCATCAGGGTGGTCAGGTCCTCAAGCGCGCCGTTAAGCCGGCTGCTGCGGGCGTCGGATTTAGCGCGGTTGGTCATGGCCTTGATGGCATCGGCATGTTCGTTGAGATATTGGGTATAAAGAACGACGCGCGCATTGGGATCAATGCCGGCTTCCGCGATCTTTTCGACCTGGGCCTCGGTCAACGGCTCGCGTTTCTCCTTTTGCGCGCCCAGGGGCGCAGCGAAAAACAGGCAGAGGAGAATCGCGAGAACGCAACGCATCGGACATCCCTCCAGCGCTCTTATTCAAGCACAGTGGGCGCTGTGGGGAAAAGAGCAAGGCGTGGCTCACCGCAGGAGGGCGAGGAATTGTTTGGTGCGGATACGGCTATAGAGCGCTATTTTCGGAAAACCTGCAGCATGGCCTCGTTCTGGGCCTGGTGGACGTCGGTCAGTGTTGCCTCGACCAGGGAGCGGTCTTCAAAGGAACTGGAATGCAACATCTCGTTCAGGCGGAAGGCGGTGTGGCTCAACAGAATCTCAGCGTTCTTGAGCCGCTTGTCGTTGTCGGCCATTGAAAGGTGAACCTTTTGCGCCATCTGCTGGACGTGTTTGAGCATGTCGGTGGCCTTATCCACGTCCCCTGCGGCGTATTGCCGCAAACTGAGCTCGGTCATCTGGTGCACGAGTTCGGCGTAAAGGAAACATTGTTCGCGTGGTTGGGCCTGGTTAGCGCGTGCCTCCAAAGCCTGGATGCTTTGCATATCGGGGGATTTGTCATCAGCTCCGGCGGCGCAGAGAGGGATCGTGGTTACGCTGAGGAGGACGGCGACTACCAAAGGTACTTTCGACCGCATGGGGAACCTCCACTGCTGCGGTATTACCTAGTGCCGAGACTATGTACCTTTTCTCGAGCGCGCGCAAGTGGAAAGTTCTGCGACCGCTCTTTCATCGCGGCAAATGGGGAAGAGGCTACCGCTTCTATTGAATGGCATCCGCGCCTGCTTCACTATTTTTTTTCTAACACCTGGAGCCTTTGGCGCGCCTGCCATTCCTGGTTTGGGTACTTGCCTGCGGCGGAATCCAAAAAGTGGTGGTAGTAGGCCGTCGCCTGCGCCTTTAGGTGAAGCGTATCGTAGGATGTCGCCCAGAGGAAATAGGTTGATGCGTTCTCCGGGACGAATTTTGACCGCATGGTAAGAGCGTGCAGTGTGACTGAAGGTTGATTAGTGCGCGAGGCGGCGAAGGCCAGAC
>Ga0209483_1002785_pt1 | contig 11922 bp, 10 predicted proteins | sample NGEPerA_FD_184508 | JGI IMG/M metagenome (GOLD analysis project Ga0209483, IMG submission 184508) | Arctic peat soil microbial communities from the Barrow Environmental Observatory site, Barrow, Alaska, USA - NGEE PermafrostL2-A... | ecosystem: Environmental > Terrestrial > Soil > Wetlands >... | reverse complement strand
CTAAGAGCTATTCCACCGTATTCTCTGCTATCCTTCTTCCTTAAACAACGGAGCATTCCATGGCCAAGAGCGTCAACAAAGTCATCCTTCTCGGCAACGTCGGCAAAGACCCCGAGATCAAAGCGCAAAAGGCCAAAATTGCCAGATTGGAAAAGCGCGCGGCGCAGAAGTCCGCCACGACCATGGTTCTCAGTGAGCGCGCGGTCCCACGACAGTCTTACGTGTTCATTAAGGGCGACTTCACCCGCCACGGAGAACCGGTCACGCCGGGAGTGCCCGCTGTTTTGCCGCCCCTCAATGCCAAGGGAACGCCGAATCGGCTGGACTTGGCCAAATGGATTGTCGATCCGGGCAACCCCCTGACGGCCCGCGTCATCATGAACCGGGTTTGGCAGGAATACTTTGGCAAGGGCCTCGTCGAAACCGAGAACGATTTTGGCTCGCAAGGCTCGCCGCCCTCGCACCCGGAATTGCTCGATTGGCTGGCCACTGAACTCGTTCGCCAAAAATGGAGCCTCAAGGCGATGAACCGCTTGATGGTCACTTCCGCCACTTACCGCCAGTCCTCGAAAGCCCGGCCGGATTTGGACCTGATCGACCCGAGCAACCACTTGCTGGCGCGGCAGGCGCGATTCCGCCTGGACGCCGAGATTGTGCGCGACACCGAACTCAGCGCCAGCGGATTGCTCAGCGGCGCGATTGGCGGCCCCAGCGTCTTTCCGCCGCAGCCCAACGGAGTCATGAACCTGGGCCAAACCAAAAGGGAATGGGTCCCCAGCAAAGGCGCCAATCGCTACCGGCGGGCCATGTACACTTATTTCTGGCGAGCCACGCCCTATCCCGACTTGGTTGTATTTGACGCGCCGGACTCCACCACCGCCTGCACGCGGCGAATGCGGTCCAACACCCCCTTGCAAGCTCTGACCCTGCTCAACGGCGAGGGCTTCTATGAAATGGCGCAAGCCCTGGCGGCGCGGGTGCTTAAGGAAGCGCCGCCAGACCACCAACTCGATTACGCCTTCGCGCTCTGCACCGCGCGCAAGCCCAATCCAACCGAGCGCGAGCGCCTCAAGCAATTGCTCGACCAGCAATTGGCCGAGGTGCAACCGCCGCCGGCAGCGTGGACCACGGTCGCCCGCGTCTTGCTGAATCTGGACGAAACCATTACGCGAGAATGATATGAACGATATTTTTGACCACGATCCGCTGCGGAGTTTGACTCGCCGGCATTTTTTCAGCAAATGCGCCGTGGGCTTGGGTTCCGTCGCGCTGGCCTCATTGCTCAATGGCCAGAAACTTAGGGCGGCCGAGCCGGCGCTGCCCAATCCGCTGGCGCCCAAGGCGCCGCATTTTCCGGCGCGCGCCAAGAACATCATTTATCTGTATATGGCCGGCGGCCCCAGCCAGTTGGAAATGTTCGATTACAAACCCAAGCTGGTCGAGTTGAACGGGCAGCCGATTCCTGAATCCTTCGTGGCCGGCAAACGTTTCGCCTTCATGGACAGCTTTTCCAAGAATCGGCCCAAGCTGCTGGGGACGCGGCGCAAATTCGCCCAATATGGCCGCAATGGCGCATGGGTGTCAGAATTGCTGCCCCACATGGCCACGAAGGTGGACGACATCACCCTGATCCATTCCTGCGCGACCGATGTGTTCAACCACGCCCCGGCGAATTTGTTCATGAACACCGGCTCCAGCCAATTTGGACGCCCCAGCATGGGCGCGTGGGTCACTTACGGCTTGGGCAGCGAATCGCAGCAATTGCCCGGCTTTGTGGTGTTGCAATCCGGGCCGCGCGGGCCACGCGGCGGGCCAATCAATTGGGGCAGCGGATTTCTCCCCACGAGCTATCAAGGCGTGCCCCTTCGCTCGGGCGGCGACCCTATCCTTGACCTTTCCAATCCTCCGGGTGTCACCGCCCAGCGCCAGCGCGAGACCATCGACGCCGTCCGCGATTTGAATTTGCAAAGGCTGGTGGAAACCGGGGATGCGGAAATTCAGACGCGCATTTCAGCCTATGAAATGGCTTTTCGCATGCAAACCAGCGCGCCCGAATTAGTCGATTTTTCCAAAGAGACCCCGGCCACCCTGGCGCTGTATGGCGCCACTCCCGGCAACGCGTCCTTTGCCAACAACTGCCTGATGGCGCGGCGTCTGGTCGAGCGCGGCGTGCGCTTCATCCAGCTTTATCACACCAGTTGGGACAGTCACGGCGGCCCGGGTGAAGACCTCGACAAATCGTTCGATCAACTGTGCCTCTCCATCGATCAAGCCTGCGCCGGGTTGATCACCGACCTAAAGCAACGCGGTTTGCTCGAAGACACTTTAGTGGTGTGGGGCGGGGAATTTGGCCGCACCCCCATGGGCGAGAACCGCGAAACCACCGGGCGGAACCACCACATCGACGCCTTCACCATGTGGATGGCCGGCGGTGGCACCAAGGCGGGCGCGATCGTCGGCGCGACCGACGAACTCGGCTTCAACCCCGTGGAAGACCGCGTCCACGTCCACGACATCCACGCCACCATGCTGCACCTGCTCGGCCTGGACCACAAACGGCTCACCTTCCGTTTCCAAGGCCGCGATTTTCGCCTAACCGACGTCCACGGCGAGCTAGTCCCCAAGCTGATGGCCTGACGCCGGGTGCTTGCCTAATATATTGCGCCCCGCATTTATAAGTTTAGCGCGGCGGGGATTTGGGAAATTCGTTGTCAATGCGCAGACTCTTAAGGGTGAGTGGGGTCACGTCTCAACATTCAACATTTAAGTATTTTGAAGACGGAATAACCATAGTAACTCCTCCTAATTGTTGAATGTTGAGACGTGACCCCGGCGTGAACCCCGGAGAGGCATGATACGAGTTTGGCATCATGGCTGCTGTGAAAACGGCCAAAAAATCTGAATCGCTCACATTCCAATTTAAATACTTGCAACCTTCAACCTTGACCAAGACCGGATGGCAGTTCTTCTGAGTAGGGTGCGGCATGGCTCAACTAATGTGATTCGGCGCGACTGCCGTCGCAAGCCGCGCCAGTGGTTCCTTGAAGTGTCTGCAAAGCGTCACAAATTCTTGGGTCAATAGGGTTATCAGCTCTGCACGCTGTTTAATTACTGAGGCGATACCCGCGCTCGTAGTCCAATCAGTGAATGGTTCTGGTAAAGGACTGTGACCATCCCAATACGGCCCACCGCTTTTCTTTCCCCAACCGAGGCGTTTTAAATCTTGTTGAATAATATCGTTTCTCTTAATGCCTTTGGCCGGGTCATGCCAGATACCGAGAACTACGAGGCCCGCTCTAGGTTGTGACTCCAGGTTCACATAATAAAGTTTACGCCAATCCTTATAGGAGCACAGGAATTTAGCCCAGTTTGTTTCTACAAAATTCTCATCGGACAATTCCATGATCCAACCTGATCCAAGCGCAGCGAGCACCTTCTTCTGAACCTCGTCGAACATTTGCCTGACGAGTTTCTGTCTCAGCGTAGGGAACAGATCAGCAATAGCGGCTGCGGAATGAAGTTGGCTGGAGTCTTTGTCCAAAATTGATTCCAGTGCTGGGAGTAAGTGTTTTCGTTCCATATCTGAACGCGGATTTGGTGCAGTTGCAAACTCTGCCGTGATGTAGCGGCAAAATTCATCTAAGAAGGTGATGACTCGTGGCGCTTGGCAGGCTTGGCGACACTCATTCACCCAAGCAAGGAGGTCAGTATTATACTGCCACGAAACGAACTTGCCTTGCGCCGAGATCTGCTTATTCGGTGCGCCATCCTTGCTCGTGACTTCCACATCGTGGCCTATGAGTCGAATTAGCAGAAAATTTTCACCGAAGCGCTTTTCCAAATCATCTGCGTAATCCCGGAACTGGTTTTTCTGCTCGCTAGCCCACGGTTTGTTCTCAATCCCGATTCCCCACTTATCGCCGTCGATCAGGATGTCTATGCGACGCTTCCGGTTTGCGATGAAGACAGTTTGGGATTCGCGATGTATGCTTACACGGTTTAACGGCAACTTGCCGATTGGGCCACAGTGTGAAACAAATAAGGCCAAAAATGTTGCAATCTGCCCATGTGAGCCTTGCGGGTCGAGCACCTCAGCGATGATGTCCGACAAACAGTTTTCGTCAGGGGCGAGCAAAGAAAGTGTGCGAAAGCTGGGGGCTTCACTGAGTGCGACACGCTGCCATTCAAGATCTGCCGCCGCCAACGCTGGTTTTACCGCCGCAAAAAGCGCATCGAACAATCCGATGGCATTTTGTCCCCCCGCTGTGTCTTGTGAATAGCCCTTACTCATGCAGTTTCAATGTCTAGCTTCGATACGTCCAGTGTATTGGAAATCGGTTTTGGCTGTCAACTGCGATATTGACGTAATCAGCGTTAACGCGATCGATACGTGAAGCGTTCTAAAATCGCCGGTTCAATTCCGATCCTCGCCTCCAAGTTAACGGATCACTGGGGGTCGCGTCTCAACATTCAACAATTGGAGGAGTTGCGACGGATTATTCCCTCTTCAAGATGCTTAAATGTTGAATGTTGAGACGTGACCCCCAGTGACCCAAGGACCCCTACGCGTCACAGTCCACGCTCTCATATACCGGAAACAACTCGTCTTTGACGCGGCCAAGAATCATAGGATGGAGCCGCGAACAAAAATCAACCTTGCGCCCAATGATGGCCGCCAGTTCTTCACCGTAACCGAAGTATTGGAAGCCAACGCTTTTCAGCACGCCGGGCTCAAATTCGGCGAGCACGTCCACGTCGCTGTTTTGCGGGTCGAAGTCGTCATGCAAGACGGAACCGAACAGACTCAATTTGCGGATGCCGCGCTCTCGGCAGAAATGCGCAATCTGGTCGCGGTCTATTTGAATGGGCAATTCGGCAATACTCACGCTGAAATAGTCGCTGAAATGAAGGAATCCGGCAACTGCAGAAATTGTGCAGAAATTGTGGATGAGCACGGCGTTGACACTGGCGTGACCGGCGCGAAAGAAGATGAGCAATATGGAACGATCGTTAGCACAGAAAAGGCAATAATCATTATTGTTTCAAGCCAGTGGAGGCAGACTTAGGCAGTCCTTTTCTCACAGCCTCGGCAAATTTACGTTGAAGATCCGGATCGTTTGTCGAGGCGGGATAATCATTGGTGGATTGATACGTAAGCGCGTCAATTTGCTTGGTTGGATGCGAAAATCGCCAATCCTGGACCGTTTTGGAAAGACTATCTGCAAAGACGGTGTGCGGTTCCATCCCAGGGTGAATGGATCTCACCCTTCCAATCCCGCTATACGTTGGAACCAAAGTATAGTTTGTCCCGGCCTCGCAGCCGAAAAATTCAAATCGGAGGGGGATGTTCTCGCCCAGAAAATTTGTGAAATCGGTAACAGAGTAACAAAATTTAAACTCGCCTTCGTGAAAAAGAGCCATTCCCTTCCTAAAAAAGCCAAGATCGTGACTCCCTCGGAAGTCCTCTCGTTGAACTGAAGTTTTGAGTAGTCGCTTGGAAATAGAAAGATTTACCACGCTAGGCAACCCGAAGTCGCCCTCAAAAGCCTGGGTTTCATCGGAGCATCCAAAAGCGAACGGGTCATAGCACATCGAATTATAGGGCGAGGGAATAACTCTGCCAGCGCGTCTTAGGTATGTGCCTGAGCAGAAAGCTAGCCATGGTAGGTTTACATAACTCAACCCCCTGGGACAACCGTCCCTCCAAGGATAAATATTTATCGTAACGTTTGACTTTGCAACTTCAAAAGGCGCAACCGCAAGACCGAAACTTTCGTGGATCCTTTTGACAACCTCCGTAGGCGTGGCTTCTGTTTGACGCAGGCGTTCATAGACATTCGTTCCGTCGTAATAGCAACTCAACTCTGATCCTCGCAGCCCTCCGGAATCAATTCGCCACTTATTCAAGCCAGTGACGCAGGTGACTGGATAAGTTCGGCGGTGTGAGATGTCGTTTGTATCGCCATTTTTAAATGCAAACGTTTCAATATCGAGCGAAATTTCCACGTATTTTTCCGCGCGCGCCGAAAATACCATCAACAGACTAAAGGCGACTGCCATTGGGAAGAAAATGCAGAAAAGCGGGTTCTTGTATGCGGCGTTTGGATTCACTGGTTTAACGACTACGGGATATCAACGACCTTGTCGATTAGAAAGTTGCGCTGCTGTTTGCAATTGCACGGCATTTTTTTTCTGGCATTCTGGAATCGCGGAATGCCCATACTTCGTTATCCATCCCGGCAGCCTGGCTGGTTCGGCCTGTTCTTGCTTGCGGCGTGCTTGGCCTGCGTCTCAGTTGCCGCAGAGGAGAACCCGGATTACAATGCGCGGATTTGGCGCACTGAGGATGGCTTGCCTAATAACTCTGTCCACGCCATGGCCCAATCGCCGGAGGGCTACCTTTGGATTGGCACGCGGCACGGGTTGGCCCGCTTCGATGGCGTTCATTTTAAAACGGTGCCCGGCTTGGAGGAGGTTTCCATTACTGCTCTGTGCGAGGGGCATGATGGAACTCTTTGGATCGGCACCGGGGGCGGGGGGTTGAAATGTTATCGGAACGGGAAAGTAGCGGACATCACCGCGTCGAACAGCGCCGATAATGTCGTTCTTTCCATTGTCGCCGGCAGGACTGGCTCGATTTGGGTCGGCACGACCAACGGGCTTTCCGCCGTCGAGGAGGGCTTTTTGCGCAAGCACCTGAAATACGAGCACCAAGCCATTCGCTCCCTGGCGGAGGATGGCAGCGGACGTCTTTGGGCGGCGGCGGGCGATGGTTCCCAAAGGTTTCAAACCTCGCAAATCACCAACCTGTCAACGGCTCATGTTTTTCTGGGCCGCGCGGTTTGTTTCGCAGATAAGACTAACATGTGCGTCGGAAGCAGCGGCGGGCTGGCTTGCCTTTCCAAGGGTGAAGTCAAATCCTTCAACAAACAGGCGGGGCTTTCGGGTGACATGGTCAATTGTTTATGCCCGGACAATGACGGCAATTTATGGATAGGAACAGACAGTGGACTAAATTGTTTGACTCGCAACGAATCCATCCTGGAGGTGCAGTATGAAGGAGAGTCATTAGACATGGTTTACACCGTTTATCAAGACCGGGAACATAACATTTGGGCCGGCACGCGGGACGGTCTCTATCGGCTGAATCGCAAGGTTTTTACCACTTACACCACTCAGCAGGGATTGACTCACAACAATGTCACTTCGGTGCTGGAGGGATTTCGCGGCCGAATTTGGATCGGCACCTTGGGCGGCGGCTTGGATTCGTTAAAGAATGGCGTCATCACGCGCTTCGTCCGGACCAACAATGCCGAGTTTCGACTTTACTTTAACAACCAGGTGCTTGGCCTCAATTATTGCAGCCCCAGCAATGCGCTGTGGGTCGGCACCGATTTTGAGGGCGGCATGTTCCACTACGAGCAAGGGAAGTTTGTTCACTACTGGAATGGGCAGGGGCAGAGCACCCTCTCGGATCCGGCGGTGCGGGTGATTTTTGAGGATTGGGAACGGCACAGGCTCTGGGTGGGCACGCGCGACGCCTTGAACGTGGCCTATCGCGGCCACGAATTCAGGCGCTACACCACCAGCGAGGGTCTGGCTGGCAATACTATTTATGTCATTATCAAAGGTAGCGCGGGGGACATCTGGGTTGGCACCGATGGCGGCCTGAGCCGCTTTCATGGTGACAAGATCACCAATTTCACCATCAAGGATGGATTGTCTCACAATACCATCACCGCCCTCTATGAGGACGCCTCCAAAGCCTTGTGGATTGGCACTGCGGGCGGTGGCTTGAATTGCTTCGAGGGCGGCAAATTTCGCTCTTATACGGCGCGCCAGGGTCTGTTGAGCGACGAGATTTTTGAAATTGTCGAAGACGATGAGGACCGCCTTTGGATGACATGTGGTTCGGGAGTTTTTTGGGTGGCTCGAAAAGACATTGTCGCCTTGGATGATGGCTGGCTCCCGACCATCCCCTGCGTCTCGTATGGAAAAGAGGACGGGCTTGGCAGCGCCACTTGCAATAACGTTGCCAAACCCGCCGCCTACAAGAGCCATGACGGGCGGCTCTGGTTTGCGACCGTTCGCGGCCTCTCGGTGGTGGACCCGGCCTCGATTCCTCCCGTCTCGAAGCGGAGGCCGCCGGTGCTGATCGAAGAAGTCTTGAGCGATAGAAAATCCTTTTCCCCAACGGACTCTTTGACGTTGCCTGCGGGCCGGGGTGACTTGGAATTCCGCTTCACGGCGTTGAGCTTTCGCGGGGCGGAACGAAACCGCTTCAAATACCAACTCCAAGGCGTGGACCCCGATTGGGTCGAGGCCGGCACGCTGCGATTTGCCCGCTACAATAACATCTATCCTGGCCGCTACAGCTTTCGCGTCGCCGCGTGCAATTGCGACGGAGTCTGGAATGAAATCGGCGCGTCCCTAAGCTTCGTCGTCCTGCCTCATTACTGGCAGACGTCCTGGTTCAAAGCGTGTGTGATTTGCGGGGCGGCATTGCTCGGCATTTTTGTTTACAAGGTCGGCCTCGGGCGGGTCAGGGCCATGGAACGCATGCGGGTGCGCATCGCGGCGGATTTGCACGACGAAGTCAGCAGCAGCCTCGGCAGCATTTCGCTCTTGAGCCAGAAAATCCAAACGGAAAATCCATTGACCGACGAGCAAAGGAAGGATCTTGCCTCCATCAAGCGCATTTCGACCCAGTCGGCCAACTCGATTCGCGACATCGTCTGGTTCATCAATCCCGAATACGACACCATGGAAGACTTGCTGCTGCGCATGAAGGACGCCGCCCACACCATGCTCGGGGGCATGCACCTGGAACTCGCGGGGCCGCAGGACGGCTTGCGTCGCGATCTCTCCCTTGATTTTCGCCAGAATATCTTTCGTATGTTCAAAGAAATCCTGGGCAATGTCGCCCGCCATTCCCAAGCCAGTGCGGTAAAAATCTCGATTGCCGAAGAGGGCGACGGCTGGCATCTCGTCGTCAAAGACAATGGCATTGGCTTCGACGCGGCCTCCATCCGCCGGGGGAATGGCTTGGCCAATTTGAAACGGCGGGCGGAAAAACTTCACGGCGTGCTCGAGATCAACAGTTGTCCCGGGGAAGGCACCACCGTTAGCTTCTTCGTCAATCATCTTTGAGCTTTCCGTCTCTCCGCGCCTCGCCTATCATTCGCCCATGAACGCCTCGCCCACTTCTGATGTCATCTCCGTTTGGCTGATCGAGGATCACGATGACTTTCGCAAGATGGTCGCCTGGCAGATCAACCAGCTTGCCGGTATGCGCTGTTCCCGGCATTTCTCCAATTGTGAAGACGCCCTCGCCGCCTTGGACGAAGAAAAACAGCCGCAAGTCATTCTATGCGACATCGGTTTGCCGGGAATGGACGGCATCGCCGGCATCCGCAAGATCAAGATCGTCTCTCCGCAAACGCACGTCATCGTTCTGACCGTTTACGACGACCACGATAAAGTCTTTAACGCCATCTGCGCCGGCGCCTCCGGCTACCTGCTCAAGAACGCGTCCGAAGAAGGCATCGCCTCCGCCGTCAAAGAAGTCCTCAACGGCGGCGCGCCCGTCAACCCGCGTGTGGCCCGGCTCGTCCTCGAAGCCTTCGCCCGCCAGCAACCCGCCTCCTCTGGAAACGATTACGGCCTGAGCGCGCGCGAAAAGGACATTCTTGAACTCATGGTCAAAGGACTGATCAAAAAGGAGATTGCCGACAAACTTGGCATCAGCTTTCACACAGTCAACAATCAACTCCGCAGCATCTACGAAAAGCTGCGCGTCCACACCCGCGGCGGCGCCGTCGCCAAAGCCCTCAAAGAACGTTTGTTTTGATAGGCCGGGACTTCCCAGTCTGCCGATGAAAGAAATCGCCACGTCGCTCGAAAAAGAGGGGCCAATATGAACTGCTTAGGCTTCTCTCACCTGCTGACGATAACGAACTATAGCCTGTTTCAGCGGAAGCGCGGGTTTTCGTGGCGGAGCAATCAGGCTCTCGACAAACCGGCGGGATTCGTTGGCATCCAGTTGGATCTGGTGATTTTGATGGATAACTTGCAGAGCCACTTCGCGGATAAGCGTGACGACAAATTTAGCCATTGAGCGTCTTTCGATCACAGCCGCTTTCTGGAAAAGCCGTTTGTCAGCTACCGTCACGCGGGCGACGAACCGTTGGATTTTCTGCTCTTTTACACTTGTTTCCACGCGTCGAATGTATGCCTTCGTGGCACACAGGGCGAGAGCGGCTTCTTACAATTCGTTGGGCTAAATCCGCCGATTATCGGCTCAAACGAGCAATCGCGGATCAAACGTGAATTTCTCCGGCTTGCCGATGGCAATTTTTCTGAAGTTTTGGTGGGCTGGGTTGAGGAGGTAATTAAGTTCTCCTTCAATAAGCACGCTGGGTAACGCGAGAACGGCCGAGCGCGCGTCCCGCACCCAGGCATCGCCAATTTGTTGGGTGGCAGAAGGGGGCGGTTCGGCGCGCCAGTTGGATGGCAGGGTTTGAGGCTGGATTATTTCGAGCAGGGCGTCATCAAACTTCAGGCTGATGAAGACGTATGTGAAAAGGATATGCGGGTTCAGGTGGACCAGACTCTCCAAAGCGGCTAAGGATTTGGTGCTGCTGGCGTAAACGGCAGGCACACCTCGCGAGTTCCAGCGTCCCCCATTTCGAGCCGCTCCTTCGCCGGAAAATGCGGTGGCGGCGTACTTCTGCTTGACCATTCGCCAGGCTTCGAGCATCAGGAATAGACCCCGTGTTCGATGCGTCCGAGCAGGTCTTCGACTTCCCGCGCGCCGATCTCCGTCCCGGCATAGGCGAGGGGAACCGCGCCACCGAGTCCGAACTGAGGCGAGTTGAGCCAGTGGCGGGCGCCTGCGGTGGATTCCATCACCTCAACGGCTTGACCCATCAACCGGGCGAAGCGCACCACACGGTCAGATTCGGCGGCACCAAGCCTTCCGCCAGTCTTACGGCGATGGAGGGTCGCCTTGGAAATACCCAACAGGGGGACAAGTTGTTCCATGGGCATCTGCAGACTGGCCTGCAAATCCTTCAATTCCTCGATAGGAAGCCCAGTCTGAACTACGGCGATTAATTGAGAAGGAGTAAAGCTGGCGCGACTGGATTTACCGCGGGGCCGGCGGAGACAAAAGCTGACGACGCCGCCGCCCGTTTTCTTGAGCGCAACAGCCACGCTGCTTTTGGGGCGGGCTGGCCTCGCAGACTTCTTTGATAAATGCCTGGTCGATCTGTGTATCATATGAGACTTTATATAGTATCATTAGAGTTGAATGTCAATCTATTCGTGCGTTCACGCCTCGACGTTTAAGATTCAGGTTTTGTTTTCTGATTTCAAATTGAGGAATTATATTCATTATGCCCGTGGAAGTTAATTTTTGATCATGCGCCTGGGGATTTTTGCCAAGATTTTTGTTCGTCCGACGGTCGCCGCAACGTTGGACGCGGTGGCGTCGCGCGGATTGGATTGTGTGCAGTTTAATTTCTCGTGCGCCGGTTTGCCCAGTATGCCTGACAAAATTGATCCTGCCTTGGCCACGCAAATTGGCCGCGAAGCCCGGCAGCGCAATCTCGAGATCGCCGCAGTTTCGGGAACTTTCAATATGATTGATCCTGACTTGGCGCGGCGGCAGACGGGGTTGCGACGATTGGAGCAAATGGCGGCCAGTTGCGCAGGGCTGGGGACATCGCTCATTACCCTTTGCACCGGCACACGCGACTCCGAGGATATGTGGCGTCATCATCCGCAAAACGAAAGTCCGGACGCGTGGCGCGATTTGATCGAGTCCATGACCGTCGCTTTGGAAATCGCCGGGAAATACAATATTTTTCTCGGGGTCGAGCCGGAGACCGCCAATGTCGTCAGTTCGGCGCGGGCGGCCCG
>Ga0209483_1002780_pt1 | contig 11935 bp, 15 predicted proteins | sample NGEPerA_FD_184508 | JGI IMG/M metagenome (GOLD analysis project Ga0209483, IMG submission 184508) | Arctic peat soil microbial communities from the Barrow Environmental Observatory site, Barrow, Alaska, USA - NGEE PermafrostL2-A... | ecosystem: Environmental > Terrestrial > Soil > Wetlands >... | reverse complement strand
AGCCTCTTCCAATGGCATATGCGTCTGAAGTGGGGACCGTGTTTCCAACGGCATATGCGTCTGAAACAGCGATTGGGGGTCGATCATGTTGGATGGTGATCGATATGAACGAAGCACGGCTCGACACGATCGAGCAAATCAGGGAGTTTCTCGCCGGCACTGCAGATGTTGCTGTTTCCACCTCGGAGGATCAGGCGACTCGGCACCGCTTTGTCGCCAAGGTGCTGGACCGACATCGCTACTTCAAGCTCGGCAAGGGGCATCGCGGGGTGCTGTTCGCCTATCTGCAGCGGCTGACCGGCTACACCCGACAGCACCTGACCAAGCTGATCGGCCGCTATCGGCGGGAACATCATTTGCACCCGGCTACGCGGGCCAGCCGGACCAGCTTCAAAAGTCACTTCGGCCCGCAGGACATCGCCTTGCTGGCGCAGCTCGATGCCTTGCACAACACCCTGTCGGGCCCGGCAACCAAGGTGCTGCTGCGGCGTGCCTGGCAGTCCTTCGGCGACACGCGCTACGCCAAGCTGGCGGGCATCTCGGTGTCGCATCTTTACAACCTGCGTGCCAGCACCGGCTACCGCAAACACCGCATGGTGTGGAGTCGAACCCGCCCAACGCCGGTCAAGATCGCCATCCGCAAAGCGCCTGCGCCACAAGGCTTACCTGGCTACATCCGCATCGACACCGTGCATCAGGGCGACCAGGACGGCCTCAAGGGTGTCTATCACGTCAACGCCGTCGACATCGTCACCCAATGGGAGGTGCTGGCGGCGGTGGAACGCATCGGCGAAGCCTTCCTGCTGCCAGTGATCGCGCTCATGCTCGACAGCTTCCCCTTCACCGTGCGCGGCTTCCATTCCGATTGCGGGTCGGAGTACGTCAATCAGGACATCGCCAGAATGCTCAACAAGCTCAATGTCGAATTCACCAAATCCAGACCCCGGCACTGCAACGATAATGCCTTGGCGGAATCGAAGAATGGCGCGGTGGTGCGCAAGACCATGGGCTATGCGCATATCCCGCAGAAGCACGCCGGCGTCATCAACCAGTTCTATGCCGATGCGCTCAATCCCTATCTCAATTTCCACCGGCCTTGCTACTTCGCCGTGGACACCGTCGACGCCAAGGGCAAGGTCAGGAAGACCTACCCGCACGATCAGATCATGACGCCCTACGAGCGACTCGCTTCGATTCCCGACTATGAGTCGACCCTGCGACCTGACGTGACTGTGGAAATCCTTCGACAGCGCTCAGTTGCCCTGAGCGACAATGAAGCTGCAAGCCACGTTCAGGAGTCACGCTCAAGGCTCTTCCGGATGTTTAACCGTCGATCCAAGGTTGCTGCCTGACGCACAACAGTTTCAGACGCATCTTACGATTGGAAAATGCTCCGCCGATATTCAGAAGTGATTGTTACGGATCCACTGCCTTTGTGCGCTTCTTTCACTACCTCGGTGCCTGGTTATTAGGCTTTTGCCACGCGCTCTAGTGGTCGCGGATCACCGCCGAGGCTAGCAGTGGCACGCGCCGCCGCGAGCAATAACTTGGGACGCACCTTGTTCAGGAACGCTTGGTCCACCCGGGATCGCGGACCCGAAAGCGTGAGTGACCCTAAGAGGCGATTTTCGGCACCAAAAATGGGAGCGGATATTCCTCCAGTTTCCCTGTCGCGTTCTCCCAACGAAATGTAGAAATAGTTGGCTCTGATGGAGTCATATCGCGCGCCGCGCGCTCCCGAAAATGCACTTAACACGCCGCCGCCGGAGCCTCGATCCATTGGATATAGGTCACCTTCGCGCACGTGATCGCGAATTTCATGGTCTGAGTCAATTCGATGCACACACAGCCGTGACGAGCCGTGCACCACATAGAGAGAGAGACTCTCACCTGTTTCCTGCGCAAGTGCGCGCATGTACGGGAGAACCAGATCGCCAACGCGAAGGCTGCGCTGATAGCGAGCGCCAAGAATCATTGGCGTGGGGCCAATTTGATAGTTGCCTCCTTCAAGGCGCTGCAGGTACCCAAACCGGATCAACGAATCCATGAGTCGCAGGATCGTACTTTTATACATGCCGGTATTCGCCGCAATCGTCGCCAGCGGCATGCTTTGGCCGTCATTGCCGAAGGCATTGAGAATGGCAAACGCCCGCTCTACCGCCGCCACACCAGATACTTTGGCCGTGGAGGCGGTCCGAAGGCGATTTGGCTTTTCCGTAAACTTGCGATTTGACGTCATTTTTGAAAGCAGGACGCGTTGAAGAGGCCATATTACGACAGCGGCGACGCCGACGGGTCGTGCAAGGTTGGGCGTAGGGCTCACCGGCCAGATCATTGCGGTCAATAGCGGCAAGACTACGCGTGACCAAGTACGCAGGAGAACGCGACACCATGGAAGCCAAATCGATGAAGCTACCAGGACCCAATCCACCCCATTACGATCGAGGTGAATCCGGGCGCGGTGACGATCGCGGGTCGCGTCATCGCACCCGAAACGCACTTACGTTGAGAGGTTTGGCTGTTCGGCAGAATTTGTGGGTAGCTGAGGGGTTTAGTCGAGGTGGTTGAGGAAGAATTGTCGCCCTCTCTTGACACAACGTTTGACCTTGGCTTGTCCTTCTGGGGTGGGCATGAGATGGCCGCATTGTCGGCACTGATCCAGTTCGACGCGGTAGACATCGATGCGTTTACCGGCAAGCTTGCCGGTAAGAGGGACTGGATAGGTAGCGATCTTTCTTTTGAGCGAAGTGCTTGCGCAGTTCTTGCAGATCCCGGGCGCGACCTTGGGATCTTGGCGCTTGAATAGGGAGAGCCAGTTGCGCACACTGGGATTTTCGCAGAACGAGATGAACCATGCACCTTGCCTTGAAGACGTTGCTCAACCGCGTGGAGCCGCTGAAAGGGTTTGTCTATGAGTCGAGCCGAATCAGTACTGCGGCCGGTGGTCGCAGGGGAGGCTTATTGGTGCGTGCTGCGCGGATTGAGATCTGTCTTCGCGCGCATCAGAGCACGCTTGGCAAGTGCTCGCAGTGCCTGCGCCCGGCGCCTGGCTACGACCGGTTGGCTGAGCGGTGCTTTCAATTTGTGCCGCTGTGGGGGATGGCGACCTGGTTCGTGTACGCGCCGCGGCGGCTGGAGTGTGCCCAGTGTGGCATTCACGTGGAATATCTGCCGTGGGCTTTGGGCAAGCGTCCAGTGACGCAGAGCTTCGCCTGGTTTCTCGCCAGTTGGGCCAAGCTGCTGAGCTGGCAGGTGGTATCCCGGCGCTTCCAGACCAGCTGGGAGAGCGTGTTTCGCTCCGTCGAGATGGCGGTGAACTGGGGACGCGAACGGATGGATCTGACCGGTATTTCGGCCCTGGGCGTGGATGAGATCTACTGGAAAAAGGGAAAGTTTCTGACGCTGGTGTATCAGATCAACCAAGGCATGAAACGGCTATTGTTTGTGGTCGAGAATCGCCAAGAGCAGAGCTTGCGTGCGTTCTTCGTCTGGTTTGGCCAGGAACGCAGTGCGCTCATCGAGTTCATCTGCTCGGACATGTGGAAGCCCTATCTCAACGTCATCGCCAGGCACGCGTAAGCGGTAACCAGCCGGCACAACGCAGCGATGGATCAGCCGCTTCTCCCGCAGCGCTTGCTCATTACGTCTGGCGACAGCATTGTCATGGGCTCTTTCAAATACCGCTCGCTGCTTGAGTAAGGATTCTCCCCCCCACAGGAAATTCCGCGACGAATGTCTGAACGAACACTGGTTCATCAGTCTCGCCCACGCCCGCAGCATCATCGAAGCGTGGCGCATCGAGTACAACACCGAGCGACCGCACAGATCACTCGCCAACCAGACCCCACACGAATTCGCCATTGGCCGGGCAAAGAAAACCCAAGAACGCGTATTCTTACCTGCGGACTCTAGCGCCATCCCGGACTACATTGGGTGTCAGGTCGGGCTGGCTAGGAAATTTGGCCGACAAGGAATCTGGGTGGACCAGATTCGAAACGGCATGTCCTGTGCGGCTACTTCTTGCGCCTGACCGTACCATTCGGACCAGGGAGTTGTTTCAACCGCTCCCCGGCCTCGCGTTTGCCTATCGTGCGGAGTTGCGCCAGCTTGGCAATCTGCTCCTTGCGCGGACGGGTCTGCCCACCCTCCCAGTTGTAAACTGATTGGGCGCTGATGCCGACCAGCTTGCCGAAATCTCCTGCCGAGAGCCCGAGCCGTTCCCGTTGTGACTTCAATCCCTTCGCCACGAATCGGACCTTCGTCCCGGGCGTTGCCTGGCCTGCCGCTGTCGCTGGCGTAGAAAGCGGCCTGCGTGAAAGCAGCTCCATCTGACGTTCAAGCTGCGCGACTTGGCGCTTCAGTGCGGCAATGTCTTTGCGATGTTGGGCCGTAGCCTTCCTGGTCGGATCGATCTGGCGCCGACTTTCCTTTCGGGATAGCCTCGTTATTTCTTCACGTAGTATGGTTCCGATGTTCGACATGCAGGTCCTGTGACGACAGTTGAACTAAGTGAACTGTACCAAATGTGCAAAATTCCCGTTTGGAATCACAAGTGCGAACATGGCGACCGTCCAGTGGGAGCGACTCTAGCTTTGCGCGGAGGTGTTACAAGAATACGCGAGTGTACGATTCCGCGAGAGTGAGGCGGTCTCTGTTCGAGTAGTGCTTTTGCAATCACGCCCCGGTGGCCGCCAAAAATCCCCCAGTGATGGCCACTTCAAAATCCCCCAGCTGAGCGCGTATGTTGCTGCCGACGCGGAATTGACCCCGGCGCCGAAAATGCGGTGCCCCGCCTTCCGACCTCGACACCTTGCCTTTTCCATGGATTGCGTCGCGCAGACCGGGTCACCAAAATATCGGCAAATCAGCTCCAGGCGGATCAATCTCGCGTCGGCAGCAACAGCATTGCACATCTACGGCATTGCGGCTGTGTCGTTGCGTGTCTTTCCGTATTTGCACACTTCTGGATCGTCGTATTACCTCGGGCGCGCCCGACGGTGCCGCCGCTACCCAAGGCCCTGGGAAATCCGATACGTTCGATTAGCCGGTTGGAGGGTCTTGGCACCGGTGCTCATCTCGGGCAATTCGCCGCGACGGATGATGGACGCCGCGATGGCCTTGGCGATCGCTTCCTGGCGATTAGCGACGCCGAGTTTGGAACGCAGGTGCGAAAAGTGCAACTCGACCGTTCGCTCACTGATGTGGAGTTCGGATGCGATGTGACGCGAGGTGAATCCATGCGCCGCAAACATCAGGCAGCGCTTCTCCTGCGGGCTCAACGGCGTTCCCAACGACTGCGGCGGAATGCCTTTGTCGACCACGAGCCGCATGAAGAGCTCATGGAAATAGACCGCCATCAGAAAGAGATCGCCCAGACTGCGGGCGATCTCGAAGCGCCTGAATTCGTCGATGACGGGTCGTGCTGAATTGAAGGCCACCACCACGTGGCCTTCGTGCGCGGAATAGACCGCGATCGTGACACCGCTGGCGACGCCGTGCCGGGCCGCATCGTCCAGGAACGCATCGGTGGCTCGATCCCGCCCACGTTCCGACTGCTGGTCCCAGACGAGCGGCATGGCGCTGTCGAAGGTATGCAGCACGCGAGGATCGACTTCGATATACGAGGACTGGTCGTAGCGCGCGACCCATTCCGCGGGCAACGTGGTGAAGACGTAGCTTTTCTGCTCGCTGCTGGGGCGCGTGCAAAGGCTCGTTCCGTACATGAACGAATCAAATCCCAGGATTTTCACCACCGCCTCGACCGCAGCTTCCAGTGGCTCGCCACGCTCCGCCACCGAAACAAGGGGTAACAGGACCTGTGGCAGAAAGTGCGCGCTTGCCCGTTGCACGCGACCAATTCCCAACGATTCCAGCATGCTGTCCTCCGATGCGCAAATTGCACCGAAGGTCGACGTTTCCCCGTGCGAACGCGGCCTTCGCCCCACTCCAGGCCGGAATTGTTGCCACAATGACCTGCGCGCCGCAATTGTAGATTTCTACAGGGGGCTCGCCACGTGGACTGCGCGGGGACCGCCAGGGTCGGCAACCCGCACCTTCGGACGACCGACCCCAAGCGTCGAACGCTAGATGACGATGATTCCAATCCGGAGCCCGATCGCCACCGCCTCCATGCGATTCACTGCGCCCAGCTTGCCGCGAATCGAGTCGAAGTGGTGCTGCACGGTGCGCAAACTGATCGTGAGCCGCTGCGCAACGTCCTCACCGGAAAGACCACGGGCCGCCATCACCAGGCATTCGCGCTCGCGGGCACTGAGCTTTTGACCGTGCAAATGCGCTGCCACCGTGTTGTTGGCGACGCCGCGCACGAAGAGCTCATGAAAGTAAAGGCCGAACAGCATGATGTCGCCGAGCGACTCGACAATCATCTTGTGGCGCACCTCGTCATTGCACGTCAGGCCGGAGCTCAGCGACAGCAGCGCGGTACGCCCGCGCAGGTCGCGGATCGGACAGACGACACCGCTGGCGATGCCATACGACTGCATGACATCCAGAAACGCGTCGACGGCGGCGCTGCGTCCCCGATAGGTTGCCTGATTCCAAATCTGCGGCGTAACACCTTGCAGGATGTCCTGCACACGCGGATCCACCTCGATCAGCGCGTTCTCATCGTAGATGCGTACGAGCTCCACTGTAGGCCACGTCAGGTAGACGTATTGGCGGCTTTCCGTATTGGGCCTCGGACTCAAGCTGACCCCGTACAGGAATCCATCGAAGCCAAAGCTTCGCGCCAGCGAATCGACGACGGGTGCGATGTCGTCTCCCCGATTGGCGGCCGCGACCAGCGGTTGAAGCCGTGAAGGTACGCCATCCAGCGGCTGGACGGTCGTTGAGGGACCTACGCGTAAGGGTTGCAACACGGGTCGGGCGGCGGGAGCGTGAAAAAGTGGAAAGCGAAGATCGCAATCACCGCGGATCGCGATGCCTTCAGTCTACAAACCCGGCGCGCTCTTCAACACTGTCGGATCCTGCGATCGACGGTGGTGAGAATTTCGCTCACATTGTCCTGACGCAATCTTCCGCTGACCGCGATGCAGATAAATCAACGGACACACGTGTACAAGGCCATTGCGGAATGCTGCAAGCGGCGCTTGATGGGTCAACCGCATTGCCGTAAAGCCGCACATCTTGAGCATCCGTTTTTGCGCAATGTGTCATTTGCGCAAATACGCCGATGCGCGACGCTTGCGCGGCATGAACGCTCGCTCGCAGGCTCCGCGAAGCCAAGGTCATTGCGCCGACCTGGCGCGACGCAATGTCGCCGCGGCATGTGCATGGCAAGCGGGGGCTGCTTACCTCTACGTGCTTCGCCTCGATCCGGTGTGCCTCGCCTGGGAGTATCTGCGGCGTAATCCGGATTACGTCCGGGACTGGTCGGCCGCGGAACTTTGCGCAGGCGCTCCCGCCACGGCATGGGGCATGGTCGCGCTCGAGGATCCCTTCCAGGACGCTCGCTGCGCACAGCCCATGTGGCAGTCGACGCATCTGGATGTGCCGGTGCTTGTTGCGGTCGGCGCCCCATCACCCTCGTCGTCGCGGTTCAGCATCTGGGAAATGCCGGGGCGCAGGTCGCTGTGGAGGGACGCCATGCGGCTGACGCTGACGAGCATGTCCATCGCGTCCGTCATGCGTATCGGAGTGCCCGTGGATTTGAGCGACGACGATGCCTATGGCTACGTGATCCAGCCCGGCCCGTGCGCGCAGAAGCATTGGCGACGCATCCAGGCGTGCGATGCGTACCTTCGGGGCGGCTCGCAACAGGTCCGGGCGACGGCGCAGCCGGTGGATCGCCGTCTGTTGGTGCACATGCGCTCGCTGCAGGCGCTCGATGGGGTGCACGCCGGCGCCTCGCATCGTGAGATTGCCTGCGCGCTCTTCGGTGTTTCACGTGTCACCAAAGACTGGCAACCCGACGGTCATCTGCGCGCGCAGGTGCGATTCCTGATCCGTCGCGGGCGCACCTTGATGCGCGGCGGGTACCTGGCGTTATTGGGCAGCGACCCGTTTGCCTGTGCACGCCGCGTGTCACCTGACAGCGGTGCACGGACATGAACGCCAGGTCGCCGAATCTCCCTGCAGGCGATTTCGAGTTACGCCAACACTGCACGCAGTTCGCCACGCATCGCCTGCGCCGTCTGCAACACGCCACGAGATCCTGCAATGCGCCTGAATGCTCCGCAACCCGCTGTAACGCGCTATCTCACCAATGCCGAGTCGGCAACGTTGCTGCGGCTGTCTCCGCGCACGCTGGAAAAACTGCGCGTCGAAGGCGGTGGCCCGCGATTTCACAAGTTCGGGCGCCGGGTCGTCTACGCGATCGCCGACATCGAAGCGTGGGCCAACGCCAGAATGTGCGTCATGACCTGCGATTTCCACGTGGGCGGCGGACGCTGAGCATGCAGGAAGTTCTGTCCGCGAGCGGCTCGGCGCAAGGAGGGGGTTCGCATCCGCTGGAAATCTTCCGCACGTTCGCGACAGACCTGGCGGTACGCGATTCGCAGGACCTGATGGCGTATCCGTTCTTCTCACTCGCCAAGTCGCGGCGCGTAGAGCCGATTGACTACCGCGTCGGGGCGGTATCGGTACGCGTCGAAGGCACGCTCGAGCACGGTCTTGCCACCATCTGGGATGCCGACGTACTGATCTTTGCGGCGAGCCAGATCGTCGAGGCGCGCGACGCCGGCATCTCGACCTCGCGACGCCTCGCCACCACTCCGTACGAAATCCTGACCTTCACCGGTCGCGGAACATCGTCGCGTGACTATCAGCGCCTGCGTGCGGCACTCGATCGACTGCAGTCGACCAGCATCGCGACTTCGATCCGCCAGGTTCGCGAGCGGCGCCTGCATCGCTTCTCGTGGATCAACGAGTGGACCGAGCGCGCGGATGGGGAAGGGCGCCCGCTGGGCCTCGAGCTCATCCTGCCCGACTGGTTCTATGCGGGCCTCATCAATGCCTCGTTCGTTCTGACGCTCGACGCCGCGTACTTTGGCCTCACCGGTGGCATCGAGCGCTGGCTCTACCGCCTGGTGCGCAAACACGCCGGTCGCCAGGTGGCCGGCTGGCAATTCGACTTCCGCCACCTTTATCGCAAGTCCGGAAGCCTCGCGCGTTTTTCCGACTTCGCACTGGACCTGCGCCGCATCGCCTCCCGGCAATCGCTACCCGGCTACCGGCTGGCCGTCTCGCGCGCCCACCGATGTGAAGAAACGCTGTTCTTCTACCCACTGCCGAACGTTGCACATCCCCACGGCTGTCGACCACAGTCGTCCTGTGAATAACCCTGTGAGTTTCCGATGAAGAGCTTCGTGCTATCAGGCGCACAGCGCCTCGTGCTATCAGGCGCATCGTTATCGTGCTATCAGGCGCAGCGATTGCCCGCAATCCCGCGCCGGTCAACGATTCCGGTCTTCCTTAACTTATCTAACGAGGAATTCTGCAAATTCCTATCTAACTTAAAACCGTCGGCGCGCCCTGTGGATGACTGTCCCAAAGCGGGGGCCATCCAATGATTATCGCACTGCTCAACCAGAAAGGTGGGGTCGGCAAGACGACCCTGGCGACCCACCTCGCCGGTGAGTTGACGCGTAACGGCCGCTCAGTGGTCATGGTCGATGCGGATCCACAAGGCTCGGCACTGGACTGGTCACAGCGCCGCAAGGAAGCGACCCTTCCACGCCTTTTCGGCGTAGTGGGATTGCCGCGGGAGACCTTGCACCAGGAAGCGCCGGACCTCGCTCGCAACGTCGACTACGTCATCATTGACGGCGCCCCGCGGGTGACGGCGCTGGCCCGTTCCGCACTCCTCGCCGCCGACCTGGTCCTCATCCCGGTGCAGCCGTCCGCCTACGATATCTGGGCCACGGCCGAAATGCTGGTGCTGATCCGCGAGGCGCGCATCTACCGGCCGGCCCTCAAGGCGATCTTCGTCATCAACCGCCGGGTGACGCGTACGGTGATCGGCCGCGAGGCCCGCTGGACGCTCAGATCGCAGGAAATCCCCACGCTTGACGCTGAGATCCACCAGCGCATCGTATTTGCGGAAAGTGTCGCTGCCGGGCGCCTTGCGTCCGAACTCGAGCCCTACGGTGCGGCGGCGCGCGAGGTGACCGCGCTGGCGCGCGAAGTGGAGAGCCTTCCGCGATGAGCGCGCGGCGCACCGCCATCGGTGAGCGGCCAAAGGCCGATCACGCTGTCGAGAGCTGGATCCGCTGCGGAGACAGCCTCACTTCCGCCGCAAGCATCACGGCGGTGAACGTCCACACCGCGCGTTTGACCATTGACGTGGCGCCTGGTCTGCGGGGCCGCATCAAGGTCGCGGCGTTTCGTCAGGGACTTACCGTCGCTGACATGCTGCGTGCCCTCTTCGAGCGTGAGTTCCCGGATGGGGAGGGGAGCACATGAACGCCGTCGCTACCCGCGTCGCGCTGGTGTTCATGGCGCAGCGCATCAACGCGTATTTGCGCTTCGGCGATCCTGTGCATCTGCGGATCATCGATGAGCGCCGGCGCGTGGCCGAGTTTGCACCCGGCGCGATCTTCTGCCGCATCCTGTGGCAGGCCAATGACTTCGGCACGACACGCTGGGAGCTTGCCGTGATGCAGGCGATGCACCGCGGCGAACCCATGCAGCACGTCACCGGCGTGGTGCCCGGCGCACGACTCCTGCTGCAGGCCGAAGGCGGGCGAAACGTGCAGGCGGTTCTACGTCTGATCGACGCCATCGAGGCGCAGCGCATCGATCCTGCCGATGTGGCGCCACGCTACTGGCAGGCGATGAACAATCGCCTGTGGGCGAACATCGAAATGGCGGTCTATGGCAGCGACCGGCACGCGGCGCACGTCGCGCGTCGTGCGATGGAATGAAACGGCCGGCAACCTGCATGTGGATGATTCTGGCGCTCTTTGGGATGCTGGCTGCGAGGGTGGACAAGCCACCGCTGCAAGTCATTTATAACGCGTCTGAGAGCGCACCACGCGGATGGTATCGGGTGGGCCATCCTGCGCAACTGCGTGTCGGTGACTATGTCGTCGCGCAGTTGCCGGAGCAGATTGCAGCGCTCGCCGTTGCACGGGGTTATCTACCCCGATCCGTTCCCGTGCTGAAGCGGATTGCCGCGGTCGCAGGACAGCGCGTGTGCGTGAAAAACGGTGCAGTGAAGGTCGGTATGCAACAGGTTGCGCGCACGCTCGACGTCGATTTCAGCGGCCGTCCATTGACCGCGTGGCGACACTGCCGGTTGCTCTTGATGGGCGAGCTGTTTCTTTTGAATCCGTCCGCCGCCGGATCGTTTGACAGCCGCTATTTCGGACCGATTGATGCGTCCTTCGTGCGCGGCGTCGCCGTTCCGCTCGCCACATTTTTGTCGCGATGAACGCGCCGCGTCGATGTCAGATCGACGACGTCGCGGGTATCGCTGGTGCGCCGACCCGTTGGTCGCGGAGGAGCATGTCTCGACGCATGGTTGGTTCGATGCGACGAGGTGGCGGAGTTGTAAAGGCGCAGGGCTCGAGCTGTTTCGGGCTCATGGTGGTGCGGCGTCGGTGCGGTATTGGATGGCGCACTACACCGGTGGCAAAGTGTCCTGTCCATTCACCCGTGGAGGAACGAAATCATGAATGTCTATGCCGGTTTGGATGTGTCATTGAGCGATACGTCGGTTTGCATCGTCGATGCGGAAGGCAAAGTGGTGGTGGAACGCAAAGTGGAAAGCGAACCGGGGCCTTTGGCTTTGATGCTGCAGGAGTACGGTGCCGATCTTCGGCTGGTCGGTATCGAAGCCAGCGCGCTCGGCGGTTGGCTGCAGGTTGAGCTCTCAGGCCGTGGCTTTGAGGCGGTCCTGATCGAGGCGTGCCACACCCACGTGGCGCTGTCGACCATGCGCAACAAGACCGACCGCAATGACGCGCGCGGTATC
>Ga0209483_1002779_pt1 | contig 11936 bp, 11 predicted proteins | sample NGEPerA_FD_184508 | JGI IMG/M metagenome (GOLD analysis project Ga0209483, IMG submission 184508) | Arctic peat soil microbial communities from the Barrow Environmental Observatory site, Barrow, Alaska, USA - NGEE PermafrostL2-A... | ecosystem: Environmental > Terrestrial > Soil > Wetlands >... | reverse complement strand
ACACGGCAGCCCACTGGCCAGCCTGATGAAAAAAGAGGCGGCGGCCAAAGGTGAATAATTTTCAAAAAATATGTTGCCGGAACAACTCAGAGCTCTTCTTCTGTTCACTCAGTGCCTCAATGCGGCGCGCGAGTAAAGGCGCTGGCCACTTTGATGTTGGCCGCTTTAGCCGCGTCCATCACTTTGACGAATTGGCCGAAAGGCGCGTCGGTGTCGGCGCGAATGGCCAGAGTGGTTTGGGGATTTTGGCGGACGGCGGCAATCAGCCGTTGCTGCAACGTTTCCAAAGTCACCGGATCGGTCTTTAAATAGAGCGGGCCTTGTTTTGAAATGGTCACGACCAGCGCATTCTCCGCCGCGCCGGTCTTGGGTTGCTTCGATTCCGGGAGGGCGAGTTTGAGGGAAGGCTGCTGTTTGAACGTCGTCGTCACCATCAAAAAAATCAGCACGACGATCAACACATCAATCAACGAAATGATGATGACCGTCGGGGCCGGGCGTTTTCTGTGGGTGGTGAACTGCATGGCCTATTTCGGCATGGAGGCACAGTAGTTTAACCCTGCGGGACTGCAAGAGGTTTACAGTGCCAATAACTCGGCAACGTCAATGGTCGCGTCTGGAAAATGGAACGGGCTGGCCTGGTCGCCGGGATTCAATATTTGTGTCGAGCTATAACCGGTGAAATTCGGCTCGCGGTAAACCTCCAGCGTCCCACTCGCTAGATTTACAATCCAAACCTCGGCAATGCCCGCTCGCCCGTACGTCGGCAACTTTGCCTCGCGATCGGATTCCAGTGTCGAGTCGGACACTTCGATTAAGAGGAATACATCGTCAGGCCCGGGATGGCGGCTGGTATAATCGTCCGCCGCTGGTTTGAGCAGCATTAGATCGGGTTGCGGCTCGGAAAAATCGTTCAGATGGACAGGGTTTTGCGCTGTCACCAGCCAGCGCCCTCGAGACCGATGACTGAAAAGACGAATTAACCTGTTTACGACACCGCCGTGGGATGGACTGATGGGGGATATATCAATGATTTGGCCGTCGAGCAATTCCACACGGGCCTCTGGAGGGAGAACGCCGGTTTCGCCCATGCGATAATACTCTCTGACGCTAAAACGATGCTGAGTCTGAGTCGGCACGAAAGCAGGTTAGCAAATGGCCGTGCCGTTCGCAATTAGCAATGGAAAATTTCATGAGCCTGCTCGGGCCATTTTTACCCGCCCAAGCGGCTATCGTATCAATAACTCGGCAACGTCAATGGTCGCGTCTGGAAAATGGGCCGGGCTGGCTTGGTCGCCGGGGTTCAATATTTGGATCGAACTGTAACCGGTGAAATTGGGCTCGCGGTAAATCTCCAGCGTCCCATTCACCAGATTCACAATCCAAACTTCGGCGATGCCTGCTCGGCCGTACGCCGGCAGCTTTGCCTCGCGATCGGATTCAAGTGTCGAATCGGATACTTCGATTAAGAGGAATACATCATCAGGGCCGGGATGGCGGCTACGGTAAAAATCCGAAGCTGGCTTGAGCAGCATCAAGTCGGGTTGCGGCTCGGAATAATCGTCCAAGTGGATTGGATCTTGCACGGCCAGCAACCAACGGCCTTGCGCATAGTGGTTGAAGAGAAGGTTTAAACGTTTAACCGTGCTTCCATGAGAGGGACCAATGGGGGACATATCAATGATTTGGCCGTCGAGCAATTCCACGCGGGCGTCCGGCTGAAGCACGCCCGTTTCGCCCATGCGATAATACTCTCTGACGCTAAAACGATGCTGAGTCTGAGTCGGCACGAAATGAGCCTAGCAAATGGTCGTGCCGTCCGCAATTAGCAATGGAAAGTTTTCAACCGCGCCCGCGTTTGGGGGCCTCGGCCAATTCCGGCGCGTCGTCCTGATGGTACAACTGGCGCAAAAATTCGTCGCAGAGCGAGGCCATTTCCACGGCGTGGTTCTCGACTTTTTTGTTGTAGTAACTCCAGGCGATGAGCGAGGGGATGGCGGTGATCAGGCCGAGCAGGGTGGCGCGGAGGGCGAAGGCAATGCCATTGGCCAAAACGTTGTTGTCGCCCAAGCCGGTCGCGCCCAGACTGGCGAATAGGGCGATCAATCCATACACAGTCCCGACTAATCCGAGCAGCGGCGCGACGCCGACGACAATCTCGAGGATGACGAGGCCGCGCTCGAGTTTGGAAATTTCGTGGCGCGCGCTGGTTTCCAAACCGCGGCTGTTTTCCTCCTTGTTCCACGAACGGTGTTTGTCGGCCAGCAGAAGAAGGCGGCTGAGGGCGGAAGGATGTTGTTGACAGATTCGGCGCAGCATGGGAAGGTCGTCGGCCGTGCGGCAGTTTTCCAGCGCGCCTTCGACGGCCGGCGGGATGACGCGGCTTTTGCGCAAGGCCAGCCCGCGCTCAATGATAAAGGTCAATCCCACCAGCGAGCCCAGCAGCAGGATGTAAATAATAATCGTTTCCATGTTTAGCTTCTTCGGACTCCCCGAAGATAGGTCATTGGTTCAAATAGTAAAAAGTAAATCGAATGTCGCGGTAATCCTGGGGAATATCGCGGCGCATTTCCATCGGCCATGGATGGTAGGGCGAGGGCTCGAGGATCGCTTGCTCGCAAACCAGGGCCAGCAGGTCAGAGACGCCGTTTTCGATGATTTTCATGTCGGTGATGCGTCCGTCCGGATGCAGCCGGAACTCGAGAACAACTGTTCCCGGAATATTCGCGGTGACGTTCTGCAAAAGCTGGAACCAGTGCGACTGCACGGCATCAATGAACTCCTGGTCATAATCGCCGTAGGAAGTTTTCACCGCGTCAAGCGAATCCATGGAAATATGCGGAACGCCGCCCTGCTGAAGGGTTTTTTCGCCGAGCATTCCGTGTTGCGCCTGGGCTTCGGCCAGGGTGCGCGGGCGCTGATGGTCGGGTTGCGGGAGGGGTTCGACTCCCGGATCTGTCGTGCCCTGGCCGTCTTTGTCCTGCGCCTTGGCCGCCGGTTTGGCCATGCTTAAATCGCCCGGCGTGTAGGCCTTTTGCGGGAGGGCTTTTGTTGCCGGGGTTTCGGCGGTGTCGGGACGACGCGGGGAAGGTTGCAGAGGTTTGGCTTTGGACTGCGTATCCGGCGTCGTTTTGAGCATTTTGTCCTGATGACCGCGAATTTCCGGCACGGTCGAAATTTGTTTGGGACTCGGGTTAGCGACCAAGGAACTGTTGGCGCTGTAGAACTTGGGGTTTTTGGGCGGCACGGTGGACGCGAGAGCCGGATCGACATCGACGAAGACCAATTGCGACGGTTCTGACGGGACACGGGCGGGAAGTTTTTCGGATCGCGAAGGCATTAACAGTTTGGAGGGCGTCGGCAACCAGGTGAGAAGATTGAGATTCCGCCACCAACCTTGGGATTGGCCCCATTTCCAAGCGCCGAAGATAGTAAGATGGATTACCACAGAAATAACGAGGGCTCTGAGCAAAAGTCTCTCAGTGGAATTCTTCTCGCTAAGGTCGGCAGCCATCACCGCTAACAGGATGTCTCAAAGCGGGCCGAAAACAACAAAAGGTTTGAGATGGGCTTTGCAAGATGGCGTCTTGGGCTTCGTATAGAAAGGTGGCGGGAATGAATGAAAACCGCCCTGAGTAACGTCAAAAGAAGGTAAACAATATGCAAAGGACTTATATGAAAACGCTTATGAAAATTTCGATGGCGGCCGCTGTCGCCCTGGCCTTGACCACGTTTGGCACGCCCAAAGCCCAAGCGGGGGTTTGGTTTCCGGGCCGGGTGCTTGGCGGAGTAGCGGTGGGCGCGGCTATTGGAGTCTCCGTGGCTGCCGCCCATGCGCCGTATTATGTTTACCCAGGCTATGGGTATTCGGGGGTGTACGCGGCGTGTCCGCCGGTCTATTATGGTCCGCCTGCGGTCGTGTATGGCGCGCCTTACCGGTATGGCTACGGTTATGCTTATCGTGGCGGCAGAAGGGGCGCTTGGGGCTCCCGGCACTACGGTTATCGCCGGTAATAATTCAAAAAATAAAAGTTTGGCCAGAGACGGCAAGGAGGAACCCTGTCTCCGGCCTTCGCTTTTTTTCAACCGCTCTTGATTCTGCTCCTCACGAGCGGGAAGCAAACAGGCTCACAAAAAGGGCGAGGCGCCTCTCACCGCACAAACGTGCGGTAGAATGTCTGGTCGAGGAGGGCTATAACTGGCGGACATTACCAAAAACATCACTATATAAATATGAAGTCAAAACTCATCGCCAGAACTCTCCAGGGCGCTTTTTGGGCCGGGATACTGCTGGGCAGCGCCATGCTGGCGTCGGCCGATACCGTGGTGACCTTTCAAGTCGATATGTCTGCCCAAATCACCGCAGGCACGTTTGTCCCGGGAACGGACACGGTATCCGCTCACGGAACCTTTAACGGGTGGGGCGCGGGCATCAGTCTAACCAATAATCCTGTAGCGGCCAATCCCCACCTTTACACCGGAATCACCGATGACACCTCCGAAACCAATGGGGCGGTGATGATTTTCAAGTACGTTCTGGATGGCAGCGCCTACGAAACGACCACGGATGGGGACAATCGTTGCGCGCAACTTCCCGCCAGCGGCGGCAGTCTTGTCCTGCCCGCTTCGTATTATGCCGATGCCGGCCCAGCCAGCACCGCCAACGTGACGTTCCAGGTCGATATGGCCGAGCAAATCCAACTGGGCAACTTCAATACCAACTCTGGTATGAGTGTCGAGGTCAACGGGACGTTCAATAGCTGGGGTTCGGGAAATACATTGACTAATGACCCGACTATTCGGACGACCAACACGACCGGTACCATTACTTCCAACGTCTATGTGGGCACTTTTCCCATCACCGGACCGACCAACGCCACTCAAGAGTTCAAGTATGTCATGGAGCCTGCGGGCAGTTATGAAGGCCCTTCCCCGGCGGATTCAGATTATGATAACGGCCAGAACCGCTTTTTCATTATCACTTCACAGAAATTGCCCATCGTTTCCTTTAGCGACGTGCCACTCAACGTCACCATCACAAACAATGTGACCTTCGAGGTGGACATGACAACCCAGATCGAGGCGGGGAACTTCACCTCGAATAATACGGTGGAAATTCATGGCGACTTTAACTCCTGGGGCGGCGGCCAAACCATGACGAACAATCCGGCCGCCAGCAACCCGGATATTTACAGCACCGTGATTCCCTATGTGGCTGCGGCCAACACCGTGGTCAATTTCAAGTATGTCATCCAACCCGGCACACAGTGGGAAAATACCGCCAGCGGCAACAATCGCACGGCGACTCTCCTGAGCACCAATGGCAATTTCGCCAGCGGCCCCGTTTACTTCAGCGACCAATCACCCAGCACACTGATTGATTTTGTGACATCGACTAACTGCATGGTGAAATTTACGGTGAACATGACCAACGCAGTCGGGACGGACGGCACGGTGTTCGACAACGCCTATCCTTCGGGCGACCAGATATTCATCAATGGCCTCAACGCGGGAGTGAATAACAGTTTCTGGACTTGGGCCAGTCCGCCCTTTGGAGGAGGCCCGGCCGCTTATCTAATGACACAGATTTCCAATACAACGCTATTTACGGTCACCTTGCCGGTCAACGAAGGCCAGGGTGCGGACTTGATCTATAAGTATAGCATCAACGGGTTCGACAACGAGGCGGGTTTCGCTGACAACCATCAGCGTTGGATTCGCAGCTTGCCGGCCTATACAATGCCGACGGACACCTTCGCCAGCCAGGGAACTTCGACCCAGGCTGAAATTCCAGCGGGTAATTTAGCCATTGCCCGTTCCACCGGTGGCCAAGTCAAGCTTTCGTGGCTTGGCCGGCGCGGGGTCCATCTCCAAACCGCGACCAACTTGAATCCCGCCACAGTGTGGACAGACCAGAACTCCACGGACGGAACCAACCTGATCGTGAGCGCCGGCGGCACGGCGAGCACCAACTATACGCCAGGACCAAGCAACCTGTTCTACCGCTTAGTTGGGCCCAAGTGAGATATGTGACGCTGCGCCCCGGCGACGAGTCAAACCGCCGCCGGGAAGCGAACGAAGTCCAATGAACCTGTCGAAAACATCCGCCTCAAAAGCCTTCACGCTCATTGAGCTGTTGGTGGTGATCGCTATCATCGCGATCCTGGCCGCCTTGCTGTTGCCGGCCCTGGCCAGCGCCAAACAAAACGCGCTGGTGATCAATTGCATGAACAACAAGAAACAATTGTTGACTGCATGGTTCATGTATGCCGGCGAAGATAATGATGTGCTGGCGGATAACCATGATTACGATGACTTCAACGAGTACGAAGCCGGGACGACAACTCCCGCCTGGATTGAAGGAAAGATGGATTGGTCGTCCGCCCCGGCCAACACCAACACGCTCTACTTCACCGATCCGCGGACTTCGCTGCTTGGGCCTAACATCGCCAACTCGGTTAAAGTCTTCTGGTGCCCGGCGGACCGGTTCCTCGGCCCGCAACAACGTCCGCTCGGGTGGCAGAACCGCTGCCGAAGTGTCTGCATGTCGGGCTACACCGGCCCGGGCCAGAAATGGTCGTTTGGCGGCTGGACCGAAACCAATAACGTCAATAAATTAGCCCAATTCGGCAACCCCGGGCCGGCCAACTCATGGGTCTTCATGGACGAGCATCCAGACAGCATTGACGATGCCCAGCTTTATGTGAATCCATCCGATGCCAACCCGGCTACTTCGACCGGAACCTTTACCGAATTGCCGGCCAGCTACCATAATAATTCATGCGGAATCGCCTTTGCGGACGGTCACGCTGAATGCCATCACTGGATGGAAAAATCCAGCTGTCCTCCCGTAATCTATCAAACGGTGCATGACGTCAATGTTGGGACGACGAGCAGGGATCTCATCTGGCTGGCGCAAAGAACGCCCCATAATTAGTGTCCAATAGTGTCCAAATCCATTGACGGCTCAAGTTCTCTCACACCACCGGACAAGGCTCCAGCCTAGTATGAGGAAATTATTCAACCGATGCTGTGGCCGTGTGTTACTTTTGGGCCTTCTGGCTTTTACGCTGACTTTGGGCAACGCCAATGCCCAAAACCCGAAGGTTGAATTGTCTTCTCCCTCCTGGGTGCGCGAGGGCGTGATTTACGAAATCTATCCGCGCGACTTTTCTCCGGAGGGCAATTTCAACGGAGTCACCGCGCGTCTTAATGACCTTCAATCTCTCGGAGTCACTATTCTCTGGCTCATGCCCATTCATCCTATCGGCGAAAAATTTCGCAAGGGCACTTTTGGCAGTCCCTACGCGGTGAAGGATTACTACGCCATTAATCCGGACTACGGCACCGAGGCCGATTTGAAACATCTGATTGGCGAAGCTCATCGGCGGGGGCTGAAAGTGATCATGGATATGGTGGCCAATCACACGGCGTGGGACAGTGTCCTGATGAACCATCCTGAGTTTTACAAACAGGATGCGGCTGGAAAAATTTTGCCGCCGGACCCGGCCTGGCGGGATGTGGCCGGGCTTAACTATGCCAACCCGCAATTGCGGCAATACATGATCGCGATGTTTAAGCATTGGGTTGATCCGTCCGGGTTTGATTTTGACGGTTTTCGGTGCGATGTCGCGGAAAACGTGCCGCTGGAGTTTTGGCAGGAAGCTCGCGCGGAATTGCTCAAGACCAAGCCGGATCTGATGCTGCTGGCCGAGGGATGCAAACCGGAACTGACGGCGAAGGCGTTTGATCTCGATTACTCCTGGCCGCTCCTGCACGCGCTGAACAATGTCCTGATGGAGGGCGCTTCGGCGGCGGACATCCGGCGTTGCTGGGAAGAAAATTACCGCCAATTTCGCCCAGGCGCTTTGCACATGCGGATGTCCGACGATCACGATGAATGCCGCGCCATCGCCCGGTTTGGGTTGAAGGGGGCGTTGGCCGCTTCCGCCCTGATGTTCACCTTGGATGGAGTGCCGATGCTTTACAATGGCATGGAGGCAGGGGATGTCGGAGAATCAGGCGATCCGGCTTTGTTCGAGAAGTTGCCCATCTTTTGGCATCCCAAGGACCGCCCTCCTTTAACGGAGGTTTACCGCGAGTTGATTGCCCTGCGCAAACAGTATGCCGCATTTCGCGATGACAAGGTCGTTTGGCTGCATAACTCAGCGGAAGGCAGCCTGGCCACTTTTATGCGAGGCGATGGCAAGGATGAATTTGTGGTGGTGATCAACTTTTCCAACCGTCCGGTCACAGCGCATTTGAATGCGGACGCGGCGGATCAATTCAAACCGGTGAAAATCTCAGGCCTGCCGGGTGATTCGGAACGGGCGCTGCCCGATATTCAATTGGGAGCCTTTGAATGGCGCATCTATCATCGGACGATGGCGGCGCCTTTCAACGAAGTTGAGCAAAACAGGCCGCCAAGGGTCGAGTAAGATTCAATCTAAAAATTCCTGCACGGGTTCGGGTGCGGGGGTCAAAGGGAGGGGCGGCAAACCAACAGTCTCAAGAAACAGGCGCTGCGGGCGGATTTTGTCGCAAATCTGTTTGTTAAGCCGGTAATGCGCTTCGCGATCTTGCTGGGAAACTCCTTCGAGCAGCTCTTCGGCGAGAATTTCATACTTCCGCCAGATGGGCGCAATCTTATTTCGACCGCTGTCGGTGATTCTGACTTTCTGGCTATTGCCGTGAACACCTCGCACAAGATTGGCGGCAGCCCGCTTGGTTTGGGCCCACTGGCTGTCGCAAAGGCAGCCAATTCGGCGCGATAAGAGGCCCCCACTATAGCCGAGAGCCTCTCTCAATTCCCGGAAGGAAAGGTATCCCTCCGCATCCAGATGCTCAGGCAAGGACATCTCGATCAAAAGCTCCGCAATCTCGATGGTAAGCCCAGATCCGGCAAGAACTTGCCATTGAATTGTTTTGAGCAAGGCGCGCTGAGCAATTCCTATGGAAGTGAGGACATCTATTGCTGGAACTTTTGCAGGATGGCCGAACAGTAATCGCATATCAGGCGATTAAACTTAATGTTAAATACAAAGTAAAGAACTTTATATTTAACAAATTAAACACTTTTAGCGTCGTCCGTGACCCAAGCCATTAAGACGGCAGCGACCAGCATGGATACGCCTCCCATTGCCACCACTTTTACTGGATCATTGCCAAAGACGTTTTTTACAATCGGTTCCAAACCTAACGAGGCCACGATTTCCGGAATTACAATGAAAAAATTGAAAATACCCATGTAAACTCCCACTCGTTCCGGCGGTAATGCACCGGCCAAAATCGCATACGGCATGGCCAGAATGGAAGCCCACGCCACCCCCACCCCGATCATCGTGCATTGCCAAAGAATTGGGTCGTGGATGAAGCAGGTGGCCACCAAGCTCACCCCTCCCGCGGTCAAGGCCAGTTCATGGACAATTTTGCGGCTGGTGCGCCGTGCCATCACCGGCAAGACAAAAGCGACCGCGAAGCAAACAATCGAATACCACATGAAGGTGCGTCCTCCAAAAATCGTCCCTTCGTCAAAGGCTTTCGACTGCGGGTCGGTGGTGTGAAAAACTTGTTGCGCGGTCGCCAAACCAAAAAACATCCACATGCAAAACAGCCCAATCCAGGTAAAAAACTGAACGACGGCCAGTTGCTTCATCGTCTTGGGAATCTGCCCGATGGCCGCCGCCACATCCGGCCCGCTCAGCATCAGCCCGATGACGCCGCCGATGCCCGCTCCCGCCAGCAAATGCCATGGAGTAAAATGGTGGTCCACCAAAGCCCCGCGCGCCGCGCCCAACACCGCCCCTGCCACAGCGCCGCCCAGGACAAACGACGGTTGAAATCGGACTTTGCGCCCGGCCCGATTTCGTTGGCGCCATTCCTCGATATTCTCCGGCGGATATTCCTTCGTTGTAAAGACCGTCCACAGCACCGCGAGTAAAAACACCGCCGCGCCCATTTTGAACGAGTACTGCACGGCGAGAGGGATGCCGTTGGCCGCGTTCCCGGTGACTCCGAATCGGCTGAGGATGTCCGGCATCGCATTGGCTGCGGCTGCGCCGATGCCGATGAAAAAACTCTGCATGACGAAGCCCGCTGTTTGCTGTTCTACCGGCAACAAATCCGCCACGAACGCGCGAAAAGGTTCCATGCTGATATTGATCGACGAATCCAACACCCACAACATCCCGGCAGCGACCCAGAGGATTGGAGCATCAGGCATGGAAAACAGCGCCACACTGGATAGCGCCGCGCCAAAGAGAAAGTACGGCCGCCGCCGGCCCAGCCATCCCCAAGTCCGATCACTCAACGCGCCGATCAGCGGTTGCACCATCAATCCGGTCACGGGGCCGGCCAGCCAAAGGAGAGGAATCTTCGAGGGTTCGGCGCCGAGTTTTGAGTAAATGGCGCTCATATTGGCCATCTGCAAGCCCCAGCCGAACTGGATTCCCAAAAAACCAAAGCTCATGTTCCAGATTTGCCAGAAACTTAGACGGGGTTTTTGCATGATTCCGGCGAGCGTATGCTCTTCGCCCGAAACTTTATAGCCGCATGTCTATGCGGTTCCCCCTTCCTACTCCTTCTTAATCTTAATCTTAATCTTAATCGACTGGGATTGAAGAGGATTACGATTAAGATTACGATTAAGATTACGATTAAGATTAAGATTAGGAGGAAAACCAGTGTTGGATGGTTAATATCCGGAGGCATGCCAACTCCCAACTTCGTTATTCTCCATTTTTTTCTTGACGGAGTGCTGTTTGGGGTGGAATTATTTCGTGGTCGCTAATTATTTATGAAAAAACTCTTTGCTTTTGCCCTTCTCGGAATGGTTTCTTTTGCCTTGGCCGGCACGCCTGTGCAGGCTGCTCCCTCCGCCAAGCCCGGTTTGTCGCTCGTCAAACATAAACATAAACACAAAAAGCATCACAAGCACAAGGCGGCCTAAGCCTTCTTCGCTGATTGAAATTTTCACGCCCCGTTTTTACAACGGGGCTTTTTTGTTCCCGGAGCCAATCCAGTTACTTCTTTTCTTTGGCTTCCCGCCCCTTACCTTTCAGCGATGAAACGTAAGTTTGACTCGATTGAATCCGTCGCCGCCGATCTGCGCAAAGGCAAGATGGTCATCGTGGTGGACGATGCCGACCGCGAAAACGAAGGCGATCTCGTCATGGCCGCTGAGTGCGCGACGCCAGCGGCGATCAATTTCATGGCGCGACACGGGCGCGGATTGATTTGCGTTCCGACCACTTTCGAGCGGCTCAAGCAGCTTGGCATCGAACAGATGGTCGTGCAAAACTCGGAGAATTTTCGCACCGATTTCCAGGTTAGCGTCGATGCCGCCAAAGGAATCACCACTGGCATCAGCGCGGCTGACCGGGCCCGCACCATTAGAATCATGGCGGACCCGACCGCCGTTCCCGAAGACCTGGCGCAGCCGGGGCACGTCTTTCCGTTGCGCGCCAAGCCCGGCGGCGTTCTGCAACGGGCCGGGCACACCGAGGCGGCGGTCGATTTGGTCAGGCTGGCGGGACGGCGGGGCATCGGAATTGTCTGCGAGATCATGAGCGAGGACGGTTCCATGGCGCGCCTGGCCGAACTGCAGCGCTTTGCCCGCCGTCATAAATTAAAAATCTGCACCATCGAGGATTTGATCCACCATCGGCGCACGCGCGAACGGCTGGTCGAGCGGGTGGAAGTGGTTAAATTGCCCACCGCTTACGGCGATTTCGATCTGCATCTTTACCGTTCTCACACCGATGGCCAGCATCATCTCGCGCTGGTCAAGGGAAACGTGCAGGGAAAAAAGAACGTGCTCGTGCGGGTGCATAGCGAATGTTTGACCGGCGATGTTTTTGGGTCGCGCCGTTGCGATTGCGGGCCGCAATTGCACCAGGCCCTGCGGCAAATCTCGGAGGCGGGCCAAGGCGTGTTGG
>Ga0209483_1002777_pt1 | contig 11941 bp, 16 predicted proteins | sample NGEPerA_FD_184508 | JGI IMG/M metagenome (GOLD analysis project Ga0209483, IMG submission 184508) | Arctic peat soil microbial communities from the Barrow Environmental Observatory site, Barrow, Alaska, USA - NGEE PermafrostL2-A... | ecosystem: Environmental > Terrestrial > Soil > Wetlands >... | reverse complement strand
GATCTCCAAAGCCAACACACACCAGCCCCCTTCCGCTAGTCAGGCGCCGATTCCAGACCCACCGTGCCAACCAGGGCCATTTCCCGTTGCAGGGTCGCTGTCCAGGGCGACTCCGACCAAGTCCAGGGCCATTGACCCGTCGGGGTTGGTCGGGGTTGCGGGGTTGCCGCAGAGCGTGTCCCTTCTTGACATCAAACCCGCTGGGGAAGTACCCGGCCCGGATATATAAGATCCCTGCAAAATCTGACTGTCGCACAATTGCGCCAGGCCATTTCAATTAAAGAGAAAATCGATGAATTGGAAACGGAGCTGGCCGCCATCGCGGGCGGCGAGGTCGCTGCTGCGGCCAAACCTCGTGGACGGCGCGGAATGTCCGCCGCCGGACGGGCGCGGATCGCGGCAGTGCAAAAGGCACGTTGAGCGAAAGTGAAGGGTGCCAAAGTTGAAGCCGCGCCGAAGAAGCGGCGCAAAATGAGCGCGGCAGGAAGGGCCAGAATGGCGGCAGCCCGCTTAAGCGCGATGGGCAAAGGCGAAAACATCTGGAAAGAATAGGCTGTAACCCCGCCCAAAAACCTCGCTGGCCTGCCCACGTAAAGTTCACGGCAAAAAGTCACTCCAACTTAGGTTTTCGGGTTTACTCGTCTCTCTCCGCCCGTTTTGGGGATGAAGAGAAATCCCGAAATCCCAAAGTTTATCAGGTTTACCGAGCGGGCGGTGGGGGGGCTGGCTGCGGATTTGGGCGTGCGTGCCATTTACGCACCCGCGTGGTCAAAATGGCCTGTCTTTTTCCGCCGAACAACCGGTTTTACTTCGGGTTCTGGAATTGCAGCATAAGTCGCTTAACGACAGCAGTTTATGATGCTTCGCGTTTGATTCGTCTTTATACTTGGAACCGAGAAGCATGAACAAGATAAATCAAACGCCCGTGCCACTCCATCCGGGCAGCCTCTCCCGGTAATACAACGTCTGCGGCAAACCCGGCTGCCGGTGTGAAGACCCCAAGAATCCGCGCCGCCACGCGCCCTACTGAAAGGTGAGTTACGTCTATCGAGGCCGATTCAGTTCACGCTTCGTCCCACACGAGCAGGCCAAGGCTGCCCGGGCTGAGTTGGCCAAATACCAGCGGCTCCGAGAGTTGACTGAAAAGTGGGTGGGCTTATCCCTCCGTCTGGCCAAAGAGAAACGCAAACGAACCGCGTAACATACCGGAGAACGTTCCACTCATCAGTAGCCACTGTCCTCCATCACGAGTTTCGTGGCCGCCGCGTCACCTGAAGCACGAGGCTCAGGGTGCCGGTGAGCACCTTCAAGAAAGGCACGGCCTTTTCGAAAAACTCCCGCGGCAGGTTCAACCCATACACGCCCGCCGAGTTGCCTTTGCCATTCAATTCCGGCATGATGCACGGGTTGAAGCCCCAACGCGTGCATCGTCAAGCACAATACCGAAATGTACGGCGGGATCGTCACCGTTGAATCAGAGCTTGGAAAAGGCACGCAGTTTGTTTTAGAATTTCCGGAGAGAATTCAAATGAGAATGTTATCCCCTGAGGTAAGTGGGACGAATAATGTTTCACAACCCCTTTCTCCATTACATAGCCTCCTAGTGCCAGAAAAACCAAAGGACAGCAAGACACGAAACGCCAACCCGGCCTTTCTCCAAAAGCTTTTTCGCTGGTGTCGGCACCGCTTTGGTAGATGACCTCAAGAAGGCAGCCTTATATTAGCTTATGCGCTGATGGCTTCTGTGAAGACTTCCCGGTAACGATGGGCCGAGTGTTTCCAGAGCCAAGGCCGGGTCTGCTCGTAGCACACCTCCATCAGGGGACGGAGGCCCGCGGGTTTTGCGGCTATCTCAGCCAGCGCATCGCACAGGCGATCGGGGTTGTTTATGTCCACCAACAATACACCATTTACCCCGTTGGCGATGGACTTTGCGCAGTCGAATTTGGTGGCCACCACGGGCCGTCCACAAGCCAGCATCAGCGGCAGGATTCCGCTCGAAATCTGATCCGGCTCAGTATACGGCACCAGGCCTACATCAGCGGCCTGAATGTGCTTGAATAATTCTTCGGCTTCCAGGTAGCGCCGTACCCAGACGACATGGTCCTGCAGGCCCAAGCTACGGATCTGATCCTCCAAGCCCTGCTGCTGCTCGCCTGTTTTGTCCCACTGGGGTTGGCTCGTGCCCAGGATGAGGTAAACAAAATGAACCCCTCGATCTTTGAGCTTTGCGAGAGCGGCCAAAGCAACCTGGTAACCCTTGGATGGTCGGACGTGCCCAGCGGAAACAAGCACCAGCGCGCCATTATATTGCAGTCGGAGCGGCAAGGACTCGGGAAAGGCGAAAGCTACATCGGGAACGCCGTGCCGTATGACGTCCACTTTCGTGGCCGGGACTCTGAGTTCCGTTCGGACATATTTTGCGCTCTCCTCCGTGAGCACCACGACTTTCTTGCTGGCTTGGACCACCGTTTGGAGGATCCCCTTTCTGTGGGCGGTAAGCAGAGCCGAGGTGGTGTGGAGCGTCGCGACAATCGGCCGCGTGATTTCCGACACGAAGCTGGTCACGTAATCCCCATCCTCTCCGCCGAAAATTCCAAACTCATGCTGGAGAGAAACCACTTCCACATCCGAGTTGTTTATGGCACGGGCAACTTCGGTGTAGGTCCAGTGGTCCTCTGTGCGAAGGCAAGCGAAAAACCCCTGGGTTGGAGAGTTGATTTCGTACTGCATCCGCAGCTTCAGCGACTCGACCCCGACGAGGTTGGCTATCAGGTCCTCGGTGAACGTGGCTATTCCGCATTGGGTCGGTGAAAAAGTGCTGATGTGGAGGACTCGCATTCGATTACTCCGCCGTTTTCAGCACGATCGCGGTCAGGTCCCTAACCTTTACTTTCAAATCCCCGTAATGATCATCCCACGCAAAAAGCGCCAGGCGGTTGCAAAGGGCCGGTTCAATGGGCATCTCGCGATTGCGGCGACCGTTTATGTCGAACGTGAGCTTGAACCCTGCATCGATTGCCAGCTCCAGTTTAGCCTTAACCAGTGGGCGGACCGTGCAGATCTTTTCGTTCTTTGGCGTGCCGACCCCGCCGACGTAGTGCGTTATGAACAGGTCATTCTTCTTTGCAACTCCGGCCTGATCCCAGTGGTTGCGGGCAATATGGATTAGAAAATCCTCTTTCGTCTGGATCGTAGTGTCGCCACAGAGGATCCCCTTTTTGGGAAACAGCTTAATTCCGAATCGGAAATAAGGCGTGCTGGTCTCCACCGTGCAGGTCAACTTCTCCAGCTTGCCTCCCTGCAAGTCGAGTTCCCAGCTGTCAGCAGCTTGGGGCATATGAGCTTTGGACTGCATCAGCTTGTCCGGAAATTTCAAGGGCACCCGAATTACTGCGGCGGATTCATCTGACGTGCGGGTGCGGCGTGTCCATGGATAGGGGATCCGGGCCAGTTCCTTCATTTCCGCCGATAATCGCCTTTCGAGCACGTCGACAATGAGCTTGTGGCACCGCACCAAAATGTGGTCCCCCGTCCGCGCCGTCTTGATCGTGGTTTCACTTAAGCCGGTTAGGGCGGCGCACATTTTGACTGACAGTTTGGCTGCGGTCATGGCCTTGTCGACCTTGAAACCGTAATCCTCGTCCTTCGGCCAGGATTTTTTCTCGATTTCCGGCTCTTTCGGCTGAGTCGGCTTTCTTGCCCCTACCAGAAGCCTGTTTATCGCCATAACGTGACCTTGAACTTCGGCGCAGGTTACGGGGCGCGTAGCCCCGGGCGCCAAGCAGAAGAAGAATAGCGGGATAGAGTCCCGCTGAAAAGAAAAAGTAGTATGGCAAGCAAAACCGTAACTAAAATCGGTCCCAATACGTATCGGGAAACAAAACGCTACGACAGCGGCGGCGGCAAAAGCACCGTTTACAAGCCGGGGGCAATATTCCGCGACGTGAAGAGCACTACCACGTGGGACAAACACGGCAAAAAGAGGAATTAACCTCGCCAGCATCGGACAGTTCAAGACCGGCGCGAGGCCAGCCAACTCGCGCCGGTTCCTTTTTACCACGGGTATTTCGTTCGTGCATCTTAAGCAGATTCGCCATGGTCCCGGCGGTTGCCGTCCTTCGCTTTCCTGAAAATCGACCAATCCAGGTCCGTGCGAATCGGAAAGCTCTCCGGCTTCAGTGAAAAAATATCGTCCAGTAGAAGGACCGTCCTCAAGAGGCATCGCCGTGCCCAGTGGGTAAGAGAGTGGCCGAAGCCACTCCCCGTTGTCGCAATAGCGTCTGTTCGCTATATTTACCGGCGTGCGGCTTGCCCGCTCCGGGCGACCCACCAAGCACTGCTCCTTGCGGGGCAGGCTGGAACGTTCTTTGACATGGTGTTCATGAGGGACAGAAGCTCGTCAGCCCGCCCAGACCAAACCGGAATCATGCCGTCCGGTTAAGACGCGAAGGTCCGAATCACCGCTTTGGTCGCCTGACGGCCCTTCACCCGTTTGGACGGGATCAATGCGTTACGCGGCGGCGTGCGTGGCCACTTCTTTGGCAAGACCTCGTTTGCGACCCACACCCTGGCGACCGAACGAAATCTGGTGAAAGTGCCCAAGTCGCTCCCACTGGAAATGCTGGCGCCATTGGGCTGCGGTATCCAAACAGGCGCTGGCTGTGTAATGAATTCCCTGGATGTGCGAGCCGGATCAAGCATCGCTGTTTTTGGCGCCGGTTCGGTTGGTCTGGCGGCGGTACTGGCGGCGCACATCGTCAAAGCCAACACGATCATCGTGGTGGACCTCAACGATCGTCGTCTCAAACTCGCCCGCGAATTGGGTGCGACCCACACCCTTCAACAACCGGCGGAGTGACCTCGCTGTCTCTGGCACGGCGGGAGAAATGGCAAGTGGGCGAGCGCCGTCACTATTGCGCCAGAGATTGATTTCGCCGTGCTCGTCGCCGGCAACCGTGGTCCGGATGTTGTTGTGTTGTGGAAGCCAAAATTCGCCTCCCAAAACCTCTCACAGCCCGCTGGGTGACCACGCCTGCAAGGCCGGCAACGCCCGCAGGATTGGTACGAAAGCACCGCATGATCGCCGGGCTTTATTCCCTTCATCCATCACGACTTGCGCCATCTGTTTAGCCAAGAACTCAACATCTTGACGGGTCCGGAGAAAGACATACGTAAAGGATGGGACATCCGAAGCTGTTGCGTTGCCGAAGGAACACACACCTGAAAGCGAAAAATCCCTGTTGACAATCTGAATAATTGAATGCACCCTTGGGGTGAATGATATAACATCATTGAAAATGACCCAACAGCAAAAGGGCTTATGCGCAACAATTACAAGTCAATCGCGGATGGCGTAATCGAACGCTTCATCGAGGTGAAGTCAATCTGTGGTGCCTGGGGACAGGGTGGCGTGACCCTCTCGCAGCCACAATTCAAGGCGGCCCAGGAACTGAAAGACCGGTTCTGGCTTTACGTTGTCGCCAATGCAGGCACTCCTTTCGAGATTATCTATCGGATTCAAAACCCAGCGCTTTTAGTGAGAAGTTTCGTTTACGATTACGGCTGGCAGGCTCTCGCCGAAGCCAACACCTCCGCATGAACCCATCACATCCAACACCCCCCATAAATGCCATTCTTCACTTTCCCCAAAATAATTCTTGCAACCGACAATCATTTCATTCACCTTTGGGATGAATGAAACATTGACAACCATGGAGATCTGTGGAACTTTCTTTTAGAAATAACAAATTGGCGAAGATTATGAATGCCGAGAGAGAGATCGTTCGGAAGTACGGCCCCGATAACGGCCGCCGAATCGCCTTGCGATTGCAAAACATTCGAGACGCCGCATCGGTTGAGGAGCTTTCAAAGTTGCCCCAAACACGGGTTCACGAATTAAAGGCCGACCGGAATGAACAGATCTCCGTGGATGCGAAGCACCCATATCGCCTTATTTTGATTTCTGCACATGATGAGACACCACGCAAACCTGACGGCGGACTGGATTGGGCGAGAATTACGAAGGTGCAACTAATTGAACTTATCGACACACATTGAACTATGAGCACCGCTATTATTTACCAACCCGATTACGCAATTCACCCTGGCGAAACACTTGCCGAGACTCTCGAAGAATTCGGGATGTCTCAGGCGGAGCTTGCTCAACGCATGGGCAGGCCACTGCAGATGATCTGCGAGATTATTCAGGGCAAAAAGGCTATCACCGCTGAGACGGCGCTTCAGCTTGAGCGCGCTACTTGCGTTCCTGCCAATTTTTGGAACTCCTCTCAGCGCAATTATGAAGCCACCCTTGCCAGGCTTGAAGAGGACCGGGGTCTCGTCTCCGACTCCTCCTGGATCAGGCAGTTTCCTTTGAAGGCAATGATTGAAAAGGGATGGGTTGCTCAGTTCGATGCACCTGCCGATCAACTCCGCGCGCTGCTGAATTTCTTTGGCGTCGCCGGAATCAAGGAGTGGAAAGCTATCTGGACCGCTCCCGAAGTCGCTTACCGCAAATCGAGTGCGTTCGAGGCGAATCCCATGGCTGGAGCAGCTTGGCTTCGCCGAGGCGAACGCATTGCTCAACAAGCGCGGACGAACCCATATAATCAGGACGCTTTCGTTAAAGCTCTTTATCAGATTCGCAAATTAACCGAATGCGACGCAGGCGTCTTCGTTCCTAAAGCGACTGAACTTTGCTGCGCGGCTGGTGTAGCACTCGTATTTGTTCCGGAACTTCCCGCGACGCGAGCTTATGGAGCCACTCGGTGGCTTACGCCCTCCAAGGCAATGCTTCAACTCAGTCTTCGGGGTAAAACAGATGATTTCCTTTGGTTCACTTTCTTCCATGAAAGCGCCCACATTCTTAAACACGGCAAGCGCGATGTATTCATCGAAGCTCCGGATGGCACGATGGATCAGGAAACCCAACGCAAAGAACAGGAAGCCAATACCTTTGCTTCCGACTTCCTGATCCCGAAACCTGCATTTGACCAATTGCGTCGGGAAAAGCTATATACCAATCACGTAGTCCAGAGTTTCGCGGCCCAACTTGGCATCGCTCCTGGCATTGTCGTCGGACGTCTCCAGCACGAAAAACTACTCGCCCGTACGCACCTTAACGGGCTTAAGCGCCATTTCGACTTCAAAGGATCCGGCGGCAATTGACGATCAACAATCGACTATCTACCACCAACTATCCTTCCATGAGCCACACCACCCAAACGGAGGAACCAAGCCGACCGGACGCCGCCCAAAGCAAAGGAAGCGGTGGTTTTCAAGTCACACGCACTGAACTTGTCTGGCCCGGCAAGTATAATGAGGACGGCAGCAGAAAAGAAGTGCCCCGCGTCGGTCTAACTTATCAAGTCATCGAAACCATCAACGAAAGTCGAGCAAGCCGCGAACTATGAAAGAAAGGAACAACATTTATGGGAATGGGTGAACAAAAACTGCGGTTCAAAGACTCGCAGCAAACGACCGACGAAGGAGACGAACATGATGTGCCCGTCGAAATCATTCAGGCATACGAGTGCGTCAGACAGCCCTCCGATTTGCAGATAGCGAAGGGAACAACGCTACGACTGCTGGACATGAAAAACGAAGTACTTGTCTTCCATGGCACACAACCCATTGGCTATGTGGCGCCTGGTCAGGATGATGCCCTGCGCACCGATGTTGGGCTGGCGCAACGAAAAGGACGCAGCATCGGCGCCGTCGTCGTCGGGGTCTCCGACACCACACCCAGCTTCTTTGTGCAGGTGAAAGGATAGCCAGTGCGTCCACTGAGAACCCTCGGCCAAAGCGGATGCCCCAACTGCTTAGTCTTTGAGGAGTGCGGCGGTCATCCACTGCCGCTCATCCATCGCATCGGATGTGGCAACTCTGCGACCTCGGTTCTTGGCGACACGGATGAAATGCACCCCAATTTCGATGAGAGATTCTGGGAACTATGGAAAGACACGGACGGCTTGACGGACCACTCCATCTCTACGCTGAGGTCCATCCAAACCTCTGGACTCCCGCGTTACATTCCCGTTCTTCAAAATTGGCATCTACGTCCGGCGAAACCGCTTGCCCTTGACGTAGTCTCCATTCCTCTTTTCGAAGTTGTCGGCAGACTTTCGGGCGGCGGCTACGGTGCCCGCTTCCCTAACGGCTCCGCGCTGAGGCAGAAATTTGGCCTGAAGGACGATGCCCGCATCATCCTTTGCGGCGTGGATCACGATTCTCCCCTTGAGACCTTCTGGGCCAAGCACCGTCTGCCGGGAGTCCTCGATGCTCTCGCTCACCTCAACCTCGAAGTCAGCGTCCCCAATTTCTCTTTCTTTACTTGCGTAACGGGATTTCAAATTCTGCGCAATCGTAAACGCACCCTTCTTTGTGCAGAACGGCTTTCCCAAGCGGGAATCCGTGTATCGTTGCACCTCAACGCAAACACCGATCCTCATTGGGAATTCTGGTTGAGTCTTCTGCGCCAACATCCGGAAGTCACTTGTGTGACTGTCGAGTTCCAGACTGGCGCGTTGCTCGACCAGGATTTCGGGCGCTACACGTTCGACCAGCTTGTCAACCTGCAGAATCAACTTGGAAGACGGCTGCATTTCCTGCTGGTGGGCGCAGCTCGTTTCTATCCCCGCGCCGTGGCCGAGCTAAATTCCTTCTCGGTCCTTGATAGCCGTCCTTTTATTTGCGCCACCAAACGACAAATCCTCACCAAGACCGGGAACCGAGACTACGCGTGGAAGCATTATCCAACCCAGCAAGGTTCATCATTGGCTCCACTGTTCGAGCACAACCTCAAATGTTACAAGGAAATGCTCAAGCGGGGACTCGACGAGCCAGAGCCCGAGCCGGAGGAGAAAGGACAACTACAGTTTTCTTTTTTGCCTCGACCCCATACTTTACGGCCCAGCCGGTCGCCCTCGGGATCTCGCTCACGAATTCCTTTGCCACGCTCCCAGCCCACGCGCGCAGGCCCTGCCACTTTTCCACTGTATGATCGAATACCCACGGCCCCTCAACTGCCACCCAATGAGTATGAGGCAAACTCCATCGCGAGAAAAAATCTCTCTCCGTCCAGGGGCCTAACCACTGAATCAAAGCCAGCCCCCGTGAGGGAAAAACCCGGCGCCGGACTTCGGCATCATAATCAGCGGATTCCAAAGCTCGTAGCATCTGGGTCAGATTAGTCCATTTTGAATGCTCGAACTGGGGGAAATGGCCAATCACCCGGCATACTTCCCTGCCTACCAGCGCTGCAAACGAAGCTGGGCCGCAATTCGCCCCAAAGTTCACTCGCGCCACTGCAATATCCCAGGGAACAAACGTAGGTATTGAAATGGACTGTGCGCTCATAATGATTCCAGGAAAACGCGTGAAAGATCAGACAAAACCGCTTGGCGCACCTCAAAAGGTTCTCGATTAAACCGAGCCGCCCACCTTATTCGCTTCCGCTTAATCGTTTGCCGATCGCGGAAGGTCTCGCCGAGGAAGGTCGTTTCGTGCAACAAGGCCGGTTCATAATTCATCCACACGAATTCCTCGCGTCGCCCGGTGTGCGACGTCCCGGTAAACGAATGCTTTCTCCATCCTCTCAGAGCACCCGAATAGGCTGGATTGTCGTAACCGGATATCATTGCCGCGCATGGCAAACCCTTCAAAATCTCCAATAGGCGTAAGTGCTCAAACTCCGTGTACGTATGCCGATAAAGCCGGCGCTGGGATCGCCGACTTGCTGGCCAATACGGCGGGTCGGCATAGACGAACTCATCCCCCACGAACCGGTAGTTGCTCAGAAACTCTTCCGCCGATACCGCATGGAACCGATAACCGTCGCCGAACCCCTTGAAACCGCAGATGGCTGCCGGGTCTAGATCAACCCCGATATTTATCTCCGCCGGCGTCTTGTGCCGCAGTACCGCGCCGCCACCAAGATGGGTCTCGATATAGACGCGGTGCGCCGGGATCAGATTTATGAGCTTCTGATAGCACCGAAACTTGCCGCCTGGATATCGCATGGCCGCAATCATCGTCAGATCCGACGATGATGTCAAGTCCCCAGAGTGAAAAATCCGACTATCCCATGCGCGTCCTGAAGACCAACTTCGGAGGGGCGCAGCATGGTGCCTTCACCAAGCGACCGGAGGCGCTGACCAACGACTTCTTCGTGAACCTGCTCGACATGGGCACGGAGTGGAAGCCGGTCTCGAAAGACGCGGACGTCTTTGAAGGCCGCGATCGCAAAACGGATGCACTCAAGTGGACTGGCACACGTGTCGACCTTGTCTTCGGTTCAAACTCCCAACTCCGCGCCCTGGCTGAAGTCTACGGAAGTTCCGACGCTGAGAAGAAGTTCGTCCACGACTTTGTCGCGGCCTGGAATAAGATGATGAACCTTGATCGCTTCGACCTCGCGTGATCTCTGACGTTTACACCACCGCCCCACCCGAGGCGTGGGCGATGCCGGCATGAACCTGAGCGTCCAACTCGTCCCATAACCTTGCCAACACCGCGGCATTCAAATACTCCAACCCCCTCATCGGCGGCGCCCCTTCCACCAACGCCGACCACTCGGCTTCCGCTGACTTCGGAATCGTTATCGTGGAAGCGTCCTGCAAATTCGGGTTGTGACAAAGCGCGGTGAAAAGTCGTTGGGCAACTCCTCGCCAAAATACGAAGATGGGCGGCATCGTCTCATGCAAGAACTCGGACGCCAGCGATTTCAAACCGCGCGCAGGAGAGGCGCCGAAGGCCTCCGTCAGGCGCGCAGCGGTCGCGTGGCTGAGTTTCGGTTCAGCCTGGTCATCCGGTTCGACAAATAAATGTCCCCCGGAAGACAATGCCAGGGAATATGACATGACGCCCGGAGCATACAATCCGCCTCACCCGGTGCGCCATCAGTTTCCAGGCATGGGTGCCGATGGCTTTGGCGCCTTCCGCCTTCCGATTTGCGCCCGCGGGTTTTTCGTGGTTAAACAACGACGGCGCTTTGATGGGATTTCATCCTGCGGCCTTTCCGTCACGGACGGCACGGGCCGGGATTGACCCGGACCGGCACCGGCGCAGAAACTCAAAGCTGGAACCAGATCGCAAAATTTGCCAGTCACGTTATGAGGATTGAACTGCGCGGAGTGTTGAAGACTTACCGGTCGGTGCGGGCATTGGATCATGTCTCGCTGCAAATCGAACCCGGGCAAATTGTCAGCCTGCTCGGTCCGAACGGGGCGGGGAAAACGACGCTGATCCGCTGCCTGGCCGGCATCGCCGCCCCCGACATGGGCGAACTTTATTTCGATGATGAGGAGTTCCGCCACGACCAACGGGCGTCCGCGCCAGTTCTTGGTGATGAAGCAATAATTCAAGTTGAATGCTCAAGACAGTCCACAAAACAGAGTAGTATAAATAGTAGTATAATGGTGCTCCGTGTTGCAGGGTGTTTCACCAAAGTGCAGGATGTGACATTTTTGACGCAACCCATTGATGACAAACAGCTTAATGCCACAACCTGACACAAAGTGAAACACCGTGAAACTCTTGTTTTATTACTTCGGATCAGAAGGTTGCAGGTTCAAGTCCTGCCGGATGCACCACATTATCAACGACTTACGAAAACACCCAATTCCGACCTCTCCCCGAGTAGTCACAGGAGTAGTCACACGGTTCTCCCTGTTTCTCTCCGTTTCGGAGTGTTTTGACCAAGCCGTTTACCTCGAGGCCCCAAATTGTTTCCGTTCGACCAAACGCGCGCCCGGTGGCGGATCCAGGCGTGTTAACGGTTGATTGATTTGAACACTCGCGGCTCCAGGCGTGAATCCAAGGCCATAATTATTGCTCCCACCGCGTCAGCGCATATCGCGCAAAACCTGAAGCTCGCCAGCCGCCTGCCGAGACCAAATTGGCCGGACCAAAGGCCATGACAGATTTGGGAGTCCCGCAG
>Ga0209483_1002774_pt1 | contig 11952 bp, 13 predicted proteins | sample NGEPerA_FD_184508 | JGI IMG/M metagenome (GOLD analysis project Ga0209483, IMG submission 184508) | Arctic peat soil microbial communities from the Barrow Environmental Observatory site, Barrow, Alaska, USA - NGEE PermafrostL2-A... | ecosystem: Environmental > Terrestrial > Soil > Wetlands >... | reverse complement strand
ACGGCCATCCCCGACCAGCAAGATAAGAATAAGTCTCTCGTTTACGCCGCAATCATAATCGTCATTGGATTTTTGGCCACCACTCTGGCGCAACCCCAGGTTCTGGGCCGCATCCCGATTCAAAATTTATTGAAGAACGAACTGCACGTGGATCGCGCCGCCAACGCCGCCTTTTTCTTTTGGATGGGCATGCCGTGGTACTTCAAGCCATTTTTCGGAATCATTACCGACGCGTTCCCGCTGTTCGGCAGCCGCCGCAAAAGCTACATGATCCTCGGTGCAACACTGGGCACCATCTCCTGGGCCGCGCTCTATTTCGCCCCGCATCAATACAGCAAGCTACTCTGGGCTTGCGTTCTGATCAATCTTTTCATGATGGCCACGAGCACCGTCGTAGGCGCCTACATGGTAGAGGCCGCGCAGGCTAGTTCGGGCTCGGGTCGTCTCACTTCCGTGCGCAATGCCGTAGAGCAATTCAGCGTCCTGTTTGCGGGTCCAGCGGCTGGCTTCCTCGGAAGCATCGCGTTTGGCTGGACGACCATTTCCTGCGGCGCAATCCTTTTTCTAATTGTGCCGGGTGCCGTTTGGTTTCTGCATGAACAGCGCAAAAGCTATCCTGCGCGCGAACTATTCGATCAGGCTGGAAAACAACTGGTGAAGATCGGCCATGCCAAGAGCATGTGGATCGCCGCCGGATTCATGGCCTTGTTCTATTGCGCGCCGGGATTATCGACTGCGATTTTCTACAAGCAGCAGAACGACCTGCACATGACCACGCAGGGTCAGGGATTTTTGCAGTTCTTAAGTGGATTCTTCGGCGTGATCGCCGCGGCTTTGTATGGCATCTACGGGAGCAAGCGCTTCACACTTCGCACGTTGCTGTTGTGGAGCATTGCGCTCGGGACTCTCGCGAATTTCGGATATTTGTTTTACACCTCGGTGGCACACGCACGCATCATCGATAGTTTTAACGGCTTTGGCTATACCATGGCCGAAGTCGCCATGATGGATCTAGCCGTTCGCTCGACACCCTCTGGCAGCGAAGGCCTCGGCTTTTCGCTCATGATGAGCGTCCGCAATTTTACGTTATTTGGCAGCGATTGGGCAGGCTCCAAACTTCTCGAGACGTACCATCTGCAGTTCAACACCCTGGTGCTGGCCAACGCTGCGACATCGTTTATCGTGATTCCCCTGGTGCTCGTTCTCCCCGCAATCATCGTGATGACTCGCGATACGCAGGCCAAAAATGAAGCCACCGAGCTTTCCGCCGCGCCCACGCGCGCCGTGCAGGAATAATTTTTTGGATTCAAGTAGCAGCCGCAAGTAAGACGAACGTGACGGCTCACAGGGTCCCCATTAAGCAGGCATCCAGCACACGGCGTGGGAAGCCGCGGCGGACGCGAATAACTTGCCCAGCCAAGACCGCCCCGTGAGAATCTATGTCCCGGCCATAAACAGGCTTGCGGCCGGCGGATACATCGACTGATCGGTCGTTTCTGGTTGACGAAGAACTTCTCAAAATAGAACGACATCGGGCGACTTAAAGGAATCGGCGGTTCAATACCGGACCGATTCCCATCGAGCGCCCCGCCTGCACCTTAGCAATTCCCTTGCAAACCACGTCTTCAATTATTCGTTGTCGCCGGCTCCTGAACTGGGGCTGAAGCAGTGCTGTTTGCAGTCTTCAAAAATTCCAGTTGATCCCCGACGCACGTGCCGGTGCGAAATACAGTGTGCGCAGGCAATTCGAGCACGCTGTGCGATCGCAACGAGACTCTTGAAATACGGAACGGCATGACGTGTTCCTCGAGATACACTACGTTCATATTCCGATCGAGAAAAATTAAATCTATGGGGAACAGCATCCCGATCGTGTGCACCCCGTGCGAGGGAACAATCCATAATCCCTGCCCGGCGCGCGCCCACTTCTTGGTCTTCCCCAGCAGACCAATGAGCCGACGAAAATAAGAATCAGCAACCGCCACATTCGTGGCGACGAAGCGTTCGCGCGTCCGGTTTAATACACACACCCGTTCCTGGTAATTCATCAGTTCACTCTCATTCTAGACTCGGTCCCGTGTTTCGAAACGTCTATCGCATCGCTTCGCGTTTACGCCGCCAAATAATGATTCCCACAATCAGTACCGCCAGTACACCAGATAGAATTCGAATTGCTGTTCCCTCATCCATTTGCCGTTCCTCCTTTGATTTGAACTACTAAGCTTCAACTAAAGATTAAAAGTCCTGATCGCCTGGATCACGGCGGGCCCAAGAATGACCACGAACATCGCCGGAAAGATGAAAAATACAAGGACCGGAACCATTTTGACCGACGCTTTGTTTGCCTTTTCCTCGGCCCGCTGCCGGCGTTTTATACGCATAGTTTCCGAATGCACTCGCAATGATTTGGCAAGATCAGTACCGAACCTGTCCGTTTGGATGAGCATGGCGACCGCGGTTTTGATGTCGTCCACGCCGGTTCGCGTGCCCAGGTCGCGCATGGCATCCGCGCGGCCCTTACCGAACCTGGCTTCCATGTTCATGAGCTTCAGCTCTTCGCTTAATTCCGGGCAGGTAATCTGAATTTCCTGGCTGACGCGGAATATGCTCTGGTCAAGCCCCAATCCAGCTTCTACACACACGGTCAGCAGATCGAGAGCATCGGGCATCCCTGTAATAATCTTGGCCTGCCGACTGCGAATGCGAGACGTCAGCCAAAAATCAGGAAGCAGATAGCCGACTAATCCCGCCAGCGCGAACATCAGTACCGGGTTAAGCTGATAGAAACCCGTAAAATAAATCACGGACAACAGCAGCAGCGGAAGCACGATCTTTGCGCCCTGAAAGGCAAGGATGGATTCCGATTTTCGATATCCCGCACGAATCATCAGGAAGCTTGTGCGGGACACATCTTTCGTTGAAGCCGGGACAATTTTGCCCACGTCCTCCAGCACGCGCTGGGCGCGCTCTTTTTGCTTCTGGCGGAATGAAATCGAGGGCACCGACGATCTCGCGTCCTGCCATAACCGGTTCAGTCGTTCCGCGACCGGATCGTCCGGCGGAATCACAATCAGGACGAACGTCAGGCCCACGATCAGAGCCGCCACAAAAACCACAGCAATCGTTGCCACAATCATGTAAGGCTCCTTTCGTCAGAAACTAAGCTTCGATATTTACAATGCTCCACAAAATGAATCCGCCGATAACCTGCATAGTCGCTGCCACCGCCAGGAAGATGAGTCCCAGCGGGTCCGTATACAAAACTCTGCTGTAATCGGGATTCAAAAAGTTCATCAGAAACAACATGGCGATTGGCAGTGATATGAGGATGGCCGCCGTCAATTTTCCTTGGGCCGTGCGGACCCGGACTTCTCCTCGGATTTTGAAACGATCGCGCACGGTGCCGGACAAATTCCCTAGAATTTCAGCAAGGTTGCCGCCCGTTTCATCCTGAATAATCAACGCTGCTGCGAAAAATCGCACGTCCTGCAGCGGAACTCGATGGGTCAAATTGATCAGCGCTTCGCGGAAATGCAAACCAAGGCGCTGTTCTTCGTATGTTTTTCGAAATTCGCCAGCAATAGGTTCCGACATTTCCTGACCCACGATTTCCATGCCGGTGTTCAGACCATGCCCGGCTTTTACGGCCCGCGCCAGCAAATCAATCGTTTCAGGAAAGTTGCTTTCAAATGCTCTAAGCCTCTTCATCCGCTTCACATAAACGATTCCGACGGGCACCGCACCAAAGGCGATCCCCCCGAGGATGGACAAAAGAAAACTGCCAAAAAACATGTGGATGACCAGATAAGAACCGAGGGCTACGACTGCGGTCATCAACAAGACTTGTCCGGGCTTGGTATCCATTCCCGCTTGCGCAAGCAGGTTGCGAACGTAATCAATCCGCGACCAGTTTGCCAACATCCTGTTCAGCCAGGGCAGAGTGCTCAGCCCCTCGTCGCGGATCAGCTGTGCACTGGCCGACGCCTCAATCGAGTCTTCAATCGGGACACTGCCCGCAAGACGCCGCACAACCTGCTGCGATTTATCCTGGCTGCCAATCAGCAGAAATCCCAGGACCGCGGCGATAACTGCGGCGCAAATTACGATGGATGCAAAGATTGCCATAATCAGTTCCTCAGAATTTCATTTCAGGCCGGAACATGCTGCTAGGCAGTTGAATGCCTGCCGTCAAGAGCTGTTCCGTGCATCGCGGCCGGATTCCGGATGGCAGGAATTCGCCAAGCACCGTACCGTTGTCTCCAACTCCCGATTTCTTAAATGAGAAAACTTCCTGGATAGTGACGACGTCGCCTTCCATACCCGTGATTTCCGAAATGGACATCACCTTACGTGTACCGTCGCTGAGGCGCGATATCTGTACAATGATGTTGATCGCGGAAGCAGACTGCTGGCGAATCGCTTTTTCCGGCAAATTTAATCCCGACATGGCCGCCATAGTTTCCAAGCGGGCCAGAGCATCCCTCGCCGTATTCGCGTGAATGGTTGTCAGAGAACCGTCGTGACCTGTGTTCATCGCCTGCAGCATGTCGATCGCTTCTTCACCGCGGACCTCGCCAAGCACGATTCGATCTGGACGCATACGCAGAGAGTTAATCACCAGCTGCCGTTGCCGCACTGCGCCCTGGCCTTCAATGTTGGGCGGCCGCGTTTCCAGCCGTACCACGTGCTCTTGCTGCAATTGCAATTCGGCCGCGTCCTCAATTGTGATAATTCGTTCCCGGTTTGAAATGTAGGACGAAAGCACATTCAGCATCGTCGTCTTGCCGGATCCGGTACCACCTGAGATCAGGATGTTCAATCGCGCGCGCACGCAGCCTTCCAGAAATTGCAGCATGTTGGGCGTCAGCGATTTATTCGTGATCAGATTTTCCGCGGTCAAGCGGTCATGTCCGAATCGCCGAATGGAGAGGCAGGAGCCGTCTAAAGTCAGCGGCGCTACGATGGCGTTGACGCGCGATCCGTCTGCCAGGCGCGCATCGACCATAGGCGAGGAATCATCCACACGGCGACCGACGGCGGATACGATTCGGTCAATGATCAGTCGAAGATGCGCTTCGTCCCTGAATTGAGCGTTCGTGCGTTCCAGCTTGCCGTGGCGCTCCACAAATACGTCGCGGTACGAGTTCACCAAAATATCGGAGATCGAAGAGTCCTTCAGCAAAGGCTCCAACGGCCCCAAGCCGAACACTTCATCCAGCAACTCCTGCGTCAGTTGCTCCCTTTCGACCATGGACATCGGCATGGTTTCGCCGCTAACCAGAGACTCAATCGTGCGAGTCAAGTCGCGCCGGACCATTTCTCGGTCCATATTCTGCATCCGGTCGAGATTAATCTTTTGAATGAGATTTCGATGAATGGTCATCTTCAACGCATTCATGTCAGACCGAGACGGTGATGAAGAAACGGACATTTTTTCTCCTACCTGGACGAATTCGACGAAAACAGATTTCCTAACCCACTACGCCGAGGTTGAACCGCGGCACCCGTTAATTCCTTAGCAAAATCCCGCAGCCTGGAAACAATGGCGTTGTCATGATTGTCTGCCAGCGGTGTGCCGGTGTTGACGGCATCGTTCACCTTGATGAAATTATTCGGCAGCCGCATGAAGACATTTCGTTTGGTTCTCTGCTCGATACTTTTCAGGACTGTATCGTCGCGACGGTGCCAACGATTGATCACCAGGCGAAGCAGGCTCGCATCTACATTCCGGGCAACTAACGCGGAGACTTGCCTCTCCACCGCCCACAAGGATGTGACATGAGCCTCGGAAACCATGAGCACATAGCGGGCACCGCTCAGCATTTCTGCCCATTCCGCGGGGCAACTCACACCTAGATCCATCACCACGTAATCGCTGTGGCTCTGCGCGATTTCGGAAATGCGCGGAACGGCGGACATCGAAATATTCGCCCATTCGTTCGGATCTGAAATTCCGCCGAGTATCGCGAGTCCGCTCTTATGCTGTGTCAACAGCCCGTCAAATAAATGGGTGTCCATCCGCGCAGCGTTCTGAGCTGCATCGCGCACCGAAAACTTTGGGTGGATGTCCAGCATCATGTCCACAAATCCAAGAGGTCGTGAAAAATCAAGCAGCGTTACCCGCTTGCGGCTAATCTGCGCCAACTGGACGCTCAAATTGACCGCAATCGTCGTAGTTCCCACTCCGCCCTTCGCGCCCATCACAGCGATCAATTTCCTGGGCCCCACTGCGGAAACGATTCCGCGTTCCTGCTCAAAGCGGACCAGCACCTCGCGCAGAAGCGAAACTTGCGCCGGCTTGTGCAGAAATTCGCGGACGCCATAACGCATCGCGCGCATAAGCAACGGTGCATCCGGCTCTTCCAAGGCGGAAACCGCAACAATTCGAATCGACGGCGATAACCGGTGAAGGAAAGAAGCCACTTCAAATTGCGGGCTGGGATCATCCGGCGACAAATCCAGCAATACGACCTCCGGCAGAGCATTCACGAGGGCGGGATGGCTATCTGAGGTATCCGAGCACTCCAACACTTGGCGCACGAGTCCCGTTTCCTGGAGGCACTTCGCTAAAGCGGTCCGGCCGAGCGTGTCGTAACTGACTACTGCTGCTGTCAACATCGATTCTCTCGCTCTCCCATGTTTGCTAGGCGAATTCGAATTGTTTTCTTCTCACGGTTCATGGTTTTCCCATATCTCCGGGGGCGCCCGTTTTCGCCGGTTCCATGAACGGCGTGGGAAACTGCGGCCCCGCTGGAATCTCGTTGGGCGAAAGTGGCTTTACAATTCGCGGAGTGATTAGAATCAGGAGTTCCGTTTTTGACTTGCTGAACTGCACACTCTTGAACAGTTGCCCGAGGACCGGCAGATCGCCAATTCCAGGCACCTTGCTCATCAGACGCGTGACTCGATCATCGACAAGTCCCGCAATTGCGAAACTCTGGCCGTCTCTCAAATCCATTTCCGACTCCACTTTCTTCGTGGAAATCGCAGGAATCGTAAATCCCGAAATCGTAAGGGCGTTGCTGTAATCCAGGGCGCTTACTTCCGGCTTGACCTTCAGGTGAATCTGTCCGTTATCCATGATCGTTGGTGTGAACGTCAGCCGAACGCCATATTCTCTGAATTGAATCGTGATCGCGTTGGTGTTACCAACTCCTCCTTGAACGACTGGATACGGAAACTCGCCGCCCGCCAAAAAGCTGGCTTCTTTCCCAGTTGCCGTCAGGAGATTCGGCTCAGCTAGGATTTGAATGATGTTTTTCTGCTGTAAGTCCCGAATGGTCGCTCCGAGATTCAGGTCGGGGCGGAAGTAGAACATATTCAAAAGGTCGCTGAGTCCGAAGCCGGCTGAGCTCGGCGTTGGATTGACCAGGGTGGGTGCCGCAAATTCCTGCGTCGATGTGGAGGCGACGTTGTTCGCTCCGCCGTAAAACAGGTTCACCCCAAATGCCGTTAGCGCTGATCTGTCGACTTCCGCGAATCTCACCTGCAAGAGAATTTCTCCCGTTGTGGGTGCCGTCGGCGCTTCCATTAAATTCACAACCTTGGGCGCTACCGCCGATACGATAGCCAGAATTTGTGCCTGAACCGCCTTCGTTGAGGCGTGACCCGAAATCATCACTAGATCCTTCGACGCCTCGATACGAATCGGCTCGTTGGGAAAGACCTCGCGGATTTTTTGGCTCAGCCCCAAGATGTCCTGGTCCACAAATATTTCAAATGTTTGGCTCTGGTCCGACTCGTCCCAGATGATGAGAGAAACTCCGCCCGGCGTTTTTCCATTGAGCAGCACCTGATAAGGACTGATGACGATGGCATCGGCAATATTCGGATCAGCCACCGAAATACGCTTCACTCGCGTGGGGGAGGTGATGACCAGCGAACGTCCCACGAGCAGGTGCAAGCGGTCATTCCCTTCTGCCGCCGTTACCGCGGGAGATTGCGTTTGCTGAGCGGCCATGCTGGCGGCGCCAAGTGGTGGAGGCGTGGCCTGTGTCCCTGTCGCATCCTGTCCAAAGAACGGAGTGGCGCAAGTCAAGAGTGCCAAACATGCCGTGCTGATCGTCGTCGCTGCCTTAATTTTAGTCATGGGCTCATTACTCATCGCGATTCCACCTTCTGCCGTGCTTATTTACTTGGATTGAAATTTTGTTTCTTCCTTCTTATCGCCGCGGATCACTTCCACGTTAAACGTTTCCGGCGGTGGCGGAGGTAATGGCTTCGGAGCTGCTGCCGCGCGAGCGGTTCTCACCACCGCAGGCGGAGGAGTAGGCATGCCGCCGAACAGAAAGGCTTGCAGCACCGGCGGTGGATCCACTTTCTTCGAGTCCAGCGTGTTGCGCAGCGCCAGTTGAATGCGGCCTTGCGTGCTGGCCATGGTCAGCGCGTTGGCATCTTCGGGGCTGACGAGCAGAGTAATTACGGGTACCGTTTGGGGCTTTCCTTCGCGGTCCTGTTCCACTTTCTGGCCCGCCGCCATCACCCGAACGTTTTCCAGAATCGTGCGTGTTATGTTTCCGTTATTCGTGCCGCCCGTGACCAGGACGTCTACCATTGTTCCCGGTACCACGAATCCAGCTACTCCGATAACGTCGTTCACCGAGACCGAGACTGCGCGCATCCCGTCGGGAATGGTTGCCGAGAGGCCCGCTCCGCCATCCTTGGGAGCGAGCTTGCCTTCCAATAGAGGCTCATTTTCTACCATGGAAGTTATGACGGCGCGGTTAACGCAATCGTCGATCCGCGTGAACATCCCCTGCACCGGCTGTGCCGCCGGCCACGTGACCAGCCTCAAATCCCCCGCCTGCAGTCGCGTTCCCAGCGGCAGCGGCTTCGACGAGACCACGACTTGGATCGTGGGCATGGACTTGGCCAGGGCCATCTTCTTGAACTGTGTAAATACAAACCCGCCGGCCAATAATCCGACGATTAAGCTGATTGCGAGACCGCCGCCCAACCGTTGCCAATTCATTGTTTCACCTCAACCAAAATTTCAGATGCCTGCAAGCATTGCTCCCCAGCACAAAACGGTCGCCACAGCCGCCGCCACGCCGAACGGCAAGGTGGAAGCGGCTTTGTTGTCCAGGCTTATTTCCGCATTCGGCTTCAGGCCAAAGATGAAATATCCGCGTATTAATTCCCACATGTTTCGCAGCGTCACCATGACTCGCCTTTTCAGAAGGATTTGCACGATGGCAATCAGCCCGGCGAACAGAATCGTGGCCACGAGCAGTTGTAGAATTTCACCGCCGCCCACGATCGCGCCCAGCGCGCCCATCAACTTCCAGTCCCCCGCTCCCAAACCTCGCAATAGAACCACCGGCAGCAGAATCCCCAGTGCGATGACCGCACCCAGCAAAGATTGCTTCAGTCCGCCCCAATGGAAAAATATTGTGTTCAAAACAATTCCGGCAAAACACCCGGACAACGTAAGCCAGTTCGGGATCCGGTGGGATCTCCAGTCAATCCAGCCCGCGACCAGGCCAATCACGATCGCCAGCGCCCAGATGGTATAAATCATCGATTTCAATTCGTGATTCCCTTTCGCAATCGAATTCGAAACTTCACTTCCCCAAACGTTCGAATACACTTGGACACTCGCAGCACAATGCGTGCATCGTCCTTGGGCTTATTTCGGCGTCCTCTTGAATCACACTGTTCACCGGCGGAAGTATCAATTTCTCGCCGCCGGTAAACAGCGAAATGGTCCTGTGGTGTGCACCACAGAGTCTGGCGACTGCTGGGCTGGTGCCATCGCGTCTCCACGACTCTGGTTCCTCGGGCTGCTCGCCATCCACGCCGATGGCTCCCGGGGAACAAATAATCCAAACAGCATTCCGTGCTCTGCGAACTTCTACCCCTGTTGCCTTTCCACAAGTAATGGATGAACTTGATTCCGTCATTGCCCACTAGTGGCCTCCAATTTCGAGGGCCTGCCCCGCTTGGTCTCCCCCGCAAACTAAAGAGAATCCTGGAGCGGATTCCCCTTAGGTACCGACGGAAAGATCAGCCGCCGCCGTGGTAAATACGGTGCTAATCGCCGCAGCAATGGCCTTCATGGAAGCAATTGCTACGAGCGAAATCAAAACCAACAGAAGTGCGTACTCTGTCAAGTCTTGCCCTGATTGGTCGTTCCACAGATTCTTCACAAGTTTCATTTTTTCTCCTAAGATTAAGTTGTGACAGCAAGATCAGCCGCTGCAGTTGTAAAAACAGTCTTGACCGCCGTTGCAAGGACCTTCATAGAAGCAATCGCTGCCAAGGCAACCAAAACGAGCAGTAAAGCGTATTCGGTCAAGTCTTGACCTGCCTCGTCGTTCCACAGTTGAGAGAGAAGATTCATATGTATCTGCTTAGGTGGTTACGGCGAGGTCCGATGCGGCCGTGGTATAGACGTTAGCGATCGCAGTGGCCAAAACCTTCATCGAGGCAATAGCGGCCAAGGCGACCAGAACCAACAGAAGAGCATATTCCGTCAGATCCTGTCCGGCTTCGTCTTGCCACAGCCTGGTAAGTACGTTCTTCATTTTGATTCCTCCAGATTAAGATAGGGTTTTGCACCCCGGGACTCGCTACCGATAGTGCATTCGTGCTGCCATTCTTAGCCCCGGCCGAGAAACCTTAAAAATGTGCCAACTCATTCAAACTGCTCGGTATGGCCCGCGTTGCCGTTTCGTACGGTATTTTCTGTATTTCTGAGAGTACCCGTCTGTGAACAGTGTGCTCTGTGAACTGCTCCTGTTCGTTTTCAGGTCTGTGTCAGCCGCACTGAGTTCTTCGAGAATTCGCTCGCACGTGGACGTCGCAACCCAAAAAAGCGGGTGCATACAATCGGAGACACACCATCGCCATCTGCCTATTCATCAATTATTTAGTGAAGTTTTTTCTTGTCGTTCGGACGGTTCGAATTTCAGACAACGGGAATTAGACCTGCTCGTAGGGTTACTGTGCGGCGGGCGCGCGCACGGGTGCTGCCGATGTCGTTTTGCGAGCGTAAACAGCGGCGACCTCGTCGTGGTAGACGCGCTCCCATCCAGGCATTGCCGAGAGCGCGGTGGCCAAAGCAGAATCCTGCTTAATCAGGCATGCTTCGACATTGTATTTCTTCAAGAGCTTAAACGCATCAGCATCGAGCCGCGTGATGCTCAGATAGTCGGAGAGAACACCTGCAAACTCGTAGATATCGACCCGGCTGTCGATGAAGATCATGTTTTTAGGCTGACCGGTGAGGATAAGATAGCCTCCCCATCCATAGTCGTTAAATACCTGCCCATGAATGGGATGATTCTCCAAATACTGCAACGCACCGTGAGGATATTCGTTTTGCACGCTGTCGCTAATCGCTTTGTTCGTTGGGAGCAGTGCGACCAGGACAAATACGATGCTGGCGATCAGTCCGGCATTGATCCACGGATGATCTGCTTTCGCTTCGGCCGGCATCCAGCGTGAAAAGATCTGCGCCCACAGAGGCGCAAAAAAGATCACGAATAACAAGGTAAACCGCAGATGCGTACACGCCGCGAACACGCCAAATAGCGCCAGTGTAACTTCAGATAGACGGAATTTGGGTCGTTCCACCAGGCAGGCAAGCAAAAATAAAATTCCCACAATCATGAATGATTTTCCGAGAATCGTGTCGGTTCCGAGTCGCTGCCACTCCTGAATATTATTCACGTTCACCGGCTGGCCGAAGGCCATCGAAAGCGGGTAGGCCGCGACGCGCGTGCCGTATGGCGTGAGCGGCAACATCAGTGCGCTCAGCAAAATCGAGAGCAGGAGTTGCACGCTCTGCCGCTGCGTCCAGCGGTGGCTGAAAATGCCGCCTACGGAAAACTGCACTTGCCCGCAGAACCAGGTCACGCCCAAAACAAAGAAGCCAAATACGAATGAGCCATGCGTGTTCACCCAAAGCAAAAATATGGGCGGCACGAGCCACAGGGCGCGCTCGTGCCC
>Ga0209483_1002773_pt1 | contig 11957 bp, 8 predicted proteins | sample NGEPerA_FD_184508 | JGI IMG/M metagenome (GOLD analysis project Ga0209483, IMG submission 184508) | Arctic peat soil microbial communities from the Barrow Environmental Observatory site, Barrow, Alaska, USA - NGEE PermafrostL2-A... | ecosystem: Environmental > Terrestrial > Soil > Wetlands > Peat... | reverse complement strand
CGACGGCACGTTCTCGAGTCCCTCGACGCGCCAGTGAATGCCGCAGATCCAGCGCGCGCCGAACAGGTTCGCGCGGCACCAGCTCTTCGCCATCCGGTAGCGCGGAATGCGCGGCAGCCAGCAGGTGGCGAGCATCAGCGCCGCGTAGACCGGCGTGACGACGAGCTGGAAAGCGAGGAACAGCAGCGAGCGCAGTACCGACATCGGGTCAGGCACGCGGCTCGCCGCTCAGCAGCGCGGCGGCGGCGAACGCGAGGTCGGGAAACACCTGGGTGCCCGCGGGCAGGTCGCCGCCGCGCAGCGTCTTCTCGCCCTTGCCGGTCAGCATCAGCATCGGCTGCGCACCGACGCTCGCCGCCGCCTGCAGGTCGCGCAGGCTGTCGCCGAGTGCGGGTACGCCGGTCAGGTCGACGCCGAAGCGGCGGCCGATCTCCTGCAGCATGCCCGCACGCGGCTTGCGGCATTCGCATTGCGAATCGCCCGAATGCGGGCAAAAGAACACCGCATCGATGCGGCCGCCTACCTGCGCGAGTGCGCGATGCATCTTGTTGTGGATGGCGTTGAGCGCACCGATATCGAACAGCCCACGGTCGATGCCCGACTGGTTGGTGGCGACGACGACGCGAAAACCCGCCTGGTTGAGCCGCGCGATCGCCTCGAGGCTGCCGGGAATCGCAATCCACTCGTCCGGCGACTTGATGAACGCATCGCTGTCGTGGTTGATGACGCCGTCGCGGTCGAGCACGACCAGCTTCTGCTGGCGCGTCGGCGCGCCGGAATCGGAATTGAACGGGACCACGGCGCAGAGTTTAAACGCGCAGGCGGCTGCGCTGCACGTTCAGGCGATCGCCGGGCACCAACGAGACGCCTTGGCGTGTCGCCGCTGCAACGGTCGCGCTCATTGCGCGAGCTTGCCGATGTCGGCCACGCGGTTCATCGTGGCCGCGACCGAATGCAGCAGCTTCAGCCGGTTCGCGCGCAACGCAGGGTCGTCGGCCATCACCATCACCTCGGCGAAAAACGCGTCGACTACCGCGCGCGCACCGGCGAGCGCGACCAGCGCGCCGGTCCAGTCGCCGGCGGCGGTCCTGCGGTCGACGTCGTCGGCGAGTGCGGCGAACGCCTGCACCAGCGCGCGTTCGGCGCCGGGAGCGAGTAACGCGTCGTCGACGTCCATCGGCACTTTGTCGCCATGACCGACGGCGATGCCCGCCTTGCGCAAGATGTTGACGATGCGCTTGTTGGCGGCGGCGAGCGCGGGCGCCTCGGGCAGCGCTTCGAACGCGCGGATCGCCTTCAGCCGCTCGGGAACGCGGTAGTACTCGGACGCCGCCCCGTCGACGACGGCGGAAACCTGGTTTGCCGTGTAGCCCTGGTCGCGCAGGTAGCCGCGCAGGCGCTCGTTGAGAAATGCCAGCACGTCGGCGCGTGCGTCGCCGAAGCCCGCGATCCCGTCGAACGACGCGAATGCGATGGTCACCAGGGGCGCGACGTGTGTGGCGATGCGCTTCTCGACCAGGATGCGAATGACGCCCAGCGCCGCGCGGCGCAGCGCGAACGGATCCTTGTCGCCGGTGGGTAGCTGGCCGATGCCGAACAGGCCGGCCAGCGATTCCAGCTTGTCGGCGAGCGCGACCGTCTGCGCCACCGGACCTGCGGGCAGCATGTCCCCGGCGAAACGCGGCGCGTAATGCTCGGCGATCGCGTCCGCCACGTCCGATGGCTCGCCGTCGTGCAGCGCATAGTAGCGTCCCATCGTTCCCTGCAATTCGGGGAATTCGCCGACCATGTCGCTGACGAGGTCCGCCTTGGCGAGGCCGGCCGCGCGATCGGCCATCGCCGGATCGGCACCGACGAGCGGCGCAAGCTGGCGCGCAATCGCCCGCAGCCGCTTCACGCGTTCGCCCTGGCTGCCGAGCCGGTTGTGATAGACGACGCTGTCGAGCTTGCCGACACGCGACGCCAGCGGCTGGCGGCGGTCGTAGTCATAGAAGAACTTGGCGTCGGTGAGGCGCGCGCGCAGCACGCGCTCGTTGCCGTGGACGATCGCGCGCGGGTCGCTCGTCACGATGTTCGACACGACCAGAAAGCGGTTGACGAGCTTGCCACCGGCGTCCGCCAGCGCGAAGTACTTCTGGTTCTGCTGCATCGTCAGGATCAGGCACTCCTGCGGCACGTCCAGGAAAGCGGCGTCGAAGCTGCCGCCGTACACCGCCGGCGATTCCACCAGCGCAGTCACTTCGTCGAGCAGCGCGTCCGGCATCAGCACGGTGGCGTCGCCGGCGGCACCGTGCAGGCCGGCGATGATCGCGTCGCGGCGCACCGCGAGCGAAGGAGTGAGCTTGCCCTCCGCTTCGAGCAGCGGCGCATACGCGTCCGCGTTGGGGATCTCGAGGTCGCCGCGGCTCGCGAAGCGGTGACCGCTGGTCACACGGCCGGCGTCCAGATGCAGCGCGCGCAGCGGCACGATGTCGGCGCCATGCAGCGCGACCAGCCGGTGTGCGGGGCGCACGAACTTGACGTCGTTGTAGTAGCCGCCTTCGGCGGCATAGGCCATCACCTTGGGAATCGGCAGGCCCGCGATCGCCTCGTCGAGCGCGGCCTGCAACACTGTCGCCAGCGGCACGCCGGGCGCAATGCCGGCGTGAAACAGCGATTCCGCCTTACCGTCGCTGGCGCGCGTCAGCGACGCCGCGTCGTCGATGCCGAGTTGCGCGAGCTTGCGGGTGAGCGCGGGCGTCGGCGCGCCGGCCGCGTCGAATGCGACGCTGACCGGCAGCAGCTTCTGGCGGAACGCCTTCGGCGCGGACTGCAAGGCGACGCCGGTGATCGTCACGCCGAGCCTGCGGGGCGTCGCGAAAACGGCCGTTGCGCTGGTGTCCGCGAGCAGGCCACGGGCGCCGAGCCCCGCGTGGATGGCGTTGGCGAAAGCCTCCGCCAGGCGCCGCAACGCCTTCGGCGGCAACTCCTCGGTAACGAGCTCGACCAGCAGCGTTGCAGTCCCGCTCACTGGAGTACCTTCGCACTCATTGAACTCCCCTTCGCGCTACGCGCTTCGGGGCTGATTCGCTCTCGGGGCGGCCCTTCGCACTCATTGAACTCCCCTTCGCGCTACGCGCTTCGGGGTTGATTCGCTCTCGGGGCGGCCCTTCGCACTCATGCGGCGCCCTTGCGTTGAGCCGCCGGCAGCATCGAGAATCCGAGTGCTGCGCGCGCGTCGACGTACGCCTGCGCGACCAGCCGTGACAACGTGCGGATGCGGCCGATGTAGGCGGCGCGCTCGGTCACCGAGATCGCGCCGCGCGCATCCAGCAGGTTGAACGTGTGGCCCGCCTTGAGGATCATTTCATAGCCCGGCAACGGCAGCTTCGCCGCCAGCAGCCGCGTCGCCTCGCCTTCGAACAGGCTGAACTGGTCGAACAGCTTGTCGACGTCGGAGGCGTCGAATGCGAACTTCGACTGTTCGACTTCGTTCTGCAGGAACACGTCGCCGTAGGTGATGGTCGGCGTGTAGGCGAGGTCGTAGACCGATTCGACATTCTGCAGGCACATCGACAGGCGCTCGAGCCCGTAGGTGATTTCACCGGTGATCGGATTGCAGTCGAGTCCGCCCACCTGCTGGAAGTAGGTGAACTGCGTGATTTCCATGCCGTTCAGCCACACTTCCCAGCCAAGGCCCCATGCGCCGAGCGTCGGATTTTCCCAGTCGTCCTCGACAAAGCGCACGTCGTTCGCCTTGACGTCGAGCTCGAGCGCCGCCAGCGAGCCCAGGTAAAGGTCGAGGATGTTCGACGGCGACGGCTTCAGCACCACCTGGAACTGGTGATGCTGGAACAGCCGGTTGGGATTCTCGCCATAGCGGCCGTCCTTGGGCCGCCGCGAAGGCTGCACATACGCTGCGCGCCACGGCTCGGGACCCAGCGCGCGCAGGAACGTCGCCGTGTGCGAGGTTCCCGCGCCGACCTCCATGTCGTACGGCTGCAGCAGCGCGCAGCCATGGTGGCCCCAATAATCCTGCAAGCGCAGGATCACATCCTGGAAGGTGATCATCGGTTCGTCGCGGCGTCCTGTCGTCCGCCGGCCACTCTGCCTGCGAGCGCCGATTTTAACGGTAGTCGCGCGCAGGCCGTCACGCGCGGCGTTTCGCCATCAGCGCGGCCGCGAACAGCACCGCGGCGAATGCGAGCGGCAGCGCGTCGCCGAAGCGGTTGTACGGCGTCTCGCCGCGGCGTCCGGCGACGCTCACTTCGAGGATTCCGCGCGTGTACCACGGCAGGCTGGCGATCTCGCGGCCGTCTGCGCCGACAGCGGACGTGATGCCGGTGTTCGTCGCGCGCAACAACGGCTTGCCGTTTTCCAGCGCACGCATCGCGGCGATCTGATTGTGCTGCCACGCGGCGATCGAATGCCCGTACCAGGCATCGTTGGTGACGTTGACGAGCAATGTCGCGTCGCGCGCGCTGCGGCGCAGCTCGGCACCATAGGCGTCCTCGTAGCAGATATCGACGGCAACCTTCTGCCCGGCGACATCGAGCGGTGGCGCGTTGGCCGGTCCCGCGGCCTGGTCGGCCAGCGGAATCGACAGCACGTCGTTGATCAGCCAGCCCAGCAGCGGTTTCAGCGGAATGGTCTCGCCGAATGGCACCAGGTGGTGCTTCTGGTAGATCTGCGAACGGTTGGCGCCGACGCTGATGACGCTGTTGTGGATGTCCGGGTCGTCGTCGGGATTCGCGGGCGCCGACAGCGTGAACAGGCCGATCAGTGCGTCGCCGTCGCGCGCATCGGCTACCCGCCCGATACGCTGGAAAATGGCGTCGGGTACCTGGTGCGCGAATACCGGCAGTGCGCTTTCGGGAAACACGATCAGCCGGCCGCGGCTTTGCTCGGCCAGCAGCGCATACATCTGGAAGATGTGGTCGCGGTACTCGGGGTCGAACTTGGCATGCTGCGACACGTTGCCCTGGATCAGCGACACTGCGACCGGCGCGCCGGCGGCTTCGGTAAAGTCGACCCGCCACAGCAGCGCGCCGGCGCCGAAGAACACGGCAATCACACCCGCCGCGCGAAGCGCGCGCGCATGCGCGGCGCGCGACATCGCGTCGATGGCGAGCGCCGCCAGCGCCGCGCAGCACGCGACCGCCAGCGACACCAGCAGCGTGCCTCCGATTGGTGCGAAGCCGGCGAGCGCGCTGCCGGGCAGCTGCGAGCTGCCCAGCGAAAGCCACGGAAACCCGGTGAACACGATGCCCCGCAGCCACTCGCACAGTACCCATGTCGCAGCCATCGCCGCTGCGCGCGCGAGCGTTCCCGGCTGTGTCGCCCGCACGGCCACCCAGCCGGCGAGCGCCGGCCACAACGCGAGCCACGCGACGAACAGCGCGGTACCGGCGACGGCGACGATCGCGGGCATGCCGCCGAACGTCTCGAGCGCGATATACACCCACGACGCGCCGCAGCCGAAAAGCCCGAGGCCGAAGGCGAAGCCCGTCTGCGCGGCATCGCGTGCGCGCGGTGCTTCGAGCCACCACGAGAACAGCAGCGCCGCGCAGGCGATGGCCATCAGCGGCAGCCCGAACGGCGCGAACGCGAGCACGCACAGCGCACCGAGCATCAGCGCGAACAGGTTGCACAGGGCCGGGTGGCGCAGCATCGCTTTAGCGCTTTGCGGCGCCGCCCGCAGATGCCAGGCTCACGCCTCGCCGCCGGCAGGCACCGCGGGCGCCACGCGCTCGACGTTGAGCGTGTGGATGCGCCGGCTGTCGGCGCGCACGACGCGAAAGCGCAGCCCATCGACGACGGCGGTCTCGCCGCGCTTGGGGAGGCGGCCGAATGCGCGCAACACGATGCCCCCGATGGTGTCGACGTCGTCGTCGTCGAACGCCGTGCCGAATTGCGCGTTGAAATCGGCTATTTCGGTCTGCGCCTTGACGCGGAAACGTCCGTTGCCCTCGGCGATGATGTTGTCCTCGCTCTCGTCGAAGTCGTATTCGTCCTCGATGTCGCCGACGATCTGCTCGAGAACGTCCTCGATGGTGACCAGCCCCGACACGCCGCCGTACTCGTCAACGACGATCGCGATGTGGTTGCGGTTGGCGCGGAACTCGCGCAGCAGCACGTTGAGGCGCTTCGACTCGGGGACGAACACCGAGGGGCGCAGCCGGTCGCGCAGGTTGAACGACGCGGGATCGGCGTAGTAGTTGAGCAGTTCCTTGGCGAGCAGGATGCCGACCACGTCGTCCTTGCTCTCGCCGATCACCGGAAAGCGCGAATGCTTGGTTTCGAGCACGAACGGAATGAATTCGGGCGGATCGTCGTCGATGGACACGCAATCCATCTGTGCGCGCGGGATCACGATGTCGCGCACCGTGGATTCGGACACCGACAGCACGCCCTCGATCATCGCCAGTGCGTCGGCGTCGAACAGCTTGCGCTCGTACGCGCCGCGCAGCAGCAGGCGCAACTCGTCACGGTCCTCGGGCCCGCGCGTCAGGAACGCGGACAGGCGCTCGAGCAACGTCGGCTTGTCGTCGCCGGAATCGGGGTCGTCGCTCACGTCGAATAGGGATCGGGATAGCCGAGTGCTGCGAGCAGCGCGGATTCGCGCCGCTCCATCCGCAGCGCGTCGGCCTCGCGAAGGTGGTCGTGCCCCTGCAGATGCAACATGCCGTGGACCAGCAAGTGCGCACAATGCGCGATCACGCTCTTCCCCCCGGCTCTGGCTTCGCGGCGCAGGACCGGCACGCACAGCACCACGTCCCCCGCCAGCATCTCGCCGTCATCGTACACGAACGTCAGCACGTTGGTCGCGTGGTCCTTGCCGCGAAAACGCGCATTGAGCGCGCGACCTTCGCGCAAGCCGACAAAGCGCACCGTCACCGCAGCGGCGCTCGCGGCGCTCGCGCGCACGATGCTGCGCACCGTTACCGCCGACGGCAGGCCGCGGCGCGCGACCGCGTATTGCACGGCGGCGCGCGTCACCACGGCGTGTGTCGCCGCAAGCTTGCGCGGGCGAAGCGCCGCCTTCGCGCGCACGCGCGCCGTGGGCGTCATGGCATCGCGTCGCGGTCGTAGGCGTCGATGATCTTCTGCACCAGTGGATGGCGAACGACGTCCGCGCTGGTGAACTTGCTGAATGCGATGCCGCGCACCGCACGCAAGATCCTCTCGGCTTCGATCAGGCCGCTTTTCTGTCCGCGCGCGAGGTCGATCTGCGTGACGTCGCCGGTGACCACCGCCTTGCTGCCGAAGCCGATCCGCGTGAGGAACATCTTCATCTGCTCGGGCGTGGTGTTCTGTGCTTCGTCGAGGATGATGAAGCTGTGGTTGAGCGTGCGCCCACGCATGTACGCGAGCGGCGCAAGCTCGATCGTCTGCCGCTCGAATAGCTTCGCCGCCTTGTCGAAACCCATCAGGTCGTACAGCGCGTCGTACAGCGGGCGCAGATACGGGTCGACTTTCTGCGCGAGATCGCCGGGAAGAAAGCCCAGGCGCTCGCCGGCTTCGACCGCGGGGCGCACCAGCACGATGCGCTTGACGGCGTCGCGCTCCAGCGCGTCGACCGCGCACGCCACCGCGAGATACGTCTTGCCGGTGCCGGCGGGCCCGATGCCGAACGTGATGTCGTGCGCGAGGATGTCCTTCAGGTAGCTGACCTGGTTGGGCGTGCGTCCGTGCAGGTCGGCCTTGCGCGTGTGCAGCACCGGCACGCCATCGGCGCCGCCGGGGGGCGGCGGCGCACGCACGATCTCGACCAGGCCGAGCTGGATGTCCTCGACCGACAGCGACGTTGTCGCGCGCGCATAGAAGTGCTCCAGCGCCTTCGCGGCATCGGCAGCGGCGCGTGGCTCGCCGTCGATGTCGAACGCGGCGCCGCGGTGCGCAATCGTTACGTCGAGCGCCGCCTCGATCTGACGCAGGTGCGCGTCGAGCGGCCCGCAAAGGTTCGCCAGCGCGCGGTTGTCGAGCGGCGCCAGCGTCAGCGACTCGCGCCGACGCGTCGGCGGCGGCGTCGAGGTCGTCACAGCGTGCCGCGGATGAGCGGCGCCTTCAGTGCTTCGTCGAGCGTCTGCAGCGACTCGTCCAGGTGAGCGCGGGCGTCCGCCGAATACCCGTGGCGCATCTCGGCAACAGCGATTTGCCGGCGCAGCGAGCGCGCATCGGCGCGCGCGATCGCGCGTGCGTCGGCGGGCATCGTGGCGACCGGCCGCAACAGCTGCGACGTGATGTGGCTTATGTACTCGCGCTGCAGGTTGCGCCGCAACAGCGGGATGTCGTCACCGGTTGCGATCTCGCTGAAGATGGCCTTGTGCAGCGAGGCGTAAACCTCGGAGAGTCTGAGCGCCTCCGCCGGCATGTCGACCGCCGACGCGCTGTTGAGGATGCGCTGCGCCACCGCGTCGGACAGCACGCGGTCGAGCACCGCGCGCTGCACGAGGAGCACCTGTGTGGGCAGCGAGTAGTCGATGCCCGGTGTCGCCCAAGGGACGCCGTACGCGTTGTTCGTGTCGAGCCAATCGATCGACATCTTGCGCAGGAATGCCGGCTGGAAGCGGAAGCTGGCGGCGCTGAAGATGCCGTTCTCGATCGTTTCCAGCGCGGCGCGCTGGCGTTGCGGGGAAACCGGATTGAGCGGCGTGCGGCCCGAGCCTGCGGCGTCGCGCAGCGTGCTGACGCCGCCGATGTAGCGCGCCGCGGCCAGCCCCGCCTCACGCATCGACGTGAGGCCGCGCGCCATGTTGAGCCGGTAGCGCGACAGGCTGTCGCCGGCGGGCAACTCGCGCGCCTGCCAGCGCGACCACAGCTCGGACGTCAGCGCGATTCGTTGCTGGGCGAACGCCAGCGGGTCGTCCGACAGGTCGCCGATGCTGGCGTCCGGGTCGTAGCCCAGCGCGGTCTCCTGGTCGTACGCGTACGCCAGCTCCGGCTCGGTGCTGCGTGCGGCAATGCGCGCAAGCTCGGGTTTTTCCTGATCCGCCGGAATTTCCTTGTAGCCGTACTCGATGGCCCAGTAGTCGTACGGGCCGATCGTCGGCATCGAGAACGCGCCCTGCGTCTCGCCCGGAAGCGCCAGGTTGATCGCGTTGTATTCCATCACCGACCCGGCGATCCCGTGCGTGCGCGTGAATTCCGGGTCGTCGAGCTGTGCACGCGTATAGATCGTCGACGCACGGAAGTTGTGCGTGAGCCCGAGCGTATGCCCGACCTCGTGCATCACCACCTCCTTCAGGTCGTCGAGGATGAACTTCTGCTCGGCGGAACTTCCCGGCTGCATGTCGCCGCGCGCCTCGAGGAGGTCGAGCGCGAAACCCTCTTCCTGCTCGGCGAATGCCTCGCGCTGGCACAGGTAGGCCTGCGGGAACAGCGTGTCGGACGCGGCGCCCTGGGGCGCTTCGACGACATCGGCGTCCGTCGAGCGGCGATTGCGGATGCGCGCCGCGTCGATGGAAATGTCGGCGTCGAGGATCTCGCCGCTGCGCGGGTCGACCTGCGATGGGCCGATGCCGCCGAAGATCGGCTTCGCTGTCGCGATCCAGCGGATCGACGCGTGGCGCGCGTCGAGCGTGTCGAAGTCGGCGTCGTCCGGCTGCACGATCGCCTGCACGGCATTCTTGAAGCCGATCTTCTCGAACGCCTTGTTCCATTCGAGGACGCCGGCGATGATCGTCGGCCGGTACTCGACGGGGATGCTGCGGTCGAGCCAGTAGACGATCGGCTGCTTCGGCTCTGACAATGCGGCGCCCGGGTCCTTTTTCTCGAGGCGCCAGCGGCGCACGTAGTCGAGTCGCGGCGTCAGCGAATGGTCGTTCGAGTAGTCGAAGCGCGTCGTCGTGAAGTAGCCGATGCGCGCATCGGCCATTCGCGGCTTCATCGGCACGTCGGGCAGCTTCGCGAAGTTGTAATAGAAGCCGAGGAACAGGCTGCGGATGTCCGGCAGCGTGGACGGCGGCTGCGTATACGGCGCCGTCGACGGCGGCGCCGGCGGCTGCGCGACATGCGCGAGCGCGTAATGCGCGGTCACCCGCGCGCTCACCTCGTCGTCGGTAACGCGCGTGCGCGTGATCGACGAGTTACGTGCGTCGAACGTGTACGCCTGGCGGTACGTGCGCTCGAGAAAGCCGTTGGCGCCCGGTATGTCGGTCAGCAGCAGCGCGTCGAGGTCGACCAGCACCGCGCCGTCGCCCGGATGCGGCTGCGACACAATGGGTGTGGCACCGAGCAGGCTGTCGGAGAACGAATCCTTGACCAATTGCGCCGCCGGCGTATCCGCGGTGGCGAAATAGCGCTCGTTGAGCGCGATCAACTGCACGTGCGTGCCGGATTTGTGCCACTCGGCCATCAGCGACGTGCCGACCGGGAAGCCGCCCATCATGCCGCCGAACAGGAAGTTCTCGCCGATGCCTGCGGCGAGATTGGCGGCAAAGAAGAACGGCTTGTCGAACTGCGCGGGCGTCAGCGCAAGCCACACCTTGTCGTCCTTCGTGTAAACCGGGAAGAAACCCCGCTGCAGCGTCGCGTCCTTGATGACATCGGCGAACGGCTTTTGCGCCGATGCCGCGCTGGCGGCAGCCCCCGCCGCGGCCGCCGCGACGGACGCGACGCTGGCCGGCGTGCCGCTCGACGACGACGCGCCGCGCACGGCGGCAGCGGCGCCCGCCGCCGCGGCTGCGGCGGCGATCGACGCATTGCCCGACGCAGGCGTTGCTGCGGCGTGCCGCGGCGTATCGACCGTCGCGCAACCAGTGACCGCGAGCGCCGCGGCGAGTACAACAATCGTCACGCGGCGCATGACAGCGATCGTCACGCAGCGCATGGCAGGGCAAGCGTGCATTGTCGGGATTCCGGAAGCAGGGTTGCGAAAGCGCGGTGCGCGTCAGCGCACGCGTTCGGCGCGCAGCGAGTGCGGCTGCGCGCGGGTGATGATCACGTCGGCGTAGTGGCCCATGTCGGCGTCGTCGCCGGCGAAGTTGACGACGCGATTGTTGTCCATGCGCGCCGCGAGCTCGCGCGCATCCTTGGCCGCATGTCCGGTCACCAGCACGCGCTGGCGCGTGCCCACCAGCGCCGCGCTCGCCGCCACGTACTGCGCGTCCAGCAGCGCCTGCAATGCGGCGAGCCGCGCCTTCTTGACATCGATTGCGACGGGATCGGCCAGGCTGGCGGCCGGCGTTCCGGGGCGCGCGCTGTACAGGAAGCTGAAGCTGCCGTCGAAGCCCACGTCGTCGACAAGCTGCAGCGTCTGCGCGAAGTCGTCGTCGGTCTCGCCGGGAAAGCCGACGATGAAATCGGAAGTCAGCGCAAGCCCCGGGCGCGCCGCGCGCAGCTTCCTCACCGTGGACTTGTACTCGAGTGCCGTATAGCCGCGCTTCATCGCCGCCAGCACGCGGTCGCTGCCCGATTGCACCGGCAGGTGCAGGTGCGCCGCGAGCTTGCCGATGCGCGCATGCGCATCGATCAGGCGTGCGCTCATCTCTCGCGGATGCGATGTCATGTAGCGGACGCGCTCGATGCCCGGCACTTGCGCGACGTACTCGACGAGCAGCGCCAGGTCGGCGCTGCCGTCGCCGCTGTCGGCGGCGTCGCAGGCGCCGCGGTACGCATTGGCGTTCTGGCCAAGCAGCGTGATCTCGCGCACGCCCTGGTCGGCCAGGTCGGCCACCTCGGTCAGCACGTCGTCGAACGGCCGGCTCACTTCCTCGCCGCGCGTATACGGGACCACGCAGAACGAGCAGTACTTGCTGCAGCCTTCCATGATCGACACGAACGCCGCGGGGCCGTCGACACGCGGCGGCGGCAAGTGGTCGAACTTTTCGATCTCCGGAAATGCGATGTCGACCTGCGGCTCGCCGCTTGCGCGCCGCGCGCGGATCAGCTGCGGCAACCGGTGCAGCGTCTGCGGGCCGAACACCACATCGACGTACGGCGCGCGCCGCACGTCGATGTGGTGTTCGGCCCGCAGA
>Ga0209483_1002772_pt1 | contig 11959 bp, 4 predicted proteins | sample NGEPerA_FD_184508 | JGI IMG/M metagenome (GOLD analysis project Ga0209483, IMG submission 184508) | Arctic peat soil microbial communities from the Barrow Environmental Observatory site, Barrow, Alaska, USA - NGEE PermafrostL2-A... | ecosystem: Environmental > Terrestrial > Soil > Wetlands > Peat... | reverse complement strand
CGTCGCCCCGACCAAGCCCGCCGGTCCCATCGCTCCCGTGGCCATGCCTTCCATTGAGGAACTCAAGGGCCGGCCCATCGGGCGAATTCTCGCCAAGATGGGGAAAGTCACCCGCGAGCAGGTGGTCGAGGGGCTCGACTTCCAGAAGAAAAAAGGCGGCGCCATTGGCCGTATCCTCATCGACCTGGGCTATATCAAGCCCGAGGATTTGAACGTCGGCCTGGCTGCCCAGCGCGGGTATCAACTTGTCAGCCTTGAAGGCCGGCAGATCACCCCCGAAATGATCAAGGCCGTCCCTCCGCAGATCGCCACCACGCAAAAAGTATTGCCGATCGAATTCGACCCGGCCAAGAAAAAACTCACCGTGGCGATGGCCAGCCACGAAAACTTCCGCGCCCTTGATGATCTTCGCCAGTTCATGGGCTACGACGTGCAGGCGGTGCTGGCCGACCCGGATCAGCTCGAAAAGCTGATCCAGAAGCATTATCAAACCGCCGCCGACAGCCTCAACGACATCCTCTCGGAGCTCAACGAAGACGCCACGCTCAAGGAGCTGGCCAGTCGCGGCGAATCGATCGACATCGCCACCATGACCGAGGCCGCCGATCTGGCGCCGGTCAAAAAACTCATCAACCTCGTATTGCTCCAGGCGATCCGCGACAAGGCTTCGGACGTGCATTTCGAGCCGTTCGAGGGCGAATTCAAGATGCGCTACCGCATCGATGGCGTGCTGTATGAGATGATGCCCCCGCCGGCGCATATCGCCGCCGCCATCAGCTCGCGCATCAAAGTGATGGCGGGCCTGGACATCGCCGAGCGCCGCATGCCACAGGACGGGCGCATCGAGTTGAACGTCAACAATCAGCCCATCGATTTGCGCGTCAGCGTTTTGCCGACCATGTTCGGCGAGAGTGTCGTTATGCGCGTCCTGGATCGCAGCAACGTCAGCCTCGATCTGGACAAGCTGGGCATGCGCGATGATGACCTGCACACCATCCGCCAGATCATTCACAAGCCCAACGGCATCGTCCTGGTCACCGGCCCCACCGGCTCGGGCAAAACAACCACCCTCTACTCGGCTCTGCGCGAGCTTAACGACCCCAGCACAAAGCTCATTACCGCCGAGGACCCGGTTGAATACGACATCGACGGCATCATCCAGTGCCAGATCAAGAGCGACATCGAATTGACGTTCGGCCGCATTCTCCGCTCGATGTTGCGACAGGATCCCGACGTGATTCTGGTCGGCGAAATCCGCGATAAGGAGACGGCTGAAATCGCCGTGCAGGCCTCCCTCACCGGCCACTTGGTCTTCAGCACACTGCACACCAACGATGCCCCGTCGGCGATCGCGCGTCTATTGGACCTGGGCCTTGAGCCGTTCCTCGTCACCGCCACGCTGGAAGGCATCATCGCCCAGCGGCTGGTTCGGCGAATCTGCAAGGTTTGCAAGACCGAGTTCACGCCCAGCGAAGAGCAGCTCATGGAGCTGGAGCTTCGCCCCGAGGACGTTGCCAACCGCATTTTCTGGTATGGAAAGGGCTGCGAGGCGTGCAACAACACCGGCTATCGCGGCCGTCAGGGCATCTACGAAACCATGCTGTTCGACGATGATCTGCGCGACTCGATCATCCAGCACGCCAGCACCCAAACCCTCCGCGTCGAAGCCAAAAAACGCGGCATGCGCACCCTCCGCACCAGCGGCCTGATGGCCATCTACGACGGCGTCACCACCATCGAGGAAGTCGTCCGCGAAACCATCATGGAGGAGAGTTGATTGAGAATCCGCCACAGCTCGTGTGACACTTCAGCCGCATGCAACGCATTGATGCCGGAATGAGTTGCCGAAAGTTCGTCGTATCACGGGCGTCTCGCCCGTGCCTGTTGCTTCAGGATTAGAAATACTGGGGTTGCTCTACTACCGCGCCATCGGCACGGGCGAGACGCCCGTGATACGTTGACCGAATTCGTGCAAGAAACGCACCAGTCCGCAACGGCTGAAGTATTGCCCTACTTTTTATAATATGCCGTGTTCTTCTCGATAAACTCCGCCCATTCCGCCGGCAGATCCTCCTGGGGGAAGATCGCGTTCACGGGGCATTCGTCCACGCACAGCCCGCAGTCAATGCACGTATCGGGGTCAATGTACAGCATCTCGGCGGCGGCAAACTCCGCCTCGTCCTTCGTCGGATGAATGCAATCCACCGGGCACACCGTCACGCAGGCGTGATCCTTAACGCCAATGCATGGCTGGGCAATTATGTGAGACATGAAGCCAATTCCTTAAGTCAAATCCTACTTTACCGAAAGCCAAGAGCGAATTATAGGGATTTTGAGCCGTGCGCCAACAGGCGCGGAGCGATGCGCTAACAGGGGCTTGGCGCGGCCCCAAAGGCGTACTGCCCGGCAACGCCGGTGCGATCCTGTCGCGCATCGCATTTGGTTTCTAATAGCAAAAATCGCGTGGACGCCGGCGTTGCATTCCGATCACCCAGCCGCCTACAATCCGCCCATCCCGCCAACCCATCGGCAGGATCACGACGGCTTGGTTTGCCTTCGCGGATCGGAACCATTTCTCCAACCGAGGACAGGGATGTTTTCATTCGCCGCCGCGATCCGCGCGTTATGCCGGCGTCGTCCAACCTTATTGACCCGCAAATCGGCCAGGGCTGATCGCCGACTGAAGCGCGCCGCGGGCGCGACCGTCGAGGCGATGGAGCAACGAGTGCTGCTCAGCGCCGCCCCGCCGGGCGTGCAATTCAGCGCGGATGCCATTTACGCCGACAGCGGCAATCCGGGCGCCTACATTTTCGATCTCTCCGGCGGCACGGCGACGTTTGACACCGATCTCTCCAAAGGCAGTCCCGACTGGCAAACGCCACCCTGCAACTCGCCGACGGCACCAAAGCCGTCTTCAACTCGCCGCAAACACTTGGCGGCCTGCAACTCGCCGGCTCCGCCAAGCTCACCGCCAGCACCGGCGGCGGAGGCGCCAACGGGAACTTCATCGACATCGGCTTGGGCGGACTTTCCATGGCCGCGACTTCCACGATCGATCTCACCGACAACGACATGATCCTCCAGGGCGCGGGCTCCGCCGGCGTCGCGCAGTTGCAATCGCTCGTCTCCCACGCCTTCAACGGCGGCAACTGGCTGGGTTCGGGGGTGGGCAGTTCCAACGCCGCCATGAGCGTCGGCTCCGCCATGCAGACGGCGGAGGGTTTCGCGCTCAATGGGAGCCTCACCACGCCGTTTGGTACTTTTGATGGCGTGCCCGTCACCAGCGCCGATGTGATCGACAGGTACACGGTGGCCGCCGACGCCAATCTCGACGGAACCGTCAACCTCATCGACTACCGCATCCTCAGGAACAATCTAAACAAAACCGGCATGACCTGGGGCACCGGCGATTTCAACTACAACTCCACCACCGACACCGCCGACTACAGCCTCCTGCAAGCCAACTACCTTGGAACCATCTACGGCCCCAACGAAGCGCGCGTCCTCCAGCCCATCGGCCAAACCATCGCCGCTCTCGCCAACGGAACCTACACGGGCCCGCTGGGCGAAGTCACCGACAGCAATAATCCGACAGCCGATCCGTCCACCGTTTCCTATTACACCGCCTCGGTCGATTGGGGAAACAACAACTTCGTGCCCGCCACCCTCGCCGCCAACGGCAATGGCGGGTTCACCGTCAGCGGCACCTCGCCATTTCCGCTGACGGATCCCAACGCGCTGATCACAATGGACGTGGGCTATGCCTCGGGCAGCCCCTACGCCGGCCAACTGTCGGCATTGAGCACGCCGATCACGCTGGTTTCGCAGGCGATCACGAACCTGACGGCCACCGCCGTCAGCACCTCGGAGATCGATCTTGCGTTTAACGTTGGCGTGAGCAACGCGACGGGGATTCAGGTCGGGCGATCGACCGATGGCACCAATTTCACCACGATTGCCACGCTCGCCGCGACCGCGACGACGTACGCCGACACCGGCTTGAGCGAGGGCGTGCATTACTACTATCAGGTGACGGCGTTGCCGCTGAGCGGGACGGGGGCGAATGACACCGTGGGGGCATCGACGTTTCCGCTCCAACTGCTGGCGGCCAACGCCGTCTCGACCGGGGAAATCAACCTTACTTGGAAAAACCTGTACGCGGGCACGAGCGCCCTCGAAGTGGACCGCTCGGCCGATGGCGTCAACTACATCGCCATCGCCAGCAACCTGCCGAGCAATTCCACCAGCTACAACGACGCCGGCCCGGGTCTGGTGGAAGGGACGCACTACTGGTATCGCGTGCTGCCCGCGGGTTCCAGCGATCCGACGACCATCAGCGATCCGGCGGATACCTGGACGCTGCCGTTGGCGCCTTCGGGTCTGACGGCGACGGTTGCCGGGCCCAACGAAGTGGATTTGACGTGGACGAACAACAGCGCTAGCGCGGCGGCGGCGTGGGTCGAGCGATCTCCCGATGGGGTGAACTTCAATGTCATCGATTCGGTGGATGCGGGAACCACAACCTACGCCGACACGAATGCGCCCGATGGAACGAGCAGCACGTACGAAGTCGTGGGGGCCAATGATGGCGGACAATCGCCGCCGACGAACACTGCCGCGGCAAGCACGCCGTTGGCCGCCCCGTCCAATCTCACCGCGCAGGCGGTGTCCGCCTCGGAAGTGGATTTGGCGTGGAGCAACGGCTCGGTCGGCGCGACGGGATTCACGATTCAGCGCTCGCCCGATGGCGTGAACTACGCGACCATCGCCACCCTCACGGACCCCACGCTCACCGCCTACAGCGATACCGGACTCGTTGCGGGCACTCACTACTTCTACAAAGTGTCGGCGACCGAGTCGGGCCTTTCGGCGGCGGCATCGGGGCCGGCGGATGATACGACGATTCCGCCCGCGCCGGCGGGGCTCGCTGTTGTCGCGGCATCGCCGACGCAGATGAATTTGAGTTGGAACGCCGCTCCGGGCGCGCTGGGATATACCGTCGAGGCGCTGGCGGCGGATGGGACGTGGGCGCAGATCGCCGACGTATCGAGCGGCACGACCTACGCCGACACCGGGCTTTCGGACGGCACGGCCAACAGCTACCAGATCATCGCCTACAATCACGCGGGCGCATCCGATCCCGGCGGCGCGGTCGCCGGGACGACGCCCTGGACGATACCGGCGGCGCCTTCCGCCTTGAACGCCGTGGCGATTTCCTCAACCACCATCCAGCTCTTCTGGACGAACAACGCGCCCGATGGGCAGGGGTTCATCCTCGAATCGTCGGCGGATGGATCGAGCAACTGGACGACCTTGGCGACGCCCGACACCGGCACAAGCACCTATGCCGACGCGACACTCACGGGAGCGACCTTGCGATACTATCGCATTTCCGCGACGAATCCGGCTGGCGCTTCGCCGGTCAGCCCGACAGCCAGCGCCACGACGGACGCCTCGGCGCCCGCCGCTCCCGCGACGCCGGTGAACTTCAGCATCGCCACTTCATCCGGCTATCAGCAACTGACCTGGCAAGCCGGCAGCGGCGGCGGACAGGTGATCCAATTCGCGGTCGATCGCTCGCGGGATGGATCGAACTTCGCGCAAATCGCCACTGTCCCGGCGGGCACCGATACCTACACCGACCTGTCGGCGCAGCCGGGCACGGCATATGTGTATCAGGTGATCGCGCTGGGGACGGGCGCCAATTCGGTTCCCACGCCATCGGTTTCCGCGACCGCTCCGTTGCCGGTTCTCAACGGTCCCGATGCGCCCTCGGCCTATGCCTGGATTCACGGCGGCAACGTCACTATCCATTGGGATGCGACCCTCACGCCGATGAATCCCGCGAACGCGCCGGCGGGTTTTCATGCGTACTTTTATCCGGCGGGTCCGCCCGATGGCACGCCCGCTGTGGCCGAGGCAAGCGGCACGGGAACCGATGCGTGGGCGACGACTAACGTGCCTGCCGGATCGTATCGCGTTGGAGTCTGCGCCTACAACGAGAGCGGCGAATCGGCTCCGACGAACATCGCCGTGACGGTTGCGAATCCAACGGTCAACGCGGCACCCAGCATCACGGCCTCCACGAGCGGCACCACCGTGACGCTGGGCGGGACGCTGCCGCCAAACCTCACGAACGTCGAGTATTCGGTCGATGGCACCAACTGGGCCGCCGGCGCCTCGGCGGTGCAGAACGGGTCGGCCATGCAGGTCTCGATCGCGCCGGGCTCTTCGATCCAACTGCGCGTGTATACGACGGACAGCAATAATCAGCACAGCGACTATTCCAATGTGGTGCAGGTCGCCGGCCCCGCGTTGTCCGCGCCGGCTGGCCTCACCGCCGCCGGGATCAGCGCGACCCAGGTGCAACTGAACTGGTCGGCGATCGCTCCGCTGGATGGCTCCGATCCGCTGGTAGCGAGCGGAGACGTTGTGCAGGAGGTGGTCATCGAACGCAGCGACGATGGCGGCAACAGCTTCCACGTCGTGCAGGTTCAAACCGATTCGACGACTTCGTACGTCGATACCGTTCCCGCGGAAGGCACATCATACAGCTACCGCATTCGGGCCGAGACGTACCTCCCGTACGCCGGAAGCATCGCCGGGGAAGTACCGGCCAAGGGATATTCACCCTACTCGGCGACAACGAGCGCGCCGTCGCAGCCCAACCCTCCGGGCAATCTGACCGCAACCGCCCCCTCGGCAACCGAGGTGGATGTAAGCTGGACCGATCAATCCGACAGCGAATCGGGCACGCTCATCCAACTGGCCACCGATCCGAACTTCACCAACATCGTCGCGACCGGCACCGCTCCCGCCGGCACGACGATCCTTCCCTTCGTGGGCCTGGTTCCCGGGATGACATACTACGTGGAGGCACAAACCTTTGAAGGCGGCTACAACCACTCCACGATCATCACGACAGATGTGACCACGCCGATGCAAGTGGATTTGCTGGTGGACTCGGACAACGACGACGGCTTCAACATCCCGGATGGCTCGCCGCTGGAAGACCGCCTGCAAACGGTTCCCTACTCCACCAGCACGCCCGGCAAGATTCTGATCGCCGATGGCAACGATCTGAACGGCAACGGCTCTCCAGACTACGCCGACTGGGCCGCCGGCGTCGCCGGCTCCCAGTTCGCCCCCTTCCAGTTCCGCATCCCGGCGACGACGGACCTGTCAAAGACGACGATCGAGTTCGACTACAGCGCCGCCGACCCCAGCGCCAGCGGCACGCCGCCGGGCGCGCTGCGGCTATGGTTGAAAGATGCGAGCGCGGCCAAGTCGCTTAGCGACTATATCGCGGGTAACACGGCGATTGCTGCGGGCACGCTGCCGTTCGGCGCGGCGGTGGGAGGGTGGATAACATTGAACGGGTTTATTGAAGCGGTGTTGGCCGGCGCGCAGACAATCACCGCGACAGCGACGACCGGCACTTCGCCGGCGACGCAGAGCGCGAGTGATTCGGCGAATGTGGATTCGGTGCAACCTTCAATCGATATTATCACTACCATCGGGACTGAACACGCACTCGACATAAGCGAGAAGAATACCAGCGGCGGGTATGTGGTGCTGAACGATGATAATGACAATAACCAAATGGTACTGCCGCTCAAGAGCGCCTTTGGCGCGAAGTTGCCGAGGCAACCCAAGCCTGACACCGCGATGGGCATGCTCGTGAAGGGTGAGCACGACCTCGGGACTGCCGAATTGAACGCGGTGGATTTGGGCGGAACGTACACGATTACATTTGACAGCACCCACCTGCGGATTTGGCAGCCCTCCGAGGACGGCACCAACTACTCGCTCGTTATAAGCGGTATCACGAAATTCGACGCATCAGTGAACACCACCCTAAGCCTCGAAGGATTTGGAGAGAGTGCGGCGAAGGCGGGCGATTCAATTCAGTTACTTTGGGAGCCGCCTGGAAATGTGGCCGCGCCCGCTGCTCTTTCCGACGAGGTCAAAGAAACGGTTTTCACGCTGGAGGGCGCGCAATATGTGCCGGGGTTCGGAAGGTATGAGTATACTGTCGATGTGCCGGGCGGGCTAGCCACTGGACCGTTTCTCGGTTGGTCTTACAACGATGGGACGGGAAACACAGTAGCCGGTGGCCAGGACGCCACGCAATCGATAGCGTTTAGCGGGGGCCCTGCCATTGCCAAAGTGATCTACGCGCCCGCCCCCGGGTTTGAGGCGACCCGGTACGTGTATGTTGTATCTGTTAACGCCACGCCAGGCGCTATAACAAGTCCGAACGGCGCGGCTGTTGTGGTCGGGACGCCAGCATATCAGGTAAAAGGGCCAAGGAGCCCCATAACCTTTAGCAGCCAAGTTACCTTCCAGGGGCCCGCCGATCCCGTCGATCCGACGGCGCAACGCGGGCTTCAGTATATGCAGGCCGGCTTCATTCAGACGGCGAACGTGAATTCGCTGAGCGCCACCTACGGCGCAAGTTTCATTCACTCGCCCCTGCAGGGAGGGTCGTTTATTGACGCCGTAACCGCGGTCGATGGGGCGCAGAAAAGTCAGTTCCCCTGGTATGACAGCCCCTCAAATGTTGGCGCGATAAATGGACAAGGGTTGCTCGGGATCTTCGAGCCATCGACAAACGATTTGACTCGGACATTGAATGAAAGCGATCGGCCGAAGGTCCATATTTTCGAATTTGATGGCAAAGGGGCGTTTTTGACCGCAGCAGCGGTTCAATATCATTTTGCCATGTCAGTAGGCGTTCACACGCTCGACTCGGAGGGAAATGCGTCCGCTTTTTATTACCTCAAGGCGGCAACGCAGTGGGACGCTGACTACAGCGGCACCGTGAACCGGAAGGCGTACGTTCCCGTTTCTGCGGGACCAAAGCTTTCGGCCATCTGGGCGGCTGGTGCGGCATTCAACACGGGGCAGGGCGTGGACGGCGTATTGTTGCTTCTTCCGGGCTTGCCTGCGGTAAATACGGTAGCCCAAGATATAGCGAGCTCGGTCTTAGATTGGTTGCCGGGCCTTTGATTGGAGGACACATGCGAAATTTATTCGCATTGCTCATTTCCGTTTCCACATTATGCGGCGCGCGGCCTTCGGATGAGAGTCCTCGTCCCGCGACTGCGCCGGTGTCGCAACATTATTTCGATCGACTCGTTGGCAACATCGTGCTCGGCAAGGTGATTCGCGCAAAAGAACGGCCATTGCCAGGGTACAGAATAGGCTTTGAAGTGGAAACGCTTTGTGATTATCGTGGAGAGGCCAAGGGACGGATCACCGTCATGGGTAATCCGGCGGATCAGTTCACGAACAATAACTCAATGCCTGACCTTCCCGTGGACCGCATGGTTTTAGTCTCTATATTTCCGCTCGCGCATGCAGGCGAATTTGGCTGTGCCGATTGGAGATTCGCACCGTTTGGCCTTCAGACACCACGAGAAGTCGCTCCCAAAGAAATCGAACCTATCAAGCAGGCAATTACGGAACTGCGGCGTCTCGCACCGCCGAATGGGAAGGGGCCGATTCCGCGCGAGGAAGTGGAGCGATTGCTGAACTCCAAGGACTACCTTCAATGGGCGCTTGGAGCCACGCTGCTGGCATATGAAGGGACGCCCAAGGACATCAACGCGTTGATGGGTGCGTTAAACGTGGGCAACCTTACCGTTAAGCAGGCAATCTGGGTTCACTATATATTGAGGCAGATCGCCCCGGAGAAAACACGCCCGCCGGCTTGGGATCTGGACCAGACCTATTCCGGCTATTTCGAGAGTCGTAGCCCCGAGTTTAAGATATTGGACGATTGGACGCCGGGGAGCCCGGAGAGGGCCAAACCGTCGAAATCGAAATAGCCAGAGAAGTTCAAACTCATCAAGCGAGGAGCCGATGCAGGTGGGTTTGCTAGTGGACTCAAGAATAACTGGATGGGCGCGGGGCTTCAGCGTTGGGGAGGGGGTGTCCGGCACGCTGCTTCTCCTTCCCGATTTGCCTGCTGCGAACACCGTAGCGGAGGAAAAGACGAAACTACTAATAAATTGGTTGCCAGGGCTCTGATCGGAGGACTTATGCGATGTGGATATCGGGCAGTATTCTTCGTTATAGCCTTATGCGCGGCGACGACTTTGGTGGTGGATGCCGGAGTTCCAACAACGGCAGCCGCGCAAACCAACGGCGCTTATAAGATCGTGGGGAACATTTTACTCGCGAAAGTGATTCATGCGATGAATAAGCCGTCGGCGCGTTACCGCGTCGGGTTCGAAGTGACCGTAATTGCTGACTACCGCGGCGATCTCAAGGGGAATATCACCGTCGTTGGCAATCCGGCTGACCAGTTTACAAACGTCACATCAATGCCCGACCTTCCACCGGGCCGCGTAGTCCTGATTCAGGTTGGGTCGAAGAATGATTCGGGCGGATTTGAATGTGGCAACGCGGGATATGCCCCGTTTGGGCTGAAGATGCCGCGCCCGGTGGACCCTAATGATGTTCAGCCAATGGTGCGCATGCTGGCCGAACTCCGCCGGCTTGCGCCGCCGAATGACAAGCGGCCGGTGCCGCACGAAGAAGCGGAGCGATTATTGAAATCTAAGGAGTACGTGGAGTGGGCACTCGGCGCGACGCTGCTGGCGTACGAAGGGAGGGCGACGGACATCAACGAGTTGCTCGGGGCCTTGAACGTCGGCAACCTCACCGTTAAGCAGGCGGTTTGGGTTCATTATGTCTTGAGCCAGGTCGCGCCGGAGAAAGCCCGGCCGCCCGTATGGAGACTGGACCAGTTCTTCTCCGGCTATTTCGAGAATCGCAGCCCTGAGTTCAAAATTTTTTTTGACTGGACGCCGGGGAATACCGAGTCGGCCAAACCGTCGAAAGCGAAATAAGCGGACAACTTCAATAATGCGGTGAGGAAAGGTTGATTCAGATGTCTTTGCTAATTTGCCCGACGCACACGCACGACGCCCTTTCCGCAAATCCACCTCGGCTGGACCAACATCGCCACGCAGGCGACCGGCATCGAAGTCGATCGCTCCGCCGACGGCACCAACTTCACACTTCTAACGACGCTCGCCGGCAGCGCGACAAGCTACAAGGACACCGGGTTGGCGGAAGGTTCGCGGTACTGGTATCAGGTTCGCGCGATCGAGCCGGGCGGGCCATCGTATTACATCGGCCCGGCGTACTGCACCACGCTGCCGATCCAGACGCTGACCGCGACCGCCGTTTCGACTGGCGAAATTGATCTGGCGTTCGGGAATATCTCCGCGCAGCCGGGCGCGTTGCTCGAAGTGGATCGCTCGACGGATGGGACGAATTTCACGCCGCTCACCAGCACGCTGGCGGCGGGCAGCACGAGCTATAATGACACGGACGCCGCGCTCGTGGAGGGGGCGCATTACTGGTATCGCGCGAGGGCGATGGAGTCGCCGACGGCTTCGGGATATACCGATCCGGCGGATACATGGACGCTGGCGCTGGCGCCTTCGGGACTCGCGGCGACCGTCGCGGGCGCGAACGAAGTGGATTTGTTATGGACGAACAACAGCGCCGGTTCTCCGCAGACGGCGATTCTGCGATCCGAGGATGGCGTGAACTTTGACACCATCGATGTCGTCAGCGCGGGAACCACGACGTACGCCGACACGTCGGCGGCGGATGGGACGGCGCATACCTACCAGGTCGCCGCGATGAATCCGGGGGGATCGTCCGCCGCCTCCAATTCGGTGCCGGCGCAGACTCCGTTGCTGGTGCCGTTTAGTTTGACCGCAAGCGTGTTTAACAGTTCGGAGATCGACGTGTCGTGGAGCGACGCCTCCGCGACCACCGCGACCGGCTACAACGTGCTGCGATCCACGGATGATGTGACCTTCGCGCAGGTCGGCTCGACGACCGGCGTGAACGCCAGCTACTTTAGCGATACCAGCCTCCTGCCGGGCACGCATTATTATTACGAAATCCAGGCGACCAACGCGGTGGTTACCTC
>Ga0209483_1002771_pt1 | contig 11960 bp, 10 predicted proteins | sample NGEPerA_FD_184508 | JGI IMG/M metagenome (GOLD analysis project Ga0209483, IMG submission 184508) | Arctic peat soil microbial communities from the Barrow Environmental Observatory site, Barrow, Alaska, USA - NGEE PermafrostL2-A... | ecosystem: Environmental > Terrestrial > Soil > Wetlands >... | reverse complement strand
CCACCGCCACCAACACGTTCAAGTCGCAGACCCAGTCGTGCACCAACCAGCCGAACTCGATCGCCCTGCAGTGCCTCGAACAGGCAGACTCCAGCTGGGCAAGCGCCATCCAGACCTACGAGACCGCCCTGTCGGTCCTCGTCTACCCGTCGTCGGCCCAGTCCGAAGCCGACGCCGCCCAGGCAGCGTCCAGGCAGGCGTCCGCGACGGTCACCGCCCTAGCCAACTCACCGGATATCCAGGCGTACACGACGATGACGCAGAGTCCCAGCTTCCGGGCGGCACTCAGCAACGTGGACACGACCTACACCGAGTTGATCCGAGCGCTCGGCGGCTGACCGGGTCCGGCAACGGGTCCACGAGGGTCGAGCGACAGGGCGCCTGGTCGGAAATCTCGCCGTCATGGGTGATTCCGGTCCGTCACGGGTTGCCGTACGCTGTCGGGCCATGACGCTCTCACGCCGGACGCTCGTCAAGGTCCCCGAGGTCACGGCCCTGTTCTGGCTGACGAAGCTCCTGACCACGGCCATGGGGGAGTCGACTTCCGACTACCTGGTCAAGGTCGTGAACCCCGTGATCGCCGTGGCTGTCGGGACACTGGTGCTCCTGGCAGTCATCGCCTTCCAGATCGGCAAGGACCGCTACATCCCCTGGGTGTACTGGCTGGCCGTGCTGATGGTGGCCGTCGTGGGAACGATGGCCGCAGACGTGCTGCACAAGCAGTTCGGTGTCGCCTACGTCGTATCCTCCCTCTTCTTCGCACTGATCCTGACCGCCGTGTTTGTCATCTGGTATCGGACCGAAGGGACGTTGTCGATCCACAGCATCACCACCATGCGTCGCGAGCTCTTCTACTGGGTCGCGGTGATGGCCACCTTCGCCTTCGGCATGGCGGTCGGCGACTACACGGCACACACCCTCGGCTTTGGCTACTTCGCTTCGGCGGTGCTGTTCGCCGGCCTGATCCTCATTCCGGCGGTCGGCTATCGCTTCTTCCACATGAACGAGGTCCTGGCTTTCTGGTTCGCCTATGTCCTGACCCGTCCGCTCGGGGCGTCGATCGCCGACTGGCTCGGCAAGCCGAAGGACCTGAGTGGCCTGGCCCTCGGAGACGGGCCGGTGAGCGTCGCCTTCGGGGTGCTGATCGTGGTCTGCGTGGCCGTCATGACCCGGCAATGGAAGCGCTCGGAGTCGCTCGCCCGCTGAAGTCCGCCGAACGGGATACCCGACGACCGAATCAGTCGGACTGGTCGTCGCCCGGCGTCGGGTCGTCGGCCCGCCACGCCCGGTAGAGCTCGGTGAACTCACGACGGGCCTCGGGCGAGAGGTCTTCGGGGGTAATCCGGCCGGTAGCGGCGATGGTCGCCCGCATCTGTTCGAGGTAGGCGGTGCAGTTCGGACATGCCCGCAGGTGTCGCTCGAACCTTCTCCGTTCACTCCGGTGGAGTGCACCGTCCAAGTAGTCGTTGACCAGTTTCACCGCCTGTTGGCAGACCAGATCCGCACGTCGACGCATCACGTTCATCCCTGCTCCCTTGCCCGCCGCTCGCCCTCGAGCACACTGCGGAGCTTGCTTCGGCCCCGGTGCAGGAGCACACGCTGATTGCCCTCGGTGATGTCGAGCACCGTGCACACGTCATCGGCCGGGAGACCTTCGACGTCACGGAGCAGCACGACGTCGCGCTGGCGTCCGGGCAGACCGTCGACGGCGGCGCGGAGCACGGGCCCCCATGCCGCAGCCACCAGTCGGTCGTCGACGTCGGACTCCCAGGGCACGAGGGGCTCGGCCCATGACCCAGCACGGTCGAACCGGTCAGGGCTCACGGCCGGTTCCGTGGGATCGAAGGGCACGTGGCGGTGCTCACGCACGCCAGACGTCCGGGCCCGGTTGACCAGGATCCGGAACAGCCAGGTCTTGAAGGTGGAGCGTTCCTCGAACCGGTCGACACCCCGGACCACACCCATCCACGTGTCCTGGACGACCTCTTCGGCGACCGAGTCACTCGGGACGAAGGTGCGGGCCAGGCGGAGCAGCGCACCCTGATATCGCCCGACGAGGAGGACGAATGCCTGCTCGTCGCCGTCACGGAGCCGGGCGAGCAGCTCGGCATCGGACTCCATTGGCTGAATGGTAGACGGGTGACCGGGCGGCCCGGACTCAGGCCGTGAGGCGTCTCGGTCATGGTTGGCCGTTGTGATGGGGACCTCCGAACGGGTTGGGCGGACACAGAGGAGTTGTCCGAGCGGCGGGTGCTCGCGTTACGGCTGGCTCGGCGAGCGGTCCGGTTCCCGCCTCGTCGAGGCCCGTTGTGCGGTCCGATCGGCGCCGCCGTAACGGGATCGTGCGCCGGCGGACAGTGCACTGCAGTGCATCGCCAAACCTGTCCAACCCTGGAGGAGTTCCCATGCGAAACTCCTTGAAACTGGCCGCCCTGACCGGAGTCGCCGCCACCATCGCCAGCCTCACCCTGCCCGCAGTGGCTGGTGCCGACGGCTTCGGACATGGAGACGGTGGCGCCCATCTTTCAGCCGTCTACGTCCAGACGAACGACCCGACCGGCAACCAGATCGTGACGTACGTGTCCGACGGACATGGGCTCCACGCGGTGGGCCGTACCGACACGGGCGGACTCGGTGCGGCCATCCCCGATGCCGTCGTCGACAAACTCGCCTCCCAGGGCGGTCTGGCCTCTGAGCCGGAGAGGGGCCTGCTGGTCGGGGTCAACAGTGGAAGCAACTCCATCTCCGTCTTCCATGCCGTCGGGCCCTTCGTGAGCCATCCCCGCGTCGTGCCCTTGGGTGGGGCGACACCGGTGAGCGTGGCCATCCGCGGCGATCTCATCTACGTGCTGAACGCCGGTGGCACCGGGTCGATCCAGGGCTACTACGCGAACTCGCTCGTCCCGATCCCCGGGAGTCACCAGAACCTCGGGATCACCCCGGACACAACCCCGCCGTTCCTCCACACGCCCGGCCAGATCGGGTTCACCCCCGACGGTCGTCACGTGGTGGTGACCACCAAGGCCAGCGGTAGCGCCATCGACGTCTTCGCCGTCACCCCTTCCGGCTCGGTCACCGGTGCCCCGGTGGTCAACCCCTCGGCCACGCCGGTGCCGTTCGGCTTCACGTTCGACAGCGCCGGTCACCTGGTGGTGACCGAGGCTGCGAACAGCGCGCTCACGACCTACACGGTCAACGGCAACGGAACCCTGACTGAGCTGGGCTCGACGACTGACGGGCTGGCCGCCCTGTGCTGGGTGGCGACCAACGGCACCTTCTTCTTCGGGGCCAACGCCGGTAGCGCTGCGGTGACCAGCTACACCATCGGGGCATCCGGCACACCGACCGTGGTCGCCACCACCACGACCGATGCCGGGCCGATCGACCTGGCCACGTCGAGGGACGGCCAGTCGCTGTTCGCGGAGACAGGTGGGAGCGATCTGGTCGACTCCTTCGCGATCCACGCCGATGGCTCACTGGTGGCCACCGGTGCCGTCTCGCCGGAGCTTCCCGGTCACTCCGGGCTGGAGGGGATCGCCGTCAGCGCTCCCTTCTAGTCCGACTGGCCGCGGTCCCTCCCCGGACCGCTCCGGTCGGTCGAACCCAACGGGTGGTGCCGGAACGCGTCCCGGTGCCACCCGTTGGTGCCCCTATTCCCACGCGGGTCAGCGCTCGGCGATGAGGCGGTCCAGTTCCTCGGTGTCCGCGGGCTCGAGGCGGCGGTAGGGGGAGTCCTTGGCCGGGCGCCACCACAGCGGTTCGTCGCAGTGCCACGATTCGTTGCGCAGTACCCGCTTCATCACTTTGGTGGTGGCCGTCTCGGGCAGCTGATCGGTGACCCGGACGAACTTGGGCGCCCACTTCGTGCCGAGGTCCTCTTCGCCCTCGAGGAACGTCCCGAACCCGTCGGGGTCGAATCGCTTGCCCTCGTGAAGTAAGAGGGTGGCCATGACCTGGTCGCCGACCACCGTGTCGGGCACGGCGTAGACGGAGGCTAGGACCACGTCGGGGTGGCGATGGAGGATGGCCTCGACGGGGGCCGAAGCGAAGTTCTCGCCGTCGACGCGGAGCCAGTCGTAGTCCCGGCCGGCGAAGTAGAAGAAGTCGTCCTCGTCGCGGTAGGCGAGGTCACCCGTCCAGTACCAGCCGTTCTTGACCCGCGACGCCTCTGCCTCGGCGTTGCGCCAGTAGCCCTCGAAGCCGGCCGCTCCCGTCTGCGAGACCATCTCGCCGATGGCCTCTTCGGCGTTCAGCAGCCGTCCCTTGGCATCGAAGACGGCCCGCGGGCACTCCTCGCCGGTATCGGTATCGAGGATCAGCGTGCCGGGTAGGGCTCGTCCCAGGGCGCCACGCGGCGTGTCGGGGGTGCGCTGGACGGTGGCGCCCCCTTCCGTCGAGCCGTAGGCGTCCTGGACGGCGCACCCGAAACGGGAGGCGAATGCCGCCACGTCGGCTTCGGCCGCCTCGTTGCCGAAGCATTGGCGCAGCGTGTTCTCGGCGTCGTCGGGGTGCTCGGGGGTGGCCAGGATGTAGGACAGCGGCTTGCCCACGTAGTTGAAGTACGTGACGCCATAGCGGCGCACGTCGACCAGGAACTGGGAGGCGCTGAATCGCTCCCGCAGCGCGGCCGTCGCTCCAGCTGCCAGGGCCGGGGCCCAACCGGCCATCAAGGCATTGGAGTGGAAGAGCGGCATGGCCAGGTAGCAGACGTCGTCCTCGGTGAGCGAGTACATCTGGGCGACGATCGAACCGATGCGGGCGAGGCGGCCCTGGCTGCACAGGCAGGCCTTGGGCGCGCCCGAGGTGCCCGAGGTGAACAACAGCAGCCCGAGGGTCTCCTCGGTGACGCCGATGGCGGCCTGGTCCGGGAGCGGGGCCCCGGCCACGTCGGCGAGCAGGGCGGCGTAGGGCGATGATCGGTCGGTCGACACGTCACCCGACGGGTCATCGATAACCAGGATGCGCTCGGGTGGAAGGGCGGGTCCCAGGTCGTGGCCCTCCACCAGGCCCCGATAGGTGGGGTTGGTGATCAGCAGCTGGCACTCGGTGTGGGACAGGTCGCGGGCCAGCTCGTCGCCCCGATGGGTGGGATTTCCGCCCACCACCACGGCACCGGCCAGGGCGGCGGCTCCCATCCAGAACACGTATTCGGGCACGTTGTCCATCAACAGGGCAACGTGGAACGGTCCCGGACGACGAAGCGAGAGCAGGAGGGTGGCCCGTTCGGCGTGGGCGGACACCACCTGGTCGTGGGTCCAGGTACGGTCGGAGAACGCCAGGCCGACCCGGGTGTCGCCGGCCCGGTCCCGGATCAATTGGTCGATGGTCTGCACTGCTTCCCCCTGGATGGTCCGTCGCCACGTGACAGTAGGCCGACGAGCTGGCACGGTGCCTATCGTGTCCGACCTAGGCACAAATCTGGAACACGTTGCAATTTATCAGACCTCCTGTTACCGTTCGCACCACACGTTCGCGGAGTGAGAGGAGCCCCAGTAATGGAGTTCGGAGTCTTCATCAATGGGTATCTCCCGGGGCCGGCGTCCCAGGACAGCGAGGCCGAGCACCTCATGCTCGAGCGGGAGATCGAGTTCGGGATCAAGGCTGACCTCTACAACTGGAAGTACGCCTGGTACGGCGAGCACCACGCCCTGACCGAGTACTCCCACATGTCGGCGCCCGAGGTCGTCATGGGATACGTCGCCGCCCGCACCTCGCGCATCCACCTGGGCACCGGGATCAACAGCCTGAGCCCCCGCAAGGAGCACCCGGTCCGGTACGCCGAGCGGGCCGCCATGCTCGACCACGTCACCCAGAATCGCTTCGAGTGGGGCACGGGCCGCGGGGCCGGCAGTCACGAGCTGCGCTCGTTCAACATCCTCGACAAGGACTCCACCAAGCCGGAGTGGAACGAGGTCGTCCGCGAGATCCCGCGGATGTGGGAGCAGCGCGACTACACGTTCGAGGGCGAGAGCTTCACCGTGCCAACCCCGCACAACGTCCTCCCGAAGCCCTACGGCAAGGGACACCCCCCGATCTGGGTGGCCTGCGGCAATCCCGGCACCTTCGTGCAGGCCGGCGAGATGGGCATCGGCGCCATCGCCTTCAACTTCGAGCCGGTCTTCTCCCTCAAGGGGCGGATCGACTCCTACAAGGAAGGTGTCACCAACTGCACCGAGCCCATCGGCCAGTTCAAGAACGACAACGTCATGATCACCAACTCGGTCATCTGTATGTCCGACCGGGACCGGGCCCGGGAGATCGCCCTGCGTCACTACCGCGGCTACCTCTACTCGCTGGTGTGCCTCTACCACGACACCATGCCGAAGCCGGACTACGCGCCGACGTGGCCCGCCTCGATCCCCGGGGTCGGTGACTACGACAACCTGGATCGGCTCATCGAGGAGGGGTGGCTGCTGTGCGGCAATCCTGAAGAGGTGGCCGAACAGCTCGAGAAGTACCAGACCGTGGGCTGTGACCAAGTCGTGTTCGGACTGCCGAGCGACTCGATGGAGCACGACGAAGTCCTGGAGATGCTCGAGGTCTTCGGCACCAAGGTGATCCCCGAGTTCGACAAGGACGAGGTCCACTCGACCACCCGGTATCGGGCCACGGCCAAGCGCAAGTACCCGGACTTCGGGTTCGACGTGCCGGACATCGAGGTCCCCGGTCTGCCGACCAACGCCATCATCCAACAGGATGGCACCCGCAAGATGTAGTCGGCGGGGCCATGATCGCGGCCCCGACCAAGACGTGCGCGCACGGCCGGATCCTCCCGGGTCCGGCCGCCGCCGCGCCCCGGGATCGTCGACCCGAGACCGTCAGGCCCACGGATCCGGGATCGGAGCCGGGGCATCACCGACCCGGGTTCAGGGTGCCGAGGTCCTGGTTGTGGCCGGAAAGGTCTGGGTTCCCGCAGTACTCACCAGGAGATTCCAACTGCATGAGGTCGTCACCGTGAACGTGGTGGGCCCTCCCTTGGTGAAGGGGTGGTAGCCGCCGCCCTCCAGGCCCGTCTGGTCGGTGACGGAGTGGGACGGTCCGCCATCGATGGACACGGCCACGCCGAAGGGCCGCCGGTTGGTCGGGTCGGTGCAGGAGAACTTCCAGACCAGTGACCACTTGGCGGGAAGCGCCACCGATGGGGTGGTCCTGTTGCCGGTGCCCGACATCGTCAAATAGGGCGTTCCCGGGGCATGGGTGGCGACGGTGGTGGACGAGCCCGAGCTGCAGGCGACCAGGGCCAGCGATGACGCGATCAGGACCGCCGGGCGGACCATCTGCTTCCGTCGCGAGGTGGACATGGGACTCAGGTCATCAGGAGGTAGGGGATCCCCAGGCGGCCAACAGGTCGTCGGTGGTCGTCAACGTGGCGATGAGCGGGAAGGTGTTGTCGAGCACGGCGTCGGCGTAGTCGGCCGGGATGCCGGCCACCGTGTCGCGGGGGACCACCACCTGGTAACCGAGGTTGCACGCCTCGATGACCAGGCCGAGCACGCCCAGGTTGACGGAGACCCCGGTGGCCACCACCGTCTCCACTCCGAGGCTACGCAGCCACGTGTCGAGCGACGTTCCGGAAAACGGGGAGACTCCGTGGAGGCGGGCGCACACGAGGTCGGAGGGCTCGGGCCCGAGTTCGTGGATGAGCTCGGTGGGCGGTGTGCCCACCAACAGGTGCTCAGGATTCCGCACCATGGCCGCGATGAGCTGGCAGTTGACCGTGGACCCGGCCCGGTCCGCCCGGAACTCGGCCGTGCAGTGGACGACGGACACGCCGAGCGATCGGGCGGCGTGCAGGAGCCGGGCCGTGTTCGGGACCACGCCCGCCTGGTCGGCGGCTTCGGCCAGCTGGGGAAAGGCGGTCAGGTCACCGACCACGCCGCGCTGGATCTCCATGGTGAGGATCGCCGTTCTCGAGGGTGCGGCCATCACCGCCAGGTCAACGGGCACGGCCACCGCCCCGGATCACGAGCCGGAAGCCGTGCGGTCGCCTCCGCTGTCGCTCTCCTCGGGTGCCTCGGCCACGATCCCCGAGGCCCATCGGTAGTCGGGCTTGCCACTCGGGGAGCGCTCGATGGTCTCGACCACATGGAGCTGGCGGGGGACCTTGTAGCCGGCGATGTGGTCGCGGCAGTAGACCTGGATCTCCTCCAACGAGGGATGCCGCTCGCCCCGGGGCTGGATGATGGCGGCCACCCGCTGGCCCCAGCGCTCGTCGGGGGCGCCTACCACGATGGCGTCGAACACGTCGGGGTGCGATCGGACAGCCGACTCGACCTCTTCGGGGAAGATCTTCTCCCCGCCCGAGTTGATGGAGACCGATCCCCGGCCGAGCAGGGTGATCGTCCCGTCCTCCTCGATGGTGGCGAAGTCACCGGGCATCACGTAGCGCTTGCCCCCGATCTGCATGAACACCTCGGCCGTCTTGACCGGGTCGTTGTAGTAGCCCACCGGGATGTCCCCCGAACGGGCGATCTTGCCGATGGTGCCCGAACCGGGCACCACGGGCTTCAGGTCCTCATCGAACACCACGGTGTCGCCCAGGACACTCACCGTCGGGCCGCTCTTCATCGCCGTCCCGCCCTTGGTCATGGTGGCCATCCCGTTGTTGCCGGACTCGGACGAGCCGATGGCATCCACGATCACGATGTTCGGGAGGTGGCGGAAGAACTCGTCCTTGACCGGGGCCGAGAACAGGGCGGCCGATGAGGTGACGGCCAGGAGCGAGGACAGGTCGTAGTCCGCCCCGGGGTCGTCGAGTGCCTCGATGAGCGGCTTGCCCATGGCGTCGCCGGTGATCATCATCGAGTTGGCCTTCTCCGACTCGATGAGGCGCCACACCTCGTGCGGGTCGAACTTGGGGATGAGGATCGTCCGGTTGCCGACGAAACTCTGACCCAGGATCGACCACTGGGTGGCCCCGTGCATCAATGGCGCGATGGGCAGCAGGGTGAGCTGGCCGCCCCGACCCTTCTCGACCATCTCCTCGGGGGCCTTCACCCGGGTGTTGGTGGTGGGGTCGACCCCACCACCGAGCGCGTAGAAGACGTCCTCGTGGCGCCACACCACGCCCTTGGGCATCCCGGTGGTGCCGCCGGTGTAGAGGATGTAGTAGTCGTCGCCGGAGCGGGGCGCGAAGTCCCGCTCCGGGGATCCCTGTGCCAAGGCCTCCTCGAAGGGGACGGTGCCCTCGCCGAGCGCCACGCCGGAGCCGTCGTCGATGCCGATGACGAGGCGGAGGTCGGGTAGCTCGGGCAGCAGGTCAGCCACCTGTGGGGAGAACTCGGCGGCGTGGACCAGGGCGACCAAATTGGCATTGGTGAAGAGGTAGCGGAGCTCCTCTTTCACGTAGCGGTAGTTGATGTTGATCCATACGGCCCGCAGCTTGAACACGGCCCAGGCGGTCTCGACCCACTCGACGCTGTTGAGGGCGTAGATGCCGACGTGGTCGCCATGGCCGATGCCCTGCGCGGCCAGGTAGTGGGCCAGGCGATTGGCCCGCTGCTCCATCTGGGCGTACGTGCGGCGCTCCCCGGCGGCTACCAGGTACTCCCGGTCCCCGAAGGCATCGACGGCGGCCTCGAACATGTCGGCGAGATTGAACGTGCTCATCGCGCAGATAGTAGAACAGGTTGCTGTTGGCGCAAGCAGTCGCCGCAATGGCGGTCCGACTCGAGGCCCCGGGACGCCGGAGGACCAGGTCAGGAGCCCCAACCGGGGGTCCTCAGGAGCGGGGGTCGACGTCCGAGCGGTCGCCCGGCAGGGCCGGCTCGACGGGGGTGCGCAGCTCCGCCGGGTGCTGGAGCTCGGCCAGGCTCTCGCGGACGGTGCGCACCACGCCGTCCTCGTCCAGCCCCAATCGGGCGAGGATACGGTCGGGCCGACCCTGGGCCAGAAAAGCTCGCGGGATGCCACGATTGACGATCGGGGGACAGGCCCCGAGCGGCAGCGAGGCCCGGAGCGCGTCGCCCAGGAACATGCCGGCCCCGCCCTGGCGCACGCCGTCCTCGAGCGTGACCACCAGCGCATGGCGTCCGGCGTCGGCCAGCATGGCGGGGTCCGGATGGGAGACCACCCGCGGGTCCCACACCGTCACGTCGATTCCCTCGGCGTCGAGCCGGGCGGCGGCGGCCTCGGCAGCGCCGAGCATCTTGCCGACGGCCAGGATGCACACCGAGCCGTCACCCTCCCGGACGAGCCGCGCCTCGAGGCCCGAGCCTTCGCAACCTGGCGCGACCGACGGGGCCGGCGTCTTCGGGAAGCGGATGACCGACGGACCGTCGAGGGTGAGGGCGGTGGCCAGCATGGCTTCGACCTCGGGGGCGGACGACGGCGCGAACACGGTCATACCGGGAATCGACAGACTGAGTGCCAGGTCGAGCACGCCATGGTGGCTGGGCCCGTCGTCGCCGGTAATGCCTGCCCGGTCGAGGACCAGGACAACCGGCACCTTGTGGAGCCCAACATCGAGGTTGGCCTGGTCGAAGGCCCGGGAGAAGAAGGTGGAGTAGACGGCAACGACAGGGCGGAGGCCGGCCATGGCCATGCCGGCCGCCGATGTGACGGCGTGCTGCTCGGCGATGCCGACGTCGACAAAGCGATCCGGGAAGCGGGCCTCGAACGGGAGCAGTCCCGTCGGGCCCGGCATGGCTGCGGTGATGGCCACGATCCGGGGATCGGCCTCGGCATGGATGAGCAGGGCCCGGGTGAAGGCATGGGTGTAGGTAGTGACGGGGACGTCCGGGGCGATGTCCGTCCCGCCGACCGACAACGAGGCGTTCAGCAGCACCGGGGCGGTCGGCACGAGAGCCGGGGCGTCGGGTCCGTCGAGCGCGGGACGCGCAGGCGCCTGCACCTTGACGTCGTGCAGGCGCTGGACGTCGTCCTCCTCGGCGGGCGCATAGCCCCGACCCTTCTGGGTCAGGACATGGACCACGATCGGGCCCTCCCACTCGGAGGCGTTGGCCAGGGCCTGCTCGACGCCAGCGATGTCGTGGCCGTCGATGGGGCCGACATAGCGGATCCCGAGTGCTTCGAAGAAGGTGTGCGGGGTGACCACCTCGCGCAAGGCGCTGGTCAGTCCGTGGATGCCGGAGTAGGCGAGCTCGCCGACGCCGGGGAGCTCACGGAGCACTTGGCGCAGCCGTTGCCGAGCCTGCACATAGGCCGGGCTGAGCCGCAGGTGGGTGAGGCTGAGCGACAGCTGCGAGACCGTCGGTGCGTAGGACCGGCCGTTGTCGTTGAGGACGATGACCACCCGCTTCCCCGAGTGGCCCAGGTTGTTGAGAGCCTCGTAGGCCATGCCCCCGGTCAGGGCGCCGTCGCCGATGACGGCCACCACGCGACGGTCGCTGCCCTGGAGCTCGAGGGCGCTAGCCATGCCGTGGGCGTAGCTGAGGATCGTGGAGGCGTGGCTGTTCTCCACCCAGTCGTGCTCGGACTCGGTCCGGCTGGGATACCCGGACAGCCCGTCCTCCTGGCGGAGGTGGGTGAAGGACTCGCGGCGGCCGGTGACCAGCTTGTGCACGTAGGCCTGGTGGCCGGTGTCCCACAGCAACAGGTCGCGGGGCGAGTCGAACGTGCGGTGAAGGGCGAGGGTGAGTTCGACCACGCCCAGGTTCGAACCGAGATGTCCGCCGGTGGCCGTGACCGCTTCGACGATGAACTCCCGGATCTCCTGCGAGAGCACGTCGAGCTCGTCGGGGGTCAAGGTCCGGAGGTCGGCCGGACTGTCGATGTGTTCGAGGATCATGTCAGGTGGTGCCTTCGGGGTCAGGCTACCAGCGCGACTCTCGGAGCACGGCAACGGTCGGCCGTGGTCGGGTCCCGCCGGGACGGGCAGGGCGGGGCCTCAGCGGACGTCGGCGAGGAAGGTGTCGCGGTCGACGATCACCCGGACGAGCTTGCCGGCGGCCACCAGTCCGCCGCCCTCGGACACCGACAGCGTGAAGACCAGGCGCCGG
>Ga0209483_1002770_pt1 | contig 11964 bp, 11 predicted proteins | sample NGEPerA_FD_184508 | JGI IMG/M metagenome (GOLD analysis project Ga0209483, IMG submission 184508) | Arctic peat soil microbial communities from the Barrow Environmental Observatory site, Barrow, Alaska, USA - NGEE PermafrostL2-A... | ecosystem: Environmental > Terrestrial > Soil > Wetlands >... | reverse complement strand
TTCGCGACCGCGCAAGGCTGTTCATAGTTCCCGGCAAATTTGTTTTTTATCTATGCGCCGCAAGCGGGAGTGTTATCTTTGATTCGAGAGATTCGCGTGGCGTCATCATGAATTGTCATAGGTGGGCGCGTGTGCCGGCGCCGTCGCAACAGACGACGGGTGCGCCGATCAGGTGTGGAGTCCGGGGTCATGGGGTCGGACGGTTTTGAGTCCAAGAAGCTCGGGGGTCCGCCGTCAGGCGGGCCTGCATCGCACCGGCTTGGGCCGAGTGAATTTTCTGCCGGCGTCGAGCGCGACGCGGCGATCGACGCGCTGACCGGCCTCGGCGAGGCCGCCGCCAACCTGGTCGAAATCAGCGGCGTCATCAAATGGTTCGATGCATCAAAGGGCTACGGCTTCATCGTCCCCGACAATGGCTGGCCGGATGTGCTTTTGCATGTCACCGTGCTTAGGCGCGACGGCTATCAGACCGCGTATGAAGGCGCCCGGCTGATCTGCGAATGCGTGCAGCGGGCGAAAGGCTATCAGGCGTTCCGGATCGTCTCGATGGACGAGTCGACCGCGATCCATCCGGCGCAGATGCTGCCACCGCGGACCCATGTCAGCGTCACCCCGACCAGCGGATTGGAGCGGGCGCAGGTCAAGTGGTTCAATCGGCTGCGCGGCTTCGGCTTCCTGACCTGCGGCGAGGGGACGCCAGACATTTTTGTCCACATGGAAACATTGCGCCGCTTCGGCATGACCGAGCTGCGCCCCGGCCAGTTCGTGCTGGTGCGGTTCGGGCCCGGCTCCAAGGGGATGATGGCGGCCGAGATCCAGCCGGAATCAGGTTCTCCGGGCTTGTCGTCGCATTAACCGCGACGTCGCCTGCTTCCCCAACATCATCAGCCCTTTCGGAAATCCGCGCCGTATTGCCGAAGGTCTGGTATTTGCCATGATCGTCAGGCTAGGGTCGCCCGGAAAATGTCGCGGCGGGGGTGAGTGAGCGTCGTCCATGAATTTTGATCCAGATATCGGCGGGTATCGTCTGCGGGCGTGGCGTTGGGCGGCTGTCGCGGTGGTGGTCGCGCTCTGCGCCTTCACCGGCTTTGGCGCGCGGGCGGCGAGCTTCGAGACGCTCGAGATCGCCACCAAAACCGGCGTCAAGGTTTTTTCAGTCGAGCTGGCGACGACCGAGGAAGAAAAGACCACCGGCCTGATGTACCGCAAGCAACTGGCTGACGGGACCGGGATGCTGTTCGATTTCTCGCCGGAACAGCAGGTGTCGATGTGGATGAAAAACACCTACATCTCGCTCGACATGATCTTCATCCGGGCCGACGGCCGGATCCTGCGGATCGCTGAAAACACCGAGCCGCTGTCGACCAGGATCATCCCGTCCGGCGGCCTCGCCAAGGGGGTGCTGGAGGTGATCGCCGGCACCGCGCAGAAATACGGCATCGCGCCCGGCGATCGCGTGGCGCATCCGCTGTTCAACGGCCACTGAGACGGCCGCGGTCGCCTTGCTGGCGCGGCTTTAAGCGTGTAACGACGACGTTTCTCAGGATTTCTCTTGGGATTATCGGGGTATAGCGCAGCCTGGTAGCGCGGCAGTTTTGGGTACTGCAGGTCGTTGGTTCGAATCCAGCTGCCCCGACCAAACCCACCGTTGAATCCCTTGGCTTTTTCCCTGGCGATTCTGACGTGATTCAGACACGCGTTACGCTGCTCTGCACTTTCATCAACATGCCACCGCTGCTTTTTATTGCGCTCGATCGCAGGTTGAGAAAGAGTAGGCGCGGGTAGGTGCTGAGGGGCGTGCGATGCGGGATGCGGGGCGAGATGCGGGTTACGACTTCAATCGCTATCGAAAATTGCTGGCGGAGGCGGTCGATGAGCAGAAGCGGCTGGCGTTTATCGATCTGCTGGTCGAGGAGCGGGCCAGAGATCAGCTCGAGGCTCAGCGGCTTGCCGACCGCAAAGCCATGACCGCGACGGTGATCGCCCAGGTTCTCGGCGCACCCAGGGCCTGATCTGGATTGACCGCGCAAATCGCCCGCGGTCGCCTTGGAACTCTGGCTGATGGCGTGATAAAACGACGACCTGTCGAACCACGAGGATACGCAATGAAAATCGGGTTTTTGGCTACCGCGGTCATCTTGCTGTCGGTTACGGCGCCGTCATTTGCCGCGGATATGTCCGTGCGGCACCATCACCGGCACCACGCCAGCGCCACCGATATCTATCTCCACAATTACGGGCCGCCTGACTTTTATCCGGGGACCACGGTTCCGCCGGATCGCGTTGTGGTCCCGGTGAACGGCCGGCCCTATGGAATCTATGATGGATTCGACCGGTATTGCGGGCAGTCGTCGGCAAACTATCGGGGCCAGGACGGTCAGCGCCACCCCTGCAATTGAGCGTTCGGTTCAGCCCTGCGCCGCCCGCGGCTCATTGGGCGGGTTCGATGACGTTGCAGGCGGCCTGACATCACGCAATCCTGCATTTTGCTGCTCGCCGTCAGCGCGTGAGCCAGCCAAAGCCCCACCACCAGCAAGACAACCGCAATGGCCAGTCCAGCGATTGCGGGAGCCCGGTTGCCGTCCTGTTCGGGTTCATCCATGGCGCACCATTTTCAAGTCCACGGCTTTAGTCTAGCTGCGATCGATAGTGCCGCGACCGAGCGCAAACTGGCCCACCGGGCCCTCGACGTGGAATTCGATCCCCGTCATCTTTGCGAACAGGTCGATATTGTTGGTGCCGATCGCGCATCCACCCAGGCCCATATCCGTCGCCATCAGATAGAGCGTCTGCACCAACACGCCGACGTCCTTCAAAATCAGCGAATAGGCGATCGAGCTGTATTTCCATGAAACCCGGTCGAAGCGCGCGGCAATCGTGATCAGGATCTGTGGCGGGCCAGCCGCGTCCATGGCGAATGCGGCTGCCGCCAGCTGCGCGTCGAGTTCCTGCGCGCGCGCGGCGATCGGCACCAGCGCGTGGCGGTCGGCATCGTAATGATAGAATCCGCGCGCCAGACCCTCGCAGTTGCCGACGGTCAGATAGAGCTCGAGCGCGTAGGCGCTGCCACCCGACGGATACGGCCTCGACGTATACGCGACGACAGGGCCCTCGTCGTCGCCAAGGTCAACCTTGCTTTTCCACTTCGACTGGACGCGGGCGGTTTGATCGAGCAACCGCGCCAGCTCGGCAAGCGTGATCGGTTGTGTGTCGTCGAAGTCGCGGCTTGAATGCCGTTCACGCAGCAGCCCCGCCAGCGGCGAGACCGTGCCTGCGATCGCGTGCTTGTCCAGATCGATCTTCTTTCCAGGCCAGCGCGGCCGCACCGCCGGGGGCGGCGCGATCGCACCGGCATATGGATAAACCCCGCCGAGCGGATTGGCCTGCCGGCCTTCGGTGCTGTGGGTATGGAACAGCAGATCGTGGAAGTCCCACATCACGAGATTGTCGTCGCCCTCGTTCGCCCGCAGGCCGTCGTCGTCGCCAGCGTCGATCTTGAACAGCATTTGGCAATCGAGCATCAAGGCGAGAATCTCGATTCCGGGAAAGCCGTCCTGGTGGCGGAATTTCTTGATCGGCTGCGGCGTCGACAGCAAGGCGAGGCCAGCCGCAATTTTCGGATCGCAAATCCTGAACAGCGCGGCAGCGCGCGGCGATTCCAGCACCATTTCATTGCCGCGTCGGCGCAGATACGCGAACCGCGACAGCACGATGGTGTCGGCATCGCCGAGTTTTGGCGTTCGCGGCCAATACTCGCGTATCTGAGGCTCGATGACGACCTGGTCGTTCTCGTCACCGGCGCGCGCAAGCCGGTACTCGAGCAGACCGCTTTGGGCCAAGCGGCGGACCAGGAGATCGATCTCCTTGTCGACCGGGCGGTCTTTGGATTCGAACGAGCCGAGCGGCAGACCGCGGCGCAGGTCCTGCGCGCGCGCCAGTGCGGCGGCGCTGAACTTTCCGAGGCCGACCGAATAGCCGTCGAACCAGGCGGCGGCAGTGCCGTCCGCCAGCGCTTCGAGCGTGATGTGACCGCTCAGCCGGGCCGAAATGATGGGCGCCGCGGTCCGCTGCCGTTTGCTTTTTCCCGGAGCGCGCAAGGCGGCGTGACCTTCAGCTATGTGGAAGAAACGGCGTCAGTTCGGCTTCCGGCAGCGGCCGGTCGCGCAATCCGAGTTTTATCGGAACGTCGTAAAGCCGGCCCGGACCGAAGCGGCGGTAGAAATGCCGCAGTCCCGGAACGATCACTCTCACAACGGGAACCTCGACGTCGGGCCGGGTCTGGTTGAGGACCAGAAAATCGAGACCGGCGCGCCTCGCAATATCGACGCAGGCGAGCACCTGGTCGCGGGTATTGTCGAGCGGCGCGAAGGTCGCGCCGGAAGCGGATTCGACGCCGTTGGGCGTCAGAAACGGATGTTCCTCGAGATGCAGTGGCGTGACTCCGTCTAGGCTCGGCTTCTCGCCGGTGCCGCCGCCCATCATGCCGATCGACAGGAACTGGTTCAGCTCCGTCAACGTCCGCAGCACGGCGATGCGCTTGTCGAAATGCGCGCCGGAACCGAACTCGATGTTTTCCTTCCCGTTCTGCATCCAGTGCAGGATCGCCACATAGCTGGGAACGCCGAGATCGCTGGTGACGTCGAGCACCCACAGTCTGCGCCCGGTTTCGGCGAGCTGGGTTTGCAGATCGCGAACGTAGGAATCATTGAACTGGCTGAGATCCACTTCCTTCCGCTGCGAGCGGTTGTACCACCAGATTGCGTAGGCATCGCGTTCCACCAGTTCGAGAAAACCCTGCACGATGGCTTCTTCGATGGTATTGCCGGCGGCGCAGCCGTTGGAATCCGCCGCGAACGCGGCAGGGCCGCTGTAGAAGAAATACAACAGGCTGGTCGGAAGATATTTGAAGCGTCCGTCGCGCAGCGACCACACCGGCGACCACTCGATCCTGTCCGACGGATTGAACGGATCCGGAGGGGTCTGTGTCTCCCCTGACTCGTCGGCTTGGTCGGCGCGGGACTGCGCTTCGCTGAACAGCAGCACGTCGTTGGGAAGAATGGCTTCGCCTGGCGCAAAATCGGTGAACCGCTTTGTCACCCTGATCTCATCGCCCTGGAAAATCCCCGAATATCGCTCGATCGACTCCATCAGCGCGCTGGCTTCGGCCTGCTCGGCGGTGCTGCCCTTGCCGAAGCTGCCGCCGCTCAATCCCGCCCTGAGCTGGTCGACGTTCTGGGCCGGCGCCGAGAAGTTGTGCGCCGCATGATAGTTGGTGTTCATCGGCAGATCGGCTTCGATCCGCTCGAGCCGGGTGACCACGCCGGTGAGGGGGCTCACATGCTTTCGATTGCGCGCCACCGTGGCCCGTGACGACACCGTGCGGTATCCGCCGCTGGTCATGACCAGCCTGGCGCCCGCGCTGAGCTCGATCGGCTCCGGTGCGCGGCGCGGGTTGCGCAGCTTCTTGCTGCCGCAGGTCGGGCATTGCGGGCGGGTCGCCACGTAATGCTTGACCACGGTCGAGCCCAGCAGGTCGTGACTGATGATGTGCTGGTTCAATTCGGTTCGAAAGCCGGTGGCGATCGCCTTTGCCACTTCGAGGGCGGCAAACTGGATGGCGCTTTGCCCGAGCGGATTGCGCGCGAGCGGGGAGATCGCGACGGCCCGCGCCGGTCCGCGGTCGAGAAATCCCTTGACCTCCCGGTTGCGGATCATGCGGTCGAACAGGCAGGTCCAGCACGGGCCGTCACCCTGATTGAACACCGGTCCCACCAGCGGAAACGCGCCGGAGGGTTGCACCAGCAGCCAGGATGTGCGGTCCGACACCCGCTGCCGGTTCAATTCGGCCAACTGTCGCTCGAGATAGTCGTTCACCAGCGTGACCGTGAGGTCCGGCGATTGCTTGACGACGCGAACGCCGAGTTCGCTCAAGGCGCGGCCAAGCTCGGCCGCACCCTTCACATCGATGGCTTCGATGCGCACCCTGCAGTTTGCGAGATTTTGCTCGGCGATGCCGGGCGGCAGGCCAAGGCTCGCCCAATAGCCGCCGGCGGCGCTGGAGGAAGCGCCCGATATAGGCACGATGTAGCGGCGCTCGATCAGCCGCTTGATCGCTTCCTCGACCTTTTGCGGCGGAAATTTCTTTCCCAGCTCACCGGCCAGTTGCGGAAGGCTCTTGCCGCCTTTGGCGATTGCGGAAGCGAGGGCGCAATAAAGCTCGCCGTGGAGAAAGAACTTGCGGTCCTCGGAATAGAGGCAGACCACGTCGGGCGGCAGCACATAGACGGTGAAATTCGGTGCGAACTGCGGAACGTCCGTGGTGGCGTTGCGCGGCGAACGAGTGTTGCGTTTGGCGGTCATGACGTCAGCACGCCCGCCACGCCGATCTGCCGGTGCAAGGCGTCGTCTCCGATCACTGCAATTCCCTCGTCCAGCTTGCGCGCCGGCATTTCCCGGTCAGGCCGAAGGCCCCCTCGACCGTCATCCGTGAGCCTGCCCGCGCACGCAACACCGCAAACAAACATGACATGGCCGGGTCGACCTTGTCGAACCCGGCCATGACGATCACCGTTTGTCAATATCTTCGGAAAGCGTTCCGCTTTAGCAGATGCGGCAACCGCCCCAGGACAGACAGCAGCCTCCGACGCCGCAACCGCAGCCTCTGCAACCACGGCAGCCTCTGCAACCGCGGCAGCCATGGCAACCCCTGCAACCGCGGCAGCCATGGGCTTCCTGAACGAGACCGCGAAGCGATCCCGTGTTCTCCTTGTCGAACACGTAGAACGTCGCCAGGCTGACGTCGGCGATTTCCTCGTCACCGAGAGTGATAGCGTGGCTGGGCGCAGCGTTCGGCGTCTGCGGCACGTCCGTGATCGGGGCGACGGCTGCGGAGGCACCGCCCACCAGCGAAAAAGTCAATCCGGCAGCCCCTAACACCGGGACGGCTTTCGTCACGCGCTTCGAAGCTTGCTTCACTCTTGGCATAGTCGCTCCTCCATACCTGTAAGAAATTGTTCCGAGTCCAGCATGACATTCTACGCTGGGCAAATCCACCATGCAAGACGGCTCACACACGACGCGGGCGCAACACCTTTCTCCTATTCATGTTCATGAATCTACTATTCATGTTTATGAACAACAGCGGCGCTGCAATCGCCCTTCCCTGACAACCTCAACGCGAAAGTCGGAAACGGCGGCTCCGGTGTAACGCATTCGATTGCGCCGCGTTCCCTGCGAAATGGAAACAGGCGCGGCGCCCGTCCTTGCATTCGCTCCGCCCCGCCGTTATTCAGGCCGAGGATTGGCCTGTTCGATCATGTGTCGGAGCGGGAGCCAAATCGGTTCAATCCGCATCGGTCAATCCAGGTCGCCTCACTTCGGGTCGTCTCACTTCGGCTCAATGCTGCGCCGCGACGGTTTGCAGGCGCGAACGGAGAGGCCGACATGGTCGAACATCACGGACGCTTCGTTTGGTACGAGCTCATGACCACCGACGTGGCGGCCGCCAAGGCCTTCTACGGCACGGTCATGGGCTGGGATGTGCAGGACGCCTCAAAGCCCGAACTGGCCTACACCTTGTTCAGGGCGGGCGCGGCTTCGGTCGGCGGCTGCATGGACCTGCCCGAGGCCGCGCGAAAAATGGGCGCGACGCCGAGGTGGATGGGGTATGTCGGCGTTGACGATCTGGACGCGACGGCCGATCGGATCAAGCGTCTTGGCGGAGCCGTATACGTGCCCCCGACCGATACCAATATCGGCCGCATTGCTGTGTTCGCCGACCCGCAAATGGCAAATTTGGCATTGCTCAAGCAGCCAAAACCTGGCCAACAGCAGCCCGCCGCGTTGGACCAGCCGGGGCATGTGGGCTGGCATGAGTTGCTCGCCGCCGACTGGAAGCGGGCCTTTACTTTCTACCGCGAGCTTTTCGGCTGGCAGAAGGCCGACGTCAGCGCGTCCGGCAACTATCAGTTGTTTGTGGCCGGCGGCCAGACCCTCGGCAGCATGTACACCAAGCGCGCGTTCGAGGCCGTCCCGTTCTGGCTGTTTTACTTCAATATCGGCGACATCGACGCCGCCGCGGAGCGCGTGAAAAGTGGGGGCGGCCAGATCATGGAGGGGCCGCTCGAAATGCCGGGTGAGAGCTGGATCGTCCGATGCACCGACCCCCAGGGCGCCGTGTTTGCGCTGCAGGGGACGCGAAGCCTTGACCATATCAAGCGCGAGCCGCAGGTCGGCTGGTCCACCGCGTGGGGCGGCTTTTCGTCGAAAGGCCGGTTGGTCGGCAAGCCCCGCGGCAGCGCCTGAGCTGCCGCCATCAGGCGGCCGGCGCCGGCGCCGTTGACACGGTCGGTTTGGGCGGCGATTTGTCCTGCCGTTTCGACCAGGAGATGTAATAGGCCACCACGGTCATGATCGCTATTCCGGTCACGCTGACGAAGATCTGCGCGAACAGCGAGCCCGAGCTCATCATCAGCTCGAAATGCCCGACGAAGGACAGGAAGACGCCGACGCAGAACACCGCGAGCGACTGCTGGCCGCAGACAATGAGCGGATCGAAAATCCGCCATTCCAGCCCCGACCAGTCCTTGGGCACGAACCGGATGACCAGGATCACGATCACCACGAAATGCAGGAAGCGATAGGGCGCGAGGTTGGTCTTGTCGTTGGGATTGAAGGTGTCATAGAGCCAGTGCGGGAACAGCGCGCCGAAATCCGGAAACCGGCCGGCCATGGTCATGACAAGTGCGAAGATCAGGTAGGCGATGCAGAAATACAGCGTGGCGGGCGCCTCAATGATCGCCATGTTCTTTCTGGCCCCGCCGAGCGCGCACCATGAGCCGAACACGAACAGCACCTGCCAGCAATAGGGATTGAAATACCACGTGCCGGCCGGGTAGGAGGGCAGGTTCCAGCCGAAATGCCGGGCGGCGAGCCACAGCGCGATCGAAGCCAGCATGGTCAGGTTGGGCCGGCGCAGCATCGTCCACAGCACCGGCGGAAAAAGTCCCATCAGTACGATGTAGAGCGGCAGCACGTCCAGATTGACCGGCTTGAATTTCAGCATCAGTCCCTGGCGCAAGGTCTCGATCGGGTTGTCGACCAGACCCGCCACGTTGAACTCGTTGATGATCTCGGGATCGCTGTAGCGCAGCGCGACATAGCCGATTGAAACGATATAGATGACGAACAGGATGACGTGGGCGACGTAGAGCTGCCAGACGCGTTTGGTCAGACGCGTGGCGCCGACGACGAAGCCGCGCTCCAGCATCATCCGGGCATAGACGAACGAGGCGGTATAGCCCGAAATGAAAACGAACAGATCCGCCGCATCGCTGAAACCGTAATTGCGCGTGGTGATCCAGTTCACGACGTTGTCGGGAATGTGATCCAGGAAAATCGCCCAATTGGCGACGCCGCGAAACAGGTCGAGCCGGAGATCGCGTCCTTTGGCGGGGAGGGTTGCGTTGATTTTCATGGGGGCCGTTTTGAAATAATGCTTCCGAGAGGGGCAGGCGGCAGGACGCGGTTTTGGCCGCGCGACCGGCCGAGATTGTCACAGCGCAGCATAATGACTATACCGGTCCGGAAATGTAACATCCAAGGCCGGGAATCACCGATTCAAATTCCCGAAAGGTGTCTCTATACTATCCCGGCCGTTTCCACCACGCGACACCCTGCCGCCTTTCTTGACGGATCCCATCATCCATGACCGCACGCATCTTTAAGCCCGCCAAAAACGCGATGCAATCGGGGACCGCCAAGACCCGGGAATGGCAGCTCGATTACGAGCCCGAGCAGCCGCGCGTGATCGAGCCATTGATGGGCTGGACCAGCTCCGGCGACATGAAGCAGCAACTCACCATCCGCTTCGACACCCGCGAAGAAGCCGTGGCGTATTGCGAGCGCGAGGGCATCCCTTATCAGGTCATCGAACCGAAGGCGCCGGTGCTTCGGCAGGCGGCCTATGCCGACAATTTCGCATTCCGGCGCGGCGAACCCTGGACCCATTGAAATCTGGGCCGATTGAGCCTCGGCCCGCCGAAGGCCCGCAAACCGGCGAAAACCCCTCATGGCAGGGTCTCGCGCCCGAAAGTTCTGGGTTGCCTAAGACGGCGGCGCAATGACACCATGCCGCGAGCCGCCAAACGCAAATCGCGGCGCACCATAACCGCCGAAGGTCATGCCGCTTCATTCCACTGTTGACCCCGCCTCGTCCGATTTTGCCCGCAACGCCGAAGTCATGCGCGGGCTGGTCGCTGAACTCCGCCAGAAGCTCGATTCGGTGGCCGGCGGCGGCGGCGAAGCGTCGCGTAACCGGCATACCTCGCGCGGCAAGATGCTGGCGCGTGCGCGCGTCGATCTGCTGATCGATCCCGGCACGGCGTTTCTCGAGATGTCGCCGCTCGCCGCCAATGGCCTCTATGGCGGCGACGTGCATTCCGCCAGCATCATCACCGGCGTCGGCCGGATCTCCGGGCGGGAATGCGTCGTGGTCGCCAACGACGCCACCATCAAGGGCGGCACCTATTATCCGATGACGGTGAAAAAGCATCTGCGCGCCCAGGACGTCGCGCGGCAGAACAATCTGCCCTGCGTCTACATGGTCGATTCAGGCGGCGCGTTCCTGCCGCAGCAAGACGAGATTTTTCCCGACGAGCGGCATTTCGGCCGCATCTTCTACAATCAGGCGCAGATGTCCGCCCAGGGCATTCCGCAAATTGCGATCGTGATGGGCTCCTGCACCGCCGGCGGCGCCTATGTCCCGGCGATGTCCGACGAGAGCATCATCGTCCGCAACCAGGGCACGATCTTTCTCGGCGGTCCGCCGCTGGTGAAGGCGGCGACCGGGGAGGTGGTGACCGCCGAGGAACTCGGCGGCGCCGACGTGCATTCGCGGCAATCCGGCGTCACCGACCATTATGCGCAGAACGACGCTCACGCGATCGGGATTGCCCGGCGCATCGTCGCCACGCTGAAGCCGCCAACGCGGGCGCCCCTGAACATGCGGGAGCCGCGCCAACCATTGTTTGCGCCGGAGGAAATCTACGGCGTGGTCTCCGCCGACGGCCGCAAACCGTTCGACGTCCATGACATCATTGCGCGCCTGGTCGACGGCTCGGAGTTCGACGAATTCAAGAAGCTGTACGGCCAGACCCTGATTTGCGGTTTTGCCCACATCTGGGGCTATCCGGTCGGCATCATCGCCAATAACGGCATCCTGTTCAGCGAGAGTTCGCTCAAGGGCGCCCATTTCATCGAACTGTGCTGCCAGCGCAATATCCCCTTGGTGTTCCTGCAGAACATCACCGGCTTCATGGTCGGCAAGAAATATGAGGCCGGCGGCATCGCCCGCGATGGCGCCAAGCTGGTGACGGCGGTGGCGACCGCCGGTGTGCCGAAATTTACCGTGGTGATCGGTGGTTCCTACGGCGCCGGCAATTATGGCATGTGCGGACGCGCCTACAGTCCCCGGTTCCTGTGGATGTGGCCCAATGCCCGGATCTCGGTGATGGGCGGCGAGCAGGCGGCGATGGTGTTGAGCCAGTTGCGGCGCGACAATATTGAGGCCAAGGGCGGCAGCTGGACGGCCGAAGAAGAGAACGAATTCCGCTCCCCGACCCGCGCCCAGTTCGAAACCCAGGGCAATCCGTATTACGCCACCGCCCGGCTCTGGGACGACGGGGTGATCGACCCTGCCGATACCAGGCTGGTGCTCGGCCTCGGTCTTTCGGCCGCGGCCAATGCCCCGATCGAACCCACGAAATTCGGCCTGTTCAGGATGTGACGATGGATCGGTCGAACATGTACCGGCGATTTCGCACTTTGCTGATCGCCAATCGCGGCGAGATTGCCGTCCGCGTGATCCGCACCGCCAGGGCGATGGGCCTGCGCACGGTGGCTGTTTATTCCGAGGCCGACGCCGACGCCATGCATGTCGCGATGGCCGATGAGGCTGTTTTGCTC
>Ga0209483_1002769_pt1 | contig 11966 bp, 12 predicted proteins | sample NGEPerA_FD_184508 | JGI IMG/M metagenome (GOLD analysis project Ga0209483, IMG submission 184508) | Arctic peat soil microbial communities from the Barrow Environmental Observatory site, Barrow, Alaska, USA - NGEE PermafrostL2-A... | ecosystem: Environmental > Terrestrial > Soil > Wetlands >... | reverse complement strand
GGCCTCACCTTTGGGCAAGCGGCTGAGATCCAGGATGGTCTCTGCCGGAGGTCTCATCGCCAGATCGCGCCGGTGGCGCTGATCGGCCACCACGACGAACAGCATGAGGATGTGGATGATCGCCACCACCGCCCATGCGAAGAGCCGCTCCAACTGGCGGCGGCGCTGCTCCTCATTCGAGGGGCGACGGGGCCGGATTCCGTATAAATCCAGGGCGTGATCGGTCACGGAAAATCTATATCGCTTCGGGCCTTGGCATCATAACGGGTCCGCCGGCCCGAAACCAATCTGTACAGGGTTTCACAAAAGCCGCCGCGCCGTGCATAGAGGGGAGATGGAGCTTTATTTTATCAATTTGTCGCGGCGGGGCGACCGGCGGGAGGCGATGGAAACCCAGGCGCGGCGACTGGGGTTGAACCTCTCGCGCCTTGGAGCCCTGGATGCGCGCGAAGCCGGCCCTGAGGAATTGGACCGCTGGTTCGAGAAAAACGGCCCCCTGGGCATGATTCCCAAGGGCGACCAATGTTGCTTCCTCTCCCATCGCCTCGCCTGGAAGCGATTGGTGGAAAGCGGCGACGCCTATGCGGCGGTGCTGGAAGACGATGTGGATTTGAGCCCGCGCGCGCCGCTGGTTTTGCAAAATGAAGATTGGATTCCACCAGGGACCGAGCTCATCAAGCTGGAACATTACGGGCCTGCAAGCCAGAGCGTGTTGTTGTCGGATTTCAAGGATGTGGGTCATGGCTTCCGCCTGGGGCAGATGCGCTCGCGCCATACCGGCGCCGCGGCTTATATCCTGTCGCGCCACGCGGCGGCGCTGCTGCTGGCAATTCCCCGCTTCGACCTGCCGGTGGATCATCTTCTGTTCAATCCCAACAATTCGAAATTGTTCGCGCGGCTCAGGCCTTGGCAATTGCTGCCCACCGTGGCGCGGCAACAGCAGGACGCTCAATCCGATATCGAAGGCTCGCGGGTGGGGTTGCGGAAATTCGATCTCACTTACGTGAAACGCGAACTGATCCGTTTCGGCTATGACCTGAAATTGTTGCCTGAGCAGTTCATGCTTCTGGCCACCGGCAAAGCCAAATTCACGCGGGTAGCGGACGTTTAATTGTCCGCGACGAGGTTCGAGAAGCGGGTAAAGCGGTCATCGAAATACAGATCGATCTTGTTGGTCGCGCCATGGCGGTGCTTTTCCACCAGCACTTCGGCGCGCCGGTGCGCGCGTTCGCACTTCTCAAGCCATTTGGCGTGTTCGGCCGAAGACGGATCGGGCTCGCGCGATTTCAGGTAATATTCCTCGCGATAGACGAACATCACCACGTCGGCATCCTGTTCGATCGAGCCGGATTCGCGTAAGTCCGACAGGATCGGCCGCTTGTCGTCGCGCGAATCCACGCCGCGCGACAGCTGCGACAGGGCCAGGATCGGCACATTCAATTCTTTGGCCAGGGTCTTGAGGCCCTTGGTGACTTCGGTGATTTCCTGCACCCGGTTTTCCTGGCGCCGCGACGGCTCGACCAGTTGCAGATAGTCGATGATGATCAGGCCGATCTTCTTTTCCCGCTTCATGCGCCGGGCCCGCGCCGCGATCTGGGCGATCGAGATGCCGCCGGTGTCGTCAATGAACAGCGGCAGGGTGGAAAGCTCCTGCATGGTGAGGACGAATTTCTCCCATTCGCTTTCCGAGAATCTGCCATTGCGGATCTTCCACATCTCGATCTCGGTCTGTTCGGCCAGGATACGGGCGGAAAGCTGCTGCGCCGCCATTTCCAGCGAGAAGAACAGGACCGGCGAACCGCGAGGGATTTCCGCGCCCGCTTCCATGTCCTGGATATAGGCGCGCGCGGCATGGAAGGCCATATTGGTGCCCAGCGCCGTCTTTCCCATGCCGGGCCGGCCCGCCAGGATCAGAAGGTCGGAGGGCTGCAATCCTCCCAGAAGTTGGTCGATATCTGTGAAGCCGGAGGTGACGCCGGAAATCCGCCCGCCCCTGGCTTGCGCCTTTTCCGCGCTTTCCACCGCCCGGCGCAGCGCCTCGTGGAAATCGAGCGGACCTTCGCCGTATTTGCTGGACTCGCTGACGGCATAAAGGGCTTTTTCCGCTTCCGCGATCTGGTCGGCCGGGCCTTTTTCCGTAGGCGCTTCGTAGGCCGTATTGACGATATCCTCGCCGATGCGGATCAGCTTACGCCTGACCGCAAGATCATGCAGAATCCGCGCAAAGTCGCGCACATTGGGAAGAGCGGGCGCGGCCTGCGCCAGCCCCGCCAGATAGGCCGTGCCGCCTACCTCGATCAGGCCGGGATCGGCCTTCATTGCCGCATGCAGGGTGAGCGGGGTGAGCGCGAAGGAGCCGCGCTCCATCGCCTGGCTCATGGTCTCGAAGATGCGCGCGTGCAGGGGATCGTAGAAATGCTCGGGCCGGATCAGCGCCTGCACCCGCTCCAGCGCCTGATTGTCCACCAGAATGGCGCCGAGCAGGGCTTGCTCGACTTCGACATCATAGGGGACGTGACGATAGGCTTCTTGTTCCATACGCAATCTGAAAAGCTTGAGGGTGCAATCAATCGAGCGCGCCGGGTCGGGGCAAGCGGCAAAAAAACTGTTCCACAGCATCAAAACCGCTGGGCCATTCTCAATCTAGACCTAGTGGCATGACACGGGGAAATCACAATCGCCGTCAGGCATAAATGACTCTTGTCTTATCCCCCTTCCATCTCCAGATAGGCCAAAGGGGGATGTGATGCACCCATTGGACCGTCCGGTATGGAACGCGCTCACCAGCCGCCAGGCGCATCTGGCGCTGGGCGAAGCGGATGGCTTCCTGCGTTTCCCCGCCGACATCGAACCGTTCGGCGCCACGCGTGACAATAGCGGCGCGCAGCTGGCGGGGTTGGCCGAATTGATGCCGCAAGACGGCCATGTGGCTCTCGTCGAATTGGCCACGCTTCCCGCGCCACCCGGATTCATCGCCATGATCTCGGCGGCCATTCATCAGATGACCGCAACCCAGCTGGATCCGCCGGACGATGATCTCGGCATTATAAAATTATCGGACGCCGACGCGCCCGAGATGCGGGCCTTGGCCGAACTCACCCAGCCCGGTCCTTTCCATGCCCGCACCCATCAGCTGGGCGGCTTTGTCGGGGTGCGGGAGAATGGCCAGCTGATTGCCATGGCCGGCGAGCGGCTGAAGGTGCCCGGCTTCACGGAGATCAGCGCGGTCTGCACCCATCCCGACGCCCGGGGGCGGGGACTGGCGGCGGCACTGATGCGCCGGGTCGCGGCCGGCATCGCAGCGCGCGGCGAGCAGATGTTCCTGCACGTCTATCCGCATAACACAGGCGCGATCGGGCTTTACGAGAGGCTGGGCTTCCGCCATCGCGCCGAGCTGCAGCTTAATGTGCTGCGCCGGCTTCAGCCGGGCGAGGCCTAGAAATTCAACTCGACGAAAGCCGGCAGTTTCTCCGCCCGCGCGGAATGAGCGGCCAGCTTGGGATGCGCCGCGCCGGTCGCCGCCTCCGGGAACCGGCTTTGGGTGAAACGCCATGCCACCGCCATGGTGATGTCGGCCTGATTGGGCGCAGTCCCGCCGAACCATCCGGACGGCATCTCTTTCTCCAATATGCCGTATGCGCGCTGCAGCTGGCCGCTCACCCGGTCCAGCCAGGGCTGGTGCTGCTTTTCCGCAGGGCGTTGCGTCTTCTCATAGATCATCTGCACGGTCTTTTCGTTGGCGGCCAGCGCAAAGCCGATCAGGTGCAGCGCCGTGGCGTATTCGCGCGGGTCCGCCGGCATCAGGCTCTTCGAGGGCGCCAAGCGCTCGGCATGTTCCAGGATCAGGGTGGAGTCCATCAACACGACGCCATCGTCGGTGACCAAGGTGGGCGCCTTGACCACCGGACTGATGGCTTGGAATTCGTCGTAATTGCGAAACACCGATAATTGGCTCAATTCGAAATCAAGCCCCATCATCCGCAAGGAAATCGCCGTCCGCCGCACATAGGGCGAATCCAGCATCCCGATCAGCCGCATTTTTCCCTCCCGAAGGCGCGCGATCCTTGGACAGCGCTCGCGCTTTGACAAGCGCAAGCCAGCTATGCGGTTTGGTCAGAGGGCGGCAATCAGCGCCTGTGCGGCGGCGGGATTTTTCGCCTTGGCGCCCGAGATCACGAACAGGAAGACATCGCGGGATTTCTTGGCCGGCGCCTTCGCCACCAACGGCAGGTCCTTGGGCGCACCGCCTTTCGCCCATTCCTTGGCGCGCCCGGCCCAGGCCGAAATCGCCGCTTTGGAATAACCCAGTTTCTCTTTCTCCTCGGTCCCCATGATGCGGGCATAGACAAAATCCGCGCTCACATCGGCGATCATGGGAAAGTCGCTGTCGCCGGCGGTGATGATGGCGACGTTATGTTTGCGGCACAGCTCCACGAATTCTTCGCAGGCAAAGCTGGGATGGCGCACTTCCACGGCATGGCGCAGCGCCACGCCTTCATATTTGGCCGGCAGCAGCGACAGGAAAGCCGCGAAATCCTCGGTGTCGAATTTCTTGGTGGCCATGAATTGCCAATTGAGGGGACCCAGCTTCTGCTTCAGCCGCGTCACGCCGCTTTGCAGGAATTTCTGGACCGAATCCCCTGCTTCAGCTAGCACCCGCCGGTTGGTGGCGAAGCGCGGGCCTTTCAGGGTGAAAATGAAATCCTCGGGCGTCTCGTCATGCCAGCGGGCGAAACTGTCCGGCCTTTGCGAGCCATAATAGGTGCCGTTGACCTCGATGGCGGTGAGATGGCGGCTGGCATATTCCAGCTCCTTCTTCTGGCTGAGGCCCTTGGGATAGAAATTGTCCCGCCATTCCTCGAACACCCAGCCGCCCACGCCGATATAGATACCCACGCGTTTCTCCCGTCTCGCCCAGGAAGGCTAGCCCAACAGGGCGCCGCCGTCAGCCGCAGGAACCGCGGCCTTGCAGGAAAAACGTCACTGGATTGCAAAAAGCTTCGCCCACGCGCGCTTCAGTCGGGTTAGCCTCAGGACAAGGAGGACTCCATGACTGTCGGATTCATCGGACTGGGTGTGATGGGTGAACCCATGGCCCTCAATCTCAGGCGCGCGGGCACGCCATTGCTGGTGTGGAATCGTTCGCCCGGCGCCTCTGAGAGACTGCAGGCGGCGGGCGCGACGGTCGCGGCCACGTCAGAAGACGTCTTTGCCGGTTCGAAAACCGTGATCCTGATGCTGGCGAACGACGAGGCGATGAACCAGGCGTTGGCCCGCGGCACCCTGCAATTCGCGCGCAACATGGCGGGCCGCACGGTCATCCACATGGGAACGACCGCGCCGGGCTATTCGCGCACGCTCGAGGCCGACATCCTTGCCGCGCAAGGCGCCTATGTCGAAGCCCCCGTCTCCGGCTCGCGCAAGCCGGCAGAAGACGGCGCACTGGTGGCGATGCTGGCGGGAGAGACGGCCAGCGTGGACAAGGCCGCGGCGCTGATCAAACCCATGTGCCGGGAGACATTCCTTTGCGGTCCGGTGCCCAATGCGCTGTTGATGAAGCTTGCCGTCAATCATTTCCTCATTGCCATGGTGACCGGCCTGACGGAAGCGTTTCATTTCGCCGAAGGGCATGGGCTGGACCGGGAGCAGCTCCGCGCCATCCTCGACGCCGGCCCGATGGCCAGCGCCGTCTCGCGCGTCAAAGCGGCCAAGCTCGCGTCGCGTGATTTCACCGTGCAGGCGGCGATTCCCGACGTGCTCAAGAACAGCCGGCTGGCCGTGAATCAGGCCAAGGCGGCGGGGCTGGCCTCGCCCCTGCTCTCGATCTGCGAAAGGCTTTATGCCGAAGCCCTGGGGCTGGGAGAAAAAAACTCCGATATGGTGGCGGTGATCCGTGCCCTGGAAGCAAGAAGCAGACCTCAGCGGCCTGAGACATCCACCGGCAACGGCTCGGCCGGCGAAAGTCAGCGATAGACCAGTCCCGCCAATTGACCTGTTCGCCAGGGATGCTCGGGATTTACCTCGACCGCGAGAAAGCCAGCCACAATCCGCCGCCGATCAACACGCTGCCGCTCACCTGGCTCATCAGGCGGGCGCGCTTGCGCGTAAGAAGCTTGGCGGTGCGCGCGGCCAGCAGCGCATAGGCGCTGTCAGAGATCGCCGCCACGGCCATCGCGGTCGCGCCCCTGATCAGAACCTGCACAATGTGATTGCGATGCAGGTCCATGAATTGGGGGAAGAAGGCGCCGAAGAACAGCAGAGTCTTGGGATTGCTGAGTTCGACCGCCATGCCTTGAACCAGAAAGCCGCCACGCGGGGTGCGGGGCGCGGTGTCTTCATGCGCGCCCGAATCCATCAAAAGCTTCCAGCCCAGCCAGATCAGATAGGCGGCACCGGCAAGCCGCACCCAGTCGAACCAGGCGCCCATCGCCGCGATCAGGGAGGTGAGGCCGAGCAGCACCAAGCCCACCGTGATGGCCAAGCCCAGCTGCGTGCCCGCCACATTCAACAGCCCGGCGCGGCGGCCATGGCGCACGCTGTTGGCCACGATCAGGGTGTTGGTCGGTCCCGGCACCACGACCACCACAAGAGTGGCCAGAAGAAAGGCGATATAGACGGACAACGACATGGCCCAATCCTCGGGAGATTTTGGTTAAGATAGCATCCGCGAATGCCGGATGCGCTTGAGCCGATTTATGGCGATTTCAGGGCACTTTGTTCCCGTCGTTGCAAATCCCTCCATGTCAGCTTATAGTTCCCGCACGTGGTTCTTACGTCCCTGTCAGACGAAGCACTTCTGTCTCTCTGACTCGCCCTTCGCGCGCCGGACGAACCGAATACTTCCTTTAGACTCTGATGTCGTTTCTCACGTCCGCCCACGCATCTCGCATGGGCGAAATCTGATGATCTAAAGGAAATACAATGACCATCGGCACCGTGAAGTTCTTCAATTCCTCCAAAGGCTTTGGTTTCATCTCGCCGGACGGCGGCGGCAAGGACGTTTTCGTCCATGCTTCGGCCCTGGAAGCGTCGGGCATCCGCACGCTCAATGAAGGCCAGAAAGTCTCGTTCGACATCCAGCCGGATGCGCGCGGGTCCAAGGCTGGAAACCTGCAACTCGCCTAATCGGATTGGGCGGTCACCAAACGGTGGCCGCCCCACTCTGCCAGGAGATTCCATGTCCCATTTCAAACCGACCTCTCCTTTTCCCTCCAATGCGGTCCCTCGCGTGCGCCAGGACCCCATGGTGTTGTGGGAAGACCGCACCATCCTGGTGAAGAAGGAAGTCGACGCGGAGCGCACCGCCAGTGAGGCGAAGACCGCAAAATTGCGCGCCTTGCGTCTGGCAAAGGAAGCGGTCGACAAGGAAAATGCCGACGCCCTTGAAAATCAGCCCAAGCCCACGCGCCGCAAAGCCGCACCCGAAAGCAAATAATTCTCAGACCTGTTTCACGGCCGCGATCGCCTGCATGCCGCTGGCCAGCGTCTTGTTCACCCGGACGTTGAAACCCAACAGACGCAGATCCGCCACCACATCTTCGACGCTAAGCCGGATCTTGCGGAAACTGCTTTTGTGCAGCGACCAGCTGGCGCCTTCGCGGACATAGATCAAATCGTTGATCACGACATGATCGGTCTCGAACTCCAGCACACAGGTCATGATGCGGTCAGCATCGGCCCGGATGGGCAGGAACCGGTCCAGCCCGCTCCGTTCTATAGAGAGATCGCGGAAGGTGAGCGCCAGGACGCCGCCCGGCTTGAGCGCGGCATGCGCGTCGGCCAGCAGCTGCGAGACATCGTCCAGGCTTTCCAGATGGGTGAGTGTGTCGCCCATGCAGACGATGGCCGAGGCGGATTCCGGCGCGGTGAATTTCTTGAGATTGCGAATGTCACCATGGACCCGCTCGATGGGAAGGTTCTTGGCGTTGTTCGCCAGCTCGTTCAGCAACGCCTCGCTGCCATCCATAGCGCGGACGGGTGAATAGCCCAGCCGCGCCAGCGCCACCGCCTGATAGCCGGGCCCGCAGCCCAGATCGATGGCCAGCCCCTCGCCCTTGACGCCCAACTCTTCCAGAAGCGCCTGTTGTTCGGCGACCTTGGCGTCGAACGCTGTCCCCACCATCCAGGAATAATGGCGGGCGAGCAGATTTTCATAATGCTTGGCGACGTCGGACATATCTGCACATTTATTCCACATTGCACGGTTCACGACGAGAGTGCTTCGGACGCGCGGAACGGTGTCGTCAATCGCAGGCGTCCGCCCGTGCGAGGAGAAATTCCCTTTCCCGCGCGTTGCGGGTCAGCGCGGCTGCGGCTTGGAATTCTGAACGCGCCTCGGCCAGCCGGCCCGCCCGAAACAGAAAGTCGCCCCTCGCCGCCGGCAAGGGCGCGTAATTGCGTAACATGGCGGCATCGGCGATCTCGTCCACCAGACGAAGGCCCGCTTCCGGCCCGAAGGCCATGCTGTGGGCGATCGCCCGATTGAGATCGACCACCGGCGAGGGCATGACGACGCGCAGCCGGTCATAGAGCGCAGCGATGCGCGGCCAGTCGGTATCGGCGGCCCGGTGCGCGCGGGCGTGACAGGCGGCGAGCGCGGCTTGCAGCACATAAGGGCCCCAATCGCCCATTTTTGCGCCGCCCAGCGCTTCGGCGCGGGCCAGCGCGTCGAGGCCCCGGCGGATCGAGAGCTGGTCCCAGCGCGCGCGATCCTGCTCGGTCAGCGGCACGAAGGCGCCGTCCGGCCCGGCGCGTGCCCCGAGGCGCGATGCCTGGATCTCCATCAGGGCCAGGAGGCCCAACATCTCGGCATCCTCGGGCATCAGCCCGGCCAGTATGCGGCCGAGCCGTTGCGCTTCCAGGCACAGGCCCGGCCGGACAAGGTCGTCACCCGCGGTGGCCGCGTAGCCTTCATTGAAAATAAGGTAGATGACCTCGAGCACCGAAGGCAGCCGCGCCGCACAAAGACGATTCACGAGCAGCCGGCGTGTCATTGGTGCGCCAGTCCCTTGTAAATGTTTTGAGTACGCGTAAGACCGACGTGATGCCAATAATCCGCTTTGATGTTCAATCGGAACTCGGCGATTTCCAGACGCGCTATTGGGCGATCACGAATACGCCGGTTTTAGGACCGGACGGTTTTGTGGCGTGGATCATTAACCGGGCGCAGGATGTGACCGACCATGTTCTGTCCGGTGTTGGGAAGCTCAACTAAACGCGCGCCAGCGAACCTGGGAACTAGGTTACGCGGTTATCTGGCAGGGCCTTGTCGAGGTTGCCACTGTCCACCGCTACAAACCGAACTGAGCAAAATTATTGTCTCCTTTTGACTAGCGGGCCATCTGCGGTATGCCTAACATATTCCGTTCGTGGAGGCGTGGGATGCGAAATGTAAGAACGATTGCGGATTTCCATAGCAAAACCAAAAGCGTTCGAACTATTGCGAAGGGCATATTCGACCATCGGGAGCGCAAATTCCTCCTGCGATTTGTCAGATATGCCGAGAAACTGGCTGCCGAGAAACTCAAAGCGTCTTAAGCCGCTTGGTTTTTGTGCCGCTGCCAATATCCACGCTTCATAGCTAGAAGACCTAAAGTTGACCGGTGCCCAAAGTGTGGCTCGATTTTGAGATAGCAGTAACCCCCTCGCTTTCGGTGGGGGGTATTGCTAACTCGGATAGACTTTACATTTTTGACCACACCCGTTCGGGCGAGTTCCGCTTTATGCCGCCTTCGCCTTGATATAGCGGTCGATAACGCCGTCCAGAACGTCGAGCGGCACGCGACCGCAACCCAGGCCCGCCTCGTGCAAATCCTTGATGTCGTATTTCGCGCCCAGTGCGGCCTTGGCGCGGTCGCGGGAACGCACCCACACCGTATGGCCGATCTTGTAGCTGCAGGCTTGGCCCGGCAGGACGCAATAGCGTTCGACCTCGCGGGCCGCGAAGCCCGGCGCGTCGCCTTCCAGCGCCACGAAATAGGCGATGGCCTGCTCGCGGCTCCAGCCCAGATGAAAAATGCCGGTGTCGACCACCAGGCGCCCGGCGCGGAACAGCTGGAATTTGAGATAGCCGATGCGGCCCAGTGGATCGTCGTCATACATGCCGATTTCGTCGGCCAGTTGCTCGGCATAAAGCCCCCAGCCTTCGGCATAGCCCGAAAAGCTCGACGCCTTGCGAATCAGCGGCAGGCCGGTGTTGGAAAGTGCGAGGCCGCCTTCCAGCTGATGGCCCGGAAGCCCTTCGTGAAATACGGTGGTGGCAAGCGCGAATTTCGGCCACTCGGCGCTGTCATGCAGGTTGAGATAGATCAGGCCGGGACGCGAACCGTCCAGCGGCGGCGCCTGACTGAAGGCGCTGGCGGCGCCGGCTTCGGTGGCGGGCGGCACCCGGCGCACCTCAAATTTATAGGTGGGAATGTGCTTGAAGACGGTGGGCAGTTTGGGGCGCACCGCATCCAGCCGGCCGTTGCAATAGGCGATGGCGTCGGCCTTGCCGGCATCCGTATTGGGATAGAGGTACTTGGGGTCGCTGTTCAGCGCCGCCATGCGCTCCCCGACCGTACCCTTGGTGAGACCTTGCGCCTTCAACTCGCCGTCCAGCCGGGGTTGATCGCCTTGGCCTGGTCGAGGCCGAGCTGGTGAATCTCCTGCGGCGACATGTTGGTGGTGGTCCAATAATGCAGCGACGCGGCATAATAGGCCGCGCCGTCTTTGAAGCCCGAAAGGCTGGCATCATGGCCGGCATGCGGACGCAGCGCCGTGACCGCTTCGATCTGCCGGCCCAGCGCCGGGACAATCTTAGCTGTCTGATGAAGAAATCCGTCGAATATACGCTATCAACGCCACAAGACCCGCGGTGCAAACACCTCCCACGGTTTCGACTAAAACTTGTTCTATAAATGACCCGCGTTGCGGTGCAGAAATGCGAAGTTCGATGTAGCTGCGAGCGTTTATTCTTTCGGCTACTTTTCGCGTGCGTCTGTAATGCTCAACGGTAGCAAGAAAGCGCGCCAGGCCATACTGAGACCTGCTGAACTTATAGAAATCCAACTGACCTTCGGCGGCAATCCCTCCGTCAAATTTCACTTGAATAGTTTCTTCAACCAAGCATTTTCCCCCTGACCCGAAACGGTTCGATCAATTTCTAGGGCGTGAGTTACACACGCCGTTACTGACCGTTCCGAGTGACGCGATATGCCAACAGCGGCACGAAGGAACACGGGCCACCGATTTACGATGTAGTCTGCGGCGCACCGCGCTGAATTATTTCCGTAGTTGGATAGAAATTCTGGACACAGTGCCGGTACCTATTTTTAGAGTTCGTGCCACTTTCAGAATGCCCATGCCATCACGAAGCAATTTCTGGGCGGCGACTTCCTGATCTTTAGCTAGACGAGGCCGACCTATTGGCCGCCCACTCTTTGTGCCATTGCGTTTTGCACGCGTGATGCCGGTGCGCACCCGCTCTCGGATCGACCTTTGCGCGGGGGCTGTCGTAGCTAACGATCACGGTTGGATGAGTATAATGGCTCGCGACCACTTTTTTTCAGAAAGTGAGTGCAGGCGTACGAGTCTACGCCGCCGCTCATCAGAACCAATGCGCTCATGAAAACTCAGACCATCTGTCGAAATGGGTCGGTGCACGTCACTGATCTAAGCAACAATTCGGATCAGAGATATTGAAAAGCGAGGAATTCCCCCGTCTGTTTCGACCACCGTGCCGCCTATTGGCGGTGTCCGCTTTGGGGTCACGATCTGAAGCCTTGGTAGTCAGCCTATGAGCTCGCGTGCCGCATAATTGCGCGGCAAAGTTGCTTAGAAGCGTTTGGCTCGATTGGCTTATTTTGAGCCCGATAGTGTTGGTGTGGACGGCCTCCGTACGGCATCGAATGTGCCAGAGTGAGGTCGGTTAAGATCTCAGACAAAGGAGACCGTCCGTGCAACAGGTTAGCCGAATTGGGATGGAT